>JAABUP010008156.1_pt1 | contig 13503 bp, 17 predicted proteins | sample 5559201 | NCBI WGS metagenome assembly JAABUP01 (sample SAMN10711887, study PRJNA513373) | rock metagenome | isolation source: Antarctica rocks | place: Antarctica | reverse complement strand
TCCCGCGGATGCTCCTTCTGAGTAGGTAAACGTGACTGTCGCAAGCCACATTCTCCTTACACAGCAGGGCATCCGCGGCCTACGACATGCCAGACCGCATTAATTCGACGGTGGATCCAGGCTGAGCCGGCCGCTGCGCCCGCTCCGCCGCCCGCCGCCGCATTACGACCGGCTTTGACGATCAGCCGGTTCAGCTCCACTATCGCGACAATCTGAGCCAAGCCGAGGGAGTCGTCATAGCAGCGAACTGCGAACCCGTCCGGGTGAAACGAAAAGCTGCTGCCCTGAGCGTCAGCGTCGAGGACGGTGCGTCCGGCCGCGTCCGTCACCGTCCAACCCCGGGAGAAAGCCGAGCCACCGACGCGCAACTCGCGGCCATCGGCCAGTGTCACGGTCTTGCCGCGGCCCCAGAGCGAGCTGCGCACCAAGGCGAGCTGCGTTCCGCCCGGGATGTAGGCTTCCCAGTGTCGAGAAAAGGCCGAGTGGTGCTTGCCCGAGCACAGCGGCGTGCCCTCCGCTGTCGTCGCTTCGAAGGACGACCCCGTCCATCTCACGGCGATCCGGGCCACGACGCTGCCGTCCGCAGCCCTGACCGGAAAGGCACCGTCCTGCTTCTTGTCGGCGAAGACCAGTGCCTCGGAGACCGTCATCGGCAGGTCCGGCTTATCGGTCATTGCGCGTGCTCCCTCGCATTCGTAATGGGTCGCGAGGCATTCTCTCGGACGCTTTCGCACCGCAATAAGAGTAGCCCCGGGTCGGTGGTGCACCAGCGGATCGGCATACGACACCACGAAGATCATGGGGTGGGGCGCCTTCGTTTCGTCGTGCGGCTATCCGGCAGACGCACGACTTCCGTAATCCCCGCGCGGGGGCTGTCCGGCCGCATGTGGGGCGCTCAACCCGCACCTCATCGGCGAAAACGTCGGACGTCTCGCCCGGGTAAGCCCTTGGCGAAATGGGTCCGAACCTCCGGGCGCAGTACGAAATACACCAGGGCGGCCAGGACCAAGGCCTGCACGAACTGTTCCACCCTCATCCAGGCAGGGTAGGGAGTCAGTTGCAGGTCGAGTAGGGCGATGATGCCGGCGATGCTCAGCCAAATCACCCGCCGGTAGGCCCAGCGTCGACCGCGGAACAGTGCTCGGACGAGGAACACGTACACGATGCTGACCACGATGTTGCCGACGACTCGGCCGATGATGCTGTACGTGTAACTGTTGCGCAGCATCTGGCGCAGTGCCGCACCGGTGATGTGCCGGTGATCGAGTTGGTAGTTGACGATGCTGTGGCGGGCGATCACCGTCGCGATGGTGAGCGCGAGCGACAGCGCCAGGTTGATCATCAGTAGCGCCACGACTGGCGCATCCCAATCCTCAGCCCGAGTCGATGCGCCGCTACGTCGGCGGGCAACAGCTCTACTTCGCGGCCTCCCGGCCGTGGGAGCGGGCATCTTTGGTGATCGACAACCGCACTCCCGGCCGCTCGAACGTAATAGCCGCGGGTGAGTCCAGCGCTGCCCACTGACCGATCGTCATCTAGACGGAGGGCTTGGCCGGGTCGCCTCCGCGGGCGGCACGGCTTGTACGAGCCGCGCGACGTCCGCGGAGTCCTTCTCCCGTCGCGGCCGGCCCGGCACCCAGATCGGCATCATGCGCTTGATCTCCACCTGGGCAGCAGGACTGATGACCTGACACCGAAGGTCACCGAGCTGGCCTAGGACTGCGCACTCGATCATCCCCGCAGGCCACCTGGTGCCAGCCCAGGGACCGCCGCCAACGACCACCGCGCCATCGCCGGCCCGGGCGAGCGGAGCGAACCCAAGCTCCACGGCGCCTCGGACAAGATCGCGTTGTTGCTCCGCGGAGTGCTCGCCGACGTCCGACCACCCGCACTCCACCAGAGCATCGACGAGCCCCGGCAGATCCTCCCGCCAGGCGAACCAGTCGACATCCACATGCTCGCGGGTGAGCTCGCCCAGGAAAAAATCCATGGCCCATCCACCCCGCAGCCACACCGCAGCACCGAGACGGTCGGCGACCTCAACCACCTCGGCCACGGCGGCCAGCTGCCGACAGGCCAGCTCCTCCACACCGAAATGGTACCGATGGCCCCAGCGCGATGTGCCCTACTCGATCACCGACCGGGATCGGGGCTACTACCGGAACGCTCGGCCGCTGCGACACGATCTACCCGCAAAAGCGCGCACGCAGCCACTGATCGCATCGCTGTCAGCTTCGCGCTCCACAACCAGCCGCGCGCCAGCAGGAGGATCGCTGACCGGGCACCACGCCTCGCCCGAGCGTCACTGCAATGGCACGGTCGGACAGGAGGTGGCACACTGTCTTCATGGATGCCACTCTCGTCTTAGGTCAGCAGGGTCGGCTGGTGATCCCGGCGGAGGTCCGCACTGCACTGGGACTAGCGCCCGGTGACCACCTTCATCTGCATGTCGCTGGAGCGCGGCTGGTGTTGGAGCGGCAAAAGGACGCGGTTGATGAGCTGCGCGCACTCGCAAAGGACGTGCCGAAGTCGCGGTCGTTCGTCGAGGAACTACTCGCAGAGCGTCGACTTGCCGCCGCTGTGGAATGACCGTTCTCGACGCCTCGGCCGTCCTTGCGCTGATTCACGACGAAGCTGGAAGTGACGTCGTAGCCACGCACATCGCCGGCGCCGTTCTCGGCGCGGCGAATCTGGCCGAGGTCGTGGGCAAGCTCGTCGACGCCGAGATCGACGTAGCTCGCTTGCGGGGGCTGCTGGCCGCGGCCAGCGTCATCATCGAACCGCTCACCGCCGCCGACGCCGAACTGGCCGGCGCGATGCGATCACTCGAGGGCGGCCGCTCACTGTCGCTCGGCGACCGGTGCTGCCTTGCGCTCACCGTCCGCAGTAACCCCGCCGAGGTGCTCACAGCCAACCGTGCCTGGGCCGATCTCGACCTTCCGATCCAGGTTCGATTGATCCGATAGCGGCTGCCCGGATGGGATCCCGTCGCGTCGACAATCTGCTCATAGAGAACGTGTCACCGATGCAAGGATTGACGTGCCGCTCCGCCGCGCCTTGGCTTCCCCCGCCCCCCCGGCCCCCCGCCCCCCCGCCTCCGCGCGGCGGGGCGGTTCACTCTCGACGCCAGGTGCTCAGAACCCGAGCGAAACCGCCTCGCCGGCCACGTCGGCCGCGGGGGCACCGTCTCACGGCAAGCGGGCCGTTCGTCTTTAGGACGTGGCGCGGACTTGTAGCCCCGACGCGGGCACCGCGACTAAAAGGTCCCGGTGTTGTTGGGGATTGTGTCGCTGCTCACTGTCGCGGACGCGCTGAGCCGCCACGCGCCTTGCCGGTATTGAAAGGTGTCGTGTGTTGCGTTACTGGCCGTAGCCGGAGTCCATGTCTCAAGGCCGCCACCGAATGCTCTGCGGGCGACACCGCCGGCGAGGTTCCGGTGCAGGACGACTTTGCCGTCGGCTTCGGCAACGTCGACCGACGCGAATGCGCTCGCGGACCCGTTGCTAGACGCTACGGGCGTGTAGAACACGGCCTTGACCGTGTTGTCGTTCGCGAGATCGCTGCTGAATACCTCAGTCGCGCTCGGGCTGTAGTTGCCCGACGCATTCGGATTCGCGGGCAACGTGCGCACACCTCGCAGCGCGAGGTGCGCGACGGCACCGCTGATGGTGTACATCAGGTCACGTTCACTGGCCCCTCGGACCTCAACGAAGGCCACCGCGGTCCCGAGCTGGCTGGCGACCTTCATGCAGCTTTGATACCCAAAACCGGCGTCGGCCAGGCCATAGCAGTTCGGGTACTGGGTGCCCGTGAGTGTCTTGGTCGTCGGAACGCCTGGAGCGGTCAACGCGCTGCCCGCCCCCGTAACGGCCAAGCCCACCGTGGCTACCACTGGAGCACTCGACCTCGGGCCAGCAGGCGTCGATGAAGGGACCGGCGGGCGGGGCGCGGATACCGTTGATGTCACCGTTGATGGGCTAGGCGCACTTGATGGGATCGCAGCGTGCTGGCTCGAGCCGCAGCCGCTCAAGACGGCTATCAGCACCACCGCGATGACGACCGGCGCCTTTTTGCTTCGCACGCGCACACTGTTCTCCCGTTTTCGATGCCTGTCAGAAAGACGCCCGGCGCTGCCCCACGGTTGCATCGAAGCCGAGGGACGCGAGGAAGGGCCCCGATCGCGCAGGGAGCTAGCGGCCTTTCGTCCCCCCCGCTGGGCGTCCCATTCGCGCCGCGCACGCCCGCAACGCGCTGCCCAACGTGGCGCGGCCGCCGCGGGCCGCCCGCGAAAGTGTCGCCAACGTGGGAGCCGAACTCGGCGGCTCCACGCCGCACCCGGGGGTCTACCGAAGCCCCACCTTGGGTCTGACTCAAGGTGGCGTAGCGCGTTCGGGTCTTTTTACTACCACTTCCCGCATGGGGAGGAGCAGCTTGGCGAGGAGGTCCTGCGCGCGGGAGGCGCGATCGCCCGACCTCGCCGGGCAGGATCAGCACATGTCAGTCAACGGCACTGCGGCGTACAACGGTCTGCTCGACCTGCCGCCACTGGTGCAGGCGGCGGTCGACCAGGCTCGGTACAGCACCTTTGGGTTGTCGTGCCTTCCCGCACACGGACGGCTCCTCCAAATTCTGGCCGGTGGGATTGACAGCGGGACGATCGGTGAGACGGGCACCGGCTGCGGGGTGGGGCTGGCGTGGCTGGCCAGCGGCGCCCGCCCCGGCACGAGGTTGGTAAGCATCGAGCGCGAACTGAAGCTGGTGCAGGCCGCCCGCCAGGTCTTCAAGGCCGCGCCGCAGGTGGAGGTCCTGCACGGCGACTGGACTGAGCTGCGAGAGCAGGGCCCCTTCGACCTGCTCGTCGTCGATGGCGGAGGGCAGGGCAAGGCAGGCGAGGCGCCGCTCGACCCGGAGCAGTGGATGCGTGCTGGCGGCCTGGTCGTTATCGACGACTTCACGCCGACCACTAGTTGGCCGCCGCTCTACGACGGACGACCCGATACCGCGCGGCTGCACTGGCTGGAGCACCCCCGTCTGCTTGCCACCATGCTCCGCACACAGCCCGACGCGGCTGCCGTTCTCGCGACCTACCGTGGGTGATTAAACCGGGCGTCCCGCGACGGCTCCCTACGTGGGGCAGCTGTGCCACCTGCCTAACGTCGTCGAGGCCTACGGGACGAACGTTCCCGCCGGTCGCCCGGGAGTGCGCTCAACCCGACCGTGCCAGTAGACGATCCTGATGCGGGACGGCTAGCGGCGGAGGATCTGCGGCTACGGGCCCCACCGCAGCGCTTGGCTCACCGGGCCTCCCAGGGCGGTGCGGTGCGCTGACGGGGCTTCTGTGGCCGCGCCCGCGCCCGGTCTGCCCTGCCGCAGGAGGATCGGCGCTTGGTGACGGGGCGAGGATGCGTGAATGCTCCTACGTTGCTCTACGTTGCTCCGATGGCGCGGAGCCATTCCTGGAGCGTGCTCCGGCGGGTGTCGGTGCTGCCCGCGATCCCAGCGGGCTGTCCTGGCTGTAGTCGGGTGTCACGTTCGGGTTCGCTCCTCGGCCCAGCAGGTGCTCGGCGGCTCGGCGTTGCCCGCCGTGGCACGCCTGCCAGAACGCCTCGTTGATGTCGTCCTGGCTGGGTGGTGGATCGGTGGCCGTGAGTTCGGTGAGCCGCTCCAGGAGACCGAGGGCGGCAGCGTGCCAGAGCCGGTCTACTCGTGCGCCACGGGCTACCAGGAGGCGGGCCACGTGCCAGCAGCCGTAGCCGACCGCATCGTCGAGGGGCGAACCGCCAGCGATGGACGCGCCCTGCGCCTCAAGGTCGGCACCACCGTCGATCAACGCAGCGGCGACGTCCAGGTCATCGCTGCTTGCGGCCCAGTGAAGGGGCGTCTCTGACGGCGGTGCACCGACGCAGCCGTCGGGATCTGCACCTGCCGCGATCAGCAGCCGCACCACCTCTGGAGCGTTGGGGTAATAGCCGGGCCAGTCAGTCACCACCTGCAGCGGCGTCCGAGTTCGGTTCCCCCGCACAGCAAGACCGGCGTTCGCACTGTCCGAGTTCGCGGCCAACATCGCGTTGATGGCGGGGATGTCACCCGATCTCAGTGCCATCACGAAGGGAAGATCAGCGGCTACCTCGTCCTCCGTGACGATCACCTGCGCTCCCGATGATCAGTTGGCCCGAGGCTACATCAAGAGCAATGGAAGTCGTGACACCCGTCGCCCGCATCGCCAGTTCCGATTGCGCGACTTCCACCATCGAGACCATTCCCTCCTGCAGGTCGTGATCAACATCAACGACCCCAGCGTCGACCACAGTCCGCGAGCAGGTTGACGTACGCGCCGGGAGGAGCGTGCTCTCGGACCTGTTCCAGCAGAGCGCTCAGGACGGCGTCGCCCAGCCCGCGCCGCTGGTGCTCGGGAAGGACCGCCATGTCGATGACGTGGAAGTACCAGCCCCCGTCACCGAGCAGGCGCCCCATGCCGACTATCTCGCCTCCGCTCTCGCGCATGACGTGGCAGGCCGCCCAACCGCCGCGCAGCGCAGCTGTGGCCTGCTCCTCGGTCTTCGGCGACAGCCCTGCCTCCTGCCGTAGTCGCAGGTAGTCCGCGACCGGTGGAGATTCCATGACGAGCCGATAGTCGGGACCCATGCAACGAACCTTCTCGCACCTGCGGCGCTCCACGCACGGTCAGCGGTCCAACTACCCGCGCACATCGACGCCGTCTGGCTCGGCAGCGGCCCGGTGCGCGTGCCGCAGGTCGATCCACGACCGAGACGCTCCAGGGCGTCGGTCTTGGTGCCGGCGCCCTGTGGTGCAATGCCGCCATGTCATCACCCGAACGTGCGAGTATTCGCCTCGCGGCCGTGTCGCTTGACGCGGTCGACCCGCTTCCGGTGGCTGAGTTCTGGCGAGATCTGCTCGGGTTGCAAACCATCGGGCAGAACGAGGACTTCGTGGCGTTACGCGGCGCCGCCGTGCTGATCACCGTGCAGCGGGTCGCGGAGCATCGCGCGGCGCAGTGGCCTACCGGGGAGGTCCCCAAGCAGTTGCACCTCGAGCTCGCGGTCGCCGACCTCGATGACGGCGAGCGGGCCGCTGTCGCTCTGGGCGCCACCCGAGCGTCTGCACAACCAAGCCCGGCCCGCTGGCGAGTGTTGATCGACCCCGCCGGTCATCCCTTCTGCATAAGCAACCAGATGCCCGAGCCATAACCGAACTGGCGCGCACGCCAAACGGTGGCCCCGGATGTGGATGGGTCAAACGGGGCGCGGCTCGGCTCGTGGGCAACGAGCTGACTCAGCCCGGATGACCAGGGTTCCCCTTGCGGAGCTGGTCGGCCTATTGCTGAAGCGGGTGCGTCGTGAGGCTCCCGGCCGATCAGGGGACGAGGACCAGCTTTCCCCGCACGTCCTGGGCGAGAGCGGCGTGTGCGTCCCCGGCCTTCTCGAGCTTGAAGGTGGCGTGCACGGTCGGCGTGAGTCTGCCGCTGTCGACGAGGTCGATCAGCGACGCGAGCGCCGCGGCGTCGGGCTTCACGCCGATTCGTGCCAGGCGCACGCCGCGGTCGGCTGCCGCCGCGCGGATCGCGTCGTCGAACTCGCCGATGAGCAACGCGAGCACGCCGCCGTTGCGCACGGCCGTCAGGGTGCGTGCGGTGTTCTGTCCGCCGAGCGGGTCGATGGCCACGTCCACGGCGGCGATCGCGGCGAGCTCGGTCGTGGTGTAGTCGACGATCTCGTCGGCGCCGAGCGTGCGGACGAACTCGGCCTTGCGGGGGCTGGCCGTCGCGACCACGTGGGCCCCACGGGCCTTCGCGATCTGCACGGCCACATGACCGACCCCACCGCCGGCCGCCTGGACGAGCAACCGCGTGCCGGGGCCGACGCCGCCCTCGGCGACGAGTGCCTGCCACGCGGTCAGCCCGACGAGTGGCAGCGCCGCGGCGTGCTGGTCATCGAGTCGGGACGGGATGTGCGCCAGGTCTTTGGCCGGGGCGACGACGCGCTCGGCGTACGCAGCTGCCTCACCGGGGAACCGGGGCATGCCGAACACCCGGTCGCCGGCGGCGAAGTCGGTGACGTCCTCGCCGACCTGGTCCACGACTCCGGCGACGTCCCACCCGAGGGTGAATGGTGGCTCGCCTAGCAGGGGGAAGTAACCACCGCGGACCGCGGCGTCGACGGGGTTCACACCGATCGCGGACGTGGCGAGGCCGACCTCGCCGGGTCCGGCGCTCGGGTCGTCGACATCAGCTATCTCGAGGACCTCGGGTCCGCCGGTCCGGTGCTGGGTAACGATGCGCATTGCGCTCTCCTCGTGGTTGACGTGATGTTCCTGCACCGCCTACCCTGCCAATCACAGGAACCGATAGTAAGTAGGCACCCAAGAGTGCCTAGAGAACCGACGAACTGTTCGTGTGCCACGAGGGGGAGCGATGCCCACCAGAACCGCGGCGCAGCGACGGGCGCGCGCTAAGACCGAATTCGACGCCTACCTCGCGACGTGCCCATCGCGGCAGGTCTTCGACATGATCGGGAACAAGTGGGTCGGCCTGATCATCGCCGCACTGCACGACGGGCCTCTGCGCCACGGTCAGCTGCGCACGACCATCGCAGGTGTCAGCCAGAAGATGCTCACCCAGGCTCTGCGGGAACTCGAGCGGGACGGCCTCGTGACGCGGACCATCACCGCGTCCGTCCCGCCACGGGTCGACTACGAGCTCACCTCGCTCGGACAGGATCTCTGGAACGTCATCCAGCCGCTGAAGAACTGGGCCGAGCAGAACATGGCTACCATCCAGACGTACCGCGAGCGCCAGCTCAGCGCCTGAGGTGATGCTCGAGCGCTGCAACTGGTGGGTGCGTCGGGTGCGTACGAGCGTGGACGCAGACCCGGCGCGGTCGCCGACTGCAGCACCTACCTGACCATGACCGAACGCGCACGTTCAAGTAGCCGCGAGTCAAGTAGCCGTCATCAGACTGTTCAACCTCCCCGGCTACCAAGGCAACTACGTGCTCGATCAATCCGAGCCGGCGACCGTGACCTGACGCGCCGACCGTGCGAGGCATGCCGCGGCCGCACCGAATACTCATACCGCCCCAGTGCTAACCATTGAGCCGGCCCTGATCGGCGACGACCCGCAAGTCGTCAACGCCGCACTCCATACCCTCCTCGCCCAGCACGATGTCGAGACCTTCACCCTGGTGGTCGAAGACCACAACGACGCGAAGCGCGGCCCGCATCAACTACGTCCTACCCCGCCATCACCTGCCGGCCTTCATGACCGGATAACCTCTCGTACTCGGCTAATTACGGTGGAACCTACGACTTGGGGTCGGCTTACTAACTACTTCGACCTGAAAAAGTCCTCGGCCAGCTGATGGGGGTGGGTCGCCGGCCGGCCCTCGTCCCGGTTGATCTTCGATGGGTGCTCAGCTATCCCGCCAGACCGGCGATCTTGACCAGGTTGTGCGCCAGGACTGCCTGCCCGGTCCAGATCCGGGCTCCTTCGGTGCCATCCAGGCGGGTGCGGTCCCAGCCGTATCCGCGTTTGAGGCTGCTGATCCGGCCCTCGCTGCCGGTTCTCCATTTCACGGTGCGTCGGAATGCGGGCGTGTGTTCGGCGGCTTGTCGGGCCTTACCCGGTTTGCCCTTGCGGGGAATCACCACGTTCCGCACCCCCATCTGGTGCAGGGCGTCATCGACGCCGGCCTCGCCGTAGCCTCGGTCGGCGGCGACGACCCGGGGCTTGCGGCCGGTCCGTTTGATCACCCGCTTGACGGCCGGGGCCAGCTGCGGGGCGTCGGCCGGGTTCCCCTGCTCCAGGGTGTGATCGAGCACCACGCCGTCCTCGTTATCCAGAACCTGCCCCTTGTCGCCGAACTGCACCGGCTTGCCGAGTTGGCCCTTGGCGATCGGCCGGGCATCGGGCTCATGCAGGCTGACCCGTCGGGTCGAGCCGGCCGGGATGATCCCAGCCAAACGCTGCCGGGTCTGCGCCGCAATCCTGCCGGTGACCTCCAACAACTCGGTCAGGTCGTTGACCGCCCGGCGCAACGCGCCTCGGCGCCGCCCCGCCGCGGCGTCCTTCCCGCCCGCGGCAGCCAAAGCCCGCCCCCTAATCGCCGCCCGGCGTAGCGCCCGGCGGGCGTTGGCCAGCAGACCCTTGGCGTCGGCGGCAGCCCACCCGGCCAGATCGGCGAGCTCACCGGTGATCCGCCGCACCGTGGCCTGCGCCTCATCGCGGCCCTGCGCCGAGCGCAGCCGCAGCTTCGCCGCGATCCCATGCGCCCGCCTGCCCGCCGCCCGGCTGCGGTCCCGTAGCGGGGTCCGCCTGGCCCCGCCGGCGGCCTTGATCCGACGAGCTGTCGTCGCGATCCGGCGGACCGCCTTGGCCAGCAACCCCGAATCCGTCGGATAGGCCACATCCGCCGGGACCACCGTGGTGTCCGCCCGCAACCGGTTGGTGCGCAGCAACTTGGCCTCGGCGGCCTTGGCCAACAACGCCTCATTGCAGCCGGCCACCGCCGCGCTGCCGCAGCGGGTGGTCAGCTTCATCAACGTGCTCGGGTGCGGAACCTTGCCGTCGATCGGGATCCGGCAAAACCGCCGCCAAGTGATCGAGTCGGCGACCTCGGCGCACAAACTCTCGTAGCCCAGGCGGTAGCGGAACTTCAAGAACATCATCCGCAGGTAGACCTCCATCGGCGTCGACGGCCGACCCACCCGCGGATCGAAGAACCCCACGAACGGCGCGAAGAACACCGGATCATCCAGCAGCCCGTCGACCCGGCCGAGCTCCTCAGGCAACCGCAACACCTCAGGCGGCAGCACCGCCTCCCACAAGCTCACCTCGACCGCTCGCGTCCGCAACAATTCGCAACTCCAGAGGCTCGTCCAACCCGCGACCAGCCCATGATCTCGCCGTTAGCCCTGGTCTTTCAGTAGGCGGCTGGAGCGGGTTGTGACGGTTTTGTTTTGGGTGGCCGCTGTGTGGGTGTTCGGCCTGGGGGCTGGGGGCGTGGTGGGGCCCCGGCGCGGTGGCCGGTGTCTCCTTGGTCCTTGATTCGTTCAGGCGCGGGCTAGCGGTCAGGTGGGTAGCGGGATCCGCCGTAGCCGGGCGAACGCGCGGGCCAGGGCCTTGGCCCAGGGCCAGCCGGCGGCCAAACGCAGGAACGTTTTGCGTTGCCCGTGGGTGATCCGGGCGGCGGTGTGCAGCAGCCGGTAACGCAACGCTTTGGGTTCCGCGGTGGCGAGTTCGCCGTCGAGCAGGGCGGTTTGGGTCCAGGCGATCAGGTCCGCGGCGGTCAGCGCGAGCTCGAGCCACGCCGCGTTGATCGCCATCGCGCGGGACGGGAAACGGCCGATCCCGGTGTCTTTGCCGGTCCGGATCCTGTCCTCGACCCGGGCGCGCGCCCGGTGGCGGGCATCGAGCATCGCCAGCTGCCCGACGGCGGTGTTCGTCGCGATCGCCTGGTAGCGGTAGCCGTCTCGCTCCTCGAAGGCGTCCAGTTGCGCGCCGGGATGGGGGCGTTCGCGGCGGACCAGGACCCGCATCCCGGCCGGCCACCGGGCCAGGTCCAGCACGCCGGTGACATCGGCGAGGTCCGCGCCGTCACGCAGGCCGCCGACCGGGTCGATCGCCGGGGTCCACGCCCAGGCCGGCACCGCGGCGATCGCGGACCGGACCTGCTCGGTGACCGGGAAGCCGGTGGAGTACTCAAGGCCGGCCTCGGTCAGGTGTTCCACCCAGGCGTGGGAGAACCCGGCCCCGTCGGTGCGCACCAGGATCCGCCCATCCCGCACCGCTTCCGGCAACTGCGCCAACGCCAGATCAAGCACGGTGATGTGATCCGCGGCGGTGTTCGACCCGGCGTTACCCGGGCGCAGGATCCCAGCGAGCGCCTCGTTGGTGTTATCCAGATAGGCCAGCAGCGGGTGATATCCGAAGCCGCCCTTGAAGTTCCCCGCGGCGCCTTGCTTGTCGCTGTGGCAGGTGACCAGCGTCGCGTCGATGTCGATCACTGCCGCGTCCAGGTCCCGGCCGGCGACCCGGGAGGGCGGCAACCCGGTCCCGGTCAGCTCCGCCCGGGCGAGCCAGGCCCGTTCCCGGGCCGCCGCCCGCCCCCGGCGCAGCTCGGCCAGCACCCCCGCATCGACCCCGGCCAGCACCCGCCACGCCGTCGCGGTCGATGCCACCGGCCCATGCAACTCAGGCTGGTCGCCCAGCGCCTGCAAATCGGTGATCGTCTCGGCCCCATCGGCGATCGCCACCGCCAGATCGCTCAGCACCCGGCCAGGATCATGCCCAGCCCGCCGACGCCGCAACGGATCGGCGGCCTCACCGAACCCGGCACTCAACCCGAACCGGTGAGCCGGTGGGAGGAGCCGGCCGCCGATCAGGGAGGTGACCAGATGGGGTTGGACGAGAGTTTTTCCGGTCAGGTCGAGGACGACGGATCACCGGCCCGCGCGTTGAACGTGGCCGGCCAGGCGGTCCGGGATTCAACCACCGCAGCAACGGGCGGCTGGGGGCCGGCCGGCCCGGATGGCAGTTCCCGGCCGACGTCGGCCAGGCGTTGGGGGAGTTGAGCTACCTCGCCGGCGGCCTGCCGCAGGCCTTCGAGCAGATCATCCGCGCGCTTCGCGGTCAACTCGACCGGGGCCACATCAAGATCGACCCGGGGACCGAGTGGGAGGACGATCCGGCGGGCGCGGTTGAAGCGGTCAGCGTCGGGCTTCGAGCACGCCACCCAGGCCGCCCGCCGGATGTACCGGGGCATCACCGACGCGCAGGGCGCCATCAACCGGGCCGCGTATGCCGGCCCGGACAGCGACGAGGAATGAACCCGGTGCCGCCCCGCGAACGGCCAGACGTCGACGTCGCGCCCGCCGCCCGGCCGGCGGGGGGTTAGCCGATGGCGCATCTGTACGGGTACGCCCGGGTATCCAGCGTGGGGCAGAACCCGGCGGGGCAACGGGACGCGCTGAAGGCCGCCGGCTGCGCCCGGATCTTCACCGACAAGGTGTCCGGCACTCTGGATCGCCGCCCCCAGCTGGACGCGCTGCTCGCCGTGGTGCTGCCGGGTGACACGGTGGTGGTGTGGCGGCTGGACCGGCTCGGCCGCAGCATCCGGCATCTGATCGAGGTGGTCACCGAGCTCGGCGAGCGCAAGGTGGGGTTCCGGTCGCTGACCGAGGCGATCGACACCGGCACCGCGGCCGGCCGGCTGCTGTTTCACCTCATGGGGGCGCTGGCCGATTTCGAGCGGCAGCTGATCGAAGAGCGAACCCAGGTCGGGCTGGCCGCGGCGCGGGCCCGCGGCCGCCGCGGCGGCCGGCCAAGGACGGTCACCGAGAAGAAGGTCGCGGTGATGCGCGAGATGTACGCGGCACGGCAGCACACCGTCGCCGAGATCGGCCAGACCGTCGGGGTGTCCCGGCAGACCGTCTACCGGTACCTGCGCGCCGACCAGCCCAAGACCACGGCGGCGGGGGAGGCGTGAG
>JAABUP010008155.1_pt1 | contig 13504 bp, 18 predicted proteins | sample 5559201 | NCBI WGS metagenome assembly JAABUP01 (sample SAMN10711887, study PRJNA513373) | rock metagenome | isolation source: Antarctica rocks | place: Antarctica | reverse complement strand
TGGCCAGCCTAGCGCCTCTTGCAGAATGCCGAATGCCTACAAACAGCAGCACTCAACTTGAGATGCTGCTGAACACCTCTGCAATTAGCCGGCCCAGCGCCTCTTGCAGAATCCCAAATGCCTACAGACAGCAGCAGTCAAACTGAGATGCTCTGTGATTGGCCAGCCTAGCGCCTCTTGCAGAATCCCGAATGCCTACAGACAGCAGCAGTCAAACTGAGATGCTCTGCAATTGGCCAGCCTAGCGCCTCTTGCAGAATCCCGAATGCCTACAAACAGCAGCAGTCAAACTGAGATGCTGCTGAACACCTCTGCAGTTGACCGGCCTAGCTCCTTTTGAAGAATCCCAAATGCCTACAATCAGCAGCATCAAAAATAAGACAGGAGTGTCGGTTCCTGTCCTTGGGGTTGGCTCAAGATGTGCCTTTGTATGATTTGTTTTGAGGTTTTGTTTAACTTTTCTTGCGCGTTCTTTGTAAGAAGAAGTAAGGAAAGTTCTTTGGAAAGCTGCTGCAGCGGGCAGGGGTGAAATGGTGCAGAACGCCTCTGCGGATGGCCTTACTAGCATTCCTTTTTGCAACATGTCAAAGGCATACACTGCCACTGTTGAACTCAATGATACAGGCATGATGTTTAATGTCTAGCGAGCGGTCACAATGCTGCCTTGTGTGTCATTCATGACAAGCCTTGGACTCTGTATGCTGTGTGCTGACACAACAACTTGTAGCCAGAAGGCTTGGCGCTGCCTTATGCTTGATGGCTGCTGTTGTGCCAACATGGAAGTAGCCAGGGATATGTTGAAGCTTTACCTGGTCATCAGGGAATGAAGGCACATCGTCTTGCAGGGTACACAGCTCATTCATATAGTCTTCCCTGACGATGTCAGGCCTGCTAGCCAAGACCTGCCCGGCTTTCACAAAGGAGGGCCCAAGAGAGGTCAGAATCTCCCTGCAAGGAATCATGAACCATGTGTACAGAGTGGTACAGTTGTACCCAGTCTTGTACACATGACGACGCTGCAGACTTGGTGGTCATTCAGCTATGTGATTGCTTGCACAGATATACTACGTGCAAGATTTGTTCTGTACAGCTGCTGCACAAGGTACACTGACTCCAATCTGTCGCACTTCCAGACAGTCAGATGTGCAATTCGATCATGCATGTGCAACTCAGTCATGCAATTTGGGTGAGCATTGCAGGGACCTGTCAAGGACTATGAATACCATGATACCACACTGCCTATAATCATAGGGCAATCTGGGTCACTCTGGGCATCAATGCAGACTGCTCTCAAGTAACACAGGCAAGTCTGAACTGAGAACATGACAGCAGTCTGCAATCTTGGTGTTGGCATCATGCAATGAGCCAGTTTTGTGCAGACCTGAGTTGTGCAGCTCTGAATTGGACTCGCCCAGGTGTATCTGCTTGCCCGCTGATACGATCCCAAGCAAGACCCAGAAAAAAGCCTCCCAGAACACCAGTCATCGTAAGACCCCGTACCTACAGCAAGATGCTGTGACTCAGCTGTGACGGTGAAGGCAGCCATGCGCTGCTTGCCTGGCAGGTGCCTGGCAAGTGATCAGTGCAATGGCAATGACAGAAGCTGGTGTTGACTGACCAGTATCTGAAATGTGGCATCTGGACTGCTGAGAGCTCGCTCTCTGACTGCCTCTGGTGAATACTTTTGTATCAGGTTGCAGACACCTTTCTCCATTTGTAACTGCTCGTACGCCGCCTCCCATACTCTGTATACAAGGAGCATCTCATGCTGACCAGTTGTTGCATTATGGCATGCTTGCTGTGTCATGTGCATGCACAGCAAAATCTCTGGCTCTGCAAGCTTGCTTGTGACACACCTTGAAGTGGACAAGCTAGTGGGGATCTGGGTCACTGCCACTGCTTGAATTGGAGCAGCCTTCTGGCGAACGCGCGTCCTAGTTGCTGGTTGAAAGACTTTTTGTCCATAAAGACTATGTCTTGTGGGCAGTTGACACTGACACTGCATACAGCACCCTTGACGGCAGCTATCGGCGCTGGGCTTCGACTACGCTATTGTTCTGTCCCGTGACCGCTGGTGTACCCCGACAGAGACGACAATTCGCACGGAACAAAGTCGCAGTGCAGATAGCGACCCGTCTCGACGTCGGTGCGTTTCCTGCCAGTCGCTGACTTGCATGTGCAAGGGCTCTTGTCATATGCAGTTACCAATGTCAGCTTCAGCTTCCCAAAAGTACTGCTTTTGTTGACTATCTCAAACTCAGCTTCATGAGCATCTCCTCTGTTGTGAACCACTCACTTGTCTACGCCAGCCTCTTCGCGGGCCAAAGAAGACATGCCTATAGCTTGATTTCTGCCGACAACACTTTCAAGTTGTGGCCAATGTATATGTCTTAACCACGTTGTGCTCAGGTCTGATGCAGACAATGTGGCTAGACTGCCCAGCAGACGCCCGTAATGTCACCTGCAGACCGTGTGGACAATGCAGCGCCCTTAGCTTGCCGCAAAGGCAACAGTCGTCAGTGACAGGTACACTGCCCACTTTAGAAAGTAATTACATACTGCAGTTCTCAGTGTGTACTCAATTAAGAGCTTCAGATCAGCAATGCTGAACTTGCACAGCAAGGCATCAACATAACACACTGCTTTGACGGGTACCACAACACCAAACAAGTGCTTTGGTACACCATTGGCTGCATGTTGGGATCCCAGGCATATCATGCATGACTGGCATTGCCCTGTGCACATGGAGAGGAAGAAAACAAAGTTGCATCAATACGAGGGCAAACACAAAAGCAGGATAGTACTCATGCAGTTTCTGCATGTTCTGTTGCAACGCCAGCTGTCATGGATTTCTGTTCTGCTGGTGGTACTACGCCATTGCTACTCTGATAGGCGCAGCTGAGTGGGTCATGTGACCTGACTGGATTCCCACATCAGCCTTTCTGCCAATTGGCCTTGAGACGCTTTTGGTCTGCATGCCATTGCTCTGCAAAAGCACAAATGTCAAGTTGGACTTGCTTGTGTGACTTGTACTCACAACTGCAAAGTTAGATCAGTTTGTGAGCTCAACTGCATGCTGACATGCACAAAGCTGAACTGTGGGTTGGGTCACAAAGTATGCCTGAGGTAACTGCCTCTTTGGAATGATTGCAACAAACATGAAACATCCTCCATGTCAGATGTCTGTAAGGCATGCAAATCAAAGATGCAAATGCAGGGAGTGACGGCATGTATGTATCTTATGCATCCTAGCCTACAAGTAATGCTTGCCATAGGGTCTCATGTTTGTCTGACTCTGCAGTAGCTTGAGCATCAGGTCAAGCAAGTCTGATAGCACTGTATTACTGACTATCTCAGATCTCACACATCACATCGATTTTCGGCTTCATACCCGAAATCCGCAGTGCATGGGTCAAGGTCAGTGGCTCTACGCTTTTTGATGTGAGTTCAGACATGAATTCACCAAGTTGCTGTGCATGGTATGTGCAAGTCAGCTGGCTTTCTGGTCTACTCATTCAGACCATCAAAGCTTCAGGTGCAGCACTCAACAAAGTCTGTGCCTTCAAGCTTCAATATCAGGCAAAAAGGTCATTTGCCTGTGATGCTCTCATCGAAGTTGTATGTTCACTCAAGCCATACTTTTGTAGATCTTCTGTGATAGAGCAAACGTCAGCAAGGGACATACCAGGGATTCTTCCATTGCAGAGTCATCTCTTTCCAACGCTGACCCAGCATGCGGTGCTTTGCCGCCATGCTTTGCTTTCCCTCCCTCAAGCTTGGCCTCACAGCCTGCACTGACACATAGCAATGCTCATGGTTCAGTGACAGTACAAGGCAGCCACAATGAGGTGGACTTCTGTTATTGACGCGCATCTCAATGTGCTGCATAGCATTCGCAGGCCTTCTCTGATCTACATGTGATTGACAAAACATCAATTTGGTCCAAGCTGTGAGTCTCATTCAAACGATCAACAATGTGCATGCCTGTGCACTCTGACCGTCAGTAAATGCAGATATATGCAGCTCTGATGGAAGTGCTAATGCAGCTGCTGTGTTGATTGAGCTCAGGATGCCGGTTTGAGCAGGCAGCTCACTCCCTGGGGACGGCAGCTTGACGTTCATGCACAAATGACGATGATGGCACAGGTCAGGTTGCACCGATGAGGATCCATGCATAGGTGCATAGAGACCATTTAATCTTTGTGGGTTGGGGTGAGCTGAATGCTGAGCTGTACTCCTTTCTTTCTTTTGAGCAAAGCATCATAGCAGGAATGGCACAAGCATGACCGCACGGTTTGATCTGCTAAGAGCATCCAGCATGCAGCAAAGGTGTAGCACACACTGCAGCAAATCAGCTGAGCCCAAATTGTGCAATGCAGTGAGGGTGCAGCTGCAAAGATGCAATGACAAACTGCACTGTAGGTGTTGCAACATCCGACTTTTACCAGCATTGTCAGCAGCGTTGTCAGCAGCATTGTCATCAATCTTCATCACATCAGCCTCCTCAATGCCACTAGAGCCTTCATCTTGTTTGTAGTACCACGCTGCCAAGCAGTCATACGGCAGGTCATGAAATACAACGGTCTCCTGCAGCAGTGTTGTGAGCTATCAGTAATGTACATGTGAAGAAATGACAGCTGCCCCTGATGCAAAACTGGCTTTTGGTTCATGGGTCAGCTGGAATTTAGTACTGCACAGCTGGCCTGAACCTTGAGCTGCTGAATGGTGCTTTCACAGCAAGCCTGTCAGCCAAATCAGATGTCAGCTTATCATGATGTATCAGCATATCAACAGAAGTTCAAACCACAACAGGCCAGATAGCTTGAGGCATATCCCTTCAGCAGCCAAAAGGCCAGCTGCTTCAGCATGTGAAGTCTGCCAAAGCGCCGGAGCATGAAGGAGGTCAACACACATGACGAATTGAGTCTTATTATTATTATTATTATTATTATTATTATACTATTATTATACTATACATGTGAGCACTGGGTGAAGCTGCAGAGCTACAGACACACAAGGTGAGTTTGCCCTGCCAGGCCTAGTGTGAGCTAGCAAGCCAGTCAGCTCAGACATCGTGCTTGCCGTTTTACTGCGCCCATTTGACTTGGAGAGAAAAGCCAGCATAAGCTATTCATGTCATGCCAGAAGCTGCTAGGCAGTCATGCCCAGTATGTGAAGCTCTACTCTGATGTGCAAGAGGCCTTCTCAGTCGCCCAAGCTATACGCAGGTATATGTACGCAGTGCAACAGCTTTTGGGTAGTGACAAGCATGTGTGTTTGTGACCAGAAATCGCATACGCCCATGCTGCAGAGACTTCAGGCACACAAGGCATGACAGTAAGAAGCAGCATGCCTGAGATGTGGCCATGTTGCCATCACTCCTGTCAGGGCATTCTGCACTTCCTTCCAGGCAATCTTGGCGCTGCTCTGGCTGATCACTGCTGGACGCTCGCCTCACACCTGACCAACAAACACAACTGTGGGTGTGAAGTTGCACCAGGGGCACAGCATGCATGCAGGAATGCTTTTGAGTGACTGAATTGGGCTGCGGACATGAAGAGCAAAGCCCATTTGGGGCAACTAGCAACAACGCTGATTGTACAGCTGTGGCTGGGTGTAACCCTTGAAGGCAGCTACAGGCAAGACACACAGACAAAGACAAAGACATGGGTTGACAATAGCTGAACACTGGCATAAGTAGGTGTTGGGGACTGGGCATGCTTGAGTGTGTTTGACAGACAGGGTTGGAAGCGCAGACGTATTTGGTCACATACTCAAGAGACAAGGGCAGGTGCTGAAAACAGAAGACCAAATGGTCAGATACACCCATTACATATATGGCCTCACACCAGCTGCCAGTGGTGCAACAGGCTGTGACAGGCAGGTCTCGAATCTATTGGACGCAGCTTTTGGGACAACATGAACAGCATGTACAGTGGAGCTTACCACTATCTAGCTTGGGACCTTTCTTCTTGCTAGGCCTGCCAACAGCCCTCTGCCTCTTCTTCGGGCGCCACGCCCCTTCTCCATTTGACACCTTGCTCCAGGCATCCTTGGCAAGAGATCCTCGCCAGATTCTGCTGCTGCACCTTGATACCCACTGGATGAGATCCTTGTTTTTCGTCTCTTTGCACGCTGTGCACACATAAGCACACCTTTTGCAAACCGACAGCTTCCAGCAGGTTCTCATCTGGTACAGCAAGGCAGCGACATCAATGCGCTGTTGTCGCGTCGGTTAGTTACCCACCTGGAAATCTCAGCTTCAACTCTTCGCCATTCTCGTCCTTTACAAATGCCTTGAAGTAAAGTGCAGACCCAGGCTCAAGCTCTGTCATAAAGGATGGCTTTTGTCCAGCTGGGCAGGTGACACTCGGCTGGTCATTGCTCTCAGCTTGCTGTTCATCGCCTATACTTGTACTGCAAGCTGGAGCTGGCATGGGTACCAGGCCAAAGTGCTCCAAGGCTGATGCTGTCTTGAAGTCCAAGGGACAGACAGTCTGATGGCAGACTTGCAAGGCAGCCTGGGCTCGCGTCAATGCACAAAGGTGTCGCGATCCGCCAGTACTGCTGAATGAGCGCCCCAAGCCTCAAATAGTTTGGCCTATGTCTGCCATCAGCCCTTGTCGAGGCATAAGTCAAACCTGCCTCGCAAATCTCAAAAGCAAGTAAAGGCCGGCTTCGCGCAGCACCAGTCAAGATAAATGGTACCTAGAGAAATCCTGAGTCTGGCTCTTTTGTTGCAAAGGCGTACAATAGTAGCAGAACCAGGACTACGACTCGAAGAGCATCGTACAAGCAAACTTGTTTTGGGGTTTTAAATAATCTCCGCCTTTGCGTACAGTCCCTCGGCCCTTCGCCTTATAGCCCTTAAGGAAAGCTTTCCGCCCTTCAGGGAAGCTTCTTGCAGTTTCCATTCATTGGTATATGAATACGCTGGCGATTGGCAGCTATATTTGTCAGGGAGGCAGCACCATATGCTGTGCAGGTATAACATGGTCACTGACCTCTCTCCCTGCAGGCATGAGCGCATGGTGGCATCCTATATAGCAACTTCTTGATATCATTGTACAACATGTTCAGGTACTCACCTTCCAACTGCTGGCTGTAGGGGCAACAACAGCTGCCTGCCAAATTCAGGCGTGCTCAGATGTGGCTCAGATATGGTCACAGCTTCCAAGACTCGCTTGGTAAGGTATGCACTTCTTCTTCATCGCTGTCTTCTGATATCGAGTACTTGTGTAGCTGTGAAACGTTGATCGTGGCGCTCAGCATCAGTGTTTCGTCTGCACAGTAGTGCGTGATGCAATCCTGAGTCGACATCTGTGATTTGTGTCGTTGCTGGTGGTAAGCAACCCGAAGCTGCAGATCACTGCTTGCAAGCGAAAGATCACTTTAGCCGAGCGCCTGATGTGAGGCCAGCCTGGCTTCGAGGGACGCAAACAGACCAAGATCTGGTATCCATCATGGATCGGAACGAGGTCGTGTCTCAGTTCGTCTCCCTGACAAACTGCAGTGACAATGAAGCTTCCTTTTACCTCGAGGCAGCTAACTACGACCTGGACCGCGCTGTAGCTATGTTCTACGGTGCGCACCTAGAAACAAAGCTCTGGTTGAATGCAGAGCGTGCTACTGAACGTTGTCCAGCATGCAAGGAGACTGCCTAGGCTCGACGTGCACATCTCTGCTGTTTTGTGAATCAGAAACCAGTTCTGACTTGCCCTTCAGATCAAGCTCCTCAGGCGCTGCAACATCGCTCAACTGCTGCTGCGACTCATCGGCTCCCACAGGGTGTTGCTCCCCCTCAGTCTGCTGAACATCGCCCAAGACGACAAAGGCGGGGCCTGTTCCAAAGGCTTGTCCAGTTCCCACTCATGGCATTAGGTGCTGGCGTCAAAGTCATTGTTGAAGTTGTCCGCTTTGGGTATTCTTGCACCACAAGCATAGGAAGCAGAGTCCTGCCACGGTCAATTACACGCACCCTGCAAGGTGAGTCTACACGAATCCTTTTTCTACCTTTCTCAAGTGTGCATGCACAGCAACTTGCAACTCACATGTGTATCTGGCTGTTCAATCAGCAATGCACCTGTGTACGCTCACCACTCTGCATACCGCAGCAAGACTCTGTTGTTTGGCAATTTTCTGCATCAGGGCACTCAATACAGGTCAATTGGGGCCTCGCTTTCAAGCATGTTCTCAAGACTAGCTCCTCTCAGCATCCTACGTGATGTGCAGCTTTCTGCGCATTCACATGAGCTTCATTTGTCAGTTTTTGCAAACCTTTGCTATGTGCGCAAACACCAACACCTGGGCGCAGGAGCTACCCAGATGCTGCTACAAGGCAATCGATATGAGGACCCTCCCCAATCTGCAGCCACCTTCAAGCAAATGCTGCAACAGCGCTATGGTGCCAACTGCCCAGACTTCCTGGAGACCAGCTGGCAGGATGCTGCTGTGCAAGCACACAGGCAGTACAAGTTTCTGTTCATCTATCTACACTCTCCAGACCACGAGGTATGTCCTGCTCCAGATCAACTGTGACTTGACAGTTGAAACAGACAGTTGACATGAGTGCACCCACATGCACCGAACCTTGCAAAAGGGGTCAGGCAAGATCACTCCACTGGCAGCTATATGTCTTCATATACAATATGATATTTGCTGAGCTCTTGAGCTACAAGAGACGCCGCCTAAAGCTCGTGTTGTGTATGCAGGATACAGACCAGTTTTGCCAGCAGACCTTGTGCGACCCAGAGTTTGTCCAGTATGTCAATTCAACCTTCTTATGCTGGGGAGGGGACATTCGTAAAAGCGACCCTTTCACAGTAAGCTGCTGGGACCTCTTTCCTTGCTTAGTCTACATCAAGCTTCACTGATGAAGTTTGCAGCCTGTACCAGCAATACAGACAGTGCTGATGCTGGTCCCTTAACGGGTTTTGGCTGTAACAATGCAGTCACAAACCATGACGCATTTAAGCACCTGTGCTGTCTACTGCAATGTGTCTGCCCTGCCTGTAGCAAAGCAAATTGCAATGTCACAAACATGTCGCATGGCAGGCATCTTGTGGGGGCTCACTGTTTCAATTTGAAACGCAGTTCAGCAGCCAGCTACATGTAGCGCACTATCCCTATGTAGCGCTACTCTCAGGCTCGAATGAGCGGACCAAAAAGGTGGCCAGCTCAGAGGGGCTAGCAACACCCAGTGACATCATGCAGATGCTGCAACCTGCTGTGGAAGAGCATGGGGCGCAATTTGTGGCTGACCAGGCAGATCAGAATGAAAGGGTCAGTGCTTCTTACCTCACTCCATTGGACCTTAAGATGCTTCCCTTGCTCTACACACCCAACAAGGAAGTGCTACGTGTTCAATAGGCTCCAGCCAAGATCTGTGTAGGCTGCTGCATCATGGCATGTATATGGCATGTATATGTATCATGGCAAGTAGGCCCAAGTGCTGATACTGTAGAACTGTGGTGCAGCAATTGAACCGGAGGTTGAGGGAGGAGCAGGATGCTGAGTACCAGCGTAGCTTGCTGGCTGACCAGGAGCGAGAGAAGCAGCGTGTTGCTGAAAGAGCAGCTCAAGAAGAGCAACAGCGAGCAGCACAGCAAGCCCAAGATGCTGAAAGGCAAGAGTCATACTCAAACTGCCCTGTAGAGTGTTGTCTGAAGTGCCTGCACAGAAGTGCGTGTGCCTGCAGTACAAACTCTGAGCGTGTCTGTTGTTGCAACACTCAAGTCTGAGTGAGTGCTGGTGGTAGTTTTGGGTGCTGGTGGTAGTATTGGTGTTGACTGCTATCAGTGTGCCTGCCCTCAAATTGCCAAAACAGTCTGTGCTCCAGATTGCTGGACTAAGGTGTTGTCCTCAGCAACATGGCTGCTGTGGCACATGCTTATAAGCTGACAGGTTGTCCGCAAGGTTGTAATCTCATATACAAAAGGCATGATGGTGCATTGTCATAAGTTGTATCCCAGTCTGATAGTAATGCAATCTGATTTGATTGTAACAAGAGCATGGTCTGCCAGCAACTGCTGCTGCTCTGGCTGCTTGACAAGAGGCATATGATCTCTCCTGCGTCCTTGTTCTAGGACATTGTCCACCTGGCATCTTACATATGCACGTTATACAGCAAATGGCTTTGCCCCAATCTGCCTTGGTGATGAGTATGCTATGGCCAAGATCAAAGCTGACCTCTATGCTGTGTCACACAAGGTAGGAGAGAACAGCGGGTTTGCAGGCTTTGGCAGCCTGCTAGCGAGACTTTCCCCCACTTCAGTGTCCGTTTCACCTGCTGATGCTGTTGTACCCAGACTGCTGACAGATGTTGATCAATGCAAGCTCCAAATCCTTCAAAACCAAGGGTTTGCTGCAGGCCTGTTGCTTCTCAGGACAGCTGCAGGGTGCAGTCAAGAGAGAGGAAGACTAGCCCAACTGCTGCCATTTAATAAGCAAGATAGCGTGAACCCATCAGTTTTCACACAGCAAAGGACACGTGACTGAGCTGCTGTATTTCAATGCAGGGCAGAGCAGGAAGCAGCAGAGAAGAAGAAGACTGACCTGGCTTCTGCCCTGCAACAGCGAAAGGCAAGCAAGAAGGCAGGCCTGCAGGCGGAGCCCCCAGCAGGCACCCCCAACACAGCTGCCATTCGCATCAGGCTGCCTGATGGCTCAACTGCCCAGCGCAGGTTCCTGGCTGACCAGCCTTTGCAGGTGACAGTCATAGGCACACCATCCCTTGAGGGCTTTTTGGCTTGCCAGTGCTGAGTCATTCAGGGCTCATGGGCCCGTGCGCATGCAAGCTTGTTAGTACACCATGGTGTTGCTAAAGACAGTCTCGCCCACAACAAACATTGTCTTTTTTGTGTTGAATGCTTCCTGGTCAGGTGGCCAAGTTTTCGACTGTCATGATGCTTTGCTAACTCTCAACACAGTCAGTTGGCTGTTGTGCATGTGCAGTGCTGTGCATAGAGGCATACATGTTTTTGTATTGCAGTCAACAGATGGCAGGCGTCAGAGCTGCATTGCATTTAGATTCAGCTTGCTTTTACGCTGGGCTGCCAGCGTCTGAAAGTTTGACAAATAAGCATGCTGTGCACAGCGGCACTCAATTTTCCAGATACGCAACAGAGGATACGTGGCGTCACATCATAAGCCTCTGTTTTGACTGTGTCCTTGTTCTGCCACAGGTTGTCTATGACTTTGTGGACTCTTTAGAGCAGCTGACAAGCATGACTTACAGCCTAGCAACCACTTTCCCAAAGGTCATCTATGGACCTGAGAAGCTGCAGCAGACCATTAGTCAGCTGAATCTTGTGCCTCAAGCAGCAATGCTGGTTCAGCCTCATGATGATGATTAGCTAAACTGCACAGTATCTCACACAGATGCCAGGGCGTACATTGTGTCACAATTTGCATCTCAATGTGAGCGAGGCGTGCTGCCTTTGAGGTCCACTGGGTAACATCAAATGCCTGCTGTGAGGGCTCAGCTGCTTTTGGTTCGATGCAGTGATGCATAGTGCTGCTCTGCATGTTGATACTTCAGCTTTTGGCAATATTCAGGTTGCTTCTGCAAAATGACAACCTGGTTTGCAACTTAGATTGGCACTCAGACTTGGACTGCACTCGCAATACTTCTTATTACAAATGGGCTTGCCTTGCAATACCAGGCAATGCAAAGTCATCATTACACCCATGATTTGCAAGTCATAGTGTATGCGAGCAAGTGCCTGATGTTCAACTTGCGCAGTAAACACAGACAATGTTCTAAAGGCCGCAAATTACACAATAAAACCTCCCACATGCACTGTGGTCAGCAGTGCAAGATGATCTCAGACGTCCGCATTCAATCACAGACCGCTCTGGTGGGAGGGTGTGGTGCCGGGTGTGTTGCCACGGGAGAAGCTGGGGCTGGAAACCATCTCCTCTAGTCCAGTAGGCTTGCCAGCAGCTGCGAGGGAGGCAGGGTGAGTGACGGCACCAGAAGTGAATGCGCCGGACTTTCTGCGGACCGTCTGGCCAACTGGCGCCAGGCCACCTGTGTAGCCTGCTGTCGGAGTGCCATTGCGTGCACTCGAAGGCGTGCCACCTGCTGTTGCTGTCAAAGCCGTGGCACCTGCCACAGCACCCACCTTGCCAGCGCCAGGACCGCCACCAATGTTGGGAGTCTGGGGGTTGTACACCACCTCATTGTCCTGCAGTACAGATTTGCACAGCATTGACGCCTTTGATGCAAACTGACTCCAGCCCTGGGTGCAACAGCGCTCATGCTTCACTACGTTGTGATTCGACAAATGATTGTTTGGGCTAGGTGATGTTTCAAGGACAAGAACTGCTCAGTGCCTGTTGTCCAGTTCAAAACACTTACCTTCATCTTACGAGCACCATGAAGATCCTTCAGGATCAGTGCCAGAGCTGCAACACAAATGATGCCAATGATGCCACCAGCAATCACACCCCGGATGCCAGCTGATGACAGATGCTTGTACTTGTCTGCAGCAGCAGTGCATAGAGGTGTCGGTGAACCCTTTGTGATGTGTTGAACATTTGGATCCTGCAATGGTTCCAAATGTTCAACAGTAATTTGCAATCTGAAGCTGTGCACTGCTGCACAGCAGGAGGCAAGCTGCAAGTTGCAAACTGGTCTACTTGCCAGATACTGCAGCACACCTGTCATCTAGCATCTGGCTGTGACTGCCACTGTGGCAGTTGCATCAATGCAACATGGTCGTCTGGCAAGCCAAAAAACTGTGGCAGGCTAGCTCATCAAGCAACTGCTAGTGGCAACAAGGTCAATTTCAATTAGAAACCTTCCTTAAGCAAACCTGGCCATACAAGAAGAGTCCCACAATTACACTTATCTACCATGGCAAGCAGTCCCAGTAAGGATGAATGAGTCAACAGCCCTAGCAAGTTATGTATGTCGCTGTATATGCAGCTTACCTAGACACCAGTGTCCAAATTTGTCATGGCAGTAAGATTTGGTAGTGGCGTTGATGCCGCCAGGGGTGGTGACGTTGCTGTACATCAGCTGCACAGCCCAGCTTGTCTCCCCCAAGTCCTGTAGCTGGGTCTGCAGAGCAAAATCACAGTTGCAACAGTAAAACTGACACTTTCTGTGTCAGTGAGCTAAGGCTCACGTCAGCCAGCCTGCAAGTGCTGACAGGGCTGACTATCTTATGTGCGCATGGCCATATGCGCACATAAGATAGTCAGCCCTGTCAGCGCGGAATTTGTATATAGGGCATGTGCTTTTCAATGGCAGCATTGCTATAAGGCACAGTACAGCTGATGATATCTAGGACTCGACTACAGTGAGCAGACATGCTTGTGTGACACCGCTACATGCCAGAGCTACTCAATGCATTGCAGACAGGGAACACTTCCAGGCAACCTTATGACAGCCATGACCTGTAGCATGGGTGCAGTCCCAGCTGTGTGTCAAGAATGCACCTTTGCTGCACGTGTGGGCCAAATGTGCATGTGGGGGTGAGGGGGGGGGGAGGGAGAG
>JAABUP010008154.1_pt1 | contig 13508 bp, 19 predicted proteins | sample 5559201 | NCBI WGS metagenome assembly JAABUP01 (sample SAMN10711887, study PRJNA513373) | rock metagenome | isolation source: Antarctica rocks | place: Antarctica | reverse complement strand
TTGGGAAGGTGGTAGATGGGAAGATGACATCGAGGTAGTCGGATGTTGCGGTGAGAAGGTCGTCTAGGGTATCCAGGGAACTAAAGTCGAGAAGGGGCTAAGTTGTAGAGCGGTATCATCAGCGTCATTCATGAGTCCAAGGAGCAGTGAGAGCTTTGTAATGTGTGGTTGATGGCTTGGTTTTGCAATGATGAATCTACTTACAAAAGGAGACAATGATGATGTATCTGGCTCGACAGGCTGTTCTGCTTTTCCTTGCGGCTGTTCTGGCTCCCGAAAGCCATCATCAAACTCTCCGAAATCCTCCCCTTCAGCGCCAGCTTCAAAGTCGTCGAAGTCGTCGCCGAAGCCTTCCTCCGCTTCCTCCGCTTCCTCATCTTTAGCATCATGTGTGTCATTGGCCGTTTCGTCGTCGGACTCATCAGATTCCTCGTAGTCCATGGGCCCAAATCCGCCATCTGCTGCTATAGGGGAGCCCCCTAGTGACTGCTTTCTGCGCTTTGGGGCGGAAATTGTGGATCTACTCAGAGAAGATGTTGGTAAATCTGATTCGGTCAATCGTTCGCTGGACAGTAGCTGGTCAAGAAATGGACTTACCAGGTAAGTCACCCTTTTCCTCAACTGCGTCGGGTTCCGCATCGGCCTTTCGTATCTCGTGGGCTTCAGTACCCGGTACTTCTCCATGGCTGGGCTCTCCATCAACTTTCGTCACAACGGTTTTTGGGACTGGTATCTGGTCCGAGCTGCCAGTAGAAAGCGATTGACTCGTAGAGCCTTGATCAGGCTTGGACGCTGGCAGAACCACGTCTGGGACCGTATCTGCTTTCCGTTTGGTGTGTGCAGCAGCCCCAAGAACATCACCGTGGCCTGGAGTTGTTGGATCAACCTTTTCTACCACAGTCTTAGGGATTGGATTTCCTCCAGGAGTCATTGCTTGATCTTGACTGCTCGTGCTTGCCCGCCTATTCCCGCCCTCAGGTATTACCTCGAGCTCGTCCGGAACAGCATCTTGAGCTCGCATCTTATATGCTGGCGTACCAGGTACATCTCCGTAGCTGTCTCCATCGTCAACCTTGAAGTTCGGATCAGTAAGTCTCACGGTTTCGCTCCTACGGAATCTGGATTGACCTTTTCGACTCTAGTGATTGGTACTGGAGAATGTGGACTCGACATCGCTTCTGATAAGGTTTTCTGCCCTTCCTGAGCATCCGCGAAGACATCCTCCTCGTTATCTGAACCTTGATAGATGAAAAGTTAGCGCATGATTCACTAGATGTGCCCGTAAACTGTGTTCGGACCCACCGAGATCGTGCGCACCAGGGTCTTCGAGCTCGACACTCTTTCGAGGGGGTTGGAGTGTCGGGCTTTTGGGCAGGCTTGGAATATCAGCCATTGCAGCGATCTCTGATGCTCTGTCCGGTGGGTGCGGAATATTGTGAAAGTAGGAGCGAAAATATATCGAATAGAGCTCGACAATAATTCCTATCAACACCCAGACCGCGCTAGCAACTTCCACTGCCGTACTTCGCGCTTGTTCGCTTCAATCGCGTCTCTCAAAAGTACCATACGGTTATTACTTTTGAGCGAGTAAGGGAGTTACACGCAAACTGAAGATCGGTAGGGTAAGTAGCGGGCTCAAAGCTTAGAGGGGCTAAGTGTCAACAGCGACCTGCAGCATTCCAGCTTAAACGCGCTCATCCTTTGCATAAAAAATAAACCACGATGTCGGATCCTCCGAAATCTGTACCTACTTTCTCCTTTGGTGCACCTACTACCAGTGAAGGCTCTAGCAATTTGTTTGCCCAAAATTCTACGAATACTCCCAAGCCGCTAGGTAGTGGTCCCTTCGACGCAAGCAACAAACCTCCCACAACTTCTGGTTCGAACTTCTTTAGCAACAACCCTAGCACTGCTTCTACAAATCCACTATTTGGCTCAAATACCCAAAAGTCTTCATCATTCGGAGGAGGACAACAAGGTAGCGGTGGTGGTAGCACTTTTGGGGCAAGCGGTATGTCCGGCCAGAAAGAGTTCATCCTTGTAAAGAACCGACGAGTAATTCTTCAAATGCAGGCCCCTCTCCAGAATTTTCCGGCTTCTCCACGCCAAACAAACCTGCAGAAACAACTAGTGCTGGCCAAAACCCGGGTGTGTTCGGCAACGCAGGCTCTGGCGCGCCGTCTGGACAAGCAAACGCAACTCCGGCCAGCAAACAAAGTTCAGGTTTCGCATTTGGGTCGACTACCCCAGCTGGACCCCCACCACCGAGTAACATTGGGGCAGGTGGCGCTACTGGATTGCTCTTTGGTACCAATAAACCGCAAGGAGCGAATACCACAAATTCTAACAGCCTCTTCGGAAACTTCGGTGCTGCAAAATCTTCCGCACAGAACCCGGGTGGAGCAACGGCGCCAAGCAATTCATTCAGCGGCTTCTCTCAGCCTTCAGGTAGTGGTACTTTCGGATCAAGCAAGCCATTCGAATCGAATGCAACAAGTTCAAGCGCGCAGCCCTCAGGCGGTTTTTTTGGGGCTTCCCAGAGTATGTCCGGCTCAAACCTTTTCGGCAACAAAATCAACGCGCCCCTTTCTGGAGGTGATTTATTTAGTAACATGAACAAACCGCAAGAAAGCGGTGATGGTAAGCCTCAAGGAGGTGCAGCAAAGCCCAGTCTATTTCCTAATTTAGGTGGACAATCCTTGGGGGCCACGCCCTCTTCGTCAACAGCCAACACTACATCCAAACCCGCGTTTAGTTTCCCCCAAGCCAGTTCCCAGCCTACTGTTGAGAATGCAGCCACAACGCCCACCACAGCCTCTAGCAATTTTGGCTTGTTCGGGCAAACTACCGCCTCCGGAGCTTCTACAACTGCTTTAACGGCTGCCTCAACGACAGTTTCTACTGGTGGATCATTTTCTCTCGGTGGTACTTCTACGGCTCCTTCTACGACTGCTTCTGCCAGTAGCCTTTTCTCAAATGTCGGCAAAGATAAAGCTAAGACACTATCAACCTCGGACCAGAATGCTAATACGTCGAGCGCAACTGCACCGTCGTCAACTTCAGTACCAGGGCCATCAGCAAGTCTCTTTGGTAATCAGGGCATACCAGCAACTTCCACGGCTACGTCTCAACCTACAACGCAAGCTCCTACGACTAGTAATCAGTCAAGGACAGGACCATCCAACACAAGTCTTGGTGCCTCAACTAGTGGGCCACCCCCTACTGCTCAATCACGTTTGAAGAACAAGTCTATGGACGAAATTATCACAAGATGGGCTTCTGATCTATCGAAATACCAGAAAGAGTTTCAGAAACAGGCAGAACGAGTTGCTGCTTGGGATCGCATGCTTGTAGAAAATAGCGAGAAGATACAGAAGCTTTATGGGAGTACCTTGGAGGCTGAGCGTGCCACGACAGAGGTAGAGCGACAATTGACCGCGGTAGAGAATGATCAAAGGGAAGTTGAGATATGGCTCGATCACTATGAGAAAGAGGTGGATAAATTGACCTCCACGCACAGCCATGGAGAGTCTCTTCAGGGACCCGATCAAGAGAGAGAACGAACGTAAGTAAATAAGTCGATATCTTACATACTCGGATTGACGGTGAGGCCAAGGTACAATCTCGCCGAGAAGCTATCCGACAGGTTGGATGAGATGGGAAAGGACCTAGGTAGCATGATCGAAGAAATCAATGATGCTTCATCGTCCCTCAACAAAAACAGTAAGGCTGATGATCCGGTAAGCTACCCATCCTAAAAGGAGCGTCAGCTATAATTACTGATACCCATCCCAAACAGCTCTCTCAAGTTGTTCGAGTACTCAACAGCCATCTCACTCAACTCCAACAAATTGATCAGGGTGCGGCAGCTTTACAATTAAAGGTAGCTGCTGCGCAGAAGGCAGGTCAGAATATGGGAGCGTCCAATGGATTCAATGGGCCAATAAGCGACGCTGCTGATGGATTTTATCGATCTTACATGGGGAGACGATGAGATATTCGGGGTTAAAGTTTGTGACACTGGTGGTGGCACGCCGTTCATATCTCCCACGGCTTTGGTACAAAAACATGAGCATTTTGCAGGGTGTTCTACGGATGCTCCATGTTAAGTAGTATATTATGATGATAGAGAAAACAGACATGCATAGCAGAGATCGTTAATCGTCTTTGAACCAGCTACCTAGCTAGACCCTCAAGACTTCTTCTTCAGCGACGCATGATACACTTCTTACAAGAAAAGTAGTTCCCAAGAGAAAATAGTTGTGATATAATGAACCACATCCCCCCAAAAACTCTCTTTTACCCCTATCACATTGCCTCTTCCTCCTTTACAGAAAAAACATCTAAGACACAAATATCTTATCATTCAGTGAAATATATGTCACAAAATAGAACAGTTTTCTCATCGCAGTAGAAAGTCACCCATTTTCTAGTGCGCAGTGTCACCAGAATTCTAACCGCCTCACATGAAAAGAGGGGTATTGTTCACTGCACTGTGACAGGGAATATATTCTTTCGGCTATTTGGTTGAGAGTTTCGAGGCTTGTGGAAGGCAGGAGGTGTTCTTTGGTTTTCGTTTCTGTGTTGTTGAGATGGGGTGACGACAGCGACGTCATCGTGAAGCGCGTTCTCTCGTATATCGTTCGTAGCCGCATGATAGAACAACGGAGTGGGAAGGATCTCGACGCCGTTTTGGGGCCAGTGTACTTGACGAATGTATTGCTATGGAAACATTGTGCTCTGCGCCATATCCATATTTCTCTCCACATACGATCTCCCGCAATTTGTCCACACAATTCGCGCCTACTTCCCCTCTTTTCCTCCATCGTTCATTTGCTCGCTCCTGTAGATAACCATGTCAGGATCCTTCAATACAACCCCGAATTTTGATCTTGCACCGTCGAGGGATTAACATACACATTGGCATCCAAAGTATCCAGATGCTTCTTCTGCTCCGCAATCTTCTCCTTCAACGCCTTGAGCCTAAAATCATACAGCACCATCAGCAAGAACTTTCGCCCAACATTCAGTCAGAACATCGAAGTGCAACCCACTTTTCCATCTCCTTCTCCCGCACATAGAAATTCTCGCTTGCTTCCTCGCGCTTGGAGAAGGCATCTCTGCGAACACAAAGCTCAATGTCAGTACAAAGGATGGTAAATGCTGGAATGCTTGGAGGCACAGACCCTTGGGCAGCCCCTCCGGAGCGGACGCTTCCGACGTCTCCTTCGGCCATGCGGAGAGCTGTGGATGTGATTGTGCGGTAGATGGAGATTGGAGTGCGGAGCGTAGGTTTGATGGTTTGGATGAGGGTTTGGCGAATCATGTTAGATGGTTGCTTGAACATTGATGGGGCTTCAAGTGGAAATGGTCAGTTGATTCGACTTTCACTTCCTGCTCGTCACCCGTAGGGCTAGATCTATAGCGGCACGTGATAACGTCCAGAGCGGCTGCGCGGGCCGCTCTAGCGCCGCCAGCCTGAGACGACGTCTACTGGCTCATAATTTACTACATACATCGCAATTGAAGCTTGAAGGCTCCGCATGAAAGGCGCTGTGCTGATCGCTGAGACTGAACACATCTGAGGAAGAGTGCCACCTAATATGTCCAAGTCATGGCGAACCATATCCTAAGAATCTATGAACGTACATAAGCCTTGATAGGGTTATCGGCCACTCAATACCACAAAAGCGCAACTCCCTGTCGATTACCGAATTAATTGAGACATAGGATATGGCTCTAGTACAAGGGGTGTTTGCGTATAAAAGGTGAGTTTTGGGACCGCTGGCTATACATAGGGGGGGTACTGGTGTATGAGAGAGTGTTTCTCGACTTGATAAAAAGGTACACTTGTTTCTATGTAGATTTCTCATTAACGCGGTGAAAACTGATTAGTCACTAGGAAATATGATACGGATCTCATATAAACTACCCCGTTGTTGCGTGTTTCAGCACCTCGGTTTATAGTGCATTTGACTATAAGATATGGCTTTCATATAGAAGGCGTTTGTGTATAAGAGATGGTTCTACACAGATCTAATCCAGCAGAAATCGTATAAAAATGCTGTCTTATACCTCAATTAATTCGGTATCTAAGATTCCAGCAGATCGGTCACATAAGGGAGCCAACAATAGGGCTCGTGATGTTGGTGGCTAGTGGGAGTGACAATTGAGCAACCTATTTCCGAAATTCCTTCAATCTTTTTCAAAATTTTACCTCCACAGTCATAACATCGGTGAATAGACAGAGGTTGGCGATCTTTTATTCACGAATTGCTTTCAAGGCAAATTCTATCACAGCTTTGTTCGACACCACAAAGACGGTCGACTAATTATCCAGGGCTCCGAACCTTCCTTCAAGCGGCTCTCTAACCTTCCCAACGTGGAGACCAATACCGAAAGCTATTCGCACAGCCCCGGCTGCCCATGGTAACAGGAAGGCCAATCAGTCTGCAGTCGCTGTTATTGTTGCTGAAGTAGCAATCCGGTTGGCGACATACTGTACTGTAATCTCAAAGGATATAAGTTGGCCTGAGATAACTTACTGGATTTTCTTCAAATTAGCTCGCGTCGCCGTCAACCAATCACACTTTAGCTGAAACTGTTGGAAGCTACCACATGAAACGTGAAATTTTGGGTGATGCAAATCATGGCACTTTCAATTGCACAATCAGGTTGGCAAAGGGCGTAGTGGCGCTCCACGAGCTCTTGTACTGTGTCGAAGTATTTCAATTTCCTCTGGCGTTGCAAACAATGGAAGATTAACAACGCCGACCGATCCGAGGAATTTCCTCTGACGAGGAAAAGTTTACCGAAGAAACCGCTCGCATCCTATCCTTTGGCCGCTAAAATTTACCAATTCCATGCTGAAGACTTCACATAGATTGCAATCGTTGGCTCGTTACCCGAGGAAGCCCATAATTTTACTAGAACAATGCGCAATCTACGAGGTAGACACAGGGGAGGCATAGCGGACGCGCGTTCATCTTCAGTGATCCGGATTTCCGCAAGGCTCCAAAGGTTCCAATGGATTTTTAGACCACCGTTTTCTGAGATTCCACACCTGTGCATATCCCATATAGTGCGCTCCAGAACTTGACCTCAACTACTCAAGCTACCTTTTGAATTATGAAACCTCAACCATGACGGTTCAATCAGACTTCCGCGAAGATATCGCGGTGGACGTCCTCGTGGTTGGAGCTGGGCCAGCAGGCTTCATGGCTGCAGTAACGCTGGCAAGATATAATGTGAGCTTCAAAATCATTGACCAGCGACCAGTTCGCATCCAAACAGGTCACGCTGGCGGTAAGAATTCCCTATGATATCTTTGGCTTCGGTGACGTACTTGAGTAAGGTATTGAGCAAAAAGCGTCTTCTATCACTTGCTTAAGCGCGCGGATAGACTCTTGTTCTTAGATGCTTTTAAGTGCTCCGTCTTGGTATCTGTTTACATTATTAACACTATTCATCTAACCTCCATCTGAACAGGTGTCCAAGCACGTACCCAAGAAGTTTTTCAGACCCTCGATTTACAATACGCTCTAGATATCAAAGGCAACCGTGTTAGTGAAGCTGCCTTCTGGACCACCAATCCTTTGCAAGGCTTAGAACGGACTCATGTTGGTCCAGAGGTCGTCCACGCAACTCCATATCCATGGATTCTTGCAGTCCCTCAACGCGAAACCGAGAAAGCTTTCGACCTCGATCTCAACTCACGAGGCCACTTTGTTGATAGACCGGCTCAGCTACTTCACTTCGAGTATACCAATGACCCTGATTATCCCATCCATGCTCTTGTCAAGAATCTGTTCTCTCACGTTACTTCAGTGTACCGGTGCAAGTATTTGATAGGAAGCGATGGCGCAGGCAGTACCACTCGGGGGATTTTGGATATTCATTCGGAAAGCAATGAGCAAGATGATGTCTGGATTGTTGCCGACATGGAGCTCAAGACTGATTTCCCCGACCATCGCCGACGGGCTGTAGTCCGGTCTCCTTCTGGGGTCATGATGATGATCCCGAACTCTGGGGGAGGTAACCGAGTTTATACACAATTGTCTGCGAAGGAGCTTGTCACCCTCGGTAGTATTGACTCGGGCGACCTTTCAAAACCCGAGGATCGACTGATCAGAACAGAATGGAAAGATGCTACATTGCTTGATATACTGCACACTCGCCTCAAAGAAGTTCTGGCGCCATACACAACGTTCATTAAGAAATTGCAATGGATAAGTCAATACCGAGTGAAACAGCGAATCGTTGACCAATTCTCGGATCGTGCTCGCATTTTTGTCACTGGCGACGCGTGCCACACTCATAGTCCAAAAGCTGCCCAGGGTCTCAACATTAGTATGATGGATGCCTATAATCTCACTTGGAAGCTTGCCCTTGTCCTAAGTGGTAGGGCAAAACCTGGGATTCTCGATACGTACAACAAAGAACGAAGGCAAATTGCTCAAGAATTGATTGATTTTGATCGCAAATTCTCTCACCTGTTCTCTAAGAAAGAGTTCCTCGACAACAACTCGGAATTTCACGATGTTTACAAGAAGGCCCACGGCTTTACCACGGGACTGGGTCTGAGATATGACCCTAACCCACTTATTGAACACGATGTGGACGTGTCCATCAACGAACAAAGCCTTGAACCACTGACTCCCGGAAAGCGTCTTCACACTATCACTGTTACTCGACACATAGATGGCACTATTGTTAACATGCTTGATGAGCTGCCGTCAAACGGACGCTTCCACTTGTTCATATTTGCGGGCAATACCTTCAGCCAAGACCGGGATAAAAGCTTTGCCAAGTACCTGAGCTCTGCCGATTCGGTTCTTTCGCGCTATTCATTGCCAGACTCACCAGACTGGGCATTTGAGAATATCCGAGAAACCAATCCGAACAACAGTGGCAGGACGGTCGATCTCTTTTTCATTCACACCGACAGTCACTACGATTTTGACCTAGCTAAGATGCCTGCCCCGCTACCGAGCTGGAAATACCGTGTATACACGGACAAGTACGGTAAGGAGCATGAGAGTCACGGTGTTGACCCCAACATTGGCGCGATGGCACTTGTGCGACCGGACGGTTATATCAGCTTGATCACTGGTATGGACGGCGGGCCGACTGTTACGAAGTTCATGGATAGCTTTATGAACGTGCCGCAATCGATGTCTGCAGATGCTAGTGATGGAGGACGAGGTGGTGACTAAGAACGAGCCCCGGAATGTCAGTCGTGTTCGGAATGGCTATAGATGCCAGAACGGCAACGAGTTGACGATCCCAAATGGCATTGAATGACGAGAAAGAGCTTTCAATTGATACTGAGAGCCTCTCTTGTCTGAATATTTCCTAGCTGCGTTTTAGTAACTATGTTATAACGATATGTCCTACAGAGCGTAGCATCACCGTGCATAACAACATGCATTTGCAAAGTAATCGGACAACTAAAGCACTTTACAAGTCCTTACTGCCATTACCACCTAGCTTACATTCCGGATACCTTACAAAGCATAGCGCTTCGCTGGTGTCACTATGCCGCCGATGCTGGCTTCTGTGCCATTCAGGTATCGAAGTGGCATCAGCGAAATTGGAATGCCCACAATTCTCTCGCAACAACCGTATTCGCTCAATTACTATTGCAAGCTGGTATCGGCTATGGAGTAGCGCTCCCCTATCATATTGGTAAGCACTTTAGAATCAAAAATCCTGGACGGCTAAGCTGGTACATCGCGTCGTTCAGCTTGATAGCCGGAACATTCATCCTCATTGCAGGGTGTCTTGGTGATATGTATGGTCACAAGACAACATCCACCGCCGGCTTCGCTTAGTATAGGCTGTGGCCGACCCTTGTTGGCGCCAGCTATTACTCAAACGGTAATTTCTTCAGCTTCGCCTGTGGCTTACCAATCGGTATGGCTCTGCTCGGTCGTACCTATCCATTGTGATGCAAAAGAACATGATCTTCAGCTTCTTCGGTGCCTGCGCGCCAGGAGTTTACATACTTGGCGCAACATTCTCGTCGCTGCTGGCACAGCTGGCCAGGTAGGCTTGGGCATACTCTGTTATGGGTATCGTATGTCCTTTTGGCAGCGCTGGTTTTGTGAGAGGATCACGCTGGTCCTGGCTCCGGCGCCGCAGGCCTGCAAGCATCCATCTTTTGGGATGCATCACGGAGTGGTTTTTCTTCAATTGATTAACGTGGAATGGAACCTGGATTCATCCATAGCGAGATAGAGATGAACCCTCAGCACAAGCGTAGCAATAGAGTAATGTAGCTAGTTTAATTATCTTTCTTTCTCTCTTCTCGCGGTAGCTTACGTGCTTTCTTGTTTTTTCGCCTCGAAACGTTCTGAAAACCCTTAAGAGACAAGATGTATGATCCAAAAAGGGTTGCGTCAAGAAACGTTAAGATTCCTCATCCTAGACTGGGAGACTTCAAGTTCTTGTCCTTGCATGAATGTATCTCTAAAGTTGATGGTGTTCTTGGGGAATATAGTTTTATAAATGATATTTGTAACATGTGAATACGCCTTCTGTTCTGCAAGGAAGTGCTTCATGGGGGAAGCAGCTACCTCCAAAGCATATTGCGAAGTAGATGAGGCCTTCGTGAGACTTACAGACATAATATCCCTTCTAACCGGGAAAACACCAAGCCCATTGTAATTTGACATAGACCCCTTGCCGGACAGAATATCTTGCAATATTTCTATGACTCTTATGATAGAGAACTGACAATATCCCAGCCAACGACTGCCCAGGCTGCCGCACTGACTGGGAGCACCTTCCCAGCTTCCTTCCAGCCGCATGTACTTCCAATGCTCGCTTGCCGGCGTTGCACAACCATCATTCAGCTGCCATACAAAGTCAAAGACCGCATGGCTCTGCCTCCAAATTGCAGCCCAAAACTGCAGCCAGCCGCATTCTCAGCCGTTTTGTGTGCGCTTTTTATACCGTAGAGATAGAAATATGCCTAACACCTCAAATTGTGTTGTGAGGCTGATGTGAGGGGTCATGTGACGGTGCTTTTACGGAGTAATTTTGGCGCATCAAGAAAGCCATCACACTAAGCCCTGAACAGTTTAGATTGTCGAGGTGGTTCCTCACTCATTCAACAACGAACGTCAACATCGCAACTCCCTCTCATTCACAATTCCCAAGGCTTTACCTACCTGACAAAACATCTTTGTTGACTTGTCTACCGATACCCCTTGTGCAACTCGATTCCTGTGCTACTACAGCTTCCCTACATCAACCCAGTGTCCCTAGAATTCCCAGGTAAGGGTCGCCCTGCTCAGTCAGTTCTTTGATTGGCTTTGTCCCCCTTCCTCAACAACCCTTTAAGGGAGTACTTTGGTTTTCCCGCAATTCCAGTGTGCTCGCAATTGTACATAAGACCTCAGAGCCTAAACTCCATCTTCCCAGCTCAGAGTTCCGAGCTGCGGAAGCAGTTGAAGACACGTGTGTGCGTCACATTCAACAGTCTGTCTATGACTGAATCGTTGTCCAACCGCCGTGTTCTGCTATTCTGGGCTTGCCCGAGTCTTCGCTGACGCTCTTTACTAGTAACATAGAAGCAAGATGGGGTACGAAAATCATGTCTATCTCGCCAAGCTGGCTGAGCAGGCAGAGCGGTATGAAGGTAATTTGGCACCAGTCCATCATATGGGAACAAAGAACCAACGCGTGATATACAGAGATGGTGGAGAACATGAAGAACGTCGCATCCGCAGATCAAGAGCTTTCCGTCGAAGAACGAAACCTACTTTCCGTGGCCTACAAGAACGTCATTGGAGCAAGACGTGCATCGTGGAGGATTGTTACCTCAATCGAGCAGAAAGAGGAATCCAAGGGCAACGAGAGCCAAGTCGGCCTGATCAAGGAGTACCGTCAAAAGATTGAGGCCGAGCTTGCAAAGATCTGCGAAGACATCCTTGAGGTACTTGACGAGCACTTGATCAAGTCTGCACAAACCGGCGAGTCAAAAGTATTCTATCACAAAATGTACGTATCCGCGACCAAAGAACCGGCAATCGTATTATACCCCTACTGAACGGTTAAAGGAAGGGAGACTACCACCGTTACCTCGCTGAGTTTGCGCTTGGCGATAAGCGTAAGATATCTGCCGATAAGTCATTGGAGGCATACAAAGCAGCAACTGAAGTGGCTACGACCGATCTTGCCCCGACTCATCCTATCCGTCTCGGCCTTGCTCTGAACTTTTCCGTATTCTACTATGAGATCCTCAACTCTCCAGATCAGGCGTGCCACCTTGCGAAGCAAGCGTTTGATGATGCTATTGCTGGTCAGCCTTCTGTCCATATTCTTAGCTGTAATTGAATGCTGACGGATATCTTAGAGCTCGACACCCTGAGTGAAGATAGCTACAAAGACTCTACACTTATAATGCAGCTTCTAAGAGACAACCTGGTAAGCCCTGAAGATTACATTCCATTTACAACCTATCTAAGAGACATCTAGACGCTCTGGACTTCTTCTGAAGCCGAGCCAACTGGTGGCGAAACTGGCGCAGCAGCAACAACCGAGTCCAAAGAGGCCAGCGAAGCGACACCTGCGGAGCCGGAGAAGGCCGCAGAGTAGGGTCTCCTTCTTGTCATTAGAAAGGTAGCGGCCTTGACAACTGGACGCAAGTAACGATAGATTGGTAAACGGAGCGATAGACAATCATCAAGCATGGCATAGCTTTCCAGGCCGGTTCCCTACCTGAACCTATTCGCTTTTTCTTGGTTCTTGTTCGTGGTGGCTTGTTCATGTGTTTTCCCTTCTGCACGATGATCTATGAGAGGGCGACGGGGGTTCATGCGGGAAGAGTATTTCTAGCGGTTGATACGTGCATCACGGTATTCGCCTGCTCCGACTTGTTTTATGATGGCATTACTTATGCCAGCTTCGGATTCAAAATTACACGCATCCTAGACCATTGCAATCACCAACATCGTAGACTCCTCATCCTGCGCAAGAGATCAATTGTGCAGTGAGAAGTTGATTCTGAAGCACAAAAGCCATTCAAACCCGGGATTTTCCTACCACAACATCACCTTGGGAATTGGATAAAATCCGTTCCTTTTCAAGCTGCTGCTTACTGTCTAAGGCTCTACACGATGTTCGGCTAACGCATAGAAACCCATGTTGCTTCTTTTAATGCCCCCATTGCTTCCTATGCATGTCCATCTTACCAAAATCGTCATGGCACATCTGCACAGCAAAGTCCCCACCCCTCACCGTTCTCTCTTATTCCCTTGCCCTCTCACCGCGCGATACAGAGCATGCATCTTCATAGTATGTACCACCACCACAACCAAGTATGCCCCCCCCCCTCCATCCTCTTTCTTCCCCCGGCTTTTGCTTTACTCGCCTCCGTCACCATTTCCGTCCGGAAAGACAGGACTTGTCTGCGCGTATTCCGTAGAGAGAGAGCCAGACTCCTGTTGGCAGTGCTGATGCGTTTGGCTTGGTAGGTTGGGGGGGGGTTGGTGTGGGAGGCT
>JAABUP010008153.1_pt1 | contig 13510 bp, 15 predicted proteins | sample 5559201 | NCBI WGS metagenome assembly JAABUP01 (sample SAMN10711887, study PRJNA513373) | rock metagenome | isolation source: Antarctica rocks | place: Antarctica | reverse complement strand
GCGCGGGGTAGGAGCGCTAGCACCTCAGCAGCAATGGGTGAGGTAGCTGTGAACAGTCACTGTAGAACCAAAGCAAAACCAACATTTCTGGCCGTCAGCACTCGCGTGTGCAGGGCGTCAGCCGTGCGACCGTTTGGCAGATGCACAGCTTTGCGGTGACATCAAAGTGACAATCATGGTCGATCCATGCGAGACGGACAACTGAGAGCAAGGCAAAAGGGCATACATCGAAGGTAGGCTCCGAAACCAGGAACACGTGCTTTACTGCTTGCGGTTGCAAAGGAACGATGTCTGTTCAGAATAGTGACACACGTCGTACAAAGACCTGCCGGGTAGTCGTCGAAATCAATCAGAGGAGCATTGCGACACGCAGCTTGTGCGCGCACCCCTGGCGTACACATGGCTGACCCCAATACCAAAATCAACTCTTCCGTCGGTGGTCCCGAAAGTGCCACAGCACAGTCAAGCAACGCAGGAGAGAAGGGCACCTCGGCCGGCAAAGGGTTGGCTGGTGATACTGGCGGTATGTATCTTGTATTTGCACGACGTCGTTCAAGGTTGAAGCAGAATCTGATCAGCTGATTCGCTGCCTCAGCGGGCAACCAGAACCCGGGACCCGCAAAGACACATGGGGCTTCAGAACTAACAGGGGGCAAGACCGGAGGTATCAAAGACTTGACCGGAGGAGACACAAGCAGCTTCTCAGACCTGACAGGCAGCAAAGATGGTGACAAGAACATGACAGACGGTGACAACAAAGGTGGACTTTTCAGCGGTATCACTGGCAGCGGGAAGGAGACTGGTATCTCTGGCCTGACAGGAGGGAAAACGGGAGGCGTTTCAGACCTGACAGGGGGCGAGACAGGAAGCATTGGTGAGCTGGCAGGCAGCAAGTGAAGCCTTGTACACTAAGCTAACTAGATCACTTAAGAGGTGAACTTGGTAATCTGACAGTGGTACTCATGTCACTCTTACAGTTCTCTAAGTCCTGTCATCTATGCTGAGAAATGCCTCTAGTTGTCATAGGGTTTGGTGTCAAGCTGAAAGCTGCCATACTGGCATCCACAATGCTTTGCTGAAGCCAGTTCATCGATTTACCTGCAAGCCTGCGTCGAAAAGAATTTCTGCGTTTTGGCACCGACTTAAGTCAGATAGCTGTGGCAAATATAGCCTGAATTATGGCACTCAATTCGGTGGCCCTGGGTCTTGTGCTAGGTCACTGCATTTCTGGCACTGCTGACATGCAGCAAAACTTACATTTGCGCAATCAAGGCCAATTGGCTATTTGTCGTCAAGCAGGTATTGCAAGTATGCCAAGAAGCTACCTGCAGTACCTTTTCAGTGCCTTCCTCTCAGCCACAGCTGCGATTGACAACAGTGCTGCCGCTGCTGTTGCTCCCACCAGCTGTGTTGACGTCATTTCGAAGCCCCCAACTTCAACTGCCTTGGCACCCAAAGGCCAAAAGCTGAGACCTCAGACACGCAATGCAGTGAATGCATGCTTAATCTGTCTTGAGGCAAGAGCATCTCACGAATCTTCAACATATGGAACCATGACATACATGCAGAAGCGTGGCACTCCAGCATGTCATATCCGAGATGCAAGACACGCAGAGCTTTGCATCCCACCTCATCATTCCACAGTGCATTGGCTTTGCTAGCAAGCTGGCTGGAGGTAGCTGCAACCCAGTCATGGCCCTTCTGAAACCAGCTTGCTTGGCCAGCCTCTGCATGGCCCTGATTCCACTGATTGGCTGCATCGTTGGCTTGAGACGTAGGGATGTTGTGACCAACAATGCTGTCAGGTTGATTCTCAGCAGGCTGAATTTCAGAAGGGACTGAGTTGGAGTGGGAGCGCGATTGCATGGGCTGCTGAAGCGGTCTCTGAGCCTCTTCTTGACCAGGCACCGGGCTTGCTGAATGGCTGGTTTTTGCTGCTCTGTCTATACCAGGCCTTCTGGAGGGCTTGATTGGCAAGCTTTTTGGCCTCAGATCTGCAAGCATATGCAGCAAGTCCTGCACACCATGTCATGTCATGTGTGTGTGCATGTCTGTACATTGCAGCATAGCAAGAGCTGAAGCTGCAGCACAACATGCGTCTTGACAAGCAAATTGGCTGGAGAGAGTCTGTGATTAACAGCTGTACCGCATGAAATACATCTTTGTTTGACTCTGTCACAGACCTGATATGCGATTTACATGTGCAACAGAGTAAAACAACAGTTTTCAAAGAATCCTGCAATTTTGCAAGCCTGCAATTTTGCAAGTGAGCAATCAGCATAAAGTGTGAAGTGCTATACAGTGTGCATATCAATGAAAGGTCAGTTATTTGCATGGAGTGAAAGACTAATCATGAGCTGGTCAAGGGCAATGTGTCACATGCAACTAGCACGTACCTGCTGTTGTGTTTCTTGAAGCATGTGAGCATCCTGCTTAACCCACCGCTCAGCTTCTGTCAACTGATTGCAGCTTTTGCCAAGGACCTGCTGCAGCATGGGTGTCAGGCCGTGCAAAAAATCCCCAGATGTCACAACTTTGGCCAGTGTCCCAAGCTGAACTGACCATTCTCCAGCAATAAAGCAAAGTCATCAGCTTTCAGATGTGCAGCAACGGCTGGCATGGTGCTTTCAGCTATAAATCGAGCACTGACATGCTCAGCACTGACATGCTCAGCACTGACATGCAAGCTGTGGTGCAGGAGCATAGTGTAGGTGTACCTCAACAGCATACAATTGCGCTGCTGCTGCATATTGGTCACTGGTCAGCGAGACCTTGTTTGGCTGTACTTTGCTTTGATTGCGTGGTGCATGCCTGCGAGACAAGGTATCTGCACTGACAGCGCTGTGCAGGTATGCTTTCAAGGCTTGGCTGGCCTCATTCTTTTCACGGGTATCTATCGCCAAGGACACCCTGCAGTACAGGCTTTCAGTGTGAAGACTGCTAGTTGGCATGTGCATGCAGGCCCTGACATTTGGTTCAAAATTTGTTGGACTGCCAGGAGTGACTTACCAGAGGCAGATCACTTTAGGGTCCAGTGCCTCCATTGTTGTATAGTGTTGAACGAGTAAGTCCTTGGCCTCCGGGAGTCTGTACTCACAAGCGATTCAGAAGGACCTGTGGTTTGTGTTGATACAAAACACAACATACAGGTGTGATCACCTGTCCAGCTCGTACAGAGCCTGAAGAAGGACAAACGCTGCACGAAGTTGCACAGAACCGCTATCAGGCACATATAGCGTTCTGCGGAGAAGCAATTCTGCGTCTCTGGCAGCCAGCGCGAAGTTCCCAGACACCAGGAGTGTTTCAGCCAAGTGTGCATCAGCTTCAAGTTGCTTCCACCCTTTGACCAGCTCGCTGTCGGGCCTCGCACTGCTTCTTGGGGTGAATGGCTGCGCCATTACCAGTCTGTTGCTGCTAATTGACACGCTGATGCAAACAATTACAAGGTCATACCTGCCATGCCTGCCTGTGGGTCGGCATGCTAAGGCTGCATTGGCATTAAAGTATGCAAAATTATAGCTCAAACATTCACAAGTAACAACTGGTTACATGGAAATCAGAGCAAAAGGTGCAGCGCGACTCCTGCACCTTCTGTCTTTCTGCACTTCGAGATGTACGTCATATACACATGCACAGGCCTGCGGGCTCCATCCGTAGGACCCTGACAACAAAGGAGACCACTGCTCCAAGCTTGTGATCATTACTGCGCACATCATGTTGAGTCAGTGTGTATCAAAATTGTGTACACAAGCACTACGTAGGCATGCACTCTTTTGCACCAGAGAGTGTACAGAAGTTGTGCCAAGCTTCGTCACAGGTTTAAACAGCTATTTAAAAGTAGAAGGTCCTACAGGTACATGTCTAACGGTCATGCAAAATCTGCCAGCATGACTTGCATTGGTTGTATCTAACTCAGCTTGTTCAACCTGCCACCCTGCAGTCGGTACTTTCCAGGAGAATCTACTGCATAGTTTTTGTTTTGACTGCTTCCATATGGATCTGGAGTGTCCCATTGCCCTGCTCCATCATTCAGGACAAATTCTATTGAATGCCCTCGTACTTGCAGCACCTTGCATCCTGCAAGATCTTCTGATCCAAACTGCATCTCCACACCTGGCAAATTTGTCCAAGCTGCAGCACATACAACCATGTGACAGACCACAGACAAATCATGCTGCATGGAGCACTCAGGCAACACTAAGGTTCAGAACAATGTGGATGGGGGAGCACTACCTTGTCCATCTGCAGAGTAGTGCATCATGACTCGCCTCCATCCAGTTTCATAGGCAATGGTGATGATGTTTTGTATACCAGCCTGCTGTGAGGGTGGCTCTTCTGGAGTGGATCCCTGGAAAATTATGCCTCAGCAATGTTAATTTGCAGCAATACCAGCATTCATATTGCAGCATCATGACATGCTTTGATATTGGGTGCAATACCCCACCTGATGCTGACTGTCTGAATGGGTTGATGGAGACATTGACACATTCTCAGTGGACACCTTTTCAAGCTTTCCCTCTGTGTGCAACAAACCAGTCTTCACTCATGAGGCCACTTTGGTGCAGAAACAACCCTCAGCGGTTACCTAGATCAGAAATTTTGTGGTTGGCAACTCTCAGTTCGTCTAAGGCAGACAACCTGGACCGGTTTAACTCCAGCAAATTCCGTTGTGTCTCACTGAAAAGCCTGAGCACGTCAGGTGAGGCCTTTCCAAGCCCCTCAGAACCTCCATTTTCGTCCGACTGAAGCTGTGAAGGCTTTTGCGGATCCGAATTTTGCTGCTGCACGGTGTACAATACGGCATTATGTTCTACGACCTTTGACTGGAGGTCTCAAATAGCCGAAAATTGTCGCCATGCTGACCGGCGTGGCCTGTCGTGACTCCCTAGAATGCCTGATTTGAAGCCTTGGCCAGCAGGATGGCTTCTGATGCCAGCTGCAGCCCTGCAAACGGGCTTGCCTAGAGATCGAAACGTTCAGCATGATCACCGGTCTTGCAGCAGCGTGCCTTCAGTTCAGTGCAATCGAATCAGGCTCAAGCTATGTACGGATAGTAATACGATGAATGCAACGGACGTGCATCGCACGTTACACCACCGGCGAATTAATAGCAGCGATAGGCAATCACGATCGCCCTTCAGATCGCCCTTTCAGGGCGCTTTGTAATTGCCTCGTCAAGACGTATTGACCAACCCCTTACACTGTTCTTACATCATGATTCACCGTACGCGGGCGGACGTAGCGCTGCGTTGAGAGCAAGCTTCGTTAGTGCTGTTGTCTGATCGTCATTGCAGGCTTCCTGCCGTATCGTTCACTGCTTTCTGCAACCCTTGCCGTGCCTGCCGGCTATGAACATTACTGGTCTGTGGGACCAGCTTGTTGACTGTATCTGCAGGCCCCCCAGGTATGCTCATTCGCTGTGTGATGTCGCTGTGTGATGTGATCAGCTGATACATTACGCATGATCTGGCAGGGACCGGTACACTACAGCTGACCTACCTGGCGGTGTTGCCGGCACCTTCAAGCTCAAAGGCAAGGAGTACCTGCGCAAAGACGTTCGGCTGGTGAGCGGTTGACAGCGCATGTCACTATGTGGTAGATTCTTCCCATTTGTGCGACCCCCAACGATTTACACCCTGCAGGAGAACTCTCAGAAGCAGCATATTGAGTGTAGTCACCTTGTACCAAAGTACCCACCTGAGACTCCTGATGGGAAGTTGCCATGCGTAGTTTACTGCCATTGTAACAGTGGCAGCAGAAGAGACTCTGAAGAGGCTTTGCATTTGCTGCTGCCACAGAATGTGACCGTTTTTTCCCTGGACTTTGTGGTGAGCTTGTGTATGCAAAACATTTACACATTCAGCACTACTCGGTGTGTTGTCATGCACATGCTTTGTGTTCTCCGTGCATCTGTCAAATTCTCAAATACGCAGTGTCACAATGGCATGCATGCAACAGTGTGTCATGACAATGCATGTTGCTATGATGATGCATTTTACATATGCATACATGCAGTGCTTCGCGTTACTGGTGAACATGCTGAGACGTCAGAGGGTTTGTCACTGTAGGGCTCTGGGCAATCTGATGGCAAGTATGTGACGCTTGGATGGCGAGAGCAGGATGATCTTTCATTGGCAGTTCAGCATCTTAGGGATCTTGGCACAGTCTCTACTATTGGGTTGTGGGGCAGGTCCATGGGAGCTGTCACAGCACTACTGTACAGTCAGAAAGATCCTTCAATTGCTGGCGTGGTGAGTCAAGCTGATGTACATGTTCACCGTGTTTCAGCAATGCACATAATGTCAGCAAAATCACCAACATTCAGCAGCAATCGCAACGTTTCAGGGAGTGTTTTAGCTGCTTATGCTTGCTCTCAGATAGCTGTATGAGCAGCTGCTGCATTGTCATACTCAGTGAATCTGCGCGTGATTCTACATCAGACATCAGCTGCGTGAGAGGCAGGACCTGCATTTCAAGTCTGCCGACAAAGCCAACGGCATAGCAGCTTAGAGACTCCTGGGTTTGGCATTGGAATTTGTTGCCAGCCACTATGGTTCAAACTAGTTGTGTTGCTGCACCAACTGTCAATGTTGTTTCACAGTAGAATGATGTTGTGTGATAACAGGTGATGCTATTGCAACATCCCATGCGTGTCAATTGTTGCCAGGGATCAATGCTGTTGCATGCCAGGCCTGGAAATCTGGGTCTTGCCATGGGATCAGCTTAGCTTTGCGTCCACTACAGGTAGTGGACAGCCCTTTCTCCAAGCTTACAGAGCTCATGCTAGAGCTTGTGGAAGAGCAAAAAATTCCCATACCTCGCTCTCTGATGCGAGTTGCCCTCAGCATGATGAGGCGGTCTGTCAAGAAGCGTGCTGGATTCAGCATTGATGAAGTTGCACCCATTGACAAAATCCACACAAGCTTCATTCCTGTCCTGTTTGGTGAGCAGCATGTTTGCATCCATCGTAGCTTTGTGGCAGCTGATCGATGGTTGTTAGACCAGATCCACACTTGCTTTGTCACAGTTCTGTTTGACGAGCAGCATGTTTACATCAGTTGCTTACTGGTCTTTGCTCCTGCCCTGCAACATGGCGCCATGCCAACCCTCAGCTGCTCTGCTGAAGAGCTTTGCTCTACTTGTTCTCATCGAAGCTCTGTGAACTTGTGTGGTGCAGCAAACTTATGTGCTAGCGCATGGACAGGCTATAGTCTGGAAGTCTGCAAGGTTTTGCTGCAAGCTTTCTGTGCAGACCTCAATGATTGGCAATGAGACCAAGTTGCTGATGTCACAAACTGCGATGCTCAGTAGTCGCTGGCCTTGCTTTCTTGTGTGTTGTGCTGTTGTGGTGTTGTGTGTGCACTGCAACAACATACATATAATTGTGTTTATTGTATGACGCACTAGCCCTCAGCACATTTGCTGTGTAGGCCATGCCAGAGAGGACACATTTGTGACCAAGGAGCACTCAGAAAAGCTGATTGCCAAGTATGGCAGCCCTGACAAGGAGCTCATGCTCTTTGATGGGGACCACAACAGCGTCCGGCCCACAAAGTTTTACGGCAAGGTTTTGATGTTTTTCCATCAGGCCTTGCAGTGTCAGGGTGCGCTCATACCAGACGAGCAAAATAGTGGATCTTATGAGATTGCCATGGAGGCAGAGGCAGCCAGGTGTGTTGCCTGCTGCTTATTGCCTCAGAATGCCTAGCATGTGCCATACATTGCCTGGTTTGTGCTTCTTGACATCAAATGCCATTGGAATTCAACTTCTCACTCTGGAAGCTTGTGCCTGCATTGCTCAAGCCTCACATCAAACATGCAAGTTGTCACTGCAGTCTACCACAAATTGACGACCCAGCTTTTCCAGTTATCCCATAGTCTTGTGGGTCAGTCCTAAAATGCCATGTTTTGCAAACCCTGTGTGTGCAAGTTCATATCCATCAAATTTCCCCACTTTGACAGCCACAGCTGCTGGGTTTCACCAAGCACGCAAATGTATGTGCGACTGTCTATTTCACAAGTTGAACGTGCGGTCAAAAGGCTTTTGTTGTACCGCAGGGCGGCTGAAGACATGGAGCCGCCTGCATTGGCTCGCACAACCAGCCCAAACTTCTCAGAGTTGATGTCTGACCCCAGCAATGCTCAACAGATGCAGGAGGACCTTGCTGATGAGCTAACTAGGTGCGCACATTCATGCAGAAAGACAGGCGCACACTGCCATTTCGCCTCCCTGGCCTGTTGGATTATGTTGGCCTATCTATGCATGGAATCACTCACTTCGGCAGCAGGGAGCTGCACTTGCAGGATCAAGATGTGCACCTTCCTTGCATGTTCTCCACTGTTCCGCTATGCCTCCCGCAAAGTTGGGGTTACGTTGTCCACAGGCATATGCATCTGTCTGCTTGCTGAGGTCTGCATACGTGGCTCTTCAGACTCATCGTCAGACACATACACCTATTCCTGATCATAGTTGGTTTCAGGCTCCTGATCTCAGCGAGCTTGGCATTTGGTACTAACGTGTGTTGTGTGGAGTGCAGTCAGATGGCAAGGAGGGGCCCGCATGGTCATGCAGAGTTGCCTTCACAGCAGCACGCTACTAACAATTTAGATGAACTAGGCACTGTCCAAGATATGTGAGCCCCTACTCACTGCCAGGCACAGCGCACTGGTCATACAGACTGTGTCTGGAACATCAACCTTGTTGCCCATGTACTGTTGCTGTTGCAGCAAAGCATCAGCAACACTCATTTGTCTGTCCCGTACTGCATAGGCCACAGCTGAGGTCTTCACAGTAGAATGTGAAGTTCATCTGCTTGCCTTCCTTGTGTTTTTGCAACTTGTCTCAAGCAAGTCTGGGTGTTGAGAGAGCATGCAGCTTCCAGCATTCTGTCTCAGCAAGCATCTGCTCCAAGCCAGCATGAGTCACAGCTGTGGGTCATGCCCACAACAGTAAGGTACAAGACAATCAAGACAGTGCTTGTGGTCTTAGTAAACTTGATGCAACGTCTCATGACTACAGGTCTGAGCTGCGGCAAGAAGGGCAGCCATCCCAGATTTTGACAGAGGAAGCTGCTCTAGCAAGGGCGCTGCATCTGTCCTTGATGGAAGTACAGCACCAGGAGCACGGACATGTGCCAGGAGTGGGTGCTGCTGAGCCTGCTGCTGCGGCCAGCACAGCCTTGCAAGACTCCGTACCACAGGATATGCAAAGCATGGCTCCAGAGTAAGTCTTTTTGTCCAAGCTGTGCATGCCCCGTACTTGTTTTCCCCCATATGTAGTGATGAGCATGTTTGTATGCTTTAGATGTATGCTTTAGATGAAACTGCTGGAAGGCAATTTGAGCATTGCCGGGCCAGTTTACACCCCCTGAATGCCCACTTTGGACTGGGAGGTTTGTGTTTACACAGCCTGCATGCTTCTGCCTGGCAGAGAGGGAGAGCGTTTAGATCACAGCCCATCACAGCCCATTCTCATGTATGTCATGTGCTGATGTGAGGGACACAGCTCAGACATCAGTCTTGATCTATTTTTCAAGTACAAGGGAACATTGAGGTTTCCAATTGCTCTTCGGGATACAGCTGGAGATATCTCAGCTGGTTCAGTGCAGTGTGGGGAACAATGTATTTGGAGCAAGCATGCATCCATAGGCTTTGCAACAGCAAGTAGGTCATGTGGCTGTCTTAGGCTGTCTGCTGAGCTCTTTCTGGGTGGATGCAGGCAGTCCTAGGCGGTCGTGGACTTCATACATTGCATGTTGCATGGGCCCAGATGTCATTAATGGCACCATTCAACCTGTCTCTTCCACAGGCAGCAGTCCTTCCCGCCTGCGTTCCTCCTCTTCGCAGAAATCTAGACGCGCTATGCAAGGCTAGAGCAGTCACCAACATACCAGTGAGTCACCCAGGTCTGTGGTTGGAGCCGCCTCCTCTTTCCCACATTCTGACTTGTTGGTCGGTGCTACCATTCTGGTTCTCCTCTGCAGTGTGAGCTAGATTGTGACAAGCACACAACACGTTAGACGTGTGTCAGCATTGTCACAGCAAGTTGTATGTACTGTGATCTTTGACTAGCATGCTACTGCATGCAGGTGGTGAGGCACAGAATTTGTGTGTACAGTGTGACCCACTTCCGTGTTGCCATGCTGGCAAGAACGGTAAACATCAGTCATGTGACCGAGGCCAGTCCGCATTTGTGGCCTCTGATCAGCTGAATAGTAATCAAGGTGATGAGTCCCAAGGGGTTGAGGCAAACGGTGCAAGCAACACACTGCAGGGTGTTGCAAGCCAAGAGGGTTTAGCAGCAGCAGCCGCATCAGCAGGTGGTCTGTGTCCCAGAAAATACCCAGACACTAGATTATATCAGTTTGCAGACATTGAGTTGGCCCATGGACATTAGCTTGAGGAAAGAGGGTGCCACAGCTGAACATTACTTATCTGTGCATCAGTTCAGCTCAATCTCTTGGGTGTTCTGCATTGGGCACTTCTGTACTGCATGTCCTAGGTCCATGTGCTGGTTGGCACCAATGGTTCAAATTGGATCTGCCTGCTAGCTCATGCTAGCCTACAGAGCTGTTCAGTCGAAGTAAGAAGGATGCAGTATGAGTAGGAAGGTTGCTGGATTCGTGCAATGTAATTTGTTCAGCTTTGTTTTTGCTAGCAGCTGTTGAGCACATGTAGCTGTCCAAAGTCAGACTGTTGCTGTGCACTCAAGTCAGGAGTTTAGGTAGACAGCAGTGTCAAATGAACCATGTGATGTTTAGCTTCAAATGATTCATTCACAATGTCGGTTGCTGTGGCAGTATATAGCGGGACATCCAATTCCTGCGACCTTATTAGCGTGACCTGATTCTAACACTGATGTGTGAAGACACTTGTGGTATCTTGAATGTCAATCCCTTCATTGGCTAACCCTACCTACTTGATACAGCTAGTTTGATGTTCATGTGTGTGGTGGTCTGGTCTGCTGTAATTTATTGGTTGTATACCACAATAACACCAGTGATTGCAATGACATTTGCACACAATGCACAACAATCAAGTCCAGCATGCACTCACTACAACAGTTCCTTAGACCCTACTGCTGATGGGTGGTAATCTTGAGATGTGTAGTCCAAGTTTCACTGCGGCAATTCTCAAACCTGACATACTTTGCATGTCTGGCCATCACCAGATCAGGCTTTGTGCAAGCCGTTCTCACTTCGGGGACTTGATGTGACCCTGCCGGTATTTCTCCTGCACTGATTGTGCTGCTGACCTGCGCTTAAATCCTGCCTTAGTTCTTTCAATACTTCTCAGGCGGTCTTCCTCCTCTTTTACAGGATCCACTTCAGGCTTGATCCAGTTGGAGTCGTCTTGATCGCTGATGGCTTGACTGATGGACTTCCTGCACGTGCAGTGATAGGTCAGCTTTGGTCAGCCACAACCTCCGAGAGCAAGACCTGCAGGCTCACGTACAAATGTGCCTACACTCACTTCGCGGAATAATAGGCAATGGGAGCTCCGGCTGCAGCGCCTACACAGCAAGGCAAAAAGCACATAGGATGGCTGCGCTACAGCGACGATCTGCTGTGCGCTCAGATAGCGACGCCCAGTCCTCAAATAGCCGCCTGATAAGATCTCTCGCACGCAGCGGACTCAATCTGTTCCATTCAATACTTAGCAGAGCACAGACTGGTCTGCATAGATCGTCACCGGCGTTGTGACGAGATTGCCATTGCACTCTCTTGTTCTGACGGGGCCAGGTGTAGTTATGGCCATTGACTGATCATCCACGTGAGTCTCCAATCAACATTGCGCTTTGTGCCAGCAAAAACATGGCATTAGCGTTCCTTGCAAGTGATCCTCGTTCACCTGCACGAGCAATCGCGCCAAGTCTGTGAAAATCGGCACAAGTTAGTTTAGATGAGAATGTGGCTGCAAGAATGCCCTGCGGACAGTAGCGAAAAAGAGAAAGCAGGTATGAAGTGTGGGCTATGCCAAAAACATGGCATATGGCGTTGAATGCCTAGTGGCTGCTAAGGAAAAGGCAGTGCATGCCATGCGACGGCGTTGCATCTCCCTACATCTGTCTGATCCTGCCACCATATGCAAGCTGTTTGACATTTTGGTGTTACCCATTTTGAGCTGTTGTTGTGAAGTTTGTACAATATGTTCAGTCAATCCCAAAGTAGGGCAAAAGCTGAAGTGGTACATAGGCAGTTTCTGAAGCAATCGCTTGGTTTCAGAAAGAGCACTACCAACCAAATAGTGCTTGCAGAATTGGGACGTTTCCCTTTACAGATTCATTTTTGGCAACAGATTTTGCATTATCATAACCGAGTTAATGCTCTACCAAACAGCCGGTTTGACAAACTAGCGTTGATTGAGGGACAGCAGCCCTCCTTGCTATTCCCACAGGAGACTGATCAGTAGGCTCAGATGTGGTTGCCATGACCTACATGTTGACACAGCCCGCTTTGGCAAAGGTAGTGAACATTGCAGCGGGGGGGACAGGTCTGGCTCAGTAGCTACCTATAGGTGACGAACACCATTTTCTGTTTAACTGCCCTGCATACAGTCACATACGTCAGCAGTACATGTACAGCCACCTTTTCCGTCAGGCTTCATCTTCAGTAGCAGCTTTTCTGGCCACTGACCAACCCAATGTGTTAGGCCGTTACCTCAAGACATTTTTTGCACAAAGACAATCTGTGTTTGCCAGTCCACTTTTTGCCTGGCTTCTGATCTTTGTAGAGCTAGACTAGTTCATTCATTCATTCATTCATTAGATTTTAAAGGCCGTGTAGTGTAGAGCGTATAGCGTCGCCGTACTAGTATTCTTCTTCATCACATTGCGATTTCTTTAGTGCTCTAGAGTAGATCTACTGTCGAACGCCTTCAACATTTAGTGCTGAGTGTACGTTGATTTCCCAGCCATTGTCTGTTGAATCCCACAGGAAATGTAAATTGATTGAATTGATTGCTTCGCCAAGATGTTACAGCTGCTGCATCCCTACGACGCTCACAAGCGTCTGCGTGCAAGTGCGTATGTATGCAATGCAATGCAGGGAGCGCACGCGGGTAGAGTCGGAACGGAGGTAGTTACAAGGCCTGACAGCAGCAGAGAGCTGCTTGTCTGAATTGTGTGTGGGAGAGGTTCAGAGAAAGTAAGTGCTCCTAGAGAGAGTCAAAGTCTAGAGAGAGAGATACTAGAGATCCCAAACTATGCATAGAGACCCACAGGATTCTTCTAGAATAGGCTTGACACTAGGTCTTTCTAGACGTTAAGGAACGCACACGAGTCTTCTAGAGCCAATCTCAAGCGCAGGTCAAGTACGATAATTATTCATCTCAGTCCAACCCCAAGGATATGCCACAGATGCGTCGCAAGCAGTTCATCTGAAAGCGATCATGTGCCAAATGTTGTCATACTGAATAGGTGCAACACCCTATCTGTGGAGTCTCAGCTGCAAGGCAAAAGACTCAGGTGGCTAGGTCATGTTTTCAGGATGCCTAACGATAGATTGCCTAA
>JAABUP010008150.1_pt1 | contig 13512 bp, 17 predicted proteins | sample 5559201 | NCBI WGS metagenome assembly JAABUP01 (sample SAMN10711887, study PRJNA513373) | rock metagenome | isolation source: Antarctica rocks | place: Antarctica | reverse complement strand
CGAGGTGGCACCGTCGCTACTCCCCGAGGTGGCACCGTCGCTACTCCCCGAGCCGGGCGCCGGCGACGCCGGGCTGGCCGCGCAGGTACTCGTCGGCGCCCATGGCGCGCTTGCCCTCCGGCTGCACGCGGCGCACCAGCACGAGCCCGTCGGCGGCGGCCACGACGAGTTGCGGCCAGTTCAGGCCGCGCCCGTGCAACAGCGGCAGGGCCTCCTCGCGCGTCAGAGCGCGGCCAGGCGTCGCACCCGCGCCCTGGCCGTCGATAGCCTCGGCCGCCCAGAGCTTGAGCGCGCGCCCCTCGAGCGTCGTGTACGTGCCGGGCCAGGGGTCGTACGCGCGCACCATGCGCGCGACCGTCGCGGCCGACGTATCGGCCCAGGCGACGCGGCCGTCCTCGCGTTGCAAGGGGCGCGTCAGCGTCACCCCGTCCTCGTCCTGCGCCCGCGGTTGCAGTGTCCCCGCGACGTAGGGGCCGACCGACTCGGCGAGCAGGTCGGCGCCGAGTCGGGCCAGGCGCGGCGTCAGCGTGCCCGTCGTGTCGTCGGGGCGGATCGGCTCGGCGCGCGCGGAGAGCATGGGACCCGTGTCGAGTCCGGGGTCCATCCGCATGATCGTAACCCCTGTTTCCCTATCGCCGACGAGGATGGCGGCCGAGATCGGCGCGGCGCCGCGCCAGCGCGGCAGCAGCGAGGCGTGCACGTTGAGGCAGCCACGGGTGGGCACGGCGAGCACGTCGCGCGAGAGGATCTGTGCGAAGGCGGCCACGACCACAAGGTCCGGGCGGTGGTCGCGTAGGGCGGCCACGTGCTCGGGCCGGCGCAGCCGCTCGGGCTGCAAGATGGGCACGCCGGCCTCCAGCGCCACCTCCTTGACGGGGCCGGGCTGCACGCGCCGCCCGCGCCCGGCTGGGCGGTCGGGCTGCGTCACTACGGCGACCACGCGCGCCGCGCGCCCCGCCACGTCGCGCAGGTCGAGCAGGGCGCGCAGCGAGGGCACGGCGAACAGGGGCGTGCCCATAAAGATGATGCGCAGCTCGTGGTCGTCGGCCATATCCTCACGTATCCGTCGTACGGTCGATAGAGTATACCTTGATTGTATCCGCTAACAGCCGCGGGATGGGCTAAGAGTCGTCACAATTAGGATATATAACAGAGGCGCTCAAAGCCGGCTGTGGCGAAGTGGAGCTGATGCGATTTGTTTAGGCGACGGCTCGCGGCTGGCGCAACCATCGCTCCAGTTCGACCGCGGGTAACGGGCGGCTGAGGTAGTAGCCCTGCGCCGTGTCGCAGCCGAGCCGCCCCAGTAGCGCCCACGTCTCGGCGTCTTCCACGCCCTCGACCACCACCGTCAGCCCCAGGGAGTAGCCCAGCCCGATCGTCGAGCCCACGATCGTCGCGTCGCTCGCGTCGGTGGTCAGGTGACGCACGAACGAGCGGTCGATCTTGAGCTCGTCCACCGGCAGGCGCGCGAGGTAGGCCAGGCTCGAGTAGCCGGTCCCGAAGTCGTCGACCGCCAGGCGCACGCCCAGCCCGTCCAGGCGGGCGAGCACGTCCCGGCTGCTCTCCACGTCGGCCATGACCACGCTCTCGGTCAACTCCAGGCACAGGCACCCAGCGGGCGTGTCGTAGCGCCTGAGCAAGCGGGCCACCGTCTCCGCAGCCCCGCGTCGTGCAGGTTCCACATGGAGAGGTTGACCGCGACGCCCAGGTCGAGGCCGTCGCCCGCCCAGGCCTGGCTCTGTCGCAGCGCCACCTCCAGCACCCAATCGGTCAGCGGCGCGATCAGGCCGGTCTGCTCGGCGAGCGGGATAAAGCGGTCGGGCGGGATCAAGCCCTGGCGCGGGTGGCGCCAGCGCACCAGCGCCTCGACGCCCACGACTCGCCCGAGGTGACCGCGACCTGCGGCTGGTAGTGCAGTTCCAGTTCGTCGCGCGCGAATGCCAGGCGCAGGTCCCCGGCCAGGGCGAGGCGCGCCACGTCGTGCCCGTCGTGGGCGGGGTCGTAGACGGCGTGGCCCAGGTGGGCGCGCTTGGCCGCGTACATCGCCACGTCCGCCCGGCGCAGCAGCGTCCTGCTGTCGGGCCCGTGATCGGGGGCCAGCGCGACGCCGATGCTGGCCCCGACGTGCAGCGCCTGGCCCTCCAGCTCGACCGGCGCGTCCAGCACGGCCAGGAGGGCGCGCGCCACCGCCCTGGCCCCGGCCACGTCCGTGGCGGGGAGGAGCACGGCGAACTCGTCGCCGCCCAGGCGCGCCACCGTGTCATTCGCGCGGACCGCGCCGCTCAATCGTCGGGCCACCCGTTGCAGCAACAGGTTGCCGACATGGTGCCCGAAGGTGTCGTTGACCTCTTTGAAGCGGTCGAGGTCCATCAGTAGCAGCGCCGCGTCGTGCCGGCCGCGCGCGGCGGCCGCGAGCGCCTCGTCCAGGCGCTCGTTGAGCAGGGTGCGGTTGGGCAGATCGGTCAGGCTGTCGTGGCGGGCCTGATGGCGTAACGCCTCCTCGGCCCGCTTGCGCTCCGTGACATCCTGGGCCAGGACCAGGCTGGCCGGGCGACCGGCGAAGGTCAGGCGATGTGAGCGGATAGTCACGTCGACGACGCGCCCGTCCTTGAGCCGGTGTCTCCAATCGGCGGAATACTGCAGGTCTGGTTGCCGCGCCTGTACCAGTGTCTCCAGGGCGGCGACATCCTCGGGTGGTCTGATATCGTCGATGCGCTTGGCGAGGAACTCGTCGCGCGCATACCCGTAGTGGCGTACGGCCGCCTCGTTGACCTCGAGGAATCGCAGCGTCTCCAGGTCGTAGACCCACATCGGCAGGGGGTTCGCGGCGAAGAGGAGCCGAAAACCTTCTTCATTGGCGCGCAGCGCCTCCTCGGCGCGCGCCGAGGTCTCGACGGCCCCCATGATGATGCGGCCCGCCAGCTGCAACAGAGCGATCTCCCCGTCTTGGACCCGGCGCGGGGCGGGGTGGAGCGCGCACAGCGTGCTGTAGAGCTGGCCGTCCGATTGATAGAGGGGCACACCGGAGTAGGCCCCGATACCCAGCAGGCGGGTCGCCGCCTTGTCGGCGAAGCGCGGGTCGGCCCGCGCATCCTCGACGACGAGCGCGGGGGCCGCGGCGGCGAGCATGGTCGCGCAGTACGTTTCAGCCAGCGGCGCGACCGTGCCCGTGGGCAGCCCCATGCCCATGCGGTCGTGGACGCGGTCGTAGCGCATCATGTCTCCCTCGCGCCGCGAGAGATGCATGAGCCCGACCTCCAGGCTGTCGGCGACGAGGGCCATGGCGTCGGCGATGAGCGCATCGGGGGGGCCGACCGATCCGCCGCCATGCCCGCCAGGCGGGACAGGCCCATCACCATCCCTGGCGTCGGTCCCACGGGGGCGGTATCGGGGGCGGTCGTGCGGTTCTCGTCGTTCATCGTGACGCCTCGAAGGGTGCGTTTATCTCGACGCGGGGCCGGTGCGCGGCGTGGTGGGGAGACAATCTATACCAATACCTAACATAGCCTCGATTACCTAATAGCCTCGATAATGGACGACGTCGGCGTCGGGACGTATAGGAAAGTTTAGCTATCCTGTACCCTTTGGGGCGCCGTGGCCCATCCGGCGCTGCTCGGGGCGACGCTGGCCGTGCTCCTGGCGACGGCGTGGGCGTACGCGCGCGGCGCGACGGGCTACGTCGACAACGGAGACGGCTACTACCTCTACGCCGCGCGGCGCGTGGCGCAGGGCGCCGCGCTCTATCGCGACGTCATGGGCACGCAGCCGCCCGTCGTCTATCTGCGTTGAAGGAAGGGACGGCCGGGCCGGTCTTCCAATCGACCTCGGCATGATAGCGTGCGAGCGCGCCCGGTGTGCTGTACCACCGGCCCCCGCGCTCGACAGCCTCCAACCGCCCTTTGCGCACGAGCCAACCGAGATGGGCTGTCGTGTAGTCGCTGATCAGCCGTGTCTCCTGCAGCAAGAGCGTGTTGCCCTCGATGGCGTTGGAGTGGTAGGTGAGTGTGACCCGCAGGTCGTCGTTTAGCCGGCGTACGGTATCGACTGGCAGCGGGCGATAGGCATCGAGACGCGTCTTCTTCTCAGCAAGCCGGCGTGCGAGGCGAGGATCGAGTCGTGGCTGGCGCACATCGTCGGACATGGCAACCGTCCATCGCCCATAATGACAACGTTTCGTCGTATACTTCAAGAAACGTTGTCATTATGGGCCTGACGGAAGTTAGGCCTCTTCGGCGGCCTGGCGCGGGGTGGGGACACGGCGGCGCGGACGGTCGCGCAGGACGGCGCGAAACTCCTCGCGCATGAAGAGCGCGGCGACGAGCGCGATGACGAGCGCCGCCAGCGTGCTCAACACGCGGTTCAGCAGCATGACGCTAACGGCGTCGTTGCGGCTCACCAACAGCGCGAGGAGCGCCCCGATGCCGCTCACCTCGGTCAGCCCGAGGTCCACCGGGATCGGGATGATCAGCCCGGTGGCCAGGCTGAAGAAATAGACGGCCAGCGCCTCGCCGATCGTCATTCCGCCGATCCCCAGCCCCTGCTCGATGACGTAGAGCCCGACGCCCGCCACGACGAGGTAGAGCGCGCCGAGCGCGAAGACGGAGGCCAGGATGCGCGGGCGCAGCAGCGCGGCCGCGCCCGTGCGGAAGTGGGCCAGCCCCTCCAGCACCGCCCGCATGTTCTTAGACTCGACCATCCAGCGGGGCGCGCGCGCCGAGGAGAGGTAGGCATAGAGGGTCCAGGCGACGAGCACGAAGGCCACGACGCCGCCGACGATGAGCGGCCGCAGCCAATCCCAACCGTCGATACCCAGGATGGCCACCCCGACGAGCGCGACGACGACCTCGACCCAGATGACGAGCGTCGTGGCCGCCGACGAGAGCCCGAAATCCGTGCCCTGCGACTGCTTGAGCAGGTAGTTCTGGAAGTAATTGCCGACGGGCAGGCTCTTGGTCACCTCGCCGCCCAGGAAGCTGAATACTTGCGTGCGCAACGGCGCCTTGACGCCGAGCGCCCGCAGCATCACGTGCCACTGTACCCCGCGCACCGCCTCGTAGACGATCATCAGTCCCAGGAAAAGGGCCAGGTCGACCGGATGGAACGACACGATGAGGGCCGCGATCTGCCTGACGTCGCCGAAGAGCGGCAGCAGCGCGAGGAGCACCGCCAGCAGCACGACCGGGAGCAGCACTTTCGGGCGCAGCAACCCTTTCATCGGCGCCGCGCGGGCCGCGGACAGACGCGCGGGCGCGGGCACGGACCCGGGCGCCGCGTGTACATGGGCATGGACGAAACTCTCCTCACAAGCTACATGATAGCCGCGGCCCTTCTACACAGGAAGTACGCCACCGCGCGCGACGCCATCTGCGCCACCGTCAGTAAGTCCTCGCCCGACTTCAACGGCGTGTCGTGTCCGGGGTCCAAATCTGTACACCAACCGGCAGTACGCCTGGCCGACGCAACCGCGACCCCGGAGCGAAGCCTTCGCGCCGCAGTGGCTGCCGCCCAGACTCTATGGCGCTGAACGGGTCCGCGGCTGCGGTCGCATGGCAGCGTACGAGCACTGCGGAGCTTGAGCGCCACGTTCGTGAGGGCGCATTGCATACAGTGCATACGCCCTCGGTCGCGCTCGACGTGGTTTGCCATCCGAGCCCATGCGTAGCGGGGAGGACAGTCGCACGCCTACGCCTGTAACCACTCGGCGAGTAGCGCCTGGTCGATGTTGCCGCCGCTGAGGGTGGCGACGACGCGCCGGCCCTCGACGCCCGTCTTGCCGTGCATGAGGGCGGCCACGGCCACGGCGCCCGAGGGCTCGACGACGAGCTTGGCCCCGCGGTGCAGCGCCAGCACCGCCGCGCGTATCTCCTCCTCCGTGACGGTCACGATGTCGTCGACGAGGCGCGAGATGAGGGCGAAGGGCAGGTCGCCGAGATGCGTCGCGCGCAGGCCGTCGGCGACCGTATCGGGATGATCCAGGGTCACGATGCGCCCGGCGCGCAGGGAGGCCTGGCCGTCGGCCGCCCCCGCCGGCTCGACGCCGATCACGCGCACGTCGGGGCGCACGCTCTTGATGGCCAGGGCGATGCCCGCGAGCAGCCCGCCGCCGCCCAGGCAGACGATCACGGCCTCCACGTCGGGCCGGTCCTCCAGGATCTCCAGGCCGGTCGTGCCCTGCCCGGCCATGATCATCGGGTCGTCGTAGGCCGGCACGACCGGGCGGCCCGTCTCGCGGGCCAGGGCCATGCCGTACTCGAGGCGCTCCTGTGACGTCGCGCCGACCTGCACGACCTCGGCGCCGAGCGCGCGCGTCGCCTCGAGCTTGGACGCCACCGCCCCTCGCGGCATGATGATCGTGGCGGGGACGCCGAGCAGGCGCGCGGCGTAGGCCACGCCCTGCGCGTGGTTGCCCGAGGAGAAAGCCACGACGCCGCGGGCGCGCTCCTCCGGCGGCAGGCTGGCCAGCTTGTTGTAGGCGCCGCGCGGCTTGAACGAGCCGGTCACCTGCAGGTTCTCGGCCTTGAGGATGACCTGCCCGGCCAGTGGGAACCCCGGGGTGGCGGGGTAGAGCAGGGGCGTCCGCGTCACCACGCCGCGCAGGCGCTTCGCCGCCGCGCGCACGTCGTCTAGGGTTGGCTCGCGCACCGCCGCCCCTGGTTGGGATATCGTCGCCATGGTCGTCTCCTCCCCGCTCCTCTCCGCCCGTCGATCGCTGGTCACTCTATAATCAGCATAGCGCAGCGCGGCCCCTCGGGTGTGTCTCACTTTTTCGCGTTTTTACTCCTTTACCCTATGCATGCCCCTCGAATGACGCTAATGCGGCAAATAGAATTTAGACACCGCCGGCGAACTCGGGGAGCAGCGCGCTTGCCGTCGGCGGTATACTTGCCGTCCCACACCACCTCGGTCATGTCCGTCCTCCCACCAGTCCTGCCCTCGCGCGATCCCCTTTTCGCGCACGAGTATAGCACGAGCACGCGTAGCCGCGCTGCCCGTCTGCCCGCACGCCGCGTCGTTGGCGGGGGTCTGGGGGGAGGCATCTCCCCAGGTTCCCCCGGAGGGGGCGGAGGGGGCGAAGGGGGCGAGAGAGGCGCTGTCGACTTTTCACGAGCCCTGGCCGTTGACCAGCGGCGCTTGCAGTACCCTGCAACGCGCTTGCAGTACCTACATGGGATACAATTTGGGTGTGTTTCGTTTGTGTTAAAAGGCGCCTCCCCCTCGCCCGCGCACGGGAGAGGGGGTCGGGGGGTGAGGGCGAGCCCCCACTCAAACGAAACACACCCATACAATTTAGACACGATCTAGCCGGATCGGCGCGACCATGATTCCTTGACAAAGGATCGACCCGTGGTAGGCGGAGGATGTGAGAGCGTGCATCGCCTATGCGCATGATGCCGTACAACATGCAGGTGTGCGGAAAGGGGTGACTGATGATTCTCGACGCTGTTGACGCGCATACCGAGGGCGTGCTGGACCAATTGCTGGTTGGCGGCGTTCTGATCCCGAATGTGGGCGCTGTGCGCGGCTACATGCGCCAGTACCCTGACATCGCCGCGCCTCTGCCGCGCGTGTGCGCTGCTACTCGCAACTACGTTGGACCTGATGCTCAGTTGAGCCTCGACGTATACCGCGACCCCGAGGTCGATGACTCCTATTTGACCCTGTATGCCCGTCAGCAGCAATACGACGAGCATATTGTGGATGGGCTTGAAACCGTGGCCGCGGCATTCGACGGAGAGTTCTCGAAAACGTCTGGTTGGCTACTCATTACCACCGATTTCGCCCCACCCCAGTAGCGCGTCATGCCCTTTGACTGGAACGGGTATCTCGCGCTAGCCACCTCGCTCACCAAGGTGGCGCTCCTTCCAACCAAGAGGCCGCGTTGCGTTCGGCCATCAGCCGGGCCTACTACGCGGCTTTCTGCCATGTCCGCAACTACGCTCGTGATCAGCACGGATTCTCGCCCGGTTATACGGCGGACGACCATCAACAAGTGAGGGACCACTATAGAACCCGTGGCCAAAATGATGTCGCGCGTAGGCTCAACCAACTACGGCAGTGGCGTAACACCTGCGACTATACCGACACGGTTTACAACCTGCCCTTCATATCCGCACGGGCGATAGCCGAAGCGCAGCAGATTTTCGATACGCTCATTTAACAGCTGCAGACACTTGGTATCCTTACGATAGCAAAAAGTCAGGCGTGGTATGTTCCTCGTATTGCGATAAGGAATCATAGTATTGTGTCTATAAGTAAGACTGTGACGTGTGGGGAGCTCACCGCCGCCGACGTGGGGCGGACCGTGACCTTGATGGGCTGGGTCAACCGCCGCCGCGACCACGGCGAGCTCATCTTCATCGACCTGCGCGACCGCTGGGGCGTCACGCAGGTCGTGTTCGACCCCGAGGACTCGGCGGGCTCGCGCGCGGCCTGGCAAACGGCCGGCGAGGTGCGCGCCGAGTATGTCCTCGCCGTCACCGGCGAGGTGGCGCGCCGCCTGCCCGGCAAGGAGAACGAGGCGCTGCCCACCGGCGCGATCGAGCTGCGCGCGACGGGCCTCGAGGTCCTCAACAGGGCCGAGACGCCTCCCTTCACCATCAATGAGGAGGGTGAGGTCGACGAGAAGCTGCGCCTGACCTACCGCTACCTCGACCTGCGCCGGCCGCGCATGGCCCACAATATCATGCTGCGCCACCGCGTGGTCAAATATATCCGCGACTACCTCGACGCGCGCGATTTCGTGGAGATAGAGACGCCCATTCTGTTCAAGAGCACGCCCGGCGGCGCGCGCGACTACCTGGTGCCCAGCCGCGTCCACCCCGGCGAGTTCTACGCCCTCCCGCAGTCCCCGCAGCAGTTCAAGCAGTTGCTGATGGTGGCCGGTTTCGAGCGCTACTTCCAGATCGCGCGCTGCTTCCGCGACGAGGATCAGCGCGGCGACCGCCAGCCCGAGTTCACCCAGCTCGACCTGGAGATGAGCTTCGTGCAGCGCGACGACGTGCTCGACCTGATCGAGAACCTGATGACGGGGCTCGTGCCGGCTGTTTCGGACAAGCGCATCCAGGACACCCCCTTCCCGCGCCTGACCTACAAGGAGGCGATGGACCGCTACGGCTCCGACAAGCCCGACCGGCGCTTCGGCCTCGAGCTCGCCGACGTGGGCGACCTCTTCGCCGGCACGGAGTTCCGCCTCTTCGCCACCGTCCTCGCGAACGGCGGCCACATCAAGGCGATCCGCGCGCCGGGTCTCGGCGAGATCTCGCGCCGCGAGATCGACGAGCTGACCGAGACGGCCAAGCGTTTCGGGGCCAAGGGCCTCGTCACGATCGGGGTCGCCGCGGACGGCGTGCGTTCGAACGTGGCCAAATTCATCACGCCCGAGCTCCGCGCCGCCCTGCTCGAGCGCCTGGGAGCCGCCCCCGGCGACATGCTGCTGCTCGTGGCCGACGAGCCCGCCGTGGTGGCCGAGGCGCTGGGGCGGCTGCGCCTGGACATCGGCGGCCGCCTCGGTCTGGCCGACCCCGGCGCGCTGGCCTTCTGTTGGGTCATCGACATGCCCTTGTTCGAGCGCGACGAGGAAACGGGCGGGCTCAAGGCGGTGCACCACCAGTTTACCTCGCCGCTGCCGGAGGACGCGCCCTTGCTGGACAGCGACCCGCTGGCCGTGCGCGCCAACCAGTACGACCTGGTCTGCAACGGCTACGAGCTCGCCGGCGGCTCGATCCGTATCTACCAGCGCGACCTGCAGGAGCGCGTCTTCCGGCTGATGGGCATGGCGCCCGAGTCGATCGAGGCGCAGTTCGGGCATATGCTGCGCGCCTTCGAGTTCGGCACGCCGCCGCACGGGGGTATCGCGCCGGGGATCGACCGCATCGTGATGCTGCTGGCGGGGGAGGACAACATCCGCGAGGTCATCCCGTTCCCCAAGAATCAGAGCGCGCAGGACCTCATGGGCGACGCGCCGTCCCCCGTCACGGGGACGCAGCTCGACGAGCTGCACATAGCCGTGCGCCTGCCTCACCCGCCCACGGTCCCCGAGGCGCCGCGCATAGCCGAGGAGGCGTAGGCGAGCCTGCTGTGGAGCGTTCGGATCATGGAACAAGACAAACCCCTCAATACACTGAGCGACGTCGACATCGACGGTGCGGTCACGGCGCAGAAAGAGATGATCGCCCTTTTCGAGCGGGAGTTCGTGCCGATGCGCAAGCGCTACGAGCGCCTGCGCGGGCGCTTGCGCGAGCTCGAGGGCGAGCGCGAGCGGCGGCGGCTAGCCGCGTCCGGGCAGGGCGAGGCTTTCAAGCCCGTGCCGCGCCGCGCCGTCACGGTCGCCGACGCCGTGGCGGGGCGCGAGCGCACGCTGGGGCCGGACGCGCCGCTGGAGACTTTCGCCTTTATGTCGATGCGCCGCCAGCCCGTCGTGCTGAACCGCGAGGGCGACCGCGCGCGGCAGCGCCTGACTTTCTACCGCGACCCCGCGGGGCGGGGGCACGCGGGCCAGCAAGAGACGGCCGAGGCCGCCACGTTCGGCGAGGCCAGGCGGCTCGCCGACGCGGGCTGGGTCCCCGGCGTCCCCGGCGTCGCGCTCAACCGGCTGGCCGTCTACTATCCCGACACGGCCGCGGCGGGGTGGCTGCGCCTCGACCAGATGTACGTCGAGGAGCTCTAACCCTCCCTCCCGGCCTGACCCTCCCGGGCATAGGGTCTGTGAATCGTCGGGCGACCGAGCCCGTTTGCCCGCGCGCGCCCTGGTTGGCGGGAGTCTGGGGGGCGCCATCTCCCCAGGTCCCCCGGAGGGGCCGGCTTTTAGGGGTAGGTTTTCCACGAAGGAGGGAGGTTCGGAGGGCACAGCCCTCCGAGATACCCTTCGTTCGGAGGGGTAGACAGCGTCGCTGCCCACCCCTCCAAACAAAAACCTACCCCTGTAAGGGAGGGGGCGGAGGGGGCGGAGGGGGCGAGAAGGGGCTTGGGCGACTTTTCACAGGCCCTGGGGCGAGAGGGGCGTCGTCGACTTTTTACGAGCCCTGCTCCCGGGTCGCGCAGGACGTCATGCGATCGGGCAGCCGGGCGGGGCCAAAAAATCCCCCTTTTGGGTACTGTGCCGGGGGGCAAGATCGTCCTATAGTGGGGGTAATGAGGGACATATCGCCGAGAATATGCCCCGGACCGCCTGGAAGGGGACGAGCGCGATGGACGATCTGCATAACCTGGCTCAGACATTGGAGACGCTGCTGAAAGACGCGCCGTGGCAGCCGCGAGAGGCGCGCGCCCTCCTGCGCGCCGGCCGCGCCCTGGCGCGTGAACAGGGCTGCCCCGGTACGTTCGACCAACTCCTCCAGTGGCATCAACCGACGCCCCCCTCGCCGTCGCCCAGCGCGGCATAGGCGCCTCCCACTTCCAACCCATGGCTGACTAGTGCAGGATCAGGGCAGTTACTCTGACGTGATGCGCGCGGCGTCACGCTCAACCGACCGCGGCCGGCCCTTGGCGCGCCATCCAGGGTCCCGCGTGCGGGAAGGCAGGCGCAGGCCCCTCTCTCCCGCGAAAACCATCTGGAAGCATGTAGGTCTTCAGCCCTAACCCAGAGCCGACGTTGGGCGCTTTCTCCCGCAAGGAACGAGGGGAGACAGGCTGCGACACGCCAGGCGACCCCCTCTCCCACGCACGGGAGAGGGGTTTGGAGGTAAGGGGCGTCTTCGCGTGGTTCCTTGACGGCCGGCCCGCCCGTGCTATAATGGTCCACGGCGTAGAAATTTTGTTCTAAAAAAGGATGGGCACGAGCGTCCCCATCCTTTTGCGTTGTGCGGAGGGTGCGCGAGGAGGCGGCGAGACAGTATGGATGCGAAGCGAAACGAAGGGGGCGGGACGCGGCGCTGCGCAGGGGTTACCAGGGCGGGGCGCCCATGCCTGCGCCGCGTCGTCGACGAGCATTTCTGTCGCTCCCATGGCTCCCATGGCTCGCATGGCTCGCATGGCTCGCGCACGCCCGATGTAGCGCCGGCGTTCTACGCCCACGCGCTCGATACAGGCGAGCGGGAGCGCTACGCGGAGGCCCTGGCGCAAGAGGGTCTCACGGGCGAGGTCGCCGTGTTGCGCCTACATCTGCTGCGCTTGCTGCAGCGCGACGATGAGGAGAAGCTCGGCGAGATCCCGCGCACGGTCCATGCCTTGATACGCGCGCTACGCGGCAAAGAGAGCGCGGCGACCGACGACATCGCGGCGCTCGACGCGGCGGTGCAGGCCGAGGGACTGCGCCTGCTCGGCGCGGAGGCCGGGGACGCTACGCCCCTTGTCCCCGGCCCCGAGATCGGTCACGCCGGGGCGCGCGACAACGGCATCGACCGCCTCGTGACCCCACCCCCAAACTCGGCCCCGTAAGAGTAACCATCTGGAGGGCGCGATTCTAGCCGAAAAGAGGCTGCGAGCCGCCTTGTGCAGGCACTATGCTCATACCAACGGATGAAGCAAGGACTCTAAAAAATGATGCAAAAGGGCTGTGCGCGCGTTGCGCTGTATCTGGTATCGCTGTGGGAGGCGGTGCGTCGTGACGAACGGGGCCAGGGACTCGTCGAGTATGCCGCGATCCTCGGCTTCCTCGCTGCCGTCGTGGTCGTCGCCGTCCATTTCTTCGAGCCGGCCGTCGCCACCTCGCTCAACAACGTGGCCAATAGCTTTTGACAATAATTGCTAATCGCCCTTCACGCCCCTTCGCCTAGACGGCTGCGCGGGCAATCGGCATTGGGACAGCGCAGCAGCAGCACGCGTCGAGGGCCGTCCGGCCCTTGCTCGACCGTCCACCGCGTCGCCAGGGGGCTGGCGCAGACGGGGCAGGCCGTGACCTGCGCTGTCGCTTTCCCTTTCCTCTTGTTTTCCTGCTGATTTCTCTTGTTCCCTTGCTGGGTCGCCGCCGAGAGGCGGGACTGCTCCGACGGCCAGCGCCGCCATACCCGGCGTTTCACGAGGCCTTGGCCCAGCGCGCGACGGTCGCGTACAGGCGATCGAGGTCGAACGGCTTGGGCAAGCGGTCGTCGATTTGCATCAGCGCCGAGGTGGTGCGGAGGCGGTCTTGCGCCGACATGACGATGATCGGTATGTCGGCCGTCGCGGGATCGGCGCGCAGACGCCGGCTGACCTCCACGCCGTCCATGCCCGGCATCATGATGTCGAGCAGGATGACGTCGGGGTGCGAGTCGCGGGCGAGCGGCAGCGCGCCGCCGTTGACCGTCGTCAGTACCTGATAACCTTCATCCTCCAGCGCCGTCTCCAGGAAGTCGACGATAAACGGATCGTCGTCGACTACCAGCACCGTACCCTTGCCCACGAGCATAGCTCCTCCACTCTCAATAATTCATGCACACGCGTCGAAGCTCTACGCGTCTTCCGCCACGTCCTGATCCATATCCCTGTTCCTCATCGGTCTGCGCCAGCCCGGGGGAGCCCCTTCCAAGGGTAGGTTTTTTGTGCGGAGGGGTGGGGGGGGGGGGGGGCCCCCCCCCCCCCCCCAGGGGGGTGCGG
>JAABUP010008149.1_pt1 | contig 13515 bp, 9 predicted proteins | sample 5559201 | NCBI WGS metagenome assembly JAABUP01 (sample SAMN10711887, study PRJNA513373) | rock metagenome | isolation source: Antarctica rocks | place: Antarctica | reverse complement strand
CTGGTTGGCAAGGGATCTAAGGAAACAACCGATTCGCCATCGCAACGGTTCCTGGCACCTCATTACGGTAGTCTAGGCTGTCTATAGAAAGCACAGACCACATTAGCTGTTCGAGAAGAAGTGACGGGCCAATGCCAGACGAGTTCTGCGAACCAATCCCAAAAATTCGGAAGTCTTCGAGCTCTGGACGAGAATAGTGTCCCTGAAAAGGCCGTCAAAACGGACCATCAGTCTCATACGTCTCACGGGGTTGATTTTTGAAGTTTCTGTGCCCCTGAGCTCATAGGAGAAAGTGGGTGTGTTTGGCATAATGGTCGTCGCTTATTCGCTTGTAGGGAGGCTTTCAACCCGACCCGATTCGTCAAAGCTTGGTGCTGGCAGACAATACGCGCACGTCTCCCGTACTTTATTTCCTCGTAAGCGCAAGGGGTCTGTTGGACCCGTCATGCAGCCAGGCTTGGTTGCAGATTGGGTCAGCCACTTTGTCTTGAAGAAAACATGTGCTCATTGCACTGAGTGAGGCTTTCTTCAAGAGCACGCCTTGCAGCTTCTGACTAGAAAGAGGAGACATTTTGCCATATCCAGCAACAATCCTTTGACAGCGTGGAGTTTCCGTCAAAATTGATGCTGATGTGAAGAGGGAGTCCTCAAAGCCTAAGGTAGGAAGTTGATGGTGTCAGGCAGATGGCGTTTCAAGTTTTAATTGGAGGAAGGACCGCCAAGGCCGGATGGGGCTGAAATTCAGCCTTATCAAGTTGACTCCACTTCCTCATTCGTGCTCTTGCGCACTGAAAACTTTCGACCAATACCTGCTTAGTGACTTTTAGAGGGTCGATTGACTCAGACTTGGCTCCGCAACAGATTCAATGGAAGACAGAGTACGGGCCACAAATCAGCGAATTTGAAAATGGAAAGGACATTGTCCTCCCATGGAAGACCTCCAGGAAGTTAAGAGCAGCGCAATATACGATACGCATGACCGTGTATGATAGTATGGGCTTACTAGTAGAGCTGGATACCTGGCTAGGTGATCCCGGAAGATGAGACAATTGTATATGCGAGTATGGCGCGGACCCGGCGGGATGCCACATCCTCTAATTCTCCACTGCGGTCCGAGAACACCATCTACGCGCAAACGTTGCAGATTTCCATCCCTCATCTTTGCAACTCTGCACTCCACCGTTCACTATCCCTTCCTTCAGCCGTCTAATCAATTACAAGTCTATCTTTCAATCTACCAACGCATTGAGCTTTCTTTTGGACAAGCTGCCTGTCTTTATAGTGCACAACCAGGTGTCTGTCATTTTGTAAAATGTATTAAAATATGTCTATATCTTGAAAATCTGTTGTGATGTGCTGTTTGTGGCGGACAAGGTCCCCTCTCGCCAATGATGGCCTTGCGCCAGATACTCGGTGTGGCCTACCTAGTATTATATGTCATGTTAGATACGGCCATGGGGGTGCGAGGAGATGGCAGCTTAAACAAGAGTAAGAGAAATTGTCAGTCGATGGGTTCAAGCCACTAATGTGAGATAGGCACGTTCTACTCCTCGAGTATTCCTTTTCAAAATTCGACTATGTCCCAGACTTTGAGCAGTAGTGCCTTTTCGATCTTGTTGACGTCCAGCGCGCCTTCGATCGACAAGGTGTCGGCGGTTTTTCGCTCTTCAACAGTACCGAGAGAATCATCCGGGACGGAATCTCCCAGTCTGCTATCTCGAACGAGCGACTTGCCTCATCACGCTTCGAGTAGGAATTCAGATACTCGCACAACAGGAACAGGACTAATGTCAAGTCAACCCTCTCGATCTTTCACGTCCCTGCCATCCGTTCAGATCCGACCTACCGCCAGTCCCAATGAGACGTCTTCGAGCTTGCTCCTGGCGCAACCGTATTCCTCTACAAACTCCTTTCAATCCGCGGTACAAAATGGAACCAGCGAAACCTTGCCTTCCGCTTCATCTGTACCGCCATCATCGGGCTATTCTGCTAGACTATCAGGCTCCAGCTCCGCCTCTGTCACATCTAAAGTCACGAACGTGGGTAAGAGCGGTGAGCCTATAAAGACGGTTGAATTTAGGAAAAACGGAACGCAAGTTGGGTCAGATAAGCAGACACAAGGAATTAGCGGTGGTATTAGGAGTCACATCGGATATTATTCGAAGGGTGTTCTCGCAGGTACTGCTGCAACCAGTGGTCGTGCCCGTTTGCCAACGTTACCCCTCGCCACGGCCGCGTCTGGAAGCGCGCAAGATAGATTTGGAAGTACAAAAAATGTGGCTACGATGAATACTACAGCTGTTGGTCATCCTGGCACAATTAGCTCGATGCTTGCCAATACGACGCCGAGTAATTCAACATCAAATCGCGCCTCGCCAAGTAGTTCTAGCACCAATGTAACTTCGACCGACACATTCTCAAATGGCACGACTCTGCAGGGGTCAGTCCTGGCTAACTCTACCCTTTCGAATTCCACTCTCGACAACGCGACATTGAATGGCAGCTTGTCAAGTAATACGTCCTTACGCATCTCTACGCTGGCCAATTCGACCCTCACCAATTCGACGGCATCAGGTGTGCCGACAACCAACTTGACTTTGCATATTTCGATAAAAAGCAACATGAATTCCTCTGGCACATCATCAAACCTTTCATTATCAGCCAACTCGACCATGTACAATACTACGCTCGCCAACTTAACGTCAGGTAATTTCTGGTTCTTTGAAAGTGGAAACCTCTCAATCGCAGTCCCGTTCCAGCCTGTAATGGCTCCGACCTTAAAGACTCATGCAGGCTATACTGGCTTACAATTGCTGAATCAAAGTACTCAATGCACCTCGACTACTGTTGTCACCAAGGACATTCAAAAGTTGACTAAGACGGTCGTTTTCACGATTTTGGTTAATGAAACTGTAACATTATATGGGGACGCTTCGATACCTCTGCCTGTTCTCTTGACCCCACTTGATGCCTGCTCGACCAACTACTTACCTTTCAATCCCAAGTCGCCTGGTGGGGGAGGGACGACGACGAGCACTTTATTGGTGACCAAGAAGTCTCCAGTGATCATTCGCTCACCTCAAACGGTTGGTCCAATCTACAATGTCCCCACCACGACTGCTCAAGCTGTGCAAGCTCAGCCGGCTGCAGCTGAAAACAATGCCGAAGTCCCTCACTCTCAGCAGACAACATCAGGCGGTCATGGCTCTGGGGGCTCGATTAGTCAGGGCCAGTCCAACTCTAATGGACAGGTGGGAGGGGAGTCCAGCAAAGACGGCCTGTATCCGGGAAGTGCTCCTCTTCAGCAAGTATATCCAGAGCGAGCACCTTCGGAGCCTTCGTCTGGTACGAACGGGAAGCCATCCTCGGGAGACAGCGTTCAGCAGCCTGGCGAGGGTAAGATTTCTGGAAATGGTGGTCAAAGAGTGAATGGATTGCAAAGCCCTGACGCTGGCAGTCAAGCGCCGAACGGAGAAGAAGGCCCAGAAAATGGCGGTAGTTCACTAGACGGAGGGAACTCTTCGGGCAGCAGTAGTCAATCACCAGATGTGGAGGGACTATCCGGCAATGGCGCTTACGTATCGACCCCAGGACAAACCTCTGGTGGCGGCGCTCAGGTACAGAATGGGAAACAAAAGCCAAACGGAGAGGGTCAAACGCCTGGCGGAGGGCAACATAGTGGGAGTGGCGGTCACCCAGCATCGAATGGTGGCCAATCCGCTCCTGAGTCTAAAGAGAATCCGTCCGACTCAGGTCAAATGACTACAGGTCAATCATCCTCCGGACAATCCAATTCCCATGGACTTGCCCCTGGGTTAGACATCACTCATTCTGGGACTGGAACTGGTAGCTCTGCCGATAGCCAAGGACAGTCGGGTACTGCGACTGGAGGGTCTGCAGGTAGTGAAGGGCAATCCGTTACTGGGGCTGGTACCAGTGGCCAAGGTCAGTCTGGAACCGGCACTGGTAGCTCTACCGATAACGGAGAGCAGTCGAACCATGGAAACTCTGCTGTCCCTGCCGAAAATCCACCTGCTTCGGGTGAACCATCTCAGGGCAACTCAGACGCCACAGACTCGTACCCAGATCCACAGATTCCTAATACGGTCACGATCGACAATGTGCCGGTAGCTATAGACAGCTCTGCCGTCGTTATTGGATCACAGACAATCATGGCTGGATCTCGAACTACGGTCATCGCGAATGGCCAGCCAATAGTGGTTGAGCCATCACAAATTGTTGCTCCAGGAACCACCATCCCCATCGAGGCTGCTGTCACTTCACCGCCTGTAGTCTCGACAACCATAGGAAGCGTCCCAGTGGTTCTAGAGGCCCACAACATTATGATTGGATCCCAAACATTCAGCCATGCGTCGTCTGCAGCTTTCGCCGTCTACGACGGGCAGACCTATAGCTGGGATGCGAAGCAGCTTATCGGCCCTGGTGGCACTATGGTTAGCTTTCCTTCGGATTCTCCTGCCGCACCTCGTGTCACCGCGGGCGGTCAGGTCTTTTCAGTATACTCTTCAACCTTGAAAGCATCCGGAACAGATGTCACAATCCCTAATACCCCTAAAGCGTCCCCTTTTGTGTACCAAGGCCAAACATTCTCGGTCAATCCGTCTCAACTCATAGCTCCCGACAGGAGTATCACAATTCCTCCGACTACAGCGCCAACGCCATTCGTATACAATGGGCAGACTTTCTCAGTCGACAGTTCTCGCTTTATTGCTCCATCTGCTACTATACCATTGTCTTCTGGTTCGGGGACTGTGAGATATGGTACGCAGGTGATCACTATCGACCAGACTCGAATCATCTGTCCAAGTACCACCATTATGCTCTCGAGCGCGCCTCAGGATGGCCTTGCTACAACCCCTTCGGCAATCACCACCGGAGGTCTTACCTTCTCACTGGGACCTCAAGCAGCAGTCATTGGGTCGTCTACATATTCGTTCCTGCCTGGCCAAGCTCCGGCTACTATTACAGATGGCGAGCAGACGATCACCCTTGGGTCAAGTGGTATTCAACTTGCGGGCGTCAATGTTCCTGTGCCTACTATTAGGCCAAGCTACTCGGCAGTGACTCAAGGTGATATCACATTCTCCGTTGCGCCCTCGGCCGTAGTCCTAGGTGACCAAACCGAGCACATTCAGCCGAGTATGGCTCCTGTATACACTATCGTGAATGGCCAAACAATCAGCATCGGCACTCAAGGTGTTGGTCTCGCAAGTACCACCATACCTCTCCCTATGCCATCGCCAAATTATGCTACAGTCACGGAAGGTGATCTGACTTTCTCTGTTGCTCCATCGGAGGCTGTCTTTGAAGGCAGCACCTTCGCTATTGGACCAAACATGCCTGCGACCATGATCCTTGGTGGTCAGACTGTCAGTGTAGGTCCAAGCGAAATTCGCTTTTTTGGAACCACGGTCGATCTCCCCACTGCCACAAACCAAGAGGCCCCAGCCGCGGTGACTGCCAACGGATTTACATTCTCCGTCGGTCCTACAGACGCCATCATTGGTGGAACTTTTTATGCCATTGGTAGCGACGCTATTCCTAAGACGGTAGTGGTGGGCTCAGAAACACTGAGACTTGGAACAAACGGAGTCATTCTTCCCTCGACGACCTTCGCGCCGGAACAGACGCCTTCAGCGATAACAGCAGATGGGCTCACTTTCTCCGCAGATGCGACTGAGGCTATCATAAATGGTACAGCGTATGCAATTGGCAGTGAAGCCATAGCCAAAACAATTGTAGTCGGATCAGAGACAATAGGACTAGGCACAAAGGGTATCGTGCTTCCGTCCACAATTATCGCACCTTGGGGTAATGCGACACAAACCGGAGATTCCTCCGTATATAGCACTGCAGCAGCTTCTGGGAGCTTACCTACTGCTGCCGCTGCAACCGCCCCTCCTCCGCCTACTGGACTGCCAGGTACAGATCCCGAAGGCATCAAGAACGATGTGCATCACGGAGCAGGCCCGCGCCTTAGGCCACCAGATATGCTCGTCTTGGCAACCTTACTTGGTGCGCTAATCTCGAGCCTACTCAGTTGGATATGATGAAGTATCATCAGTGGGCATCGACCCAATATACATGACTTGTAGTATAGAAGGGTCTCTGAAAGCTAGAGCTGGCATTCCCTGACCCGGCAACGGTCTTTCATTCCTTAAATAGATACCATGAATAATGAATAATTTCTTGAGTTTGTACCCTCGCAGTGGATGAGGTGTCTGAAATCGATGTGTGAAAGCGCTACCTGGTCGCTTACGTCTGTGTGTCACGAGCAAGCCTCGACTACTCATTGTGGGCGCCACAGAAGCCTCAAAGTCAATTTCTTGAGGTTGAAATTCGATGCCCCAATCGGCAGCTAGGGTATGTTCTCAATGCTTACTGTATGCTTGTTTTGATAAGGATCGATCCTCCTCCGCTTTCTCATCCGTCTTTCATTTTTGAATGAACGACTGCCTACACTCCCTTCAACCTCAAACTACAAATACCCCCAACAACCCCAAACCTCATCCCAAAAACCTCTCACCCCAACCACCATGAAAACCTCAATGTTCCTCACCCTCCTAAACCTCACCTACACCATACTCGCAATCCCCACCTCCAATCTATTCTCGACACGTGAAGTCCCCTGCGCCGCGAGCAACGATTGTCCCAACGGTCAGACTTGCGATCTGTATAATGGGGTGTGCAGTGTGCCTGCGCCTGTGAAGAGAGCGGCGGAGGTGGAGGGACAGAAAGGTTTGTGAGATTGATGGGGAGTCGGTGGACAGTTGAGGTTGATTGAGGAGTAGTAGTATTGTGCATTTTGGGAAAAAGGTGTCCGGATGGGGAGTATTGTTTTTTAGGATTCTGTTTCGGATAGTGCGAGTGAGATATCTTTGTAAGGAGCAAGAGAAGTAAGGGAGGGTTTCGCGGAAGACAGCGAGACTGTTTCTGAGCCATTATTAGATCAGTTGGTCTTTTGATCGCAGCAAAGGGTTAGGACGCATCACGCTATACACAGCAAGACTAAGGCGGTGCTTAATGCCACTAGACCACCATGGCTAGGTTCACGGCAAAAAGTCGTCCTCAGGAAGAACTAAGTTCTTCTGCACACAACGCATTCAGTTGGTGTGCTAATGACCGCTTTATCCCTCAGTCCTCTTTATGCCCGGAGATTTTGGATACAATCTTGCTTGGTGATGCGGATCAATCTAGAATGATATGGACTGTTTGATCGGTTCGAGTGAAAGTCAACTACCTTGGCGACGTGAACACGCGTAGATGAAAGACTCCGTATGGCTTCCATTTCCGGTTTTGCTTTCATATCTGAGGAGAGCATTGCTCTCCCTAGAGCAGCAAGAGAGGCCACGGGTGGAAAAAAGGCAAAGTATCAGTGGAGCCAAACTCTGGAGTCCCTAGATGCTCCAGTGTCGCTTTCTTTCGCTCGAGTAGTTCACCTTGAATTGGACCCCAAGCGTGTGTACTTTTTTCTTTTTTGGCTTCAATTGAGTTTCTCGGACCCTGCAGATAAGAAGTCATAGGGTTGAAGCGCACAGAGCATCCGGCCTTCCGCGGAATCGCCTTTTAATCGCCCATGTAGCAAAATATTGAATAAACGCTGTTCTTTGAGGATGATTCTGTGGCTGGACAGCCCTATACGTAATCTTTTTCGTATGATAGGGCGCCATAAAGAAGAGAGACCGAGAGAGTAAAATCTCAGATGAGGACGTCAATCCTGGAGAAAGTCTTCGAAACTTTGAAATCCGTACATTTGTTGACTGGTGCAACTTTAGTAATTGTGCCTTGGGAAACCGTTGGTTCTTGAACTTAATGATCGCCGTGGAACAAATCTTTGTCAGAATATCCATCAAGAGCATTATTGTGTGGATGGATGCCATGTGCCATATTATTGTCAAATAAGCGTGGAGACATGCCAAGCCTTCAAAATGATCCATGAGCACAACAGACGGTGAAAACTGCAAAACCGGAAATCAAAACACGCTGCGACTGTACGCATTGACAGCGTCTACATGCAAAGGCAAAACAATAATGAGAAATGCAATCCAAAATAGCAAAAGACTCACAGCATAACGTCAACTTTGAGGCTCAAAGTAGACGGTATACTGCTACAGAAATCTTTTTCAAGATTTGCTTCCGCTGGGATTCGAACCATACATCATTTCACGCTAACTCTTTTTGAGATGAGACGTGATATCGTGGTTGAAACCAGTATGCCAGGTGCGCTGGGACGCCAAGTCTGCCCAGGTTAGTTTCAGCGTTATAAAGAGATATATCCAATTTCACCACACAACCTACTCAATTTTTCTTAGCCACAAGCCACACTTGCCTGTCACAGCATCGAGTCTCAGCTCTCAATCTTCGCAAAATCACTCTTTCGTTCAGGAAATTTTAGTTCAAGCGGGTGCGATTCTAAGCTGTGCACTACCAATTGGGCTCTGGTTCGACAAAAGATTGAGAGAACACCTGCGCCTGGCATGATCATCAGATCCACGGAGCGTACCATTGGATTCAAGATGTCGCCCTAGGACCAGACCATTCATCCCAAAAGGGAGACGTGAAACATGTCTGCTCTTCTCTGCTCCTAAGTGATTTACCTATTTAACCGTCGGATAGTGACTCAAAGATAGCTTTCAATTCCAACATCCAGATCGGCCTTGGAGACGACATAATTGTGTGATGAGGGAAGCACAAAGCTCGTTTCAATATGTACACTAAGGCAGCCACGGATCTCTTGAGAGTCTGTGGCTTGAGTCATGGCCCCGAAAGAGTCACTCCAGAATGACCTTCTTTGGTTGACTGACTTGAGCTAACTGAATTACAAGGGGCCTGCTTCTGTTGGCCTGAGACACTGACAAGAGACATAGCATTAATGGTTGTGCAAATGACCGAGCTCGCTCTATTCGTCCAGTCTTTGCCCTTCGCGGTAGCATTTTCGGCGCAATGTCTACTCAGAGGTAGTGAGTCTCGATGGCATACACCTTTATTGCCTGCGCAATAGATTCGATCTCTGATATCTTTGGAGGTGACATGTTTAATCCGTGTCATGCCCCTAGTTCACTGGTTCCCCACCACCAATCCATAGTCCGGCCGTTTGCCATTCCAATGAGGACATAAATTGCAAGTCTCCCGGCCATGCCGCCCCCATACGAGATAGTATGCAAAGTCATCAAACAGGCTGGAATCTTTCCACTAACAATTTTTCAAGCAAGCTCTATTGCCGATCAACCTGTCAGGATGATAAGAGTGTAGAATTTCAATAAAGCTCATTTGATAGCCCCATCTGCCTTCTGAAATCTGTTTTATGTCATCGCGTGCCAAAGTGGCATGTCCGAGGGTTCAAAGCTGGTAAAGTGATGCTATGAAAGCGAGTTTTTTGAGCTCAAGTACCGTATTTCTTGGCTCGGCTCACCTTCCCTTCTCAAGCAGCTTACATAAACGTTTGAACACCTCGTCATTGCCAAGGCCGGAGAATCAACATCTTCATTGTACCTTTCAAGCTGATATTCGAGGGCGCCGTCAATGTCTACGCAAGCTCTTGGGTCGGAGATGAAGTATTCAGTCATCACTTTTGTGCCAGATTGACCTGCGATTGCCCTAGGTGGTCTCAGCTCAGCGTTCCTTCCTCCCAAGATCTGATCACCCTCAGATCTGTTTAACACCCTCACTATGGCTGCGACCTCAAATACCACAGCCCTCACAAGACCTTTTCCTAAGGATCTGGTGATGGCATTCCCGCGTATGATGGCTCGCGCGGGCTCTTTCGCCTTCATAACAGTTCCAGAGCGGATTGATAGCATGCTCGGATTCCGGAACGGGGGAAGCATGATTGCTGAAGCCACAGGTAACGGAACTTGGAATATGGTCTCGGAAGCTCTCTCCTCGGGATCTGTCTCGGGGATCGCTGTACCTACGCCTTCTGGAACGGCAGAGACTACGGAGAGTCTTTCAAGAGGGTTCAATTCAATGAGTATCGCTCATGTCAGGAACTTTGGAGGCATCTTTACATACATGACGAGCAAATGGGCACTGGCATGTTTCACGCTGGTTAGTCTGCGATTTGTGCTGATCACCTCGCCTGTATCAACTGAACCTCGACTTACTGTTGATAGGCAATCATTCTTAATCGAACCCAAATCTACTCTGCTGCACGACGTCACATCAATCTGTCTTGGCCTTTACGACTTCTTCTACGAATAGCGCCTATACTCTTGTTCCTTCATCATGCCCTAAATCTCCTACAAGCCATGCGGTGCCAAACATCACCTAAATTCTCCCATCTCAAATATGGCAAAGCAGACAAACGCATAGACCTTGATTTCTCAAGTGATGGGGGATTGCTCTACTACATTAGCTCCGCGATTCTATTCTGGGAAAGCGACGGTGATTCATGTTTGGCAGTGGATCTTATACCCTCGAGATCAGAACCATGGGATCGGAAGGGATCATTCTCGTTGCTGTGGCCCCTCTTCCGGTCCCTTTGCCTTGGTCAATTTATCGAAACCATTTCATGTGCAGTCCAAGGGAAGCCTCTCATGACCGAGACCGGAATGTCGATTTTTGAGCATTCTCTAGCTTTCGCAGAGTCGGAGGCTATGATCAGCAGTCGACTTGGTCTTTCGTGGTTGGGATCATCAACCAATGAAATAATCAAGCCTTCGTCAAAAACAGACGACACGGTGAAAAAGCTGTTCACAAGGAACGAGATCCTGGACAAAATGAATACGCCACCTGAAGTCCTCCTCATGGGACTCATCTCAAGCCTCAACAACCTCAGTAGTCAGATCCTTGGGGTTCTAAATATGCAGACGAGGTTTAGATTGATCAACACTGGAGTTTGGGGTTTGTGTTTCATGAGCGCATTCATCTGGGGTTTCCTGAGTCTGAGGCCCGAGTCAGGGCCAGAAGCCATTATCCTGCGATTCCCTACTGTTTGTATCGTTGGCTTCATACCGCATCTACTGATATTGGTCGGAATCATCATATGTGGCTTCATATACTCCCTTGCCTTGTTTCTCTGCTTTCTCTCCCCCCCTATTGATGGACCGCAACCTCAATCGCTCTCGGACCGCTTCAGGTTGGCTCGCGAGAACATGCAAGCAAACGCTCAACTCACGAACATACGGTTTGACATGCACGAGGACTTCTACACAGCGTTGTTGAAGATTGGGTTTTCTGCACTTACCGTCGCAAGTGAAGCTGTGTACTTGAACGAAGGGCAGAAAATTGGTGTGGCACGATCGACCTGGCTAGAGGAAGAAAGGATGAAAGAGATTGAGGCATTCGAACATTCGAATGATCCATCGCGAGGTCTTAGCGTCCATCTGGAAAACCCAAGAGCCGGCGATGAATTTATTTCTGGAGAGCTAAGGCCGTGGAGAAGCGGATATGACAAACTCACAGCTGTCAAGGCTGTGAGGAGTCCGCGTATTGCTGATTCACGGGCCGGTAACGATGGGATCGGACACATGCAACGGGGTGGACGGTATCTGATGGCCGCGCATTTTTTTCGTGGCATCTTTCGGCTTTGGGTGAATTGGCTCAAGCTAGCAATAAACGCAATCCTTGACAAGGTTGGTGTGGCATGGCGACCACAGTGGCTCAGGCGCCCGAAACGGGAGATTCAAGATAGACAAAACGGAAGTGAGCGAAGAGCTGCACCTGAGTATCTGGATTTCTGGATTCTATCAGATGACGGACTACTTGAATTGCCGGAAAATGACGATATTGATGTGGCTTACGAAATGAGGAAACGACAGCAGAACGAAAATGATAGATGGGGCAAAGCAGAAGAGCGAACTTTGGAGGCGAGTACCTATGACTGGTGGAAGAGTGGAGGTTGGTGGGGAGAGAAAGATGAAAGTGGCTCATACCAAGCATTCACACAAGACGAAGACGTCACTAGCGTCATTTCCATGTCTACTGCTGCTAGTGAGAGCGAAAGTGACAACGAGGATTTGATGGATATCGACTCTGGCGCAAGCACACCTACCCAACGTCGCCCCTACCCTTATGACCGCTCTGTATCACCTACCCCATCACTCGATCACGCCGACAATGCAATCGACCCGGACCACCTTGCTCACCTCCTCGATCCTCAAGACAAAGAGACCCGAAGTGAAGCCCGCATGCTCGCCCATCATCTCACAGCGCCTCGTATCACAACACGCTCACGATACCGCCAAGCGCAAGCCTCTGCAAGTACTAAGCTTTTAACCTCCACCCGCTACAGACCCCCCACGACCAATCTACCAGCTACAGGCCCGCTATCCCCAGACGAAGAGGCGCAATTGCTTGAACAGATGATTCTGAGCCGGCGAGCTAAGCCCCTACAAGCAGAGCAAGGCGCTGATAGCTGGCGCGAGGGCGCTGTGGGAATGGGTCAAGGCGGTCCGCAATGCGTGGTCTGTCAGAGCGCTCCGAGAAGTATACTGGCGTGGCCGTGTCGGTGCTTGAGCTTGTGCGAAGAATGCAGGGTATCGTTGGCGATGAACAATTTCGGGACTTGTGTCTGTTGTAGGCAGGATGTTGTGGGGTTCAGCAGGCTTTTCGTGCCTTGATGTGCTTGTTGGGGCCAGGAACAGAGAACGCATCCTTGTTGCATAGCGAGGAGTTCTATTATCATGCATTATATGGGTTGGGATGGGGGAGCCGGCTCTGTAGGAGGTGAACGCAGCTGCTTGCGAGCTTTATCAGTTGTAGGATTAGCGATTCATAGTCTATACTGAACATGTCCTTGTTCATCCTGCTCTCAGTGTTCATATGTTCTTAGTTGCATGATGAGTAATCTCGCCTGCATAAAGCGCGCCTCATTCTCTGAAGTGGCTTATTCAGGGGGCTTGGAATTTTAGCATAAATGTTGGAATTCAGCCTTATGCTACAGCCTTATGCTGCCAGGTTTTATGGGTGGATTGCCTAATGCGGTTTAGCGTCTTAGCATCCCCCTGACACTTCTCTTCTTCTCTATGTAACCAACTCAATCAATCAATTCCACACCTATAAGACCTCAATTTCTCCTCGTATTCTAATAGGTTATGAGCCCGGGATTCCGTCGAGGAGGCTCTCTGATTAGTTTAGTTTAATTAACGAAGTCTTAACCTCTTAGACTCGTCATCGCAATCGACTTTACAATTTTTGCGATTTTTGCTATATAGAAGAAAGTTGGCACGTGTTTAAAAAGTTGGTTTTTAGTGTTTATTTTACTACCATCTAACCGATTATTAACTCTACTACTATAAACCTTCTTATATAGCTCTATATTATTATTAGTAGCTACTATATTATTATCGGATTACTCCTACGTAATCTAGGCGTTTCCTAAGCTAAAAGGGAGCGATAATTATAAGCCCTAGGTACGTAGCTATAAAGCCGCTTTAAAATTCGACGGCCTATAGTATATTAACGAGAAAGACTTAAGACTAAGGCTATAGGTTAAGGAGGTTTATCTAACCGAACTTACTCCTACTAGTTAACGAAAGGTTACTCGGAAGGCCC
>JAABUP010008148.1_pt1 | contig 13516 bp, 18 predicted proteins | sample 5559201 | NCBI WGS metagenome assembly JAABUP01 (sample SAMN10711887, study PRJNA513373) | rock metagenome | isolation source: Antarctica rocks | place: Antarctica | reverse complement strand
CCTCGCCACTTTCACTGGTGGGATCACTCTCAGCAGCACAGGCAGCACTCTCACAGCTGCTGGCAGCACTGTTCTGGGCACCACTGGCAGCCAGACCCTGACTGTCAATGCTGTCACCACCTTTGCCGCCACAGCGCCCATCACCGCCAATGCCAACGTGGTTTTGGGAGCAAGCAACAGTCAGACGCTGCAGGTGAATGCTGTGACCACCTTTGCTTCCGGCGCTGCCATCACTGCCAATGCTGCTGTCACTGCCAATGCAGCTGTGACAGTCAGTGCTGGCTATGCCTTCTCTGCAAATGGCAACAGTGTTTTGGGCACAGTCGGCAGCAGCAATACCCTGACGGTCAATGCCATCACCACTTTCTCCTCAGCAGCAACCATCACAGCTAATGGCGCTGTGACTGCCAATGCTGCTGTCACTGTGAGTGCTGGCAATGCCTTCAACGCACTGGGCAACAGTGTTTTAGGCACAGTCGGCAGCAGCAACACCCTGACGGTCAATGCCATCACCACTTTCTCCTCAGCAGCAACCATCACCACCAATGCTGCCATCACCGCCAATGCTGCTGTCACTGTGAGTGCTGGCAATGCCTTCAACGCACTGGGCAACTCAGTGCTGGGAAGCAGTGGCAGCAACACGCTGGCTGTACGCGCATCCAGCACCTTTTCCTCTGCTATCACAGCCAACGCCGCAGTCACTGTTAACGCAGCGGCCACGGTAAGCGGGCTGGCCACCTTATCCGGTGGAGCAGCTCTAACGTCCCCTGTCACCGTCAATGGTGTGACGCTAGCTAAAGTCGCCACCAGCGCCAACTACAAAGATCTGGTCGCGCAGCCCAGGGTCTACGCAGGGGGCGCATCGTACAGCACCGTAGCCAGTGGTCCTCCCACCCAACCGGCCAACATCTCCTACTGGTACGGGACTGTTGCCGTCTCAGGCAATTCAGGGGCAGCAGTAGCGTACCCGACGTCAACAGGTACAGCCTCAGGCAATGCGCTGTTCAGCAGCATCCTTTCTGTCAGCGGTACTTTGGTAGGGTCGACCGTTGCCTATTCATACCTCAGCAGCATCAGCACGGATCTGACAACTGTGAACATAGTAGCAGCCGAGAATCGACTCACAGCCGCAGCGTCTGGTACAACAGTCATGGTCACAATTGTGGGCACATACTCTTCTTGATCCCCGACATCAGCTACAGCATGTGTCAGGTAATTGGTGAGCACAAGCAAGTTGTATGCAGGCTCAAGTGGTCATATGATGCATCATGGTGTGAAAGTTGAGTTTGTTAGACCGTTTCAGCAACTCTTCCATGCTCCCAGTGTCATGGCATGTCTAGGAGAATACAGTCTGCATCAGTTGAGTATCCAGCAATGTCATGCCTGCTGTCTAATGCTTCTGCAGGTGCACACCAGCATGCTGTGCCAAGCATGCCCTTTTTACATGAGTTATACGCTATCAAATTCTAACTTGGATGCAACAGTGCCAACTCCTTCATTGCGCCATGCAAATTCCATTGTATGCAGTATGGTCTGTTCATCACCAATGCTGATGCAGGTTAGGTATCGTCAGAACAGCAATCAGTCTTACTCTCTACAGAGGCAGTGCTGTTTGCCTGATGTGGTGGACTCTGTCAGGGGCTATAATCAGCCTTTTGTGGGTTTGTTCTTGGGTGTTGGTGCTAGGCTTGATGATATAGGGGTGTTTCCACAATTGCCAGCAATATTGTACACGCTGCTGAGGCTGATACTGAGGCTGTCCCGCCTTGGGATATTGCTGCTTGGCACACAGACAGCCATTCACAGGTACACCTGGCCGTTTTCCTCAGATCTTGCTTCTCACTCATGCCAGCAGTTGTAGCACCAAGGCTTCCTTTTGGGATATTCTGTTTTGCATCATAGCTCCTCTGGCATGTCAGTTTGTCTATCATGTGCTTGCTTGCGCACAGACCCCTCACTATGTGATCCCTGTATTGCAGTGAGTATCTTCAGCTGCAAAGTCTGACAGGCTCTTTTCTCTGTCCCTACCAGTCCAAGTTGTGCAGCCGACCAGCTTGCTGGGTATCGACGCACATGAAAAAGTTGCAGCAGGACCAGTGGAAGCCACTTCTCTGGATACAGTCAGGTAGCTGAGCTGGAAATTGCTGCATCTCTGTCCCTGTCCTATCTGATCTCATTTCTTTGCCTGTCACCTGCTGTATAGTAAACACAGATCATGTGCATGCTTGTTTGTCTTTGCCTGGGTAAGCTGTTTCAGCTAGCAGCTGCCAGTGCATGTGATTTGGTCTGAATAGAGCCAAACTGAGCAGTTGCACACTAACTGCCTTGCAGGCTTGTGCATTCCACGACGCAAAAGTTGCTTGCAAATGAGGTTTGCTTGCCCTGACAGGCAGGTGCTGCAATATGCATCCAACACCAATCTGCAGAGCACTTGCTACAAGTCAAAGGTCTTGTGATGTGATGCCATCATACCAGCATGCCATGGAGCGCATCCGCACTTGCTGTTATTGATAGTACTTTGACTACCAATACAAACCTCATACGGGGAGCTGTTCAGAATCTATGTGTATCTGAGCTTAGGGGAAGACATGTGTTCAATGAACAAATGAATGTCATGGGGCATAACATGGACTGTGCTCATGCAGGGTGCCTGACTTGCATCATGATTCATGGTCAGGAGGTATTTGCTGGCTCATACCTTTGTGAATGAAAGGATAGTGACATCCAGCAGCAGCAGTGGGGTTTGTGCTTGAGGTGAAGCAATGATTGAAATGCAAGCACTGGTGCTGACAGCTGTGGCAAAGGAACTCTGTCAGTCCTCTGGCTTGCATAGCCTGACTTGCACCATCTCAGTACCCAGGCATTCACATCCCGGAGAGCCTGGGAAGGCGTGAGCTTACAGATATGCAGATCCTGTGCTGCAGCGTGCACATGCAGCGTTCGTCGGTAGCATAAGCAAAGCGCTTGCTTCTACTCTTTTCTTCTTGTTTCAGTTGTCTGCATGTGTTGTGCTTTCACGCCTGGAAGTGTTTGCTACACAGAGTTTGCTACCCAGATCTTGCCACCCAGGGCTTGCTACTGTATGTGGGACACGCAAGTTGTTTGGGCATAGCTTTTGTTTTCAAGGGGTTTGGGCCAAAGTATGGGTGTGAATAAACATTCTTGCACTTGGGGCGTTTCAGGTTGACAATGCCTTTATCAACATATCGTGCGTTCAGGCTGAACATCACAAACGGGGTTGTTTGATTGCAGATTCTTGAGAGGTATTCTGCCACAAACTGTTGTGGTCTATATATGCAGGGCTTGTGCACAAATGTACAGTGGCATCATAATCAGCTTTGGATGCCATTCTGAATTTTTTGATCCGCAAAAGTCTTTTTGCGGGGCTCTGCTTCTACGTAGTTTTGGGAGTATGTTGTACGAGTATACTGGCTGGAGCAGTGCACACTGCTGGCACAGCAGACTTTACCTTGTTAGGCTTCTGCTAGATTTGGCACCTGCTTGCTGTTCTTCAAGCCCCTCATTTCTTTTCAAGTGAATCACAAGCTGAGTGAGTTTCCCTGTTTGCTGTTGTGGCACTCCGTCAGACGTTGAAACAGGACCTTCATTATTTTCAAGTATGATCTGTTGAATTTACGAATCAAGCTGTGCCAAAACCGTCCAGACCAATTGTCTGCCAGCGGGCTAGCTTCAAGCAGCAACAATGCTCTGCTGCGTAATGTCATCATATTAGGGAAGAGTTAATTGAGCAGCTTCAACCTTACATTGTTTGGATCCAGTTTGTAGTGTGCTACAAATGTCTGTTGTGGCACGTAACTTACAAAGGTATGTTCAGATCCTGGACCATCAAAATGCCATTGAATGAAAACTTCATGTGGACAACGTTGCAACAGCACTTTCAGCCAGACTGAATGTGAGATGATAACGTTCTCCACATCCATCTGTAGCCCTTCTCTACAATGCAAGACGTATGCATGAAACCTGTATAGCTGGAACCATTGCTTCAAATCAAACACATGTGATGAAGCTACACAACAGAGCCGGGCTACTCCAACAAGTACATAACAGATATCATGAGACACATAACCAAGCTATCCTGCTGGCAGTGTGGACAGCTAGCACCTATGATACAGTAACGCCTAACGGCAACATTGCGAGAGAAGCATGTACACAGCAAACTTCAAAGCAGCATGAACAATGGCATTGTCTCAGATACATTTGCTTCAGGCCTGCTATCAAAGGTCAGAAGCAGAGCAAGGCACGAACAGCAAGCTGTTTTTTCAGCACGCCAACAACAGTCTGGCAGATACCTCCCAACATCACAAACTCCAGAGCCAGCCGGAAGCTGCAGCACTAGAAGCATTTCAAGAACCCTTTCATCCTTCAAACTGCAGGCAGTACCAGCTTGAGCATTTTGCATGATGCTTTGCCGATCCCCCATGCTAGCATAGCATACTGTCAATGTGGACAGGTGCTGCAGCAAAGGCCACTCCATTTGAGACCAGAAGTGAAGGGCACTCATCAGTTGGCAACAAACAACTCCAATTTTGCCGCCATGCTGTCAAACACTGCTGGCTGCATGAGCAGCTCCAGCCTGTTGTATTCCGCACCAGCCCCAAAGGCTGGCCCGGGCCTGCCCTTGATGCCCTCATTCAACATGGCCTGGTAGCAATCCTGGTCTCGGGGCTCAGTACATTGTAGCCACACATAAGCTGGCGCTGGGCTGCGTGTGGACTGTGTCCAACTGTCATACTGTGCAGCCTCCAGAGTCTGCAGCATTAGCGCATGTGGGATTGGCAGCTGATGTGCTACGCCATGCTTTGCTATGCTATGCTGTGCCATGCTATGCTATGCTATGCTATGCTATGCTATGCCGTGCTATGCTAAATTTGAGGGACTTCGTGGTGAGCCAATGCTCAGCTCAACTGAGATGCCCACAAATGCGTCTTTTGAGGGAGATGAGTCCAGATTTGGTCATTGACTTGGGCATCGTCACCCAAGCTAAGAAATGCTCATTGCAACAGATATGCAGGGTCAGGTCAAGCGCAATACACTGCAAGGATTGTGACACAAAACACACCAAGAAGACTGACCTGCAGTTGTAAGCGCATGGATGTTGCCATGATGGTTCGCAGCCTCTCCCATCGATGCTGCATGTGCTCTCTTGCATAGTCTATCACAGAACCTGCAACAGACAGTCAATGCATCAGACAGTCAACGCATTAGACAGTCGACACATTGCAGGTGATCCTTTGCTTTGGCCGTCATACAAGCTGCTGCTTGGCTTAGTCTGTCACAGGAGCTGAAGCTGCAAACTACACATGCTGAATGACTCACACTCTGCACACACAGACCACCGACCTCGTTGCAATGTACATGTGCGGCTTGGCGTGATGCATCACAAGATAGAGCAGAGTCAATGCTTGTGCAAACACAGCTGAACCTACTCTGCACATATCATGCAGGCTGTGTGTAATCCTGAGCATGGATGATGCCGTCTAGTCTGTTGGTCGCAATCCAAACTATCAGCCTAAATGATGCAATTTTGCATGGAATTGTTTCCTGACAGGCAGTACCTACAATCCAGTGCCTACAAAGAACAGGAAGGGGAAGAGGGCGAGGGCATTGCAAAAGAGGCAGCAAAAGAAGCAGCATAAACATATCAGAAGAAGAGGATGGGAAGAACGCCATACCATAGTCACCGAGCACGTACTGAAGAAGATGTGTTGCTCTGAGCTGGTTCTCCTGCACATACCCACTAGCTCGGGCCACATGGTCTGACATCAGCGCAGCTATTGACTCATCCCCAACAATTGCCCAGCCAATGCGCGATCCTGCAGGCACAGCTCACAATCGCAGACTGACACCCCCCCAAACAGCCTGCTTGTACCCTGCAGGGTCCTGCTGGTGAGTGGATCTCAATTAATGATTAACACACTGTGTGCCTGCAGAGTGTGACGATGCTGTCTAGCACCTAGGTCCTCCCTTTGCAGCTGACACGTGAGAGAGCACACTTGCACAGACAATTTGGTACTTTGTCATGTGAGCAGTGCGCAGATCACATAAAGGATGGCACAACTGAACCAGGGTGATGCAATGTTATGCTGGGAGACACAAGACAACTGCTCACAATGGCTGATAATGAGACGGGTGTTAAGTAATGGAAAGGGAGGAAAGGAAGGGAAGGAAGGAAGGGAAGGAAGGAAGGGAAGGAAGGAAACTAATAAGAGGTGGAGGAATCAGCAAGGGAAGCTTCCTTAAGGAAGGGAAGGAAGAGAGGTTGAATTGATCAAACAAACGACAGACATACCTGCATGTCCTGTGAGCTTGGATAGGGTGAAGATGGCAATGTCTGACGGCCCATACTCCAGTGGGGCAGGAATGGGGGTGAACTGGGGCCAGTAGTAAGCATGGTCATGTACCCCAAAAGATCCTGCACCACAGCAACCAGAGCTGCTGTCACCCTGAGAGGACCCCAAAATTAGCTTGTTTGCAGGCCGATCACGCAAACCTGGTATACATGCATAGTCTGTTGTATCACCATGCATGTGACTGGCACAGAGGGGCAGGGGGTCGAGTCATTTGAAGGAAAACCCAACTCATATGTAAGCACCAGGCACTGGATATGCAGGCCATCCTGCAGCAAATGGCCAGCATATCCAGAGGCTGATGCTTACACATAACAAATGCGAGTGGGCATGACATTCCGGCTGGGAAAGGGCTCTGTCTTGTGTCACCACAAGACTACAGCTTGTCCTGAGAACAATGTGCTGCAACTGCCTCAACATGCATGCATTCCTGTCAATAAAGCTACCTTCGAGTGTCTTGTTGCGCATGGCACCATCAGGGTTATTGGGCGCTGTGATGATTTCGATCACAGGGTCTCCAGCTGTGGCCACCGGTGCAGCGCCAGCTGTCCATTCAAACAGGCGGGTGTCATAGTAGGCTGCTGGCCACTCATACCCATTGTAGTATGGGATGGCAGAATACACCTGAGTTGCTGGTACTGCAAAGACACTGGACAATAGTCATGCAATGGTATGGATTCCAGATGAACAGTGGGGACATAGATATAGAGGATACACTTGAGTCTGCTGGTGCTGCATGCTTTTGTCCTGGTCACACTGGATGTTGTCAGGTGTACAGTGGTATTACATGTGTGACAGAATGCATCTAAGTGGGTGGTTCTGCACAGCAACCCATGCAGTTGTTGTGATTATAGCTACGAAGCTGCTGCTGCTGCTGCAATGTGCAGTTGACTCGAAATTTCGGTGCTGCAGGACCAATAGCTCAAGCACTGCAGTACTCACATGCTAATCACAGAAACAGGTTGCACGCCCTAGCATGCACATGCCGTACCCAAAGCTATAGTGGGCTTTCTGGCATTCTGGCATCAGCATGCACTTACTTATGCTGCGCAGAACAGCAGGTGCGTACAGTCAACATGATTTGGCATGAATTTATCCCTGTTGATCAAGACATGCAGGGAATTTCACCTCCTGGGGTGCGAGAAACATTGGAGAAAGCATATATGGCAGCAGTGATGAGCATGCTGCTGCCCATGCCTATCACAATGTGGCGACCATCAGTCACTGCATTCCCAACCTGCAAACAGGCAAATGTACACTTCACCTATGACCTCCTGAGCAGGCCAGTATAACACATGGCTTCTCATTAGACTGATGCCGAAAGTGCAGGTTTTTCCTTTTCTGTTCTTTTCTTCATTGATGGGCTGATGTCAGTCAGCAACTAAGTCAATGCTCTACCAATTAAGCTATGTAGTGATGCAGTCTTACTGAGCTGACCATGTGTGAGTTGTGCTCAGCAAATGTTGCATGGGTATTCACATACCCAGCTTGTATGCGACTGGGAGGTCATTGCAAAACAGCATGGGATCTTGATTAAACAGCAAGAGACGCTTATAGGCATTTGGGAAATGAAGTGCATGTGGACTGGGGACATGGATGGAATCCCCAGAACAGCAGGCAATGCTGACCTGGGCATGTAGAGCTCTGATTGCTGCTTCTAGCTGTGGCAAGGGGCCGCCATAACCCTGGTGAAAAGAGGCTCGCACCCTCACCTCTGCTTCTGGATGCGCTAGCCAGTAGTCCTCTGCAGGGAAGCTTACAATTGGCATGCATTGGCTCACAGCTGAACAACCTTGTATCTGTGTGAAGATGACAGTTGCAATGCTACATCTTGTGCCATGTTTGCAAAGCAGGTTGTAAGCCCTATCAGGTGAATCTTCAGCAACTTGAGTGTGGGTGTGTGTGTTGGGTTACTGGTAGTACTAGAGGTAGCGATAGTGAGAGCATCCTTCTTTCCTTTATTTGTGTCTGCAGCAATGGTGCCGCAGCATGCATGTCTCAAGCATGGCATCATGGCACTGCTGCACACCTTACCAAACAATAGTGGGGTGCCGGAATCAGCAGTGATGTTACACTGATGTATGTCAATCCCAACAGAGCACTCATCGCCCTGCAGCAACACATGTAGACTTGAACCAAATCTTATGGCTATGCTGGCAGCAAGCAATGCGCTGAAGGGCCTGCACCTGCCAGCAGTCGTAGCAATTGCATGACTTCTCGCCTTCTGCAATGATGCCATTCATGCTGCAAAGTATCCTGCTGTCGTCTGTCTGCACAGTGCAGAGGGCCTCTCAATGCTGCTGCTGACTGTTGGTGAAACCACTCGCTTGAACGCATATGATTTGTTGTGCCTTACCAGCAACGGGAACACCCCTATCTGCTGGGCTGTCGACGAAGCCAGAGCCCCGCCAGGATCGGATATATAGTGCAGAGTCACGGCCACAACACCAAGGCTCAATATTGTCAATATCGACAGTACGAGCACCACGACTGTGGGCCACTGCCACTGCGATTGCTGCGCAGGTTTGTTCAACAATAAAGAGTCTGTTTCGAGCTCCCGTGGAGGTGCCTGACCGATCTCCCAGGCCTGCTCGACGCTCTGCAGCTGGGACGGAGGCTTGCTCATGCTGATGGTGCCTCAGACCAGTGACCAGCACAGCTTGACTAAGATCAGCTCGACCTCATACAAAGCCCCGCACACGACCTGCAACGTTCACGTCACCACCAGCAGTTTCGCTGACAGGTACGCCCAGGTTCTGAACTTCACGAAAATGACAGCGGTGCTTGACGCTGCAGTGCGGTACAGCGGATTGTACCACAAGCCGCGCAACCTCGCAAAGGCTTCTCCTTTTAGTCAATTAGACTAAAGGGCGCAAATCCAGTCCCGTGTCCTGACTAATAGTGGGCAAATCCTTTGCCTTTCACTGTCGTTCAGCATATGCAAGCAGCCAGTCGTGCAGGGCTGTGCAAAATGTAGAGGACATAAAGCTTGATATAGCTAGATGTAGTCCACAACAGTTGCTCAGCAGACATCTTTAAAACCATTTGCTGATACATGTACAAGACATCTCTGGCATTCATTTCATTCACTTCACGGCTGTCCTCACGTCAGAGGCTGCATGATAGAGGACACGCTGAGTCGTCATCCAAGAGCTTAAATGCATATCACCTACTGTGTTGACAGTCAATGTGTGCAACTCTGAGACAAGGTCGCGTTGAGGCCTGCCAGCGTAGTAGGATTTTCATCCTGGCTTGACAGCACAGGTGCATGTGGTGTGCGACAAACCGAAGCCGGTGGGAGGTCTTTGAGGTCCCATTGTCGGTAAGTTGGCCATAATGACGAGAAGTGCTGACCTGTAATGATGCTGTAAAAGGGGCAGTCAAAAAGTCGTGTTGAAGTAGGAGTGGTTGTCTGCTCATGACAGCATGGCTAAGAGAAACTATGTCAAAGTTGCTAGTTGATCACGGTTGATTGCCATAGCCTTGGTTGTGGTGTTGACCGTAGCTCGCATTGTACTGCTGCAGATCATGCTGGTATCGCTGCTGCTGCTGAAGGTGAAGGGCTATGCGCTGCTGCTCCCGAGTCTCATACACTGAGCACAAGGCTTCATGGGTACTTTGCTCTATCTGCTGTGATATGCCATAAGAGTCATTCAGGAGGACCTCCCATGTTGCAGAAGCAGCAATCTCAAGAAGCTTGCTTCTGCACAGTCAGTACATCAGTTCAGTTTACTCAATGCCAGCATGTCAAAAGTACTCATGAAGCTGTGTGGCCAGCCTGCAGCAGTCATCCTGCCACTTACTCATAGGTTTTCCGTATCGTATCAAACAGGTCTTTTCTTGACATGCTGTCTGCTTTGCCTGACTTGAAAACATCACTCTGAGCCACAAGCTGCTGGACTTGGATGGTCAACGTATTCTGCATGAAGCAAGAATGAGTCCTCCATCTGAGGTAGCAAGTCAAGGGCTTTCGCCTCATTTATGCCGTCCTACCCTTCTCTTAACAGCCTCGGTAACCTGCACCCGCATCTGATCGAACGTGCCTTCGGCTTTGATCTTGTCAAGAACATCCTTACTGTCGTCCGCAAGAGTGTCAGGCATCTGAGTTGCAAGCTCGCGACACAGACTTGGACATCCGCAGGTAACTGCGCTGTCTTCAGGCGGCCACAAGATGTGACTTGTGACGATGTGCTCACCTCGTTTTCGCTTTGATGATAAGCTGTGGCATCATTCCTCCCTTTCACAATGATCAAGGAGCTGCAGCTTGGTGGGATATGAACCGTCGCTGCATGCAGATGCTTGCCTTTATGATGTGCATCCGAGCTTAGATGGCTGATGAGACCATAGGCAGCAAGTTGCCGATAGAAAAATTAAGACTGGACAAGAAGGACAAGCTCAGAGCACCCGGGCTTACTAAAGAGATGGTGCTCAACCATGCTAGCAAGGTGTCAAAGATGCTTCTGAAGATTGAATCAAGATGTTCACAACAACGTGGCACGTGAAATGTTTGACTGGACAAAACAGGCCCAGCTGCAGCTAAGCTAGCACGCTACAGAAATCATAAGCCTTAGGAAAGGTGCTGCTGGAAAGACCTACGTGAATATCAGGCTGAGCCCAAGCAGGTGCTAGATGCATACAAGGGCAAGCCTACGGCAGCAAAAGACAATGGCATCAGGAAGTATGCAAAGCTGTAAGCTTGCACAGGGACAAGACATGTGCGACCTCCCAGCATCATTTCTCACCAGCACCATAATCCCTCTGCAATACAGCATTGGAGCAATGGGCACAGAAGTGTGCAAAAGAGCTGAGCAAAGCCACAACTGCAGAGGGAAGCGCAGAAAGCACATAACCGACAAAGCCTTGGAACTCAGTCAAAGAAAGCACAGAATGGCTACATTAGAAACCAGCAGAAGAAGACGCACACGACGATCCTGGGAAAGCACAGCCAGCATTCAGTAGGAGCTGTGCAGGAGTCTAACACAAAAGAGCTACACGCAAATCATGAGAAGAATACAAGGATTGCACCAACACCTAACTGATCCTGTCACCTGAGCTGGCAAGACATGGGTCTTCTACACACACGCTGGAGGATCCTCCCCTCGCCGTAGGAGGCACCAAGCAAAACCAATGGGCACAATGGAAAACCCAAGATCAAGTTGATATTGAGACTGATGTTGGCAAATATGGCATACAAGAAATCTGCTTTGAGGACCACGGTAGAAGACAAATCAAATATTGCAATTGGTTTTGTCACACCTGAGCAACAACAAGACAACAGCTGGTGCATGCCGTTCAGCATGTCTGCGGGGATGCTTCAGCTCATTGAGGATCTCATCTGGACTTGCTGTCAGCTCAAACTTCAACAATGGTAGAGCAAGCACATCAAAGTGAAGCACTCACCATGAAGATCAATGGCAAGAAATGCGGTGCCACAGGAATGCTGTACACTTATATCAAATCAGGACTGCAGCTGCTAGACAGTGCTTTGAGCAGAAAGGGAATACAGATAATAAGGATGGAGTCTGTCCCACCACCCTGATAAGGATCTGCACGCCTACATGGGGTCGGGTATGACCCCCACCTTCAACTGGTCCTTGCAGCTAAAGAAGACCATTGACAGCGTCAAAGAACCAGGTCTCAGGATGGCCATGCTACCATATCAACACAAACTTCACTTTGTCAGAACAGTGATTCTACCAGCAGCAACGTATGCATCTTTGCTAGCCTACATCACCCCAGCCAATCTTGCTAAGCTAGACAGACTCTTTTCCAGCATATACAAACTGCAATGGGACTGCCTACCCGCATGGCCACGGCCATAATTCCAAGACAAGGCAAAAGGTGGCATGGGAAGAAAAGAAAAGAAAAGACTACGCCTCTTGGCGTCAATCTAATGAGAAGCCAAGTATTATACCGGGCTGCCCATGTGGCATGGGAATGCCATCTCTAGAAGTAGATGACTCAGCTATGGGAACACGAGCCTTGACACATGACACACCCAGTGATGAGGGAGCCAGCGAGGCAGATGAGAACAATGAACAGTGAAACACACAAAACATGAAAAGCAGAAAATATGGACAAATGCTGATGGACACATTCTGAGAAAGATGACCTAATGTGGACTGTACATGGGGCCCTACTACATGATAAACGCTAATAGAAGAGACAACAACACAGGATCGTATTTACGCGCACTTAAAAGGAAAGCAGGACAATCACCTGAAACAGAGAAGCTTTCATTGACTGGATGACCAAGCATAGCACAGACCATAGCACCATCACAGCCATGTATGACAAATTTGATAAAGCAATTGGAGTCTTGACCGGTCAGTAGTGCGAGGACCAAAAGCAGTTCTTGGTGCAGTGGGCACTGACAACATGTTGAGTAAGACACACTCCTTTGCACATGGAAAAAGGCTACGAGATACACTGTACCGCAACCTATACTAGCAATCAACTAGATGACACTGAAGGGGAGATATGGCTACATGGGAGCCTAAATAGGAGACTGCAGACAGGTTTTGCCATGTGGCCGAATCAGAAGCAAGATCCGAGACAGAAAGAAAAGAAAAGTTGATGCTTTTCAGCAATCATAACGGGAGCCTCCAGAGGCGGCAGCCTGGAGCTAAGATCTGAGAAAGACAGTCAGCAAATCAGAAGCAAGATCTGAGAAAGACAGTTAGGGCAAATCAGAAGCAAGACCAGAGAAAGACAGTCAGAGCAAATCAGAAGCAAGATCTGAGAAAGACAGTCAGAGGAACGTGTGAAATGGCTGAGTGTATCTGGAGCGGCAATGCCCCAAGACCAGGCATTAGCCCCAGTGGCATGTACTGTAGCGTTAAAGATCAAGTCGGCCTTGCATCGTCAACAGGCAAGCCTGTGCTCTTTTCACGGTTGCATTACCTGCCTTACATCTAGACACACTCCAGCTGTGAGTGGTTTGACCTGAGCTGCCGTATTGCTTGCGTAAAGCCATTAGCAGTATTTGGTTTACACTGCCTGGATCAGCCTCACTTAGGGATCAAAACAACAGCTGAAGTTACTGTATCTTACAGGCTTTTCGTCAGCATGGTGAGCAAGAAACCCACCCAGAGTCGTCATAATCGTCGTCTAGAAGCTGTTCACCTTTGTCAGCACAGCCCAAGCTC
>JAABUP010008147.1_pt1 | contig 13519 bp, 10 predicted proteins | sample 5559201 | NCBI WGS metagenome assembly JAABUP01 (sample SAMN10711887, study PRJNA513373) | rock metagenome | isolation source: Antarctica rocks | place: Antarctica | reverse complement strand
ATCCAGCACCATGCTGGCACAGGACACCACAGCTGCAGCTACAGACCAAGATGGAGATGGCCCAGAGCCACCTACCCATGTCAAGAAGAGGCTGACAAAAAAGTTGCACTTTTTAGAAAGAGTTGCAGACAGCAAGCGTCAAGCTCTATCTGCCACTGCTGGCATACGCAAGAAGGCTCACAAGTCAAAACATAAGCAGCAAAAGCTGCTGCCAGATTTGAGCACCCTTGCTGATCTTCTAGCTGAGGTTGGCCAGAAGCAACAGCAACAGGCAACTGAGGCAGGCCAAGGAGCTGATGGACAGCCAAACAAGCAGAAGGGCCGGACAGAACAGATCAATGGCTCAAAGGCCAGGCGTGCTGTCACGTACGTCATCTCCTTCTGTGTGCACATGTGGTGCTTTTCAAATGCATGGGAAAGCTGCTTCACTGTAGCAAGCACCACACAAGGATAATATGCAAGCACTTGATGTTCTTCTCTGGTGTCTTCAGTCATTTATTATGTGCTGCATATATGAGCTATGCATGTGGCATGCCATTACTGCCTTTGCATGGAGGCTTTATTTAGGGAATTTTCACATGCTTGCTTTTTTGCCACTGGCATATGCAGGAGCCATCACACAACTGCTTGTGCATTTCTTTGATAAGCTGGCTGTGATGGGCTCGTTCAAGTATGCCCGCATCGTGTGGTGCAGTCAGGTGGAGACAACACGAATGCAGCAAGTCCTGGCACATCCAGACTTTCAGGCCAATCCCCTTGCAGCAATCAGGAACCATCTGGCAGCCACTCTTCCAGAACCTGCACCTGTGAAGCCACAGAGCAAACACAAGCAGCAGCCACGCCGCCCCAAGCAGGAAACACCAAAATCAGAGGCAGCGATGATGCAAAGCTAAGGTGTGGTGTGCTCAGTATGAAGGCCGAATTCTTCACCTTTCTGGCACACAGGTGATTGCCAGTTGATAAATTTATGCATAGCTGCATGCAAATTTATAGAGTTGACCTTCAGGACTGCCTGCTTGATTGTCTTGTTGCAGATCCTGTGCCTTGCATGATGTGAGTTATGCGCTTGGACAGCAGGATGAGCTTGATTTTGATGAGACTAAGTCAAGGCTGTGACTTGGCTGTAGGTCAAACATTGCTGATTTGGTTATTACATTTGTGATTGGTGGTACACTTGGCAATTCCAACTGTGTACTTTGTTGCAGGTAATGGGTGGACCACTGCAGCCCACGAGCTGCCCCATCAAATGAAGCATGCAAGACATCCTGCACACAAGAAGCTTCTCAAGTTTGCAAGATTTGGAACTTTGGAAATTTTCGTGATTTCTTCAGTCACTTTGTACATGGCATACATGTTGCAAATCAATTACTTGGCAGCTGATGTGTTTCCATCACACGTTGCCAAGAAGTACAGGTGTGCCAGAGATGTCCGGCCTGCATGTTCTGCACAGGATTGTATCTGGCACAAATTGTCACAAGTTGCCCCAAATATAGTTTTGACAATCCTGTGCGGTTCCTACGGGCCAGACTCTCTGGGGCCAAAATTCAGCAGAGTGTACTGAATACTTCGTTCAACAAAGCAGAAAGTCCATTGAGAGTGCTGAGTTTGCTAGAGCGAATTGTGTTAGTATCAAGAAGGGCGTAGGCATGTCACAATTGTAGATACCTGATAGATGTGGTAATCATATGCAGTTTAATCTGCATGATCGATATTGAACACATGTGCGCAACAAGTTACGCGTGGTGCTTTTATCACCCAGGGCAACAACCACTGTGGCAGACCATACCAAGTTCCAATAAAGATGAAGGACGTCACAAACTATTGCGTTGGCGTCACCCAGTGCTAAGCTAATCTAGCACGTTTTCGTTCAAGCCAATATTGATGTGACACCAACAACGAGTCATCTGTGAAAGCATGAGCTGGCACTCGTCTGATCATTTACAATGCAGTACTTGGCAGCCTTGCTAGCAACAACTGTGCAGCATGCATTTGGCATTCAACATTTTCACCTGAGATGGCATCACCAGATGGATGTAGGCACTTCAATCACTGCTGTACAGACTGAGAGCGTTGACTGATGAGCACAAAACACAGCCGACGGCAATGTCAGATGACCAACACGTGCTTCAACTTACGCCACAGACTTGTGCGATCCCTCGATATTTGAACCACGCAGCTATCAGTCCGTGCCTTCTCATTATCAAACTCCTTGAGCTCATCCATGCAAACGCCAAGCATGCCTGCATTTACTGTGTTCAGGACTTGGAAATCAAGGCACAGGAAACGAAGCAAAGGCCAATCTCCGGTGGTCAGATCCTCCACTGCATGGACATCAAACGTGTTGTGGTTCAGACTCAAGTTGGTTAGGGATGTCCACCGTGCCTTGAGTAGGTACTTGATAGCTTCAGTGTCCAGCAGGTTGTACGACAGATCTATGTCTTCAAGCAGAGGCCAGTCTCCCTGAATCAGGCATTGCATGGATGCCGCATCCATCTTGCAGTTGGACAGATCCAGCAGTCTCAGGGCTGGGAAGCGCCCCCGATTCAGTTGGGACACAGCCTCAGCTGGCAGCCTGTTCTCTGTCAGCCTGAGGGAACGCAGCGTCGGCCAGTTTGCTCTCGCAAGCACTGACACAGCTGGAACATCGAGCCCACAGCCACTCAGCGACAGCGTCTTCAGCCTGGCCAGCGGAAGCTTGACAAGCTCTTCCATCATGTCAGCAGTGACAGGCGTATAGGACAGAGACAGGTCATGCAGCTGTCCCCATTTGGCGCCGGACAGCTGCTTGATGCCATCAGCGTTGAGCAGGGGGTTGATGCTCAGCCACAGGTACTTGAGCGTTGGCCAGTCTCCTTTGACCAGCTGCCGCATGGCTTCAACATCTAGCTTCTTGCTGGAGACGTCAAGAGACTCCAGCGCTGGGAAGTTCCCTGTGATGATTTCTGACATGCTGTCGGCGCCTAGCTTGTTGTCACTAAGGTCTAAGCTGGTCAGCACAGGCGAATCCCCTTGACTGAGCTGTGCCATGACTGCCAGCCCCATGCTGCTTGACTTGACCTCACTGAGATCCAACCTCCTCAGCCCCGACCACTCCTTGCGCAGCAGGTGTCTGAGTGGCTGTGCGTAAAAACGATGCTTGTCATGTCCCACATGTTGCGGGTGCTGTAGGGGCTGAAGGAGGAAGACTACATCCACAGAGCCAAAGCAGCGTGTAGACAAATCTATGCGCGCCAGAAGCCGCCATTTGGTTGTCAGCAGCTGTGAGTAGCTGCTGTAGCCATACTCTTGGTTGCGCATGATGACCAGGCTTAGGTGTGGCCAGTTGCCTTTGAGCAAGCAGCCAATGTCAGCTTCATGCTTGATGGCGAGGACTGTTGTCATATCGTGTACGGCTGCTCTTAGGTTTCTGCTGGTAGCTGAGAGGGCTTTGAGGGAATCTTGACAGAGCATTTCCAGCAGTCTGGGCGCCTGATGAATGATGTCTAGGAAGGCTGAAGCTGTAGCTTTGGCGCTGGATGTGAAGCTGCTTGGAGGGTTTGTAACACTGCAGCATCGCATGATTGTCAAGACATGACACGCTACAATGAGGGTGAATGGCAGAGCAGCAGCACAAGGCGGGCTACAATCGCTTTGCAACCAGAGAGACACTGCATCATGTTCAGCACCGCTGTGATGTGTAAACCCTGGCAAAAGCATATGTCAACAAGGTAGTGAGGCTGCACAATTGTCAGCATGAAATGCACACCTTGTGTATCTGGGAGTGTGTTTTGTGCTTTGGATATGCTGCCGGGCTTGCTGTGCAGGCTGCTTGACAGTTGTCTTGGGTATGTGACTGGGGGGCCAATGCTGCAGCATGATGTTGCCATCTGCTGGTCTGTGAGCCTTTGGATGCGCAGGTCGGACTGTCAGGCGTATGCCTGAAGCACTGTATCCACAACCTGCTTGTATGGCGTGTTGCGCTGAAAGCGCATCCATGAAGGTCACAAAGCTGCACAGCAAGTCATCAGCCTGTCAGAATGAAAGGGCCCGTCGCAGCAAACAAAATGCCTTGCTGGCTTACAAAAAACAGCACTAGAAGACTTACCCAAAGCCCCTAGGCCCACCGGTGTAATGATCAGTGACTATTTTCACATTCGCTATTGGTCCAAACCAAGAAAACCCATCATACAGATCTGCAAAGCAAGCGTCATTGTTGCCGACTGGTGCCAAAAAAGCGCTACCTTGCCCAAGGGCCGCGGGTACATTTGTCTCATACCTCTGTGAGTAATACCAGCCAGACCACCAACGAATACTTTGTTGCCGGCAGACGGCGAGTCAAAATACATTCTGGCGACAGGCGGTCTCACACAGGAGCACCGGGCTACACGAGAAGAGCCGTAAGCTGTTCAAATGATCTGCTAGCTACCTACTGTGACGTGCTAAGATTTGTACGAGTGGACAGTGATCTGGACAGGAGAACTGCAACATTCAAGCGCAGACTGACCAGGCACGAGACGAGCTGACCGGTCGCGCGCTATGTCGGAAGATCGTGACATTCGAGGCAGGTGTCGGGGTCGCATGACTAATGCAGATGACAGGGTGGTTGAAACTTTATCTGCAGTGTACCTGGCTCAAAGAGAGAGAGATTTACATCCTTTGCCCAGCCTCAAGTCTGATGGATGTGCCAATCGGATGTGAACCCTGACAAACCGATGAATGTGCCGATCGGATTTGTCTGCAGGTAATGGTGCTAAATTGCCCCCCAACAACTCAGGCACACAAGGCATAGCAGAGCAGCGATACATAACCTCCATGCAAACAGGACAAGACAAGCAACAAACAAACAGCCGTTCACCACGGGATAGCCAAACGACAATGCAAGGTCGATGCACCAAGGTTCGCCCCCCTTAGGGCCTGGTGACTGAAATGAACAAAGGCAAGAAAAACATGTCCACGCAGATCGTTCTCCCGTATTGAATAGATGTTCGTTGGTCTCGTTGGTCAGAGGAAAAGACCCTAGAAAACGACCAAAGGGCTGAAGAGAACTCCTGAAGCCTGCTACAAAGACCACAAGTGGAAAAAGCACAGGCCCTTCAAATGGCACCAACGAGTATTATCATAATGACAGGCTGTAGGACAGGCGAAGCCAAAAGTAAAGGGCAACTGGGCAAATGGTGTATCATGCCTACCGTGTTTGGAGGTGCAGCAGCATTGACAGCAGGTGCAGCACAGCACCGCCTCTATTCGTGCACACCTTGTCTGCTCTGCTGCACCGTGCAGTTGTGGTTGTGTCTGCTGCAGTAGGCGGCCAGCTTGCACTGGTACCATGGCTTTAATGTTACAAGTGTCACTGCACATGACAGAAGACACTGTATCATGTGCACAGGACCAGGCACACCGTGATATGTTTCCTACGCTGTTGCTCGTTTACCAGCGCAAATCGACACCCTGCAGCCTGGGGGTCAAGCTTGCTGCTGAAGGGAGGACAGAGTGTCAGCACCTCCATGTACTTCCACAAAGGCAGTGTGGGAAGGGTCCCCTGTGCTGACTTGGGTTGGTCTATGTTTCAAGGACTGCCCCCAGAATGCCATCAGTAATCTCATTTCAGCTGGACCATTGATCATGCCATGTCCCTTGCCAGGAATGGAGTGAAACTGTGTAATGCTGCCTGCACAACAATGGATGTTGTATCATTCTGCAGCTTGCCCTTGATGCTGAAGTGCTACGTTTCACAATCGTGCCGGTGAAGCCATAAGCTGTGTTGCTTGGCATGCCATCGTGAATGCGCGCCTCCATGACTGTCCTGTTTGTCTGATTAGCCAGAGGTGCTGAAAAACCAAGTCAAGACTTGCACACAAATATGTTATTTTGCACACAGAAACAGCACCTGCAACAGGACTTGCAAATCCAGCTGCATGCACAGAAAACGAGTGAGCACAATGAAGACAGGCAAGCATACCTGTGCGTTCAGCAGCAGCAACAGTTGCTTGGACTCTTGACAGCGACACTTCTGTGTCTTTGCTTCCATGTGTGACAAGGACCGGTGTTGCACTGCCAGCAGCATGCTGCTGCTGTAGCTGTATCAGACCCCTCAAGTGCTGTGGTAACAAGGCTGCGGCCACAGCAACACAGCTGCCCAACTTGGCCTCGCCCCTACAGACACAATAGGAGAACAAACTTCAGTTGCCAGTCCGTTTTTTAAACCCTTGCATTATTAGCAAATAGCTGCTGCGCTGTCAGCAGATGCAGTGCTGATGAGCACTTGAATGCAGCCGCGGTTTTGGTCTGATGTGCAAACCCATAGGTACATTGTGTACAAAAGCAGCACATGGCAATCAAATTCTTCAAAACACCTGTTTGATTAGTCCATACACATACTATGTGCTGCAGCAACACATCTGAGCATGGCACATAAACCCTGCACAAAAGGGCTGCCACATGCAAGCAACGGCCAAACAATGCATGTACAGTAGCTGACCTGCAATGTAAGGCCAGGTGTAGGGCTGCTGAGCCGCCTTGACTGAAGCCAAACAGATGGGTGTGTGATGCTCGCCAGCCATCGGTGCCTTGTAGGCCTGCCAACACCTGCTGCAGCCATTGGAAGGTGCTGGTAACACTGTTATTTCTGCTGTTTCCGCCCTGCATACAGTCAGCAGCTGTAAAGTCAAGCAATCCCTCGATGGAGTCAGGGCAGCGTGTGATCGTGACACTGTGCTCAACGCAACATCTTAAACATGCAGCACTGTTGCAGGATAGATGGCAAGGCTTCATGCGTTTTTTATATGTTTTACGCATATCTTGTATGCATTTGAAGGAGCTTCGCCCGACAGCAACTGTATGATTCATACAGACCCAAAAAGACAGGGCAGGCAAATTGTAATGCTTACTGTGGGAGACTCGTCTTCATCTTCTTCACTGTACCAAGCTCTGCCGTTTGGGGTGCCTGGCACAGGCCCAATTGGGCCGGGCAGGGCTAGGCATGCTGTCTGGGGAAGTGCCATCTGGCGGGCCAGCTTTGCGTATGGCTCTGCATTTCCGGAAAGTCATAGTCAGAGCATGTTGCTGACTGGGACCAATTCTGCTGACACCTCTTCATGCCGCTTACCATGTATAGACAAGAGGACAATCACCAATCAACTTTGAGATTTTGCTACTCAGGGCATACAAGTATCCTTCAGCTGGCAGAGAGGACCCGGCTGAGGTTGAGTGTATCATACCAATATGGCGCAGATTTACATGCAGTATAGAGCAGAGCCCATCAGGTACTGCACTTAAGAGTTGAACATACTAAGGAAGCATTTGGTTCTGCAGTGAAGACAGAGACATGGCCAGCATTGATCATGAGAATCATCTCCAGTGTTGCATTAGCTTCTGCCCTTATGTGCTTGTGGCATGCATGCACTGCAACATCAAGCATGAGTCACCTGGTGTGTCGCCGTAGCCATGCAACAAGATCAGCAGGTTCTCATCAACACCATCTGGTGATGCATGGTACAGCCAGCCGGGCTGCAGCTTGATGCGCTTCCTACGGTGCACATCTTCTGGGGCTTCTGTTGTCATCAATGGTACAGGCTGCTGCTGACTGCTTTCTGCACCTGATCTCTTGCCACCATTGGCCTTTCTCAGGCGATGAATGGCTTTTTGAATCTGGAGTGCAGGGCACAAAGCATGTCACATGCGCTCAAATTCTATGCATCTTTTGATGCAGATCAAAGTGTTGAGATTGGTACATGGAGATCAGCGCATCTGAAGGCCCCAAGGAGGCTTAAGTATGCAAACTTGGCCCCAAGAGCTGAGAAGTGATGCAGACCTGTGAATCTTTGGGCTCTTGTTGCTGTGCCAGCAGCATCACCTGCAGAGCTTGCTGCGTCTGTAATAAAGCTTCCAGAGCAAGGGCTCTTCTGAACAGTGCTTTTGTGAATCTGTGTAAAAAACAGAATGCCTCATGAGAGACAGGGTATTCTTTCAAAAATGGGACAGAGCGGATGGCACAACTCACCTGGGATCAATCTGCAGAGCTGAGTCTGCATCTTCAAGAGCATCAGTATACGCAGAAAGCTGCAGATGAGCGGCGGACCTGAGCTGCAGACATGCATGCTGGCGTTATGACCCAAGCTACCTGGGCAAAGTGCCAGCGACAGAAGGTCTCCGGGAACAGATGCAGGCACACCTGTTACTGAAAAGCTTCTGTCGATCGCTGGCTTTATCGGCTTCAGCAAGAGCCAAAGTGTACTGAGTGATCGCCAAAGCGTAGTCACTCCTTGCAAACGCCGCGTTGCCTTCCTGGCGGCAAGCGTCGGCTGACGACATAGCACCGGTGAACTCAACGATCTCTAAATGGATGTGCCCACAAGATCATCGTGCGCTTTCTGAAGTGGTCAAGCTGAATCCAAGCATGCGAGTCAGCATCCGGCATATGATGACTACCTCCACTCTCGACTGCCCCTCTGCGCAGGCTATTCTACTCCTTTCCAGTCGCTCACAGAGTTCCCGGAGGTTCGGCTGGCGCGGTATTGAGCGCGTCAAGAGGACTACCGAATCCGGCATAGTGTCACGAGCGGAAGTCGTGACTCGTGAAGGCCGGTGTCCCGGTCGATTAATCCTTGCTTCCGGTGCGCCTTCAAACTTTGTTGAAGAGGTCTTGTCAGGTACAGCATACCGTTGCGGCTTGAATAAGCCTGATATTGCCTGATCAAATCTTGCGGTACTATCTGAGATGTCCTAACAGCAAAATCTGCTAGGCGTGCTGCGCACGACATGGCATGCTAAGCGTCCGTGTCCTCGCCTCGTGTTGCCTCGGTATTTTCAAGCTTGTGTAGACCTTGTCTCATTGACTCATGCATATTCGAGAGCAGTAGCAGAGCCTGCAAGCAGTTTCTGGTAGTTTAGGTAGGTATTTGGTATTTTTGGTCTGGCTTGCTGAACACTGCAGTGCTTGGACTTGTGCCTTCCTGACAACTCGGTTTGTTGTTGCAGTCCTCCAGCGTGCCTCTGCTATGGCTTCAAGCGACCAAGCTCCCTGGCATGGCATGAGAGGAGTAAAGCGTGTCACATCTGAGTTCAAGGTACGCACCCACAACCAGTACAAGCTGTCGGCATTTTGCTTGATGGCCAAGCAATTTGCATCAGCCCAAATCCTGTGTGGCAAACACTTTCGTACCTGCAGTTGCATTCTCTTTATGACTTGAGAAAATGGACATGACTGCAGTACCTGAGCAATAAAATCAAGAAAGGCGAATGGCCTCAAGTGAAAGACCTGACCGTTGTTGGCGATGACATGTCCAGATGGAGGTTCAAGCTATGCAACTTTGACAATGACATGGAGGGCGGAAAAAATTTGAACGATGACCTGAACGTAAGAAAGCTGCTACAGGTTGTCAAGCAGTTTGTGACATGCACAAGGAGCTGACAAGCCCTGCAGCAAACTGCAAGCTGCAACTCCTGTTGATGTCTTTGGCATGTCTGCTTACCATCAGCCTACATTCTCTTCTTCAGGCTGCACTGCACACCCTGTGGCTGTTGTCCACATACAAGCAGCATACAACATAGCAAGCAGCTGGATGTTGCTTCTTGAGCTCACCATGTTGCACTCTGTCTGATGTTTGTTGACATGGTTGTGCCATGCATTGCAGCTAGTCAGTCTCAATTTGCCTTGTGTGTGTTTGCACCATGAATGCCAACAAGTGTCCTACTAAGGTCAGTGTCCTTGCATTAGTTGTGCAATGTGGGCGTGATGCAGATTCTGGCTGCCCTTCATAAGCAGGACCACATTTTGATGGAGTGCTCCTTCCCAGCAGACTACCCTAACAAGCCATTCTTCCTACGCATCGTCTCTCCCCGCATGTGCTGGTACACAGGTACAGCGTTGCACCAGTGCTCAGCTGACCATGGGTATTCACGTTTGCATACCATACATGGTCTGCAGGATCACAGCATGCTGTTTGCTGTGTGCTCTGTGCCAAAGTGAGAAAATACTGGATTGGGTTCAGCCCAAAATGTTCTGTCCTGTTGAGGCTTACTGTCTGCTGATGCACTGATGTCGCCCATATTGCTGTGAAGTGTGCATTGCATTGTGTATGCTGGGTTTAACACTGCTGCCAGGCACCATGCAGTAGGCGTGACTGTATGTTGCAGGGCATGTGACAGCTGGCGGTTCCATCTGCATTGAAGCTCTCACCTTGAGTGGAACAGCAGGGTCCTGGACAAGCCAATACAATGTGGAAGCTATCCTCAATATTGTCATCCTCAACATGATAGGCAAGCTTCCCTACCAGCAACGTCTTGTCTGACATGCTGCTACTGTTGCATGGTCTCCACTGTGCCAGGATGATTCCGTTGCTGATTCGTGGGCCATCAAGTTATCAGCTGTAGCAGATGCTGTCATTCAGAACTTTAGCTTCACTGCAGACTGTGATGTGTACTGGATACAAACGCCAACAGGACCTGGAGGACTTTCAGGGCCCCTCAGAATAGATCTGGAAGGAAAGTGGACAGGCAGTAGCAGAAGTGTCATGAGGGAGTACAGCTGGCATGAAGCACAGGCAGCTTTCGAGAGGACCGCAGCCAACCATAGACAATCTGGCTGGGGCCCTCCTGGCAGATAGTCACCCCTGCTATACAATGCATGATATAGATAAAGCCTTTGCGGCACCAAAGTGTTGTACAATAGACATGTGCTCTTCGAATTCGTTTTGATAGTGCTTCATGATACTGAGTTTAGAGTTCACAGAAGTGTCACAGCCGTCCTCAAAAAACCCCTATGGTGTTGTGAACTGGACGTGTACCATTCATGATGACACCAGCGAATGTTACAGTGAAACAGCACTACTTGCAGGATGACATGGCAGTTGAGAACGCGTCACGCGTGACTTCGTAAGCCGTCTGCACGCGTTGCGTCTTCGTGGCTTCGTGCAACAGTATAGTTGCTCTACACCAGCTTTGCTCTGCCTGTGATTCCAGTGCACCGATTAGACGCCCTCCTTATCATCGCAGTTGCTACGTGCACGCAGCAAGCTCGTTGCTAGAGCTTTCACTGAGAAGACGCCTTTGCGAGGGCTAGCAGATGGCTTACACCCTCGGGACGCCCTCTAGCGCTGCACAGACGCAGTCCGCGCCTCATCAACATCCCTCATGGAGCCCGTAAGTGCACAGAATGTCGCAACTGTGTTCTACGTTGCATGTCAACAACTGAAACTAACGCCATGCTTGTTGTGATCACAGGTACGATGACAACGGAGGGTGTGTTCTCTCATCTGCAAGTCTTGGCTGCTCCAGCTGCTTGTGCAAGCTTTTGTATTGACAGGGTGACGGGCTGATGTGCAGGACTGCAGTTGCTGTTGCTGGGTCAGACTACTGTGTGATTGCTGCCAGCACAAGGCTCTCGTCAGGCTACTCCATACTTACGAGGGACAGCAGCAAAGTGATACAGTTGTAAGGGTGCTGTGCAGCTCTGTGAGGATACGAAGATTGCATCGGCGACGGTCAATGACCGTGTGCTTGCATTTGTAGGTCAGAAAAGGTGGTGTTGGTTTCAGCAGGGTTTCAGGGAGACATCAAGGCCTTGCAGAAGCTCATGCAGACAAGAAATGTGATGTACCAGCACAATCATCGTAGACCCATGGGGGTCAATGCGCTGGCACAACTATTAGGCAACACATTGTACTACAAACGTTTCTTCCCTTACTACACATGGAACTTGACCTGTGGCTTGGATGACAAGGGTAAGCTGCCTTGTCAACGGCAGTAAGCACCCTGTCTGCTATCCTGACCTGAAAGCAATATGCTTGCGTGCATACAGGGCAAGGGGCAGTGTACACATATGATCCTGTTGGCAACTTTGAGAGGGTGGGATACTCCTGCCAGGTGATTTCAAACCCCTCAAGACTGACATGTCTTGGTGTTTGCCCCATCGCTGTATCTTTGCTGTTCATCTGCACAACAACTGCAGGCTGATGCGCGCAAATCTGCTGGAAATTGCATGTTTCAACTACCAATATTGTGCATTGTCTGGCTCATACTATTGTACTATGCACCATTGCAGCGTGGTAACAATCAAGTACTCTTGCTGTAATGTGCAGGGCTCTGGCAAAGATTTGATTCAGCCTGTGCTAGATAACCAGCTCAAAGCAGCCAGTCCTCTACTAGTACCAGCAAAGGTAGTGCAAAGATTGATTGTTGCTTGCACGTGCACAACTGCATCTGACAGCTTCCAACAACCCCTTGCAGCACTGCCAAGCCCATATCAGCTGACTCTTAACACAGCATGTGAATTGACACATGTGGGTGTTCAAGTTGACCTATGCACTCTGGATGAGAGGAATCATAGGTGTTCACAATCAGCACTTGCATCATCGAGCATGCCTTGCGCTGGTGTCTATGGTGTCAGCTTGCTTTGCAGAATTGGATGACGTCTCTGCCAGAGGATGAGGCTGTAGACTTGATCAAGGATGCCTTTGTAGCTGCTGGAGAAAGGGACATCTACACAGTAAGCAGTCTTGTTTTCACCATGTATGTTGGGTAGGACAGCATGGTGCTGAGGAAGAAACTCACTACTGTGCTGAATGTACTTGCACTGCAGGGTGATGCTGTTGAGATTCTGGTCATTAACAAGAGTGGAACAAGAAGAGATATTCTGGAACTCAAGAAGGACTAAGCCTGTATGGCTGCTTTCAGCCACTGTTGTTGCGTAGCCTTTTGAGTTTTGTCTCGGCCTCCAAAGGATATCAGTGTGCACTGTGATAACAGTGTTGCATGGTGCAGCTGTAACACAGCAGCTGTGGATCCTGAGCTGTGCTTCTGTGGCTCCTGTTCACGCACACGTATAAGATATCAGATTCTGCACCTGCAGCAGCTGGAGCTCTGGTATTGAGATGACATCCAGTAAGTCTACAGTCTCTTCATGAAAGCACCAAAATCATTTATACTACAATGTGGCTGTGCAGCATCAAACGGTTGTTGACTTGCATGTGCTTGCAGTCCCTTGCATCTTCATGCATACTATATCACATGTGCAACCGAGCATGACTACTGCGCTGCTCAGAATCTGCAAAGACAGGCAAGTCTTCTGCTCCGACCTGTGCACTAGCAGGGCTTCGCAACTATAGCTGATTAAAACTAAACACTCATTCACATCATCAGCACAAGTACTGCAAAACATCGTACCATTGAATCTCGAAGAACGTTTTCTTGTTGCGGGCCATTGCAGGCCACTGGCAGACATGCTGGCTTTACAAAGCTCAATTATGCAGTACTACAGCGTTGTTAGCCTTGCATGACATGACGCAGTGGCTGTATCAGCAGTCAACGGCCTTGAGGTGCACAAAGGAATCCGTGCAGCACACAGGAAGAGTTCTTTGTTTTGTAGTGGTAATTGACCATACCTAAAGAGTACAAAGTGCACTTTGCACATGTACACACATATGACCAATCGAAGTGACTGCAATACAGCATCTGGGATGTCCCATTGAGCCTGATATAGTGCTGAAAGATGTCATGAAACCAGTGGGCCGTGACTTGATTGAGTGCAAGATACGGCTGTCCG
>JAABUP010008146.1_pt1 | contig 13522 bp, 9 predicted proteins | sample 5559201 | NCBI WGS metagenome assembly JAABUP01 (sample SAMN10711887, study PRJNA513373) | rock metagenome | isolation source: Antarctica rocks | place: Antarctica | reverse complement strand
TAGTTGGTCCAAGGTATTGCCACGGGCGCCAAAATCTACGATGATAGTTTTGGACGGTTTTAGGCTAGCCATCCAATCCACGGACTCGGAGATATCGGAGTATGAGATTGTTCTGGTTGGATAGGGTGACTGTAACTTCTCGGTAGCTTCTGAGATTTGAGACGGCGACGAAGTAACTTGCAGTAATCCTAGAGGTCCTGCTAGTTTTGGTCTCCTAGACACATGGTATGCAAAGGAGCGCGCGGTCTTGCCGGATGCAGATAGATTGACTATAATTGCGGACGAGAGATTTGCATCTGCAGCCGTCCAGCTCATACCCGTACCTAGAGGATGGATGGGCGGTTGGATTTGGGCGTTGGGCGAGAAGACGTGCTGGTTGAGGAGGTAAGCCCCTTCCCAGACACCGCGGAAGAGAGTGCTCCATGCTTTAAGTTCCAATTCAGCGTTTCCGGGATCGAGGGAAGACAGCGAGACAGGGAAGTTGGGTATTTCGATATAGCGGTTGTAGAGGTTTGCTAATACTTGACGATGGGCGCTGATCTCGAGCCAGTGCCCTTTTGGTTCAGTCGCTTGAAGCTTGAGGTCGGTAGAGACAGTAGATGTAGGCCAGAAGCCCCAGACGACAGTTCCTGGTGGCATTGAGGTGGTGCTTTCGAGGACTGTGGCGTAGCCCCACGCTGGTACAATACCCCAAGCCGAGCGGTCGTTATATGGAGTCGGAGCACTGGCAGGAACGGGATATGTTTCCCACCTGAGTTTCGAAGATTAGAGACAACAATTCTTTAGCTCATCAAGTCAAAGGAAAGGAAATCTCAAGGATCGATGATACATTAGAAGCCAAAGAGACCACATGACTTTTTCAAGTACCGAGAAGCATTGAGGAACGCACCAGTGCAGAAAGTGGCCTCCTCGAGCATAGCTCAAGTTGTTCGAGGTGAGACTAACCAACAAGGTGCGAACACGAATCGAAGACGGCGGAAGTTTTACAGCATAGGAGGAAGATTCTTGGACAGAGAACGTGGCGTGCTGTTCGTTATCGAGCTTGGATACCACATGAACCTCCATGTTGAAGACAGCTATTTGACCTCAAGATGACCCCAATAACTAGAGAGATTTGGACGCCACTCAGAAAGATGGCGCCGCACACGAATGCAGATGGTGGCTCAAGGCTGCGGCTTGAGAGCTGAAACAGGGAATCCTGCTAATCGTTCAAGGATTCTATGGTCCCATAGAGATTCTTCTTTCACTTGGCTTACTATGTGGACGTTTGTGCAAGGCGGAGAAGAGCGGGGAGCGGGGCGGAGGAAGAGCGGCCGACGGCCCGACGACGACCTGGCCTAGACCCAAATCGTATTAGTGATTGACACCATACTTCTTCGAAATTTGCGAACACCAACACCAGATCAATTACAAAGCGGCCTGCTACTGGACTATGATGGCCTGATGGCAGACACTCTCTTGACCGGACATCACCGTCCATGGCCGCTCGGAGTCATCGGTGTCATGCCTACGAAAGGGTCGTCAAATCGGTTCTTGGAATGGTCGGTCCTCATAATTGGTCTTGTAGCTAAGGCTATTTGTACCAGACAACAAGAACGATGGAGAAGATGTATGTGTATGAACAAAAGTAAAAGTCATATGCCATGCATCGTACCTCGTCAACCCAACTCCTGGCTCTCGCTGGCATAGGCTTTTGCCTTTTATGGATCGTCTCCTTCTTCAATGGCACGCTCGACAACATGGACGCTGCCATCAAAAAAGGCTTCTTCCCTGATGGCCGCGCCTTACGTTTAACCTACACTGGCATCTCCTTACTCGACGACCGTCTGACCTTCCTCACCGCCTTCTACGAGATTCTCTCCAATGGCTTGTCGGCAGGGCCGAGGCTTTTGTTCTTTGACTTGAACTTTGTACTCTCAAGCACCAGCGCGTGGGTCTTCATCGAGAGTCGTCGTAGGGGTGTCCAAAATATGGCTTTGAGACAGTAAGTTCTCTTCTCCGTTCTATTAAGATTTCCGAGCCGCAAACTTGTTTCATTCCATCAATATCAACATCGCCATACAGTCCCGTCCCGTTCGTGATCCTCTGGAACGCCATGGGCGCCGCTCTTGTCCAACCAATCTATTTCTACTTCATCACTCGAAGCGCAGCCACCGCCCGAGACCCAACAATCCCCTTGAACGAGGCCATAGCATTATTCATCACTACGCTGCCTACAGTCATGTTCCCCTTGTTCCTCTTTGCCCCAGCTTGGCTCAATTACAGTACCTGGCAGCACCATGGCTACATTGCCATTTTCCAAGCAACGCCGTTCCTGATGGTCACCATCTGCTTGCTCAGCATCGCCATCATGTGGCCGCGTCATGGCCTGGTATCCAAGAAAGACGCCAAGAACCCCAACGTTGACAAGCCATGGATCGTCGCCTCCTTCATTTTGTCCGGTACAGTCGCCGCCGCCGTTCACATTTCCACCATCATCGGCTGTCTGGTATCGACAAACCCAGACCTAGCACTGACACGCCTCTTCATCCCTTCCCCAAGCAAAGTCAACTCTTTCTCCACCTCACCCGTCAAGTCAACCTTGACCCCTTCCGCAGCGCAGCCAGCGGAGTATCATACGCTCTTGGAAGGCTATCACCTATTCACCCAATTCGACTACATCGTTGTCGCGGTATCTATCATTGTCTTCGCTCATTGTCTCCTCTCGAATCGCGCCGGAGGCGATGATGCAAAGAGCTCTCCTCGGAAGATGTCAGCAACGGAAATGCGCGAGCTAGCGTACCTTGCTGTGGGCTCTGTCGTGCTCGGCCCAGGCGCGGCTGGCTCCTTTGCTTTAGCAATTCGTGAGTCTAGGTTGAGGGAGCATGCTGTGTCCCGGAAGGTGCAGTGATATGGTGATGGGACGAGAGCAAAATCGAGAATTCGAGGATATAGCGCGAAGTGCAATATGCATTGTTCTGGCATTGGCTTAGGGAAAAGAGGGGAGAAGGGGAGAAGGGAAAAAGGGAAGAAGGAGCGCGTTCCATTCTTCAATTTGTGCTCTGTTTTGTCACGGGGTTTGGGTCGTTTACAGGATGGCCACACTGCGGACTGAAGTATTCCTGTAATTATTAGGGCAAGTCATCATGCAAAATCTTGTCACGCTTATTCAGTTTCCAATCCACAACGTGTTCATCCTGTATGCAATAGTCACCTCCAAATAACGTCTATCCCCTCAAACGCAACCATATCATCGTGCCAAGGACATCCCTTAATGCTCTGCTGATAAATGCTAAACTCTCCATTTACCATCATTAATCTCCCTGCACTTCAACCAGTCCAAATCCCATTGTGCACTACATTGAACAGAGAGTATTCTGAGAACGTCGTTGGTAGAAAGATATACCAGACGGAAAAATCTTCTTTGTGTTAACGTGCTACCCGCCGTATCGTGACATTTTGTATCGGAGACAACTCTCCGGTGTGCTGATGATAATAGTTTCTCAACCTTGCACATCGCAACTACCGCATCAGACCCTGATAGCCAAGCGCTCACCGTGTAGAAAAAATCATAAATTCAATATTTTCTAATGGAAAAAACCGAAATCAATCTGGAAGGACCATCTCTATCCTCATCAAAATTTCCCTCATCTACCCCTCCCCAACCCCAAACCCCTGATTCGCACAAACCATCCTTGCGGCCTTCTCAACCGTCAGCTCCGGCCCCAAAAGCTGCTGAAACGGAATATCAATGCCCAGCTCCTTGAAGATCCAATTCCGCAACTCCGCCCCAATCATACTATCAATGCCATAACTCGCCACGCTGCGCCCCTCCTCCTCAAAGTCCTCCACCCCCAGCATCAAAATCCGCGCCAGCTTCGCCACAAATTGTTCCCTAACCATCTGCTCGGCTTCAGCGGGTGCAAGCTCACCGCTCCTAATGGTAGCGAGGATGGTTTGCGAAGCTCCGGCGCCGGTGCAGTCGTTGCTGCCGGCGCTCATGGAGTGCACGGTAGTTCTGAAGCGCGCGTCTTGGGTCCAGAAGCTGTCGACGTCGTCGCCGGCTTCGGCGATAGCTTTGCGGAGTTGAGCGGGATCGAGGCCGACGACGAGGTTTGTGGCGCGTTGGTGCTGTTGCTGCTCGAGAATAGCGACTTCGAAGGTGGCGAGCAGCTGGTCTTCGTCGATGCCGTACATGCCCTTTCGCCGGAGGGCGTCTTCAAGCTCGACATTCTCGGCTACAACGCCGACGCCGAGGACCATGGGGAGGATGATGGAGGCGGCGGGTTGCTGGTGGGAGTGGCGGTGGCGGGCGAGGGCATCGAGGTAGGTGTTTGCGGCGGCGTAGTTGCTTTGACCTGGGGTTCCGAGGGTGCCGGAGACGGAGCTGGTAGTGAGGAAGAAGTCGAGAGGGTGGGAGTGGAGAGCGGAATGGAGGTTTTGGGTCCCTTCGACTTTGGGGGAGGTCGAGCTTTTCCAGTTCTCGTAGGGCATGTTGTGAAATAAGCCATCCTAGGTGGTGTAGATTTAGTATTTGTGTTTGCATTAGGTGAGCGAGTAGAGGGAAAGAATACGCACTCTGAGAACCATTGCGGCTTGGATCACGCCTCGAATGGGATGGTCGGCAGGCACACTTTGGACAGCTCTGTCCACATCTGCTCTAATACTTGCATCCCCTCTTATAATCTGTACCTCGGCTCCCGCTACTTCGAGTTCTTGGACTAGGGTAGAAGCCTGCTTCGAGTCGGCACCAGATCTGGACAGGAATGCAAAGTGCCGAGCTCCTTTCTTTGTCATCCAAGAGGTTAGGCTACGTCCAAGACCACCAAGACAGCCAACGAGGAGATATGTGGCGTTGGGAGACAGTCTTAAAGATGGATGCGTGGGTAACACGTCCAAGAGGCCCTCTGACTTCTCGTGTGCGATAAGGGTCTTGCCGGTGTCAAAGTTGTCACAAAAGGACGTTACGCAACAATTCAGCTCTGCCAGATTCTTGACAGAAAATTGCGGTGTGGGTATTTCTCCTTGGCGATAGAGACTGACGGTCAGAGCCAGCAGTTGAGACAAAGTATCCGGCTTCCATGCGTACAGGTCCAACATATCAAACGCCAGATAGTTTGCTCCACGATGGATGGGAACGGTATCGAGAACACTTCGCGAAAGAACATTTTTTCGGCCACAATCAATGAAACGGCCGAACGGTGCAATATGTCTCCAAGTCTCCCTGGCAATGGAAGCATCGACCCAGCCAGAACTAAAGATGACATCGACTTTGAATTGACCGTTTGCCCTTTGAATTTTTGACAGCTCCGACGCTAGCAGGACCTGCGTTTCCTCGAGTCCATACTGCAACATGACTGCACTGGCCTGAGCCTCGGTGGCGACGGTGACATATGGATTTGCACCCATTGCTTGTACCACTTTTATTGCGGCTGCGCCGGCCAGCCCGGATCCATGTAGGATCAGTACACTTTCTCCTGGCTGCAAATTCGCGAGTGTCTTCAAGCCATACAACGCCGTCCCGTGCCCCATTGGAAGAGTTGCCATCTCAATCATAGACTCAGTCTGTTCAACTCGTTGCAGGAGACCTTCGCGAACCCGTTGAAATGTTGCAAACTTGTTGAAGCTGAAACCCACAACTCGGTCACCAACAGCAAAGTTCTTAGTGGCAGATCCAACTCGCTGCACGATCCCACCAATCTCGTGGCTGAAGGTGGTTGGATAGTCCGTACCAGAGATGATCAGCACATCTTCCTTATTCAAGCCGGTAAACGAGACCTTGACCTCAACTTCTTCTGGGCCCAGGGCGTTTTCTGCTTCGTCGTCAGTCTCAAAGATGACTTTTCCAGACTTTAGCTTTCCAACAAGATGCTGTTTAGGATCAAAAGCCACTGATTTGATGTCTGTCTCGTCTACCGAGTACACGTCGTTAATGGTGTCATTTGAGATAAGGCGACTGATATAAGCCTGACCCTCGGAGATGCAATACTCGCTTTCAATCGAAACAACCTTCTCAATCTGTTGTAGAGCTTTTCGAGAGATGATGCTCGCGATATCCGTTTTTGACGTATTGTCGGTGTCAAAATCGACTGTGACGACCTTGAGCGACGCTTGCTCAGACGTGAGAGACCGCATCAAGCCGGAAGCCATTGCGAGCTCCGGCTTCTTGCCAGCAAGAAGACCCCCGGCAGAAGCCCACAAAATCGAGTTGGCGCTGTTGGTAATCTTCTGCAAGCTGAGAAACTCCTGCTCTGTGATTGTCGAAAGAAGTGGGCTCTCAAAGTCGGCGAGTATCGCAATATTTTCACCAGCTTGTATTGGATCTTCAAGTCTAGAAACGATGACATCGTAACTGAGCATCTCGAATGCTTTTTTGGTTTGAATCAAGATGGCTGGAGGCTGCTGGCGGTATACGAGTCGTATCTTGTGCAAGAAACCATTGCTAATGCCATTCGAAGTGGGTTTGATGGCAGTAGTGACAACGACCTCAGGCCTCCCTGATACCTGGAATTGGAAGTCGATGCCAGAGAAGTCAGCACGCTCAAGAGTCTCGACCGACATTGGTTTTGCGGACTCCAAAATTGAACGACCACCAACTGGCAGTAATTTTCTAATATTGGCGACATAATTTGAGGAACGAGCAGATGCAATGACGAGATCAAATGAACCTGCTCCAATGGACTGGCTCTCGAGGCCTAAAGCCAGGTCAAATGTTTGCGCTTTGGCGTTCTTGAAGTCTTTGAGTTCCTGCCCAAGGAGCTCTGTACGCTCGGTGGTAGTCTCTGTTACAGTGAGATTTAGACCTGGAACTTTGTCAAGAACAGCCTTGCCAACATCCGAGCCTATTGCCAGAGTTCGGAGTCCTGGGGTCTTGAATTCTGCTAGTTCGACCAATGACGGAACGTCCAGCTGCTCTGAACCACGTAACGAGTCGATGTCGAGTTTCCAAACCATCTCTCCATACGGTTGAGGTCTTGAAGGCTCAGTGACGCGCTGAGGTACTGCAGCCTCGTATAATGAGCATCGCATGTCGCTTATTTCCATGAGTACCTCGCCGTCGCCGGCCACCAATTGATTGCTGCCGATAAAGGAGCGAACGCCACGTTGATCAATCCAGGAAAAGGCTTGCGCCGTCGAACCAGTAATTTGAGCATCTGTAGGCTTCCATATGGCTACTTCATCAACTTGTATTGGCACAGCGCCAGAAGACATTGCACTCGTCCGGCCAGCATAGATAGCCACAATCAGTAATTGCAGGCAGGAGTCTACACTCGCAGGGTGCAGAACATGCCGAGACTCTCCGGTCATGATCTCGACTTTATTCTTGAGCTTGGTTTTGCATGCGGCGGCATAGATTTTTCCATCAGAGTAGATGTCTTCCATGTCTTGGAAGGTCGGGCCGTAATCGAATCCAACGTCCCTCAATGCTTGGTTCCAGGCCTTTCCGGAAGCCCGTTGAGGTAGATTTGGCACCTTTCTTACGGCGGGTCGTTGATGGCGGGTATTGATGCTGATGCTACCAGCCACGTGATCACTACGGTGTCCAGCTTCGGACACAGAAGACACGTTGAAGTCCCACCAAACATTTTGAGCTTCACCCTCACCATGAAGGGAGGGCCGCATGGTAAGTAGGACCTCAATGCCATTATCATCGTCCGGTGTGACAAGAGCGTTCTTGATGGAGACATCTCTCAAGACGTATCCTTCGACAGCGGCCCCAGTGGCCAACATCTCATTCAGCTGTGTGATAGCTTCCATTGCCATAGAGAAGTACCCTGCGGCTGGGAAAACTGCCTCACCACCCAAAGAGTGATCCTTGAGCCAAGGTAAATCACGAATACGCAGGACATTTCGCCAGGTGGGTTGGGCTAGAGAGCCACCAAACATTAGCGATCCCAAAAGATCGTGGCGAGGAAATTTTGGCGCACGATGCTCGCGGCTTTGACGTGCCTCGGCCCAGAATTTCTTATTGATATTCCACTGGTAAGTTGGCAAGTCCACAACTAGGCTGCCCTTCTCGGATGATATCTTTGCACTATGAGATGGTTTCTCAAGCATAGTAACCCGTTCCATGTCCAATGGAAAATCTCTTAGGAAAAGCTCACCCGCCAACTTCAAGAGTGATGACGCTGAGTCTGTGCCTCTTATTAGCGTCGGTAGGTACTGTAGCTTCTCGAAGTTGAACACTGTCTTGATTTGCCTAATGGGTCCGGAAAGGGCCGAGTGGGGTCCAACCTCTATCAACATATCAACGTTTGCAAATTCTGGGCTGGTTCCAATAGTTCGTACGACTTGATTGAAAAGAACAGGACTCAAAAGATTGGCACTCCAGTAAGTCTCGTCAAGGACGGTCTCTTTAGGTACGATCGAGTTGGTGACTGTAGAAACCATCTTTGCCTTTGCCGATAGGGGTGATTCCAGTACCATGTTCATTTTAGCACGGCGAACCAATGCTTCGTACTTCGCAGCTGCAGGCTGCATATGATGCGAATGATATGCCTTTCCGTTGGTCTTCACAAATCTGACGAAGACGTTGTCAGCGCTGAGAGCCTTCTCTATTGTTTCGAGCGCGACGGCGTTGCCGCTGAGGGTGACACCTGAAGGTGAATTATGGCACGCGACAACCACATCACCCTTCACTTTTTCGAGATAAGGGCAGACTGCTTCAGCGCCAAGTCCAACAGCCAGCATCGCACCGTTCGTATTGATATCTCGAACAACTTTGCCACGGTAATAGCCAAGTATGATGGCCTCTGAGGCAGAGATAAGACCAGCACTGAACGCTGCTGCAATCTCTCCTGATGAGTGGCCGCAGGTGACGGTGGGTGTGATACCCCAGAGTCCAAGGAGCTGTACTAGCGCGACTTGAATTGCTGTACAGAGTGGTTGCGAGAATTCGGCTTCGTTTACCCGGGATGATTGTGGGTCTTCAGTAAGAGCATCCTCCAAGGTCCAGTCAGGAGAGTCTTCAAGATCTTCAAGCGCTTTATCGAGTTGTCTGATGCTCCACAAGAAGCTCGGATAGTACCTCATAAGTTCTACTCCCATCCCTGCCCATTGAGCGCCTTGGCCTGTGAAGACGAATCCCACAGTAGGCGTTTTCTTCTTGTCAGCGAAGATGAACTCTTGAAGGTTGGTCTCAAATACTGTTTCGATATTTGCATAGCTCGCCACAACTATACCTCTGCTTGCGAAGTGTGTCCGGCGGTTGGCGAGGGTGTATGAAAGATCCAAAAGACTATAACGGCTTACAACAGCGCCATGGGCTTCGATATTGCGTTTCAATGTTGGCTTATCGTGGGCTGAGAAAGGTAGAAGAAAAGGACGATTGCGATTGAAAGTCCCTCGTGGTGACCTAACCTTCAATTCTTTCTGTGAAGAATTGTATTTATATGTTTGGGGTTGCAAAAGAAAAGAGTCGGCACTCTCCACAATGATGTGCGCGTTGGTACCACTGGCGTACAGTGAGTATAGACGAAACGCCGAATAAGATGAAAACATACCCATAACCGAACGAATTGACGCTCACTCGCTTGACTGGAAGATGCGAAGGGAATGGAGTCGGTTCGTTGGGAACTTGTACCTTCCAGCCTTTCCAATCGATAGCAGGGGTTGGATTGGTTACTCCGCGAGTCGGAGGAATGATTCCTCTCTCGACAGTCAGAATTGCTTTGATGACAGCAGATAAGCCACTGGCAGCCTCGCTATGCCCGATGTTGGTCTTCACAGCTCCAATGAGCAATGGACCATCTCCGGACTGCCGAGTTCCGTTCATGGCGTTGGCTAGAGCGTTGACCTCCAGAGGGTCTCCCACGGCAGTTCCCGTACCATGGCATTCAAAGTAGCCAGTCAATCGAGGATCGAGCTGGCCACCACGATAATACGCATGCCTGATAACATTGGCTTGCCCGGCGAGGCTCGGATGGGTGATGCCAACCGCTGGAACTTTGCCGTTATTGTTTGTTGCACTGGATCGAATGAGGCCTCGAATTGGATCACCATCTCGAACAGCGTCGCTCAGCCGTTTGAGATAGACAGCACCAATACCCTCAGCACGGCCATATCCATCAGCAGAAGCATCAAAGGTATGACAAGTAGAAGTCGGAGAAAGGACGCCTAATTTGGCTGTGTTCATGTGCTGATCAACAGTGAGCACGAGGTTGACACCTCCAACGATAGCAGCCGAGCATTCCTGATTCCTCAGAGCGTTACAGGCATTGTGCATAGCATACACTGACGAAGAACAAGCGGTATTGACCACTATACTAGGACCTTTGAGGTTAAAGACGTGACTAATTCGGTTACTAATAATTCCTGGGTCGACGCCGGTGGCAGCCAAGCTGTGACGAAAAGCGGGTTCTTTGAAAGCCATCTGCTGAAAATCTGCGGTGAAGCTGGCGATGAAACAAGCAGTGGATGATCCAGACACATCTTTCAAGGTAACGCCACCAGACTCCAATGATTCATAGACAACTTCAAGAAGCTTGCGCTGTTGAGGATCCATCCACATAGCTTCAACAGGGGTTATACCAAAGAAACCAGGGTCAAATTCTTGGAGAGTTTCTTTCAGAAAATAGCCACCGAGAACACCAAAGCTGCCAGGTCGGTCGTTGTTGCTGTGATAATGGGCATCAATGTTGAATCTAGAGGAGGGAACTCTAGGCATTTGACCAGTCTCCTTATTGATCATCATGTCCCAAAACTCTGCGGGCGACTTGACGTCGCCTGGGAGGTGGCAACCTATCCGCAAGTTAGGGAAGATACATGGAAATAATATGGAGAAGAAAATATCTCATTACCCATTCCTACGACAGCAATTGGCTCCAACTGTTCACCTAGTGGCTTTTCTGAATTTCCAGAGAATGCAGTTCCAGCATATTCGGAGTCGCTGACAATATGCTGAGCATCGAATGCAAGATCGTTGTCAAAATGTGCAAAATCCCCATCCCCAGAGCTAGACGGCGTGCTCTCTATGATGAAAGGCATATTCTTTGCCGTCGAAATGACAGAGTGCTAAGTACCATGTAACGAAGGAGATTGTCGGCGTCTTGTGATTACCATGCAGAAGGACGAGGACCATGGTAATACTCTAGTATTCATTAGAGGGACAAGTGCAAGAAAAAAGTGATCCCGCTCGGGATACACGGCCGCAGGCAGAAAGGTCAATAACCGCCAGCGTCGAAAGGCGAAGTCGGAGGTCAGCATATGCTTGGCAGCTTGGACGGTCACAAGAGGTGAGCCACAACGTGCACCTGAAGATTGACAAGAACTCGAACGGGCCGTAAAATCCAGCCGGTGCGCAAAATGCAGGTGCCGTTCAGCCATACAGCAAGACGGATCCCATCGGCCGCCTGGCTGAAGGAATACGGCACCGTTCTTAGCAGCCCGTATCTTCAACTCGAGAGATACTATGATAGCAGTACAGAAGGCCGACCGGAGTTCATGCCAAGCGGGTAATTGATGTTATCCAGCAAAAGCGGTATTTTCGCCGTACGACCAAGTCCAAAACTTCTTCATGAGTCGAGCCATAATTGAGTGTCAGATCTTGAAGTCGCTTCTACTATAGACCTAGGATATTGCTTGAATCATGGCTACGGCCAGGCGAACCGTGGAACATGTCGACGTTGTAGTCGTCGGTGCTGGTAAGTGTTCCTTTCTGCTTCTCATTGTTTGAGGAATGTAAAAGACAAGCAGCCGCACATCTCGTTGGCAATCATAATGAAACTCGGGTATTCGATTTGTCGCTCCTCGTCTTGTCATTTCTTCATCTTGCCCAAAAGCTGATTTGCAGCTTGCTAACCTCAGCTACCTTTAGGATGGAATGGCCTAATAGCAGCCCGGACCTACTTGAAAGTCGTGCCTGAGATCAGTCTGCTTATCGTTGACGACGGCTTGTCAATCGGAGGGTCATGGAGCAGGGAAAAAATATACCCTAGTCTCTACGCCCAGATCAGCCATCCGCTGTTTGAATTCTCCTTCTTTCCGATGAAGAAAGAGGGGGTTTCTATCGATGGCTATATCCCTGGCATGACTGTGCACGAGTATCTTGTTGATTTTGCGAGACATCATGATTTGATCCGCCGAACACGCTTAAGAACGAATGTCGTCAGCGTTGAAAGAGGCCGCGATGGCTGCGGGTGGGCCCTGAAAGTCAATGATGGACAGAGCATTGAATGTGAAAGACTGATCTATGCCACTGGTCCTACCTCAAGTACCATTATGCCTTCGCTGCCGCAAAAAGGCTTTGGAAAACCCATCATTCACTCCCAACAGATCGGTGTTTACCTCGACCATATCGATAATCAAACTCAACGGGTAACCGTTGTGGGTGCTGGTAAGTCATCGTATGACACAGTCTTCCTACTGCTCAAAGCGGGCAAGAAGGTGGACTGGGTGATGCGAGAGAGTCCATCTGGTCCCTTAGCGATCTCTGCACCCACATTCATTGGCCTCTGGAACACAGTCGATCACGTTTCCACAAGAATGGCCGCAAGCTTCAGTCCGAGCATTATGAATACTTCCGGGTTCTGGTATACTTTCCTGCAACGCACAATCGTCGGGAGAGCTCTGACCGCGCTGTATTGGCGTACTTCCACCGTCTTATCCGCACAGCATGCCGGTTATTCTAAGAGTGTGAATGCCGAGAAGCTCAGGCCTAAGCCGTACGGTTACGGGTATTTAAAAAAGCTTCGCTGCAAGATATACAGCTACTAACGTTACTACAGTATGTTTTGGGGGAGCGGTGGTATCGGTATCGCGAGTGTGCCTGACTTCTGGAAAGTCTTGCATGCCGGTAACGTTACTGTGCACCAAACAGAAATAGACTCGTTTTCTCACCACGACGTCGTTAACTTAAAGAATGGCCACTCTGTTGCTACTGACATCGTCATCCAATGTACGGGCTTTGACAAAGGCTACAAAGCTTTCAGCAAGGAACTTCAAGAGGAATGTGGCTTGCACTATGACAGCAATAAAGGTTCAAGATGGACTGAGCTCGATGCGCAAGGCGAGCGGGAAGTAAACCGTCTGCTGCCTTTCTTACGGTACGCCCCAATGCCGTCAACGAAGGTCATAACGAAGCCTACGCACGGGCCCAGTAGGCATTATCGCCGGCTTGTTGTTCCGCATATGGCTGCTCATGGTGACCGTTCAATTATTTTTCCCGGACTGATTCATTCCGTTTTCACTCCTCTGACCGGGGAGGTGCAAGCTCTTTGGGGCGTCGCATTTATGCTCGGTTGGCTTGAGTTACCAAACCAGAATGAAATGGAGCAGGAATGCGCTACCTTCAATGCCTGGACGCGCAAACGTTATCTTGAGCAAGGTAAAAAGCACGCTTACCTCATTTACGATTATCTATCTGTGAGTACTGGCACTTTTTCCCTCCCTGCGTGTCCATTTAACTAATATGTGGATTCTCAAGTACATCGATACTCTCATGCGAGACCTTGGTCTTAAAGTCAACCGAAAAAGCAACCCAATTACTGAAATGTTCACGCCATATAAGCCAGTTGAGTACAAGGGCTTGGTAGATGAGTATCTA
>JAABUP010008145.1_pt1 | contig 13522 bp, 15 predicted proteins | sample 5559201 | NCBI WGS metagenome assembly JAABUP01 (sample SAMN10711887, study PRJNA513373) | rock metagenome | isolation source: Antarctica rocks | place: Antarctica | reverse complement strand
CTGACCTCTATGTCTTCGTATTCCCGGACAGTGCACTGTCCGGGAATACGAAGACATAGAGGTCAGGAAGTTGAAGGAGCGTGGGCGCTCAAAGTTACTTACAGCGCTGAAGTTGCAGCAGATGCCACACCACGGGAATGCGTTTGCAACAAATCTGTCAAGCGAAAAACAGTCTTTGCTTGTAGCCAACAGCATACGTCATCGAGCTCTCCTTGCAACATTATATGACCACTATCAGAGGCGAGCAATGAGACAGCACACGATCCGGTGGCTTGTAGCCAATGTAGTAATCACAATGGCTCTCCCAAAAACTGATAGAAACCAGCTTGTTGACCTGTTTCGTGTGGTTTCTGGTGTTGGAGATAATCTATTGTGCAAGGCTGGACCTTGCAGATGCGAAGTGACAGTGATAGGATTCAGCTGTGCTGCGGCCAGGGCTCAGCGCTGAGCAACAAAATGCACCCTCTCTTGGCCCTAGTCGTTTGTGCCCATTGGCCTAGACAGATCTGTACTGAAGCGCCTATGCTGTTAATGGGAAGGCGGCTTATGTAATGTCAAGCAGCTGTAGTCAATGACATGATCAGCTTGACCGCTGACCAGAGCTGCTAATGTTGCATGAGATGCCTTCCCACTCGAGCAGTACATGTTGCATATATTTTGCAAGGCCCGTTTTGTGAAACCTGCACATCTGATGTGCGCTGCACAAGCTTGCAAGTTTGCAGAAAAGCACAGATGCAGAAATGCCAAGTGCTCTGACCGCAAGACTTGTGAAGCTAGTGAATAGACCAGTGCAGGTGGCATGGGTTGCTGCAAGTTAGCCTGTCTTGTACTAGTTATTGACTAGGTTGCACTGCACTTGCAGTGGCTAATTGACCAGCATTGATGCACATGCATGGACAAGACTTGTTCAAGACAGTGAGTGCTGGCTGTGCAGCCCTGGTGACTTACCCCTGGCTGCACTTGGCTGCGTCCAGGATAAAGTCGTCCGTGCTGCGCAGCGTGCCTGTTTGCACAGCATAGTCATGAGGTTCATGTTCACGTACGTGTGTGACCCAAGTCTCACATGTACATACCTTGCAGCACTTGGATTGGCCCTTGATGCCGCAGTACTACTTGACAATTCAACCTCTCTGCTCCAAATTTGGCTTAAAAGATTTTGTCAATGTTTTCTGAGACAAGTTCTTGTCCCTCAAAGCTATGTGCTCTGTCTCAGATCATTGCTCTGTCAAGATCATCAGCCAAAACATGAAGCGAAGGCCGTCACTGCGCTTCATGCTGCACTGTCTCCTCTACATGCGGCATGTACATGTGTGACTGTCTTCTACATGAGATCTCATCTAGATCTTATTGCTGTCAAACTGTGAGGCTTGCAAGCTCAAGTTTAAGTGCCCGTCCAGCCAGCAGCAGGTGTCCTCTCATGATCTACATGTGTAAGTCAGTGATGTGGTGCAAGCTGAGTCACTCACCCACCCTTGCCCCTGCAACCACCCACTATGACCCCTCCTTTAGAATTTTTCCCACTCACTCACTCACCCACTCATTCACCCAGACCGAATGTCCCAAACACTTGTGACTTTAGACTGACAGTGTTGTGCAGGGGTAAGCAGGGGTCTAGAGCAGCTGCATCATGATGCCTGGAGGCAGCACCTGAAGACATGCTGTTCAAGACATGCATGGGAACATGGCAGCGCAAGCAAACCCTGGGCCCAGGAACGACAGCAGCAATGACCCTTGCCAGGGCTTGGCGGGCCATGCCCTATTTGGACAAGGGTCTTTGCCAAGTCCTGGATGCGGAGCACAAAGCATAGCTGTAGACTGGTAGGTGTCATATGATGCATCATCCTGCTTTCCTGCTGTCTCATATGTGAACATCCAGACACGGCTTGTACAATTTGCAAACCAACTTGCAATACATGTATTATCATGTACATGACAAAATGGCAAATGTTCATCCTCACAGTTGAGCTGGCACAGACTCTGTGGCTGCTAGAACTACACACTTGTACGCTGTACTCACACAGGTGTACGCTGTGTCACACAGTTGTACAATGTTGTCAAGTGGCAATTGCCACGCTACTTGACATGTGAGGCAGTCATATCCTTTCTTGTGCACAGAGGTAGTAGGCTCGTTGCACATGCTTTTGCAACAGTCATGATAGGGTAAGATAGGGAACTGCGCTGACACAGACATGCATGTCAAAGGCACATTGTGCGGTTGCAACAATTGAACATCCAGTTTTGAGTAGCCATGAAGCCTGCGTGTCAAGCTTGAGAGCTTAGGTATCTTGATCTTCAAGCTTTAGCATCCAGTCAGGGCGCTACTATTAAGGCAGCGCGCCAACTTGATGGCTGAAGCCTGAATGCTGAGACCTGAACAACAAGGTTCTTGCGCAGAGTGTGACAGCACCTATAGCTACAGCGCCGGTATGCTGAACTATACAGTCTAGCTGCAGCATTTGTAGCGCAATTCCATGACTGTTGGGAGCCCTGCAGAGCGTGCACTTTGAAAGTAAAGTGAGGCAGAATGATGTATGGCTTTCACATGCTTTCATGTTGATTGATCCTGGTGCTCTTAGACCAGCTGCATGCTTGTAATTCAAGCAAGAGCCAACATCACTTACACTGCGCTTCAGCGACACAGCGGCCCTGAAGGTCTAGCACAAACCCTCCCCCCTTCTCTTTTTGCTACAGTCACCCTGCTGGCCCAATGGGCATAATCAGGTGGCTAGGTTGCAACAGCAAGTTTGGTCTGCCATGCTCAAGCTATACAGCCTTACCAAGTCACGTGGTATGTTACATGTGTGTGCACTTTTACTCAGTGACAACGCAGTTCCAACCCACCTTATTCTTGATCAGTAGCCTTACAATGGCTCTGGCCAAGATGTGAGGTGGCTTCGGACTACCTTGTCTCTAGTACATGGCATGCATGATTGCCCCTCCCTGGAATCTCCAACAGTTATGCACTCAGTGTAAATGTGCAAAAAGAGACGAGTAGGACAGCTGCCCTACATGTATGTGCACTTGTGCCGAGTGGCAATGCAGTAGGATCCACTTAATTCTGGAGCAGTGGCCTTGCAAGGGCTCTGGCCTAGACATAAAGTGGTTCCATACTACTTGGTCTCTAGTACATGGCGTGCATCTCTCCAGCTCTTCAGACCTATGCACGTAGTTGCTTCCAACCGTCTGGTCAAGCCCACCCAAATGCTTTGCAACATCCGGCTGGGTCAAGCCCTTTTTTTTGTTGATTAATTCATACCGTCATCACCCATGAACTGCCTTTGATTTACTGGCAAGCCTGCAAATACCTTTGTTTCAGCCTAGCCCACTCTTAAGCAGGCTTGACCGACCACTCACTCACTCACCCACCCACTCACTCACTCACTCACTCACTCACCTACTCACCTACTCACCTAGTTGAGTGTGAGCTGCTCTCAACATGGGTGTGACCTGCAGGGCGTCATCAGCATAGATGAGTGGGAGGCAGCTTCAGGGGTCAGGCTACTGATGCCATGAGTGCGCACCTGATTGTGTGCCTGGAAATGGGTGGAGAGGATGGCAGCACTGGCAGACGCTGGGAACAACGTCATGGAGGGACGCAACATGCCATGTGCTGGCATGACTGCACAATGGGGCTGCTGCGCAGACTGGTAGGTGCCATTCTCTTGGTGCATAGTGTGAAAAGTACTCAGGCTATGGCATATAGTGCTAATTTTCCTAGCGCTACCACTGCTTACATTGTGTCCTGAAAATCAATGGGAGGCCAACAAACAGCATCAAACATCCAGAAAGTGTTTGAGAAACATCAATTGTTGTATTCAAGTTTTTTGCACACTTCTTGGATGTTTGCTGCTGTTTGTTGGTCTCCCATTGGTACTCAAGACACAACTCAGTTAAAGCTGTTCCAGACCACAGCGGCAGATAGATCCACGCTTTTCAAGTGCAAACTACACGTGCCTAAACTCTGCATGCACATAAACCCTAAACCAAAGCAAATGTCCATGTTTAGGGTTCTATTCATAAATGGCCAATAAGGATGGCCAACTGACCTTGTGGGGCACAGCAGTGCTCTTTGTTCATCTTCACCTCAACAAGCTTGAGAGGTACCTGGCAATGCATAGCTTGAGAGGTACATGGCAATGCATAGCTTGCATGTGGCAAATTGCCTCAACGCATGCGCAAAGCAGCTGAAGCACATCAAAAGATAGCTTAGCTGAACAGACATGTAGGCTGTGTAGTCATGCCATACTGTCTCAACTGTAAACTTACTTTCAACTAGATTACAGGCCGCTTGGCTCAAAATTTTGGTGACTAGATCTTTGAGCATCACAGTGCACCATCGCTTGGTTCTAGTACTGCTCTCACCAGAGTGACGTCAGTGCCGCTCTCAGCACCTTGACCTGTCTGCACGCTTGAGCCTGCAGATGCGTGACCTTGCTCAGAGCAATACCACGTCCAAGCTACAATGCCAAGCAGCAGCAGGTCAGCAGAACCTGACTTTGGAGCTTTAGGCAGCCCAAGCCCATTGCTGTAGGTTGTGCTGACCTGCTGCTGTATAAAAAGCCCTCTTAGCCCCACGAAGAGCATGGTGATTTGTGTTGCAGAAAGAAGAGTTATTAGCGCTACGTTGCTATTCATGTGAGTTAGACACAGCTGCATGGCCAAGTTGCGAGAGTGTGCAATTGAAAGGACATGCCCGCTGTTCTGATTTCAACCATCTTCAGCTGGCTAGGACCTACAGGTAGCTGCAGTAGCATGCAACCTGGTTCACCTCAAATTTTTATAGCCTAGTGGCAAGCACATACCTGGCAACGCTAGCATGACCATGTGTTTGTAGGAGATAGTGCAATTTCAAAACAATCGGTGTGACTTTATAGCTTGACAGGGTTTCTGTGCTTGAAAGGAGCCTTTTACCGGTACCGCTCGTTTCAAGGACAGATATCCTTTCAAGCTGTAAAGGACAGACCCAGTGGTATTGCTGCCACACTGCGTTGGCAAGCTGTCGCCCCTGCAAGGGCTCACATACCAGCATGAGCTTCGTTTGTGCTTTATCAGGCAAAAATGTGCAGCGCCATGAGCCAACGCAGTGCTGCCAGCATGATCATGATGGTTTGGGCTGCACGTGCAGCGCATTGCAAGTATCGCTGAAGATTGGACAGAAGAGCTGCTTGTGTGGATGCTCAATGTCAACTGTAACAGAGTGATCCCCCACTGCAGTCCATAGCTGTAACGTTACTGCAACACCAAACCCTGAACCCTGTAAAGGGGTGTGCCTTGAAAGGGTCCCTATCCTCATACACCAGTCGGAGATCTCTAGAGTGCTGATTGTTCCTAGTGCTTGGGCTTTACTGCAGTGTGCATTGCATGCACTACATGCTACTTTGGAACTATGCTGCTGTCTATATGCATGCAGCCTTACTGAGTGGCAGTGCAGTGTGGGACCACTTTATTCTGGAGCAGTAGCCTTGCAAGGGCTCTGGCCAAGACATGAAGAGGCCCCACACCATGTGGTCTCCACATGGCATGATGCATGGTGGCCCTCTCAGAGCTCTCCCAAGACATTTGCACAAAAGTGCTTCAAAACGTCCTCATGATCATCCGTTTTGCTTTAAACCACCCACCTGTTTCACCACATCCACTGCTTCAGACCATTGTCATGCAGCATTGCTGTGAAATGTTGGCAAGCCTGCAGGGCAAGGACATCCTGTTTCAAACCAACTCTCTCTCTCTCTACCAGATGTGAGTTCATGAGTTGATCAACACAAGGGAACTTGCACATTCAGAAGATCTCATGAGATCTTCTGATTGTGCCCGTTGTTCCTCAGCAGGCTTGAGCAAAATTTTCACTGATCAGTGAAAATATTGGTCAGGCTTGCTGAGAAACAACGGCAACGGCTGGCTGTCTATCATGTGGCAGATCTGTGTCTACCAACAAGTTGAGTACAGTGCTGAGAGAGTCAAGATTGAGATCACGGATGGTTTGAAGGTGTCACTTGAATGAGATTAGGTCAAAGATGCAGTATTACGACGGGGTGCATACCTGCTGAAGCTCTGCGCAACCAAAGCAGTCACTATGTGCCAGCTGGTTCGTATTTGTGGGCAGCTCTGATGTTTAGAATTCAGTACTGAACATCTGAGAATAATGCTCCATGCCAATCGTTGTCTCCAGAATCGCTCGCTTTGATGCTGCAGCTTGGCATTACCAAGCCTGTGGTTCAGCTGCAGTTCAGCACCAGCTGCTGCTGTTGCTGAATTAGGTCTGTGTCACAGAGTTGATAGGCTGGAACACACTGTGACTCAGGGTCAGCCTGTGGCTGTGTTGTGCCTGCTGTGATGTATTAAAAGGCCAGCCATGATATTATGTACATCTCAGCAAAGTAGCGCAAGCAGTTGAAGCTGGCCACATGCCAATATTGAATTCACTCACACATTTGCTCGCTTTGTCACTCACTCACCCATCCACCCACCTACTTACTCAACTGCAGTGTTCCAAACAAATGTGACTTTGAACTGTTGTGCAGGGATCTGAAGGAGCTGCATCATGCTGGCTTGGAGGCAACATACGGTGACAGGCTGTTCAAGACATGCATGTGGAGAAGCATACACCAAGACTCATGGACAGAGCTTGGCAGAGCATGTGATGGCATTTCTCACTCTCCAGTCACGCTCTGTGCTCCACAATCAGGGGCATAGCAGGCACAAGGCTGGCACTATGGGCTGCAGACTGGTAGCCGCCATCATCTGCATATATTTCTTGACATTGTGATTGATGTACGGACATTCACTCTCTAGTCAGGTGTGCATGCATGTGATAGTTGCTGGAGTGGGCAGGGGTGGTTTGGATATAGAAACATAGTATGTGAGTTCTGTCATGGCTCCCAAGCGCTTGCAGCTATCGGCAAAGCTTGGGAGCTGTGACAGGTCTCGCATAGCACGTTATGTACCTTCTACCAAATTAGCCCTTTCAGAAAAGAAATGAAAAGAAAAGACTACGCCTTTTGGCGTCAATTTAATGAGAAGCCAAGTATTATACCGGGCTGCCCAACAACTAACCCTTTCACTTCAGCAAGCTGTGCAAGTGCACAGTGTCCCCTTTGCAGCTGTCCAATTGGCGCTTGATGTTGCAACACCCCCAAGCAGAGCAGCCCATGTCACAGGCTGTAAACTACATTGCAGCAGATACCTAGCACATCTTGCATGCGTGGTGGGCAATTTAAACACTTACGAAGCTTTTGAAGTCAGCCTTGAACAGTATGGCCAGTATCAATACTAGTCATGTACGATATGGACTATAAAGCTGGAGGGTGCACTGGATGCACTGCACTGCACTGATCATGCTGCAATGGACGTGGCCTCTAGCTGCAGCTGCTAGTGGTCATGACCATTGCAACACAGTCACTGCTCTTCATGATGGCCAACCAAGCAAATCTTCATTGCAATTGATACATGGCATTACCATATGCATATTCTTCTGATTATATGAGGCTCTTGTTAAGACCTCCAGGATGTCACAGCTGCATGGCACTGTTGCAGTGAATCGCACTCAACATCACTTGCGTCCTCACATTGCTCTCCTGCTTGCTTGCTCGCTGGCTTGTAGCGCTTGTGAGTTTCAAGCTTCTTCTGCCACTTCTGTATTGAAATGCACACATGGCTTCCTTGGTGCTGCCCAGTTGCGCAAATTCCCAGCGCTGAAATGCTGACAGCAGATGTCTCATTGGTTGGCACAGTACTATCACTAGTGTGATTTGCAGAGAGAAAGCATGCAGACGGTCTTGCCAACAGTAAAGCGCTTAAGAGGCTCCACAGAAAATCTGATGCAATGCTCCCTCTGTCGGCACTCTGTCTTTTGCTGTGAGACTTCTTGTATGAGAACATATACATGGTGGCATACAAAAGCTACAAGTAGCATGTCCCATTTCTCTGCACTCAGCCCTCAATGAGATATTGAGTGCATTGCGTTCAGCATGGAGTCCAGGAAAGTAAGATAACTATCTTGTCGTCTGCCATGCTTAAGCTATACAGCCTTATAAGTAATTACTAAGCTACATAGTGTGTGCACTCATACTGAGGGGCAAGGCAGTCACGATTCACCCTGCCTGGAGCAGTAGCCTAAACATGAAGTGGTTCCATACTGCCTGGCCTCCAGTACAGGGCTTTCACAATCGCCTTCTCAGACTTCTCTGAGGTATATGCGGCTCTAGCGGCCGCATGCGCTCAACGTGCAATGGTGAGACAGAAGGACATTGAAAATGAACTTGACTCCTCTGCTTCAGTTTGTGTCATCCAGATGCTTCACTCCATCCTACTGCTTCACAACATCTAGCTGAAGCGCTACTACTTGAGAGTTACATCCAGACCTCATGCATGGATCGACTTGAAAAGCTGGCACACTTGCAGAGACATCTTCTTTCAACATGCTTAACTCTCTATTAGGCTGGACCTCACAGGGAGCAGATTGCATGGAATTTCCACATTCAGAAGGTCTCTGGAACACATTCTGCTTGAACTGCACAATTGTTGCACCTCTGAAGAGGCCCCATACTGCCTGGTTTCTACATGGTATGCATGATTGCCGTCTAAAAGCGCTAAGAGTTAGCTCTCAAGGAAATTTGCACAGAAGTGCTTCAAAGCGTCCTCAACCATCTGCTCCAGACCACTCACCAAGCTTGCTGCACTGCGTGACAGCTGGACACACTTTGGCTGTGCATCACGTGACACCTATGTCTGATGCCTAGATGATGACAGCGTTAAGAGAGTTTAGATTAGATCGTACTCAGGCCGCTGTTGTATGTTGATTCATCTGATATCTGTTAAATGGACTGCAGACGTTGCTTGACTGACCAGGTATGGACCGGGTCATGTTGCAGCATCTTTGAACCAATCTTATTAGATTGGTCCACAGATGGTGCAACCTGACAGGGTCCATACCTGCTTGAGCTCCCAGAATGGAAGCAGGAAGCTAATCCTCAATTGAAATGGATGGGTGACTCCCATCTCAACTTCAGATTTGGCACAGACTTGGTACTGTCAGGCGGGAACACAGACACATGTGTACATCTGTACAGCCTGGCTCAGGGTCAGCTTAGCTTTAGCCATGAAGTCAACACACACCCACTCAGTAGCAAAGCTGTTGTGCCTGCTGTGCTGTTCTCAACTTCCTCGACGGACAGCCATGACCTTCATGCTCGCTCTCTCACCCATTCACCCACCCACCCACCCACTCACCCACTCAATGATGTTTGTGCAGGTTCCTGAGCGTAGTTTCAACAAATGCAGCAGATGAATGGGAGTTGGCCTGAGATGCAAGGTCGTGCAAGACATGCCTTAAAAGGTGGCAGTGCAAGCAGACACCAAGGGCCATTGTCACACCATGGAACAGCCCTGCCAGGGCCTTTGATGGCATTGCCTTTCTAGCAAAGAGCTGACTGCCTGCTCCAGAGCTGGGGACTCAGCAGGCCAAGGGCTGGCTTGATTACACAATGGGGATACAGCCCGGTAGGTGCCAAGTTCTTGTTGCATTGCATCGCCATCTGGGCACATCTTGTACATTTTTGAACTGCTGGGACATATGCATTGATGCAGATGTCTGGCATCTTGCATATGCTTGTTGATGGCAAAGTTGGGCGTTATGGGTGATACTGAGAAGTATCAATGCTGTTGAGACTATAGCTTCGACTATTAGAAGGTGCCTAGGTTCTTGGGCAAACGCAGAGTCTTGTGTGCCCTCTGGACAGGATTCAGTTTCCAATGTCTGGTTTTGTCCTGACCTGAGTTTTGCTAGGCTTGCCCAGATCAAGGAGAATACGGGGATTGGGTGCAAGTCCTGTCCTGATGGTAGACAAGACTCTGATCTTGGTCAAGACCAGCTGTGCCTCAGTATTTGGCTTTAAAAGAGTTTCTTTTTGCGACTTCAAGGTCAGCCACATCCGCTTGGCTTGGCAGCACCTGCAAATCTGTAGCTCTGACTGCTGAGTTACTCTTTGTCGTTTTTGAGGTCCAGGTCATCCAGAATGCCATTGTTGACCACAGCACCATCAGGTGCCAAGCATCACAGGTTGTACAGCAATGGCTAGTTGGCCAGATCTGATGTGCATGTGTGGACAAGACTTCTTCAAGACATGCACATCAGATCTCTGATCAAATGGCTTTGCAGTTCCGGTGAATGCACCAAATTTCTGTGTCCACAAAAAAGCGTATATACTGCACAGCAAAGCTATGAGGTGCATGTACATGTTTATGTGTGATCCAGGTCTCACATGTACATACCTTACACACCACCCGCAGGTGTTGATCAGCTTCTACAGAATGTTTCTGCTGTTGTATACATGGTATTCATACAATTGCTGAAAGTTACTGCAGAAGCTGATCCACGTGATACATTATCAACATAAAAGCGCTCGCTCACTCACTCACTCACTCACTCACTCACTCACTCACTCACTCACTCACTCACTCACTCACTCACTCACTCACTCACTCACTCACTCACTCACTCACTCACTCACTCACTCACTCACTCACTCGACTGCTTGACCACTGGCTTGACTGCATGCAGTGTTCTAAACAGTCATGACTTTGTAGTGTTGTGCAGTGAGCTAAGGTAGCGGCATCATGATGGCTGGCAAGCCGGCCGTTCAAGACATGCATGGGAAGGGGGCAGGGCAATCATGCACCAGGACAACCACATGGACGGAGCTTGCCCGAGCTTGTGACAGCATTGCCTACTCTCCAGTCACGCTCTGTGCTTCACAGTCTGGGGCTTACCATGCACAGGGCCGGCTTCACTGTACTATGGGGCTGCAGACTAGTAAGCACCAAACTTTGCATCTGTTCCTTGACGTTGTGGCTCTTGTATGGCTGTTCTCAAGTTAGCTGTGGCAACATGTGATAGAAACGACATATTATGCAAAGCTTGCTGCAGCTCCCAAGCAGCTCCCAGCTGTGGACAGTTTTGTCAAAACAAGCCATCAGCAGACTCTGAAGTTGTTCTGGTTCTTGCCCAATCTTACAAGTGAGTTGCATTGAACCGCCTTGGTATTTTACTGGTTGGGAAGTTTCTGCTTTGCAATCAGCTTTCAGACAAGCATCACCTTGCAAGCTTGTCCACTGGTTGTCATCACTTATCTGATATGGCTGACCATCAGTATGTTCAGTTTTCCGGGTTAGTCCTTGTTTGACATTATGTTGATGCAGCAACCTGTGGTGCTTGGATTGCATGCATGATTGTTACCCATATGGTCTGCAGGTAGACATAGGCCACTGAGCAGACGGTGTTCACCTAGATAGGCTGTGTCCAGCGTGCAAGTTGTTAGATTGCGTGGAGCGCTTTGTTTTTGATTCCCCAGCATACAGCCTGGTCAAGTCACATGTGTACATCATTTGGACCTCAAGATCTTACAGTCCTGTTGTACTACTGCAGAATCTGGAAGCTAGCTCCAGCTTTGCCAATGAGGCCAGGAATGGTGTCAAGCAACTGATTGACATAATTCCGGGCCTCATTGGCAAAGCTGCAATAGGCACTTACTTTGAATATCAGCAAAAACCAGAACATCATTTGATGCTGCCTTCTAGCATCAGTGCCAGCGACCTCTGAGAGCACTGTCCAACAAGCTGACGCCCTCGAAGCTCGGTTGGACTGATGCTAAAAGCACTGAAATCTTATGGTTGTGGGTACCGGTCCGCCTCCATGCATTTGAATACTTAGCTCATGCATTCATTGCATGCGTTGGAATGTTGCAATGTGTGCAATGAAAGCATTGGGCTAAGTATTCCAATGGCATGAAATGCAAGCATTGGGCCTGGTTTGGGATCATCTCAAGCTTCTCTATGTTGAACCCCCAACAGCGTTGGCTTGTCTTGTCTTCTCTCAAATGGCATGAAGGCGTACCCACATCTCCTTGGGCTGACCCCAGGAGATGCGGCCTTGTCATGGGGCAACATGTTTGCTGAGTCTGATGCTTCAGTTCATCTTTGATCTCATTTTGTCTTTGATCGAACCTCAGTCTTCTTAGCACTGAGGTCAACTCTGCACCCGCCACAATTTTGCCACATAATGGACAGTTGGACATTTACAGTCCTGTCATTGCGCAGTTTAGCAGGCTGAGACCATCTTACTGTGTTACACCTACACCGTAAGGTCAGATCTGATAAACAGTGAAATGGTTTGAGACAGGCTGTCCTTGCGCTGCGCAGGCTTGACTGCATTCAAGGCATTGCTGGATGAGGATAGTAAGAAGCAGCTGGATGAGCATCCTGCCTGCTCTCATAGTTGCGCAGGCCTGCTCAGCTGTAAAGCAGGCCAGATGCTCATCCATCAGAGCCCAGGGTGATACAGTCACCAGGAATGCCATCATCTCATTTGCCCTTTTCTGATCATGACGTACTGCTTTTTTGTAGCCGACATGTTTACCTGCAAAGTGCTGTATGGAACATTGACCTGAGCATTGCAGTGTATGATTTCTTCTGCACATTACTGTACACAGCATGCCTGCTCTTACCTGCTCCTTCTTGCTGCACGCCAGCAGGAGGTTCAATGTCCTTAGCAGTCATGGTGTATGCCACACTTCTGATAATCACAGGTATACGCACATCTGACTGTGACATCAGGGTATAGGTCGATGTGTTGATCACATTGCGCAGGCTGTGTACGAGCCCACGTACAGACAAGAGGTGCCTGCGTAAGCAGGGGCATCTTCCTGCCAGTCTCAGGGTCAAAAAGTCAAGCAGCCCTGTCCTGGCAGCGGGGGCAGTGCCGATGCTGCCACACAGACCAGCCCTGGCGGCTCTGGTGCAAAGAGTAAGCATTCTCTGCCACTGCTTGGTCCCATCTATATGTGCACATGTGACAGCTCTGCTTTGCATGTGCGCACCTGACTGTGATGTGCTGATGTGCAGGCTGTGTACGAGCCCATGTACAGACAACAGATGCCTGCTCAAGCAGGTGCATCTTCCTGCCAGTCTCAGGGTCAAGAAGTCAATGAGCCTTGTCTTGGCACCAGGTGTGCTGCAGAATCAGATGTTGCAACCCGGACCATCTATGTTTTCCATAGGCCACAGATAGTCCAGGTTGCAACAGCTGATTCTGCAGCCCAGTGGGGCCTTGGCAGCAGATGCTGAGAGTAAGCAGGGGACGCTTCATCACAAATCTGCTGTCACATGAACTCCTCAGTGATGATGCCAGTGAGCTTGCCACTTTAGCGTTGCATGCTAGCCTGTATTGCTGCCTATTCTTTGTACGCTGTTTCTGGCATCCCTGCAGTAGAGGCGTTTTGCTGATATTGATCTCCTTAGGCTTTGTATGAAAAAAAAGAAAAGAAAAGTTTACGCTTTTCAGCGATCATAACGGGAGCCTCCTAAGGCAGCAGCCCGGAGCTATGACCATAGGCCATAGCCCTGAGGGAAAGGAAAAATCCTCAACCTAAGGTGGATCTGGCCTGTTCTGTCTGCGTTTGTGTGTCTTCTCCCTTTCTAGTACTCTCCTAGATGTCAAAATCTTGTGAAATGTCAAAACAGAATGTTCATG
>JAABUP010008144.1_pt1 | contig 13523 bp, 17 predicted proteins | sample 5559201 | NCBI WGS metagenome assembly JAABUP01 (sample SAMN10711887, study PRJNA513373) | rock metagenome | isolation source: Antarctica rocks | place: Antarctica | reverse complement strand
GCCGCCCCCCCCCCCCCCCCCGCCCCCCCCCCCCCCCCCCCCGCGCGGCCGGCCGCCCCCCCCCCCCCCCGAAATTGACCTTTGCATGAACATGCATAGGTGCTGGATAGTCCGTATATGCTATATACTGCGCATGTGCTGTATAGTGCATTATCTGATGGCATGACAGAGCTTGTAATGGTAGCTAACTTTTGGGCATGCATCCACACTGTGCATCACACATGTACAGCAAAAATAGACTTGACTGCAAAGCTGTTCATGACAGTACACTGCAATCTTTGTTTGTGACAGACACTGCAAAATTGTTTGTAACAGCATACTGCAAGGTTTGATATGACAGCCTGCCCATAGAGCGTCAGGTTGCAAAACTGCATGTGCAACAATGGTGTCATCGCCATCAAATCTGATCAAAATTCTGTTCTCTTTTTCAATATTCGTAAAAAGTTGTTTATGTGTGCTGTGCAGGACCCTGTCGTGGCGGGAAAGCTGAAAGCGGCTGCAGGCCTGGCATTTCTACAAGCCAAAAAATACAAGCAGGCTGCAAAGAGTTTCACAGAGGTGGGTTCTGGCTGCTCACTGTTCTTCCCAATGATCAATACACGCACAAGCAAGTCCACATGGTGCAACAGGCATTTTTGGGCTGCTAGAAGGATTGGAAAACTGAAATGACATCCCAAATAGTCAACAGTCATTGGGCAAAAATGCTGTACCTTTTTCAACGGCCTACGCAGGATAGCTGAAGCATCTTGCACTATGAAACCCAAGGGATGTTTGCAAACCATGTTCAAGCCATCTATTCTCCTTGCAAAGTGTGCAATGACTGCAATCCAAAAGCTTTTCCCAGCATGTTGCCTTTGTCTCAAGCCATAGACACAATGTTGGCATGTATGATCAACTGTGACGCACCAGTCAGAGGCTGCCATGTTGGGCCTGAGTCAGAAGCCATCCACCTCCCATTGAGAGAAACCACAGATGATGCTTTCCTGTGTGAGGGACTTAGTCAATGCAACACGCTGTTACCTGTGACAAGTTGGACAGGCGGACAATGGACAGACGAAAGCAGCAAGGAAGTTTGCCAGTCTCATGAAGGGCTGCATGGCTATAATGACTGTTGATTTGGCATACCGTAAACATACCATGGACACACAGTACATACGGTATGTACAGGACATACAGTACATATTTCTTTACTTCTATTGTGATGCAATGCTTTGCAGGTTCCAAACGAGATGGGCACTCAGTATCACGACGTCCTGTCTGCTCAAGATGTGGCGGTGTACGGCGGCCTCTGTGCGCTTGCATCCTTTGACAGACATGAGCTCCGAAACCACGTCATCAACAACGTCAGCTTCCGGGACTACATGGAAGTCAACCCTGAGGTAATGCCTCTTCTTCTCCTCATAAAGTCAACATCATGTGTTCTTCCTTTGGCAGACATGAGCTCCGAAATCATGTCATCAACCATGTCAGCTTCCGGGACCACATGGAAGTCAACCCTGAGGTAACGCCTCTTCTTCTGGAAGCAGGCCTCTGCAGTCAACGTCATGTGTTGCATGGGGTGCTAAGATTGACCGACTCCTTTCTGGCACGCTCTTGACAGCCCTTGAAGGTCCCATTAGGTTTTTTTTTGCATAGAACTCCCACCAACTTGGTTTTGTTGCACACCACATACACCTGTGCTTTCAAGCCCAGATGTCTGATGAGGCACAACTGGCTCCACACCCCAGACTGTAAGGTATAAAATGATAGACAATGAAATGACAGCCCTGGAGGGCCACTGCCCTTGCTGCATGTATGGCTTGAAATTCATCAGAGTTGCTATAGTATGCACTCTGACACAGTGCATGCACTTGACATTGCAGGAAGACACATGTACCTTTTGGTGTTTGATCCTTGTATTTCTTCCTTGTCTTGATGTGTCCATCCCTTTTTGTCCTTTCTTCAAAAAACAAAAAGCAAAAGAGACAGGGGATACATAGTTTATGTTTGGAAAACCTTTTTCAGGTGCGAGAACTGGTGAACGACTTCTATGGCAGCCGCTATGCTTCCTGCCTCAGCCACCTGACCAAGCTAAGGCCCATGCTAGAGCTAGATCTCCATGCACATGTCCACCTCAACACTCTGTATGCTGCGGTGAGAACACCTTGTGCACATTTGCTCCCACTGCGACAACCCCTGCATTTGTGCCTTGCATCTCTATACTCTTGCTTGCTCTTTGCTGTGAGCAGCCTACTTGCACAAGGTGGGAGTAGGCTGCTCACGTATCTGTGCACACGCTGGGTAGTCTGTGTTTGCTCTGATTGAGAACACCTGTGCGTACTTGCTCCACTGTGACAGCCCTTTTGTGCACATGCTTCCTCACTTGCTGTGAATAGCCTACTTGCATAAGGCAGAAGTAGCCTGCCCATGCATTCATGCACATGGGCAGTCAGTATGACGATCTGATTGAGTGTTCTAATTATGTAGAGGTCAGTCATGCATTGCCTGTGCAACAAGCTGGTTGACTGCATTCAGGAGATTTCACTTGCCTGAGCTGAAGCACCTACAGCTAGGTGTTGTCACAGCAGCTGTACAGTGTTGTCATACCTAGCCCTAGGCAGAATCACTTGACCCTAGGCAAAATAAATTGAATCTAGGCAGAATCACCTGACCTTAGACAGAATGGCCAGACGCTAGGTAAAAGCAGCTGACCGTAAGCAACACCACCTAACCCTAAGCAAACTACCTGACACTAGGCATGTCACCTAAGCCTAGGCAAAATCACCTAACCCTAGGCAAAACCGCCTGTGCAGTGACTGGATGCATGGATGACTAAAGGACATGCATGAGGGGTGTATCAAGGCCAGCTCATGGCATAACATCTGTTTGAGTGTTGTGGAGCACACATGTTCAGGGCTGATGGGTTTTGTGTTTTGTCAGTCTGCTAGCGACTCTCAGGCAGCTATTACAGTCACACAGTCATCATGCAGTCATGTAGTCATCATGCAATCATCATGCAGTTTTACACTCACCCTGCATGGAACGGCTGATGATGCTGTCACAGACTGCTGTAAGGCAACATCCATCAGCAGCTACATTGCACACTTTGACCCTGGTTCTGTGCTGGAATCTTCGCTAAAATCATGTTCCCTGAAATGTGCAGATTCGTAGCAGAGCCTTGGTTCAGTACACCACACCGTTCACATCTGTGAATCTTCCCACCATGGCAGAGGCCTTCAAGACTGACGTCAGGTGTGTGTCTGCCTGAAGCTGTACTGCACAGCATGTTGCAACTCTATTTGCATGGTAGGCTTGAGGCCAAAATAGGCAGCAGCTACTTGGGGATTTTACATACCTGAGTGTAGGGAAAGACATGGTAAAAGTGCATGAATGAATGCATGCATGAATGAACGAATGAATGCATAAATGAGCACAATTGATTGAATGAACAAGTCAAACAATAGACAAAGTATGAGAAATCAAGTGGTGAATGAGTGAGCGAGTGATCAAGCAAGCGAGGCAGTGAGAGAGCATGTGCATGAATAAATGAATGAATGGAAGAATGGACGGATAGAAGACTGAATGCATGAAAGGATGGTCTGCATATGCGAAGGTGGTGTATGAGTCATTGGTGAAGCTGCATGTTCAGGCACATGAACATTGGCATGCTGTGTTTGCTTGCTGAGCGATGTTCATGATCATGTGAGGTGCACGCGCCACACTCAGCCCAGCCAACACACAACATGTATCACACAGCTGGACCCTGCAGTCAGTCCAGCCAGCAGCTGTTATTCGCTGGGACATTGCAAATTGCCTCCAGCAGCATAGACCGCCATTCAACACTTTGGCAAGAAGAAGAGCTAGCAGAGCTGATCCAGACTGAAAGGGCCTGATTTTGCGACTAAAGTATCATGTGTCACATGCAGTGGATTAGAAAAGGAGCTAGCAGAGCTGATCCAGAGTGAAAGGGCCTGATCTTGCAACTGATCCATCATGTGTTGTGCAGTAGATTAGAGAAGGAGCTAGCAGAGCTGCTCCAGAGTGAAAGGGCCTGATCTTGTTACTCACCAAATTTCAGCTTCATCCCATGGACAACCAGTTGATCAACAAGGGTTGCAGCTTGTTGGCAGGCTTGCTGGCTGCAGTGAGCACTGACTGATATCCAACATTGTCGTCTGTGTTTCAGACAAGTAAGGTTGTGCTTATACAATGTTTGCTGCTGATGTTGTGTGCAGAGGGATTGGTGGCAAGCATGGAAGCTCTGTGCCATCAGACCAATCACTGGGCTGCGGCTTTTGATGATGCCGCATGCCACAAGTCACGGGCAAGCACTGAAGTCTATCTAGATACAACAAAGCATTGGTCTGTCTCAGACAGGCTTGAAGAGTCTGTGCAGCAGCTTGTCAACCAGCACAGATTGTCAGAGGCTATCTTGAATTTTGTTCTCTGTTCTCATGCCTGTGATTGCACAAAGGTCCACATGACCTTTTAGACAAGCGTAAATAATTGCAGGCTTCATCCCAAAAGCTGAGTGCAAATGCTTCTGTACAGAGGCCTGTACGCATGCATCTGTGCAAATTGCAATGAATGGCACTGTAGCTTCACCTGCACAAGTGGCATATTGTACAAAGATTTCGCTACACATGCCCATCCAGCAGGCAAATTCAAGCTTGTGTATGCAATACCGAGGCCTGTCTGAACGCAACACACACAGTCAATGAAGCAGCTGCAAGCCTACTGTGTATGCAAGAGCTCATGTTGACCCTGCATGATGGGCTGGGATGTTGCAACAGCATCTGTTCAGGTTGAAGACATGGTGAGCTGTGCAAAGGGCTCCCAGACAGGCAGTTTGACAGCAGCAAAAGCAGAAGCAGATGCCCTGGCAGCTGCAGGTGCGATGGCCATTGCTGAAGCACTAGCTGCTCACAACATGGGCGAGCAACTGCTGGTTGAAGAAGAGCCAGACGCTGACATGCTGTCATTATTTTGTTGTCCCATCACCAAGGTGCGCTTCCAGGATCCTTTTCTTCACCTGCTCTGTGACACACATACCTTCAAACGTAAAGTCCTGACAACATTTACACAACAAAGATTTCAGGCATTTGCAGTCCTAGTAGCAGCACAGACACGCAGTCAAGTTGCAGCCCCTTCTGTTGCACTTGCACTTGAGACTAAAGCAAACTCAAGAGCTTCCTTGATTGCAGACGGTGATGGTGGAGCCTGTAATAGCTGCAGACGGGCACACATATGAGAGGGCTGCCATGCAGCACTGGCTGCAGCACCATCCCACCTCCCCGGTCACCCAGGCCCTGCTGCCCCACACCCGTCTGGTCCCCAACCTCCTCATCAAGAGTGCCATTGCAAATCAGTGCCAAGGTACATAGGTTTTGCGTGACAGCCATGGGGACAGGGCATGTTAGTCAGGCAGCAGTGGCTGACTTAGCTGCTGTTGATTGCAAGACAGGTGTGCCAAGCTCCTGCTCTCTAGATCACCTCATCATATGTTTGTGCCTGCTTTACTGTCTTATCGAGACATGTCATACTCCCCTGTATGCTGGCCTTGTTCATGCACAGCTTGTCTGTATATCTACATGTGCAATATTTTGTCTGGCTTTGCAAGTCATTGTCCTGCTTGTAGTGTCAGTACTGACTATTCTGAGGCTGCAGGGTGATAATAGGAGCTGCACCTTGGGTACATAGACATGAGAAAGGGCAGGAACTGTCTGTTGTGCTGCTGCTACAGTCCAACATGGGCAGTCAGCTGCTTGCGGCAATGTCAGCATGCTTCTACAGTGTGAGGATCGGCAGATGAGTGGCTTGACAATCTTGGTGCAGTCAAGCTGCTTAAGTCCTCTTCAGCCATGCTCAGAACATGTGATGATTGAATGGTTGATTCAATGACATCACCATCATGCAGTGTTGTAGGCTGGGTTTCTTTTGCATGTTGAGAAACGACATGATTGTGACAGTTCTGTTGTGACTGCTATATCACTCAGTTGAACAGGTCTGAGTGACAGGTACACTGTAAAGCTGACCTGCAATAGGCTTTGTACGTCTGTCAGCAACCACTGCAATGAGCTAGAATTTATAGCGACCCCAAGGGTCATGCCTGCACACACTGTGTTCAGCCCCTTGTCTAGGAGCTCCTCGAGACTGGACAGGCATTACACAGATTGCCAGTGGATGTCCAAAGACACAGTGCTGTTTGAGTACCTTACATTCTTGCACCTTCAAGTTGATGATGTTGAAAAAGATAAATGATTTCGTACACAAAGTACCGTTGGTAATGCTGGCAATAATACAAGCAGACCGTACTAATAGTATCTACAATGTATCGGGGCCTATTGACCTTGAGTGACACACCACTTTGAGTATTAGTGCCAAAGCCACCCAGTCTCGGAATCTATGCTGAGGTGCGCAGCAGCATGCTGTAGCTGACATGTCTGCAAATGTATGCAACTAGTGATATAAGTGTTCACCGAAGTGTCCTTGGTAATTCACCTCTGACAATGGGTCCAACGCATCTGCTTGAGAAGACCATATCAAAAGACTGCATATGCAACCAAAATCTATTGGAGTAGTTGCCACAATCTTGGAGCTGTCAGAACTTTGCTGCGAACTTGCCTCTAGCACAGTCCAGTCAGCCCCGAGTGACGGTCCTTGCAGTGGTATGTGAGCTTGCGTGGGCAGCAAGGCTGGCACTCAGCAGTCTCCTATGTTCTAGGGTGCCAGGCCAGGGCAGGAAGTCATAGCGCTTCCAGGCAGGTGTTCTGTCTTGCCTCAACCTGTTCGATGGCGGCAGCTTGGTTTCTCCTGCACATTGTCAATGCTTGTCAGATGCAAAGATGCTGTGCAGCTTGCACCCTTGCACCGCTGCAATGCAGCTCAGCCACTTGTACTGGCAGCATATGCACATCACCTACTGGTGTTTGCTTGCCTCCTTGGTGGCAGAGTTTGATAAGTACAAGGATAGAGGGAGGTGGCGTTCAAGAGTAATCACCTGTGCAGCAAGAATAATCAGTCTGCCACTCATGAACCCACTCCTGCAACTCTCTGCCTTCATCAGGATGCTGCGTAAGGTGGTGGACCCAGGTGTGCTTCTTCAGCATGCGCCTGCTCAGCAGCCAGGCCAGGTCGCCCCGGGTGACAGGCCCTCTGGACCCATCCTGCTGGTCAAACGCCCACTCATCTGTGAAGCCATCGCTCCACTGCACAACCTGCCGCCAGCAAATTGCTTGTCAATGCCTGCACAGGCCCTTGTGTAGCAACAACGCTTCCTGTTGAGTGCAGTTGCAGCTTGAAAAGAGTCCAGCATGAAATAGCAGCGCACATATCGAAGAGCAACTGGCAGTATGACATGCTGCGACAGCAGATAAAAGCACCCAGAAGTCGTTGCATTGTCACTTGCACATGCCAAGTGTGCACTTACTGCTGCATCCTCATCGCGAGGCAGGGGGCTTGAGGAAACAGTGGCAGGGGTGGCCATCCCTGCTCTGTGTGATGGAGTGGCTGTCTCACCAGCCAGGGCATGCACTGAAGCTGGAGCAACAGCCTTGCTGTGCCTGGCACACACGGCACCTCTGGCGGCCGCCTCAGCACCAGTGTGGTGCTGTGCAACTGAAGCAGCGTTGTTATTCCTGGGGCTGGCTGCAGTGGTGGTCATTGATTCACTACTACTGGCCTCTGTCCTATCAGAAGTGGCAGTGTTGTGCCTGCAGTTGGCATGTCTGGGGCCGGCTGCAGGTGCACCATATGCTTGGCCAGCACTGCTCTGCGCTCCAGATGAAGGACCATGGCTGCCTGGTGCTGCCACCTCAGTGAATGCTTTGCTGCCCAGGGCGTGTGTGCCCTTGTAAGCAGGGCCAGAGGAGGCAGCTGGTTGGACTGCTGAGCTGGGACGGCTGTTGGAGGGGACCTTGCTGCCTCTGATGTCCTCAGCCTGCAGCAGTGACAGTCATACTTATTTCACAACGCTGCATGGAGGTTATCATAGGGAAGCAGCGATATGTCTGATCCACACATGTCATGCTCTTTGCTCTGTCCGGCACTGTCTAATACTCTGCTGAATACCCACCTGATCTGTAGACGCCTGGCTTGTGGGGGCAGGCATGCGGCTGAGCCGAGAAAAGACACTAGGGCGAGCTTTGGGCACATCAGGTGGGATGTCAGGGGGGTTGTTAGGGCTGCAGGGCCCACTGCCTCTGTCTGACTGAGCCGGTGGGACCGCTGAGCCGGGACAGCTGCTAGAGGGCAAACCGCTGCCACGGCTTTCATTCCTCTGCTTCTCGGTCTGTAGCAGTGACAGTGACACTTATTTCCCAACACTGCATGGAGGTCATCATATGGAAGCAGCAATATGTCTGATTCACACATGGTCTGTCATGTCATGCTCTTTGTACTGTCCAGTACTCTGCTCACATGGCAAAGGTAGACAAACACGTCTGGGAAATTCACATTGTGGCGATTGGGGCCCAACAGTTGCTGAGTACCCACCTGGTGTGTAGAAGCCTGGCTTGTGGGGGCAGGCATGCGGCTGAGCCGTGAAAAGACACTGGGGCGAGCATTGGGCACATCAGGGGGGGTGTCAGGGGGGGTGTTAGGGCTGCAGGGCCCACTGCTTCTGTCTGACTGAGCTGGTGGGACTGCTGAGCCGGGACAGCTGCTAGAGGGGCAAATGCTGCCACTGCTTTCATTCCTCTGCTTCTCCTCAGCCTGTAGCATTGACAGTCATACTTATTTCACAATGCTGCATGGAGGTCATCATAGGGAAGCAGCGATATGTCTGATTCACTCATGTCATGCTCTTTGCTCTGTCCAGCACTGTCTAGTACTCTGTTGAATAGCCACCTGATCAGTAGACGCCTGGCTTGTGGGGGCAGGCATGCGGCTGAGCCGAGAAAAGACACTAGGGCGAGCTTTGGGCACTTCAGGTGGGGTGTCAGGGGGGTTGTTAGGGCTGCAGGGCCCACTGCCTGTGTCTGACTGAGCTGGTGGGACTGCTGAGCCGGGACAGCTGCTAGAGGGACAACTGCTGCCACTGCTTTCATTCCTCTGCTTCTTGGTCTGTAGCAGTGACAGTGACACTTATTCCCCAACGCTGCATGGAGGTCAACATATGGAAGCAGCAATATGTCTGATTTACACATGGTCTGTCATGTTGTGCTCTTTGCTCTGTCCAGTACTCTGCTCACATGGTAAAGGGAAACACATCTGGGAAGGTTCACATTGTGGCAATGGGGCCCAACAGATGCTGAGTACCCACCTGATCTGCAGACGCCTGGCTTGTGGGAGCAGGCATGCGGCTGAGCCGTGAAAAGACACTAGGGCGAGCTTTGGGCACATCAGGTGGGGTGTCAGGGGTGTTGTTAGGGCTGCAGGGCCCACTGCCTCTGTCTGACTGAGCTGGTGGGACTGTTGAGCCAGGACAGCTGCTAGAGGGGCAACCGCTGCCACTGATTTCATTCCTCTGCTTCTCCTCAGCCTGTTGCAGTAACCATGACAGTCCACTCACAATGCTGCATGCAGGTCACCAAGTGGAAGCACGGATTGCACAGACACAGGTTTGTGTCACCTCAATCTGAAAGGTATGCAACTGCATAATGCACAGGCAGCAGCAACACAATTACCAGGTCACATCCCAATCACCTGTCTTGGGCACACCACTGAGAGCAGTAGTGTGCACATTCCACACATGGCACCATGCACACAGAGCCCAAGTCTTACCTGAAGCTGAGTGGCAGAAGGCTCCAGTTGCCGGCCTTTTGGTTTGGCTAAGGCAGTTGGCATGTCCTGTGAAAGAGGCTGTGATGTTGCTGGGCCATATTGTGCTTTTGCGTACTCCTCAGATTTCCTGCATCCATTGCAATCAAGCACATTTAGGATGATGAAGCTGTGTATTCATTTTACGAGTCAATCATTTGCATTGAGCAGGGGCAACAGTAGCAACAGGTGCAAATGAACATTCTGGTGCCAAGAGATACATGGGAAAGCTGGTGCAAATGAACGTCCTGGTACCAGGAGATACATGGGAAAGCTGGTGCAACGCACTTGCATCCTGCATGAGGTGATGACGGGAACAAACACAAGAGACAATACACAACAACAACATGAGAGACAGTGTCAACAGACTTGTGTGAACCTGCTGTTACAGTCATGACAACAAGCAACAAGGCGCAACACATTGCCCTCTCAGTCGCTTGCAGCAACAAGCCAGCACACACAAGCCTGCTTTGTTGTGGTATGCGAGGTGACGCTGACCTGAGGTCATTGGCTTCAGGGCCAGTAGCCTGCCTGGCCCCCCGGGCAGCCCCTGCCTCCATGCTCTGCTTCTCAAGCCCACAGCTCTGCTGCTGCTGAGCCTGCAAAGCACATGTCACGGGTGGAAACATGCAATCAGCCAATGCAAAAAAAAGACCTCGCCTATGCAATGTGCATAACAATCAAATAACGATGTGAAACAACAACTTGTGCTGGCAAAGTTCAGGAGGCACAGTAATTTATATGCTACTTGGGAAATACAGCACAGAAGCAGTTGTTGGTGACAGCAGCACACAGACTTGGCTTTGTACCTGGGGCTGTGCTTGCACTTGTGGGGCTTGCAAGCCAGCTTGGGGGCGCTGCAGGGGTGAGTGCGTCTCTTCTGCAGGCCTCCTCTCATCTGCAGCAGCAACTGGTGGGATTGCTGAACCGGTATGGCTGCTGGAGGGGACACCTCTGCCACTGGTGTCATTCCTCTGCTTCTCCTCAGCCTGTAGCAGTATCAATGACACTTCTGTCACAGCATCGACATGGAGGTTGTCAAGTGGAAGCACTCATTGCACAGACATATGTCTCAAACACACATGATCTGTCTGATGTATAAGAGCCGATGTCATGGGGTAGGGCCTCGGCCTTGGCAGGAATGTAAATTTATGCCAGCAACCATCGGGGTATGCCTTGTACACTAGGCTGATCATGACTAAACTAAACAAATAATGCACCTGTCTTAAGCATACGTTCAAACTGCTACCCACCATTGCATTGGATAATGCAGACATGATGAAGTTGCAGACACTCTGAATTGTATTGACAAAGATCAGGAGGCACAAGTTGCACAAATGGAGTTGTGGAAGCAGACACACAAATCAGACTTTGTACCTGGAGCTGTGCTTGCACATGTGGGGCTTGCAAGCCAGCTTGGGGGTGCTGCAGGGATGAGTGCCTCTCATCTGCAGGCCTCCTCTCAGAGCTGCCAGCAACTGGGTGGCCAGCTGACCTGTTTGCCTCCCACTCCACCATAAGCCTGCAGACACAAGGCAACATCAGCAGACCTACAGATGCCAGACAGAGGCCAGTTGGGAAGAAACCTAGCAGAGGCAAAGTCAGAACACCCATGGCAGAGGTAAGACAGTCGTTACTACGCGCAATACCTGTCACGCCAGGAGCTTCCAGGGATGGCGGGGCAGAGGCATGCACAGCGCCCCATTGCAACAATGTAACATGCTGTATTTACTGTATAGCAGTGGGTACTAAGCACACAAGGATTGATCAATGCTGGTTCTTGCACTTCATCACAGTTGTAGAATTGATGCACAAAGTACACCTTGCACCGCAAAGTCTTTGCGCATGAGGTGACAAGCCAACAATTTTGAAGCGAGTGAACAGCAAGATCAATGCATAGCCAAATATTTCTAATGCTGCTGCGTCGCAGTACGTTGAAAAACAGGACAAAATGCAATGATTATGTAGTCACAAGCTGGCACACACAGGCCTGCTTTGTTGTGGTATGCAAGGTGACGCTGACCTGAGGTCATTGGCTTCAGGGCCAGTACCCTGCCTGGCCTCCCGGTCAGCCCCTGCCTCCATGCTCTGCTTCTCAAGCTCACAGCCCTGCTGCTGCTGAGCCTGCAAAGCACATCACCTCACAATCAGGCAATGCACAGAAATGACACGGTGGACAATGGTAACATGGTAAAAGATCACACAATTCTACTTGTACTGGCGAAGCTCAAGAAGCACAGGAAACCATTTGCCATCTTACACAATCGTGCACAAATGCAATGGTTGGTATAAGCAACTCATAAATCAGACTGTGTACCTGGGGCTGTGCTTGCACATGTGGGGTTTGCAAGCCAGCTCGGAGGCACTGCAGGTGTGGCCGGCTCTCAACTGCAGGCCTCCTCTCACGCACAGGGCTGCTCTCGTCTGTAGGGCCGCCAGCGACCTTGGGGCCGGCTGACCTGTTTGCCTCCAGCTCCACGGTGAGCCTGCACACGCAAGGCAACATCAGAAGACCTACAACACAGGCCAAAGAGGAAGAGCCCTGGCAGAGGCAGAAATGCAAATTTGTAGCAAAAAACAAGTTTTGACATGTGATTGATGAATTTTGGTTAACACACTGCATCACAATTGCAACTTTGGGTTCAAAGTGGTACCTGCACTGCACAATGTTCATGCATGATGCAACAAAGGAATCTTGCAGTGAGGCGCTTGAACAGCAATGCATGCCAACTACTTTTTGGTCAAGCTTCATGCATGCAGTGTGCGGTGCAAGGAGGATCAAGACATGAATGCTGGAGTGTACATCACCTCGTGACATGGGCTTCGGCTTCTTGCTTGTGCTGTTCAGCACTCTTCAGGCTGCACCGCAGACCTGCCACCTGCCCATCCAGAACCTCCCTTTTGCTGCTGGCCTTCACCAGCTGCCCCTCAAGCTGCATGCAACACACACACTTCTGAGTGTCGTGTCTTCCTTTGCGTTCAGCACCTTGCAGACCAAGGTCACTCTTCAGGTCTGTAGTCAGCCAGAATCCCATACATGCCATCCCATACAGCAGCATAGCGATGCTTGCTAAAAACAAGATCTGCAACCTGAACATACCTTGCAAGTTATAATCAGAAGTAATAAAGCTCAGGCTTGCTGACGGTTGCAAAAACGGATTAGTCAGAAGTGAGTCATGGCCAAACAGTACCCTAAACCTGCCCAACGTGTTTGCTTGAGGTTCAGACCAGCCCGCAGCAACAGAGAAACAAGTTAGGGATGTCAAAGCGAGTATGAGATGATGCGAAAGTATTACCCGTATAGCCTTACGTTGCTCCTCATCAAAGCTTGACTGTAGGTCAGCCAGCTGCTGCTGAAGCTTCACCACCTGCTGACGCACAACCGCACCTGCAGATCATGTAGCATTGTCAGTAACAGTTTGCATCATATTGTGAAGGCACAGTAACTCCAAAGGCACCACCACCAGTTCTGAGGAATGCTGCCAGTGCACACAAGACGACATCACAGCACACCTACTACATTGCACAACATTGTGAGGGAAAGCAAGACTCAGTGAAAAGGGAATGGCGCCACCCTTGCATGTGTAAACAGGCTGAGAAGGGCAGGAAGTTCCCCAAGTGCAAAACATAGTCAAGCCAGCAGGGCTGATGGCAGCTTACCTTCTTGTGTTTGCTTCAGGATAAGGTGGTCCATGTCGGACTGCGCTTGGGTCAGCTGTGAGCGCAGGTTCTGGGCCTCGTGAGTGGCAGTGCGCTGTTTTTGACGGGCATCATGAATCTTGTTG
>JAABUP010008143.1_pt1 | contig 13524 bp, 20 predicted proteins | sample 5559201 | NCBI WGS metagenome assembly JAABUP01 (sample SAMN10711887, study PRJNA513373) | rock metagenome | isolation source: Antarctica rocks | place: Antarctica | reverse complement strand
TCATGTTTTCAGGATGCCCAATGATAGATTGCCTAAGAAGCTATTGTTTGGTCAAGTTAAGGGGCTCCGCCCACCTGGTCGCCCTAGGTCTAGTTTCAATGATGTTGCTTTGCATGATTGTCAAACCTGTCGGATTGGTAGACCGTATAGAGGTGCGCAGGACAGACTGCTTTGGAAAGACAAGACTTGTCCCGCACGTACCTAGCTCATCATGAGCTGGAAAGCCTTGTTATTATTATTATTATTATTATTATTATTGTTACTGTTACTGTTACTGTTACTGTTACTGTTACTGTTACTGTTACTGTTACTGTTATTGTTATTGTTATTGTTATTATGCTTGCAGCAGTCAAGACCTTGCCAACAGCATGAAGTCTCAATCTGCCATGTTGCGGCAACACACATCTGCTGTGAGCCATTAAGCAAAGCACTGTGCTAACAGAATGCAGAGTCTGTTTTGATGCAAACATGAGGTGCACAGACTCACCCTGAAACGCTTCTTGATGCTGTCAATGTTGTCATCTGTGCGTCCTTCTTGCCTGCCCAGCAACCGCTTCTCCATCACATCCTCAGGACAATCCAAGAATAGAACAAAGTCTGGCTCTGTGCCAGTCTGCAGTCACGAATTTGACGTTGCATGGTAGTCCAAAAAAGCTGCATATGCCAAACGGGATGCTGAAGCAAGTAGTGCAACAAAGCTGCATATGCCAAACGGGGTGCTGAAGCCAATTGTCCCTTCACACCAACTCAAGCACCTGGCCCCTGCCCCTGTTAATTTGATCACAGGTGTGGGCCAATAATGTATAGCATGAAGCAGGGTCATGCATCCAATGAGGCTCAGATGACACAGGTACTGGCAATGACATCAAGTCCTATTATGCAATTCTAAGTGTGACTAGCCGACAGGTGCATACCTGCTGCTCAAAGGCATTACGGTTCTCATCATTTCTTGGGAAGCCATCTATGAGGAACTTGTCTTGGCCACTGTCTGCCATTGCCTTCTGAAGGAGACTGATGGTGACATGGGACGGTACAATCTGGCCATCTTTGATCATTTGTGCTACCATGTTGCCATCTGGGCTGCCTGATTTCATGTGGGCTCTCAGCAAATCCCCAGCGCTCAAATGGACAATGCCAAACTCCTCAACAAGCTTTGCGCACTGCAACATAAAGCAAAGTAGGATTTAGTTATCATACTTCAGGACATATAGCCATAATCATCGTTGTTGGCATTTGGAATCTGGTGGTGATGAAAACAGTCATTGGCCATGAATGGTTGGTGAGTGAAGCATGCTGGCAGTGAGTGGACGTGAGTGGACTGACCTGGGTACCCTTGCCAGACCCTGGTCCACCCAAAACAAACACGATGCTCCTGTTCAGTGTGGTTACTGGAAAGCCAGCACCTGATAGGTCAATGTCCTGCAAACAAGAGGGACAATTTCGATCAAATCCGTTGGGTATTCCGGAACAACTGAGTATGTCAAAAGCTCGCGCACCTTCGCGCCTGTTTGTGGGTGTGCAGCTGTTGTCGATGACATTGTTGCTTTCTGAAAGAAGGCCGCAGTAGAAAGTTGCTGGCCGGCCTGCATCGCATATTTTGTTAAATATGACTCCATCAGGGCAGCACACTGTCGCGTGGAGAAGCGTACAAGCACCGCAGGCTGCGCTGCGAAGATCGACGACCGCACTAACAGTGGCACACCTGACGACGTCGAGTGGACGCTTGCGCAGTCCGCAATATGCAAATTTGACTGGCTAATTTGAGCCTTCCCAACATGCACTAGTGCAGTGTATCCGGTGCAGTTCACGGTGTAAGCGATTGGGTTGCACTGAACAAAGACAACTCGCAGAGACTGCAGCTGGAAAGTAGCCGTCTCAATGACTTCTGTACATGCAAACTCGGTGAGAGCACTTGCGTATATATTGAAGCGATGACTTGTAGATTCTGTGTGCAGGTCACGCGGAGCAAACGACAAAGCAGCAAATAGCGTCCCCGAACAGGGAGCTGCAGATGACTCATCAGCGGCGGGTCACTTCAGATTACAGGAATCGAAATTAGGTTACTCCAAAGGCTCTTCTAAAGTTGACCCCTGAGTTGGCTGTGCCGCGCTTGCTACATAATCTTCTTGTTGGCAGTACCAGCAGACGTTGGGCAGGTGTTCAGCGCCGGTGGGGTGACTCGAGGGCTCAACACTGCTGCAAGGATGCCCGGACGTGTAGTCATCCCTAAGCTGCCTGGGTACACCGTCTCAAGCCCGGTATGTACGACCCTTGTCGCCCCTTCGTTCGACAAGCTGTAGCGAAAGCAAGCTGCATGTACTCCTTGAAACAGGCCGTCCTGTGGCCACCACTTGCCCTGAAACCCCTAACCTCTGTCTTCTGCCCTATCCTTTCAGACGTTGCGTATCACAGTCACAAGCTGTGGTAAGATCTGTCGCTCAGGAAATTCTGTGCATGTCCGCAGGTCTCGCTCGATGACCATGCTTTTAATAAGCAGCAAACCTTGCGGTATGTCAAGGGGTATGCCCACGAGGCACCAGAGATGACTGTTCAGGACCCTCATATGGCATCAGGGGTTACTGAGATGTACCGCTCTGGAGGATACAACCCATCAACGTACACTAGCAGCCCCACATATACTAGCGCTAAGAAAGAGGAGACTCTGCCTGACTGGGTTGTCAACAACAATAAGGTGACCCCTGCCCCTTCCTCCCCCCTTCCATCTACGGCTGTTTACAGTTGCGCTAATCACATTCTGTGGCTGGTTGTCAAATTACAGTGACCTCAGCGTTTACATCCTGTCCTCTCTGTATCACGAAGTCTAACGGGCTGTTCAGGTTGCAGAAAGCTGCTGATGCTGAACATCTGGTGTCTTGAGCAGGTGCTGCGGTGGTATGGCTACTTCAAGGAAGCTGTGACCGAGAGCGCAGTGGAAAACTACAGGGTGCGCAAGGTAGTCATCTTCTTCTATCTAGAGGACAACAGCTGCCAGGTTGTGGAGCCAAAGGAGGACAACAGTGGGCTCCCCCAGGTAACCCCACCACTCGGCCCCCATCCATGCCATCATACACCACTCACTGTTTGTGTCCAGAAGTCAAGTGGGTATCAAGGTTGCTTCACCCTTGCTCCTCACGCATGCCAGCCCAAGGCTGTATCAAGCATGGTGCCTGTGAGTGAGCCCTGCAAGACGCATGTGACAGCTGGCAAGCCTTGTCATCTTGGGTTTCACATCTCAGTGGTCCTGTATCTGTTCCCTTCAATGTGGAGGTCTGTTGATTTTGTCGCCGCGCTGTTCTTTGCCTCTCTGTCATGCACTGCACACCTCGTGCACGCCCATAGCAGCTTGCTGTGTTTCATCTTCACATCATGTGTGTGATGCCCTGATGCTGGTCCTACAAAGAAGTCCTTTGCACCGCCCAGATAGACATCACCATACTTTGCCTAGCTGCAACCACAGGTGAACTGAGCCTGAGATTCACCACTATGGCTTTTGGTGTAGAGACTGCCTGGCCCAGTGACATCAACATTTGTCAGTATATCAGCTAACACTCCTTGTTGAGCCTTTACATCAGTTGCCTTCCAGCCTGTTGCTGCTAAGTGAAGCATGGGTAGTAGGACAAGCAGGTCTAACCTCATCATGTGTGCACACTGCCTGGCCTACCATTACCAAATTGAGGGCATGTGCAAAGTTGCTGACAGCAATGCACTGCACTGAAAGTTTGGCGCCATGGGAAGCTGCAATGGACCCTGCTACTGCTGGCTCTGCACTGAGTTCTGCTCCAGAATGTGGGGTGACAATCAGCTTGGCATGCTTGCATGCCTTGTCTGTCATGCAGGGCTGGCTGATCTGTTGAATGTCTTGCCAAGCAACAGGAGCTAGGCTGGCTGTATGCAGCTGCCACTCACCATGACTGGCTCTCAGTCTGCAGTGCCTGTTGACTAGGTTCTACTGCTCTACTCAGAGAAGCCTGATCACACATCACTAATTGCAAGATTGCGACCGCACGTATCGTGCTTTGCCCTAAAGGTCTTCCTGTTGGAGGCAAAGAGACATTTTTCTCATCTGTTGACCAGTTAACATGTCTGATGAGTGCGCGAGAGTATGTGAACCCAGCATGTGGACAAACTGATACATGTGCCAAATGGATTTGTTTTGTTTGCAGATGGTGGTCCTCAGCAACTCAAGCATACAAGGCATAGCAGAGCAGCTACACACAGCAGAACCCAAAACGTGCGAGCCCATGTAGTGTTCTACTGTTGTGAGTTACAGGCTGCTCACATGTGTCTGCTTGGCTGCTCAGGGTGTCCTGATCAGGCGTCACCGCATCGAAAAGTCTGATGGCAGCTTCTTTGCTCCTGGGGACTTTGTTGTGGGCGACAATGTGAGCTTCTATGGGCGAACCTTCCACATTGTGGATGCTGATGTCTTCACACGCCAGACCCTGGCAGATGCTGGCCTGGAGTATGGTCCTGCCGAGGCATACCCTAATGACCCCTTCACCACCAAGAGGCTCAGCATGCAGCGCCATGCCTCAGGTCAGGCCCTGCTGCCCACTCTTGCCTTCTGCTGCTGCCCACTGTTGCTGTGTGCTGCCCACTGTTGCCTTTCGCTGCTGCCCACTGTTGCCTTTCGCTGCAGCCTACTGTTGCCTTTTGCTTCTGCTCATTGTTGCCTTCTGTATATTACCAATGGAGTCTTGTGCAGTTGTCTTGAGCTGTCAGGCATTGCTGCACATTGCTGCCACCCCGCAAGGCCACACTGTGTTCCCTTCCCGCCAGTATTTGGTTCTTATTTACTGACCGTCCGTGTCTCATTGACGGTCTGCAATTTCTTTCTGCATATCAAGGTCACACTGCACTCATATGTAGGAGTCAGGTGCAGCGTCACCATTGGCTGCACCAGACAGAGCTTGTTTCCATGGTCTTCACAACCATGCTGTTCACACAGCCTTCCATCAGCAGCAGCAGCTTTACACAGCATTTGTTCCACCTCATGTACATTGTTTTTGTAATATGGTCCCTGGCGTGCATAGACCCCAGCTGCATGAAACATGGTCCCTGGGATCCATTCAGGGACCCCAGCAACCTATCTGTTCATTTGACGATTTTTTATCTTGTTGCCGGGAGTAAGTATGATACATTTATTGTAGCCTGGAATGTATGATTTACTTGCAGTACACATTGGCACAGACTCCAGGCCTTCACCTTTGGCGCACAAGGTTGTTACAAAGGATTCATATGCACATCTGCTTGAGGGTCAGTCTGGCAAGCATGTTCAGTGCAGCTGAAGCTGTGATGTGACTCTTCATAGGGGGGCCCAATGGTACAGGGAGCCCCATGTCCCCAGGGTCGACTGGGGTCACCCTCAGGAAGGATGACGGCAAGAAGAAGTTGCAGCAGTTCATGCACAATGCTCGCAAGGTGGGCCTGCTGCACCAACAGCTTGACACAACATGCCCCCTGGATCGATGTTGGTACTGTAAACCCCCAGTGCCTTGCAATGCACTGCTTGCTTCACATCTGGGGAACATGCCATGGCTGTGTGACCAGTCAATCAGCGCTGCGTAGGGAAGTACCTCTTGCTGTTGCAAAGCAGAGGGTAAGGTTGCAGTAGGAACAGGCAGGAAGGGCACCAAGGGCAGCAAGGCTGTGTTTGCAGTCTGCTGTCAACCAACATGGTCTGCCTGGTCATGCAGACAGTACTTTTATTGGATTTGAGGTTTTTGCAGTAGAACATGTGCATATATAACCATTTTCAGTCATGGTGACAATCAGGCATTGAAGCTCATTGTTGCCTCTGCTGGTCATGGTCCAGGCATTTGGTTGCGGTAACAAGCAGGCACTGAACCCCACTGCTGCTTCTGCTGCTAAAAGATCATGCAGTGCAGAGATCAACTTGTATGGCATCTCTGGATGCATGAGCTTTGCTTACACCATACTTCTCATGACAGGCACTGAAGTGGTTGCACCAACTCCATGGCTTGCAGATGCTCTGGACACAAGTAGAGCCCATTTGATGTGTGTATGGTACTGCCATCTTGAAATGCACGGTGTTTGTTGGTCATAGGTGCTGCGGTTCTACTGTGTGTGGGATGACAGGCAGGCACTGTATGGTGAATGTTGGCTGTAGGTGTTGCGGTTCTACTGTGTATGGGATGACAGGCAGGCCCTGTATGGTGCATGGTTCTGCCATTTTCACATGCATGGTGTATATTGCCTGCAGGTGTTGCGGTTCTACTGTGTGTGGGATGACAGGCAGGCCCTGTACGGGGACAGGAGGCCCTACAGGCTGCACTACTTCCTGGAGGATGACACAGTGGAGATCCTAGAGCTGCATGAGAACAACGATGGGCGCGACCCCTTCCCTGTCTTCCTCAGAAGGGGACCCCTGCCCAAGGTATGGGCCCTGTTCCTACCTGCATAGTATAATAATAAGCTATAATAATAATAAATTTACAGGCGTCCCAGCTAATTGTTCTTGCCAGGTACCTACTAGTCAGCTATGTTACAACAATATCACACCTGTTTACCAATCTTACAGTCGCATCACTCTGCACAATGCAAACATGTGACTGTTGCGTCATGCTGACAACATCAAGGACTGGACAGACAGAACAGCACTGACTGCAAGCCCTATCCTGGAGTTCTCAGGAATTGGTTCCAGCGTATGATCTCCCATGCAGAACAAACTTCACACCATTACACACCATGCACAGGAGAATCATTATTTGCATGACAGTAGGATTGACTGCAGGACCTCTGCTATGTGACCAGTGCACACATCATCACATTGGTCCAGACATCAGAGTCTAGCAAGACTGTCAAACAGCTGTCTGATGTGTCGTTCTGATTCGTATGTCCTTGAACACAGCTATGACCGCATGACCCGCATGATGATCTCACAGGCTCAGTGTGGTTGACAGAGCCATGCTAACAGGGTCACAACCTACACGATGCTATTATACAGCAGCAATGCTGTGAAGTTTGTGAAAACATACTTGTTGCTACCTTCCTCCTACCATCCTACTCATCCTGTTTTGGCACCAGCTCTGCTGAACAGCTGTGCAGCGCACTCAGCCCACGACAAGCTGGGTGGCAAGCTGCCGTGCAACCTGCCATCATCATCAGTTGTCACCTTGCTGAAGATAAATATGATCGTGCTAAACGTAGACGGAAACTATCAGCAACTTGCATTATTTGAATCATGGCTGAGGGAGCAGTAGTATATGAGCCTGTGAGCACAAGGTGCAAATGTGCGAGTGTGCATGTCATACATACTGCTCAGGATGGTCATGACTGCAGGACTTCCATGTGACTCGCACTGGCAAGAAGCTGATGAGGGAGCAGTGCTACGGGCCCCAGGACCTGGCCCTGGGGGCCTTCATCCATGTGTACGGGCGTGACTTCTTCATCCACGATGCTGATGACTTCACCAAGCAGTGGTACTCGGTAAGTCTTCCCAAAACAGCAACACCACTGCCACTGCATGCCTGTACCTGCTTGCAAGGCTGTAAAGCTGCTGCTACACCATGAAACTCACTGCAAGGATCCCATGCACAAGGTTGCTGCCGTGCAAATCAAGTCAGCAGGTCACGATCTCTGCGCTGCTGCTGCTGCTGCTGCCGGGGAGCCCTGGCATGCATGCATTCAGTCATCACATGTCAAGGTTGAGGTACACCAGCATGAGCCACGATGATGTCAGCAAAACTGAGGCATGACAGCTGATGTGCATCAGCGTAAGAATATTCCAGAAGTGACACGCCTCACGCTTTGCACGCTCAGCATACCCCGCTCAGCTTTCTAGCCAGGCAGGCAGGCTTTGACTCATAGCAGGGCCTTGGCGTGGTCTGAGCCCATGAGTCATGTGTTGCATAAGACTTACTAATGGCATTGTCATTGCAGGAGAATGTGGGGGCAACAGATGCCATGGAGCCAATCCCAGTGGGTGAGGGCATCAGGCCCATTCCTGTACCTGCCCTGCCCCCCTACAATGGCTTTGGCTCCTTTGAGGATAGTGAGCAGAGCTGCAAGAACCTGGTCAGTCCTGCACCTCTTCTTCCTGCCGCACTAGCCTGTCTGTCTGTGCGTTTGTCTCTCACCCCAGGTCTGCAATTGCCATTGCCTGCCTGCCTGTTTGTCTGTCTGTCTGTCTGTCTGTCCGTCAGGACTCTGGGCCAGTTCAACACGGCAACAGTAGTTCTTATGGCCTCTGCACAGCTTCTGAGCATGACTTGTAACCAGACAGTACCTCACATGACCTCCTTGGTCAACATCTGTTGTAGAGCAGAATGACTGCCAAGTGGCATTCATGCAATGCTGTCTGTGCGCATGACAGGTGTGTAGCATGACCTAGATCACCTGACTCACAATCAGAAGGGACTATGAATGCTTGCGCCAAAAAGTGCTACACATAATGTTGAATTTCGTCAAACTCTGTTGTGCAACAGGTGCCTAAGCCGCCCAAGAAGGACTTCTACAAGCTGATGAACAAGGACAAGATTGTGCTGCGTTTCAGCACCCGCTTTGTTGAGACTCCTACTCACCAGCTCAGCAGTTCTGACAGGTAGATGTGTAGCATAACCAGTGCATCACCTGTGCATTACCAGTGCATCACCAATGCATTACCAGTGAGCTACCAGTAGCATTTAGGCATCTGTGAACCACTTCTTGCCAGATCATGCCCCAGCATATCATGTGCTTTGGACACATCAATGGCTGACGATGCAAGACACCTGTGCATCAGCATTTCAAGCAGCTCACAGGCCATAAAGTCCCTTAGGATGCTGCACAGACAGATAACAGCAGCAGCATCATGGGTCACACTATGGTTTCCAGAGCAGTAGGCAGTCTTTGCTTTACTAAGCGCCGCAATGTAAAGCCCGGGGGGCTGCTTGCGTGGACATTGTTTAGTGACAGATGCTATTGGCAGATTAAGCAGCAAAGGTGTATATTGCAGGGAGCGCAAATTTGTGCTGTCATACTTCTTGGCTGATGACACCCTGTCCATCTTCGAGCCTCCTCAGCGCAACACTGGCATCACTGGTGGCAAGTACCTGGAGCGAAGCAAGGTAGGCTGCTTTCTGCTGTAAGCACTGTACCAGCTGTTCTACAAGCGGCGACATGCCCCTCAAAGAAGGGTGGAAATACTCAAGAGTTTCGTTGAACACTGGTGTGCTCAGCACTTCTTTCTTGCTTGCTGTGAACATTGCAGCTGGCGTTTTTACAAACGTGAATATTCCCTGGATAGTTCAGCAGAGTGTGTACTTGTGACATCACCAAAGGTCATATGGATTCATGTTACAACAGAGCCTGATCACTCTTTACAGCATTGAGCCAATGCATTGGTACTGTAACAGGTGCTGAAGAACAGTACAGAGATGTACAGTGAGAAGGACCTGTATGTGGGCAAGGTGCTGTCAGTCCACCAGCGCACCTTTGAGCTGCTGGAGGCTGATGAGTTCACTTACCAGTACATGGAGAACAACCGCCACGTGTACCTCATGGCTGACTGGGAAGCAGCCTTGAAGGCCATACAGGCACAGTTGCAAGGTCAGCCTTGGCCAAACCCATCCTTGCCAGAAAGTGCTTGTTACTTTTGATGTAAGCAATTGTGCAGTCGCAGGTTTCGAAGCTTCTGCCTTGTGCAGAAGCGCATGTGTTTACTTGTTAAGATGATGTTATTTATCATGCTCGACACGTTTGCACATGTCCCTCATGCCAGGAACATCCACCTGCATGTACAACCATGTTCGCCCTCCGCCATGCCCCTTGAGTGCATCTTGACAACAGCCAGCTTGAATGTGTGCATTGGCGATGGCCTGACAGGCAATTCAAGAGCTAAGGCTTTTGTTGCAGGCGAGGAGGCTGTTCGCTCTGCCTTTATCAATGTAGACCAGGCAGGCATTGGAAGTCTGACAGAACACCAATTCGAGGCAGCTTTGCGACAGGCAGGCGTTGAGCTGACACGCCACCAGATCATCAGTTTGCACAGAAGGCTGGCGAAAGATGGGAAGGTGCAAGTGGAGGATGTGCTTCGCATTCTTGTCTAAGTGTGTATAGATTCATCTTCAGAATGTAAAGCCAGATTCAACCCAACAAAGAAGCCAGCACGCCACAAAATTTGCAAGGTTCAGGAAGTGTGCTTGCCCATGAACACCCCAACACAACGTCGTCTTGACTAATCACTAATCACATCTAGCTAAGAAGGCAGCGGGAACCAGTCTACAAACACAATGTCTGACACAAGCAGGGGGTCTAATCACAACACATGTCAGGTAACTGAAAGGCACGCGTAAAGCTGCTGCTGTACATCAGGGCACGCTGGGCCAAGAAGAGAAAGGGGAGACAAAAAATTGTTCAGGCTTTGTGGCGAGGTCTGCCTGGCTGCCTCTTGCCAGTGCTGCCCCAGGTCTTGAGAGAGGGTTGCAGGGATGCACCTCCAATTTGATCACACAAACCGACAGTCTGTCCAGAGTCGGTCCCCACAGATGCCATCCTGCTCATATGCTGTTGACTGCTTGAGGCACTTAAGCCCTGATGTGCTGAAAGGCGTATTTGGCTGTCCTTGACCTTGGCAGATCTTGAGGAGGGTGGTAGCGAGACTCTGTGTCGTAACTCTATGCTTGATATTGGGTCAAGACCCAAGGGCCGCCCCCTTGGGTTGGGGTAGGGCACATACATTGCAGCACTCGTTCTCTCATTGTGTGCAGACGAGGCTCTTTGTTCAAATGGGGCTGCAATGCCAAGAATGCAATTGCGCTCCTCAACCAGCCTGGCTGTCATGACAGACTGCCTGTGACACTGCTCCTCCAACGCCTGCATGATCAGCAACCGCAGGTGAAACACATCAGCCAGACGGCCAACTTTTGCAGAATCCATCCCATCATAGTACGGACAGCTCTTCTCAATCCCGAAACGTCTACTTTAATTCAGACACGTCATTCCTACACTAGAAATCTAAACTCAGAAACGTCTGGGGACAGTAAAAACGCATACATTGTGGAGATGTTGTGAACAGTTCAACAGACTTGCAAGGTCACGTAGCAAGGACAAGTCTGGCAGCAATGCTTCCAAGAGACCATCCAACTGCAGATCAATGACAGACAACAGAGGTGCTGATAATGACATGCACATGATAGTCCCACGAGTCCTCACTCCAAAGGTTCCTGACCTTGATTTGAGATCTGAGGCTGTCGTTGTCACCAGACTTGCTTTCACAGCTTGACTTTGCAGCCGTCAAGCTGGCCTTGATGTCGCTCTTTTGCTTGCTCAGCACATCAATGCGCCGACGCAGGGTCTGCAACACACATTGCAGATCAGCTAATGCATGCCATGCTCTCCAAGAGTCATGTCATCTGACCAGCTTCATCTGACCCATGTGAACTCCACATTGCATAGACTGGGGCCACTGGAAAAGCCCTTGGCCCCAAGTGTACATGTGCCAAAAGTGTTGTTGCTAGATTTGCCAGCAACTTGCTAGGTTTGTATTTGGTCGAGTGATGCCAAGTGCAAGGGCAGTCAGTCGATACATCACACTGAAGCAGAGCATCAGTGAACGCAGGGATGAAATTCAAGAAGTGAGGTGGCAAACCTCAACATGTGACTTCTGCTTCATCTTTGAGCGAGCAGCACTCAGCCGGTTAGCCAGGATGCGCTTAGCCTTCTTGAGGTCCACATTGGGGTCAAGCCTGGGGTCCATTGCAGGCTGTCTGCCCCCCTTGCCCTTCCTCTTGTTGCGTGGACTAAGATAAGCCAGCTCTGCTAGTACATCTGCTGTGCTCATAGTGTCAACCCCTGCACCAACATACCTGTCAGTCAGTCCCTTCCCAAGCACCAACATGTGTGTTGATGCAGCAACAATGAAAGCATGTCAATGTGACAGACATTCACGCAATGACAAGGCAAAAGGATTGTCCTGACCCACATCTTGAAATTCCCATACAACTGACCAGATACAAATCCACGCATGAGACCAGGCTGCCGCAGACGCAAAGTTATAATCCTTTGCCCCCAAAATGCTCTTTGTGCATCTGCGGCACAGTGTGCCATGCTTTTCAGAGGACTATCAATCCATACTCTACAAGGAATAGCAAGCATGCACGATGAAGGCTGGACCTGTTTGCTCAGCAGGATCATAGTCTTGCCAATCCTCAAGTTCATGAGCCTGGGGGCAGTCCAGGTCAGAGGACATGGCTCTAGGCATGCCTGGTGAAGGGACGGCAGTTGCAGCCAGATCCAGTCCCTCTAAAGCAGCAGCAGTGTCTTGAGCAACTACCTCATCATGCTGCATTGGGTACCATAGGTTGTCATCTAGTCCCTGCATGCATGCACCACCAACTTCTGACATCTAGATATGTGTACTCCAAACAGAGGTTGGATGGAATGGATATCCACATACGGGCACTTCCACAATGATCAAAGGTGGCCAGCCTGCAGCCTGTGCACTGTGCGCTGCAAAGATAATTGACTAAGCACAACACTAGGCAGGTATGAGATGCTGCACGTGTTTCTCATGGACGGTGGCATTTGATATCACAACAAGCACTGCTTACATCTGCCAACATGTCAGCTGCCTGTTGCTGCAGCTCTGTCAAGCCATCAATGTCTTCCAAGAGGGGCAGGGACTTGGAGTGCGCCAAGCGCACCGGTCCTGCTGGGGAGGACTGTCCACCAGTATGCGTCGAAGCGCCATGCGGCTGCTGATGCATGTTACTGTGAACATACTGGGGTCCAGGCTGAAGAGAATCATCAGAGGCTGTGCTGCATGGTCTTGATGGAGTGGCAGCTCCAGACCCGGGCTGAGCAGCAGCTGTCTGTTGGTCTGTGCTGGCACCTCCCTGATTTCTGTTGAAGCGATCAACAGTGGACAGATGATGCTGGTGCTGTGGATGCTGCTCTTGGCCATGGTCTTGATGGGTATACGGAGCTTGGCTTCGATGCTCATTGTCTGCTGTGATCCCAGCGTGGGATACATCTAGCCTGAGCTGAGCAGGGATTTCGAACGTCTCTTGCAAAGTTTCTAGGTCAGGCAAAAGCTCTGGGTCTATTGTCTCGCCAAGGTCATGGGCACTATTTGACCTGCAACGTCAGCAAGCAGGTGCCATGGGAATATCACTTACACTGCTAGTGGCCTTGGCATAGGAAATGTGCTCAGGTTGTATTCTCCCAAGCCTTGCAAACAATGTTGAAGGTTGCAAACAATGTTGAAGGCGTGCGTTTGTAGTCAGACTGGAGCACGCGTACTGCAGCTCACCTAGGAAGAGTTGATGCTGGCAGATCCAAGCTCTCCATCAGCAAGTAATCATCTTCAAATTCTTCTGGAAGCACCATGTCAGCCCTCGCCTCAAGACCTGCATTCAGGTGCAACAAGACAATGTCATGAAGCATGCTGGTCGCCAGAGGCTGCATAAGATGAAACTTGATGCATGGAGATGCATGGAGAAGGCGCATGAGCAGCATGAAAGAAGAGTACCTTGATGGCCTGTCACAGGCTCTATGCTGAGGGCAGGAGAGGAATTCGGTCTT
>JAABUP010008138.1_pt1 | contig 13532 bp, 7 predicted proteins | sample 5559201 | NCBI WGS metagenome assembly JAABUP01 (sample SAMN10711887, study PRJNA513373) | rock metagenome | isolation source: Antarctica rocks | place: Antarctica | reverse complement strand
TTGATTTAACTGAAATTGGTAATCGTTGAAGGCACAACGAACAGTGCACACGCATCTGTTACCAGACACGGACGGCAATGACGTTATAAGTGCTATGTGTTGAAGTATATGCCCTCGATATTCGTCACGTGACAGCACTAGCGTATAGTCTAGGTAAATCGTCAAGTAAAATACCAACTCCATGAGGTAGCTACCTGGTAGATACATGTAACTACGGCTGTGAAATATACGCTATCCGCGAAGGAGATACAACACACATTCACACAGCGGGCAAGCTACTCCGCGAAATTGGCTCTATGTACAAAATTGATCCCGAATCCTTTCACCAGCACCTAGACTCCTTACCCAAGGACCAGCACAAAATGGTCTGGACTCATTCAAGACCTCGTGTCTGACTTCTTCGGTGCCTGACGCGTGTTCTGCTTCGTTTTGAAAGACGGACTTGTCTTCTGCCTTATCTCCAACTTCGTTGGTGCCCGACGAGTCTCCGAATTTGCATTAGGAATTTTCTCTACCTTCTTTGGTGCGGAATGCGCCTCATTCTTCACATCTAGCTTCTTTGGTTCGAGCTTCTTTGGTTCGTGCTTCTTTGGCGCTGAGGTTACCTCATGCTTGATACCTAGCTTCTTTGATGTTGAACTGGCCTCATGCTTCGCCTCTGGCTTTTTTGATTCAAGCTTCCTTGGTGTGGAGCTTACTTTATGCTTGATGTTTAGCATCTTCGGCGCCGAATTTGTCTCACGCCTCACCTCGAGCTTCTTTGGTGTTGAACTTGTTTCTTGCTTCGTTCTCAGCTCCTTGGATGCCGCACTAGTCTGCTGCTGCCGCTGCTGCTGCTTCTTAGCTACATTGACCTGGGCCTGCTGAGAGGGTACCCCAGTGATCGAAGCTTTCTGAGTGGTCATTTCCTTGAGGGGAGCTTTCCGAATGATTCCCTGCTTGATCGCAGGTTTCTGTGTCGTCGCTGCCTCCATGTCAACTTTCCGACTGGATCCTCCATCATGTAGGGCTTTTTGAGTGGATTTGTTCTTGGACGCAGTTTCCTGAGTCGCGGCTGCCTTCTTGAGCCCAGTGCTAGAAGCCTTTGGTACTGGACTTATCAGGAGCTTCTTCTCACGTCCCTTGATCTGATCTTTCTGAATCGCTTCAATCTTGTCAAGCACAGCCTGTTTATTGATAGACTTCAAAAAGGTTCTTGGCAGCGCGCCATAGAACATGTACAATACCAAAGCAAATAGACCTATCGGTGCGAAGATCTGCAGAAACTCATACCAATGAGATGCTTTGATTTCGGTTTCAATATAGCCAGCACCTCGCCGAGTCTTCCCATCACGTGCTTTACCAACGCCTTCATCAGCCGGAAAACGTCTTGTGCGAAGGTATCCGTCCAGAAGCTTGTCCTTTTCAGTCCAACGAGCTCTAAGCCAGATTTCAAATGCCTTGGAGTCATCTATGGGTATGGAGGATACCGCAAAGCGCCGCCAATACATATTGACAGACTTTGGAGGGCGGCCTTCAAAATATGATGCCCGAACGGTGAAGACATCCTGAGCGTACTGTCCGCGACTAAAGGGCCATTAGTCTCACTGCACTGTAAGTGAATCAAGGCTCGCGGATTATCACGTACGGTACACCCTCGTAGGCAATAGTACAGTCATAGACGTAGTCCACTGTCTTCCGCAGCTCCTGTAGACAGAATTGAAGTCCGGTGCTTCGTGGTAACAGCTGATGCTGCATGTCTTGAATTCCTTTTTTTTGTGCCCATTTAAAACTTGCTTGTCTTGTGCAGGGCGCGAGGTTAGTCCCCTCCGGAAATATCATCAGCCACATTGGATCGAACGCTTTGTTGAGTTTCTGCAGGTGCGATGCCAAGTGAGGCTTGTCCTTCTCCCAGTTCCGTTTGAGAAAGATGAATTGGGAGAATTGCATTCCCCAGCCAATGATTGGAATGCGTTTCAGGGATTCCTTGAGGACGATGTAAATGCGGCCGTGCATTCCCCCAGTGTATCCTATCCACCACAAATACAACCAGTCGGTATAGATCTATGGCTCACTCCATTAGCTTGTGTCTCTTGAGGATACGCGTGATGAAGCACCTGATGATTCGCTATAAGGATGAGCCTTTCTGGGAAATCGCATAGCAGATTCCCATCCAGGGTCTGTAATAGTTGTCCTCGGACACTCTTGTCTCCACTAACCCTCATGACGGTCGGGGCCCAAAAATGGGTCATGGTCATGGTAAGGAGCCCAAATGACTGTTTTGTGAATGCCATCCAAGCGTTGTACCAATTCTTATTGATGAGATACAATGGCGCGCCGAGGAATTGCGATGCGTTGATCCTGCAGTCGTCAAGCCGTTAATTTGCGATGCTCGTGCTGGAAGTTAGGAGGGGAGAGAATCTTACGCCATACATCCGGAAAGAAAGTAGGAACCGCACGCGAGTGCCTTCGAGAGTTGTGAATAATCGCCATGCTTGAGTGGACTTGCCGGAGGATATGGCTCTTTGACAGTGTATAATATACCTGCACCAAGCTCTGGCTTGGATTTTGGCATGATAGTGCTCTAACCCTAACGTGGTCTCCGACTCTCCAGAAGTCATGAACGTAGATAAACAATTCTTTCTAAAAGTCAAATTACTCCCGCATATTTAATAACAATATATTGAAAGATTCCCGCAGATCATCCCTGAGACGTGCACATGCACACTGACGTCTAGGAGGCTGAACTTGGAATGACTTTGGGCCTTGTGGGTGACGAGCCAATTGTAGAGTACATGTACCTATGTACGGACTAGTTGGAGCGCTTCCACCCAGCCACAAAACCTGCCTTGGAAGTTGGCATACGAAGCTCCATGACGTCGTCAATCGCTTAGTTACGAGTAGGTACCTTATTATTCCTTCATCGCCCTCTTGGTAAGAAATGTTTCCCTTCTTCAACATCGTCCCACGCTTAACTTCACCTAAATCGGAGACTCTTCCAAATGCCGAATCTCTCTTTTGACATCTTCTTTGACCAGGACTTCGTCAATATAACCGCAACCAGAGCACAGGGCGCACCCAAAGTGAAGCCTGAGTGGAAGGTCAGGACTGCACCCAAACTCCCTCCTAAGGAGCTACCTCCTGCACCCAAGACTGCTCCGAGACCTACTCCTAAAACCTTGAGACCTAGAATTCAGGAATTACCTGAAGCTAAGACTGCTTCCAAAGCCGAGACTGCACCCAAACCAGACGACGTACCTCAACCCAAGCGTGCACCGAAGCTCAAGAACATACCCAAGCTCAAGGACGCATCTAAAGCTAAGGACATCTCCAGACCTGAGAACACGTCCGAACCAAGCAACGTACCCAAAGCCAAGACCGCCCCCAAACTTAAGGACATTCCTAAGCTAAAGGACGCACCCAAAGCCAAGGATAAATCCGCACAAGGAAATATCTAAAACGACGGACCGATCCAATTCAAAGAATCCAGCCAAATAAGTTCTCCAACTTCAACAACTGATTCGCTCTCACGAAAGATACAGCCAGACCCAACATTACAACCTTCAAGATGGCAACAGAATGGATTAGCAGCACAATCTCCAACGCTGTCGCTGGCACAGTCTCCAACACTGTCGCGGGCGCCGGCTCTTTTGCTGGCGGCCTCATCAACGGTGTCGGCAACGGCATCAACGGCTTTGGGCAGAGCGCCGAAAGCACAATACGGCGCTACGGCGACGGTACGAAAGACTACGGTAATGCGATTAAGGATTGGACGAAAGCATCGGGGGGGAGAGATGGGACTGCGAAGAACCCCTTGGGTTTGGGCGATAGTGGGTCCGGGGGGAGGAGGGCTGTGGTGGGGCCGAAGATGAATAGTGGTACAGGAACACAAGGCGGGGCGCGGACTGGGACAGCAAAAAATTCATTGGCGTTGAGTGATAGTAAGACTGGGGGAAAGAGGGCCGTGGTGGGCCCAAAGATGAATGGAGGTACTGGAACACGAGGCGGGGTGCGGACTGGGACGGCAAGGAATTCATTAGGGTTGAGTGATAGTAAGACTGGGGGAAAGAGGGCCGTGGTGGGCCCAAAGATGAATGGAGGTACGGGAACACGAGGCGGGTTGCGGACTGGGACGGCAAGGAATTCATTGGGGTTGAGTGATAGTAAGACTGGGGGAAAGAGGGCCGTGGTGGGGCCGAAGATGAAAACTGGTGCAGGGACACGAGACGGGTTGCGGACTGGGATGGCAGGGAACCCTTTAGGGTTATAAGTCATTAAGGTAAGTCAGAAGATAGGGCAATAGGAAAGGGGGTCAAGATCACAAATTCTTTACGCTGTGATGGTTCAGAATGAGTTCCACAATTGGCCTGTTTATTCTTTATTATGTGAACCGAGGCTGAGCGTCAGGAGGGGATGTGGGACATGAAGCGGATTCCACTCTTTTAACAGACTCTGTATGAATATTAAGATCTCTTGGAAATTACATCTTACCTATTCCCTGTGTCTAGGAGATAACAATCACACGTACGTACCTTCAGACTTAATCCTAGTAGTCACAACCTACGAATCGCCTGCCTAGTTGCCTAATAAGGGGACTCCATTCTGCTGCCCAGAATCCTGTCGCTCAGAGAGCACCGTTGCATGGGGATACTCAATATCGACAAATGTTGTGGTTTGGTGTCATGCATACCATGTATATTATTGCGCTTCCGAGACGTCCTTATTCCGAACTAGATTGAAGCGGTGGGTATTTCTACCTACCTAGGTAGGCTAAACTAACGAAGTCACGAGTGCTTACCAATATCAAGTAGGGACTCCACCCCGCAAAGGCACTGTCAAAGGCAGCACCGACGCTACTTAGAAACCGCAGGAGCGTTCAAAGGCATCTGACAACGGCATAGAGGCATCCTGAAACGGCGTGCGAGACCGTACAAAAACAGAGCCCTTTTTACACAACCAAAGAGATATCGGGCATCCTGTCCGCTCTGCCATACACAAAGCGGACGAGCTTGTCTATGCTCGACATTCATGGCTCAGCTGAGATGGGGCCATGACCTCCTCACGATAACCTTGAAACCCACTCGTCTGTACTATGCTGTTCACAAATCATGTGTTACTGAATGCAGATCAGAGTCTGCCTTGTCTATGCTACGAAACTAGTTTTATACGCGAAGCCAAGACAGCTGAGTAAGGACTGAGTAAGCGTAAATCACAAATAATCAACTCCATACCTAGCAACTAGATGACTAACTAATCAACACACGTTCAACTATCTGCATCCTTCCATTGAACACTATGTCCGACATGGTCGCCAGTATAACAATCTATTTCAAGTCGATATCGTAAGGAAGAATGGCTCTAGTCGATTACTCAGACTCCGACTCTGATTCAGCCCAAAGTCTCGATGACCATGGGCGCAAGCTGGTAAAGCCAGAATTAAAGAGAAGAAGAATTGGTGACGTTTCAGAGAGACGGGCTTTGTCCGACCTACCACCACTACCAGCTGGCTTCCACGACCTCTATGCGTCTGCCTCGAGAGCGAGCTCAGGCGATGATCCGAGTCTACATGGAGGCCGACAAAGGTTGAGGCCGCATGTCGAAGGGAATTGGCCTACCCACGTATACTTAGAGTGTAAGTTCTTAAATCCGGCTGCTGCATGTCGTGGCCATGCGGAAAAACGCCGTCTGATGGATGGAGGGTGTCCTACGCATGCAGAATCGAACCATCTGTCAAACCTGATTTCCGGCATCAAGGCAGCTTCGCAAGATGAGCCAGCAATACATAGTCTGCTCGACAGCGATCTTGGCACACAGTTGCCATTACACGTCAGTCTGTCACAACCAGTTGTCCTTGTCACACAGCAGCGCGACAGGTTCGCCGAGCTTCTCGAAGAGTCAATCAAGCAATCAGGAGTAAGACCGTATGTTAAGCTTTTTTCTGAAAGCATGACCCGTTTTGCCAACGCAGTGTTCAGGTTCGAGGTCTCCTTCACTTCGCTCGATTGGGTCCCAAACAATGGAAAGACTCGCTGGTTTCTTGTTTCAAGGCTAGAAAAGCCTACGGATGACGGACTGAACCGAATGCTCAGGATTTCCAACCATGTCTTGGGGTCTTTTGGACAACCACCGTTGTACGCAGAAAGAGAGCCAGAAGTCAGACCCTCTGTTCGCGACGATGGTAGCAGGCGCGGGCTTCACGGTAATCAGGATACCCGGAGTGAAGGCAGATTCCACAAACAGCCTTCGAATCTGGTATCGAAGAAGGATGACCCTGACCTCTCGTCTCATTTCCACATCAGCACTGGCTGGAGCCTAGAGAAACCCCCTGCTGAGGTCTTGGAACTTACTAGAACTGCGGATCTCAGTGGTTTACTGAGTATTAAAGTCAGGTTCGAAGCCGTTAAGCTGAAAATTGGCAATGCAGTGACAGTCGTGCCGTTGCCCAGAGAGGTTGGAGTAGGAAAGGGATTGATTGGATTGTAACGGGGTTGTGCGCTCTGGAGCATAATAACCTTGATCAGCAACGTTAGGGGATCGCTGATTATCCTTCACGCAAGCAAACGTGCGTTTTTCTTTCGTTGTCAAAGTGTAGCCGTATGAAAGACGCATTATCTAGTTTTGGAACGCCCCCATGAGCGGCTGCCCAGCAATCAGCTCAGCTGCCGCTGATTTAACATTTCGCAATGTATGATAAACCTGTAAAATGGTTAAAGTGATCTTTGCCTTTGTTCTTCATAGATATCAGTACTAGATCCTTTGACCGTTGAATTGTAGGTGCTGCTTATAGGGCACTCCAACTGAACAAATGCGCCCATTGTAGCGAAGTGCTTTCAGGGGCTAGGGCGGTCGAAGCTGGCAGAAATAAACGCCGTTGCCTGAGCTAAGGAACCGCTCCAACTCGTCATTGGACCCTGAAAACCACACTGCATCCTCGCACAGATTGAAAGCAGAGACCGTACCGTGGATTCTGTTCAAAACTACATACACCAGGACCACCTTTCAATGAACAGATAGGCATTTGTCCGCGAAGCTTGTTGGAAGCACAGGCAAAAACCATGAGTAAAAGTAAGCTTGTACCTGACCGTTACTGCGTCAATTGATAGTTCTCGACTTTCTGTTGATGGTCACACCGTCAAATTAGAAAGGAATAGCTAATAACACCACACGCATGAGGTAGACAACGCCGCCCACGAGTGCGTCTCAGAAGATGCCCTTGTCCACCTCAAATCCTACAAATACTCTAGTGTGGACAAGTCGCTCATATCAAGATACATTCTGAGGCATTACGTAGGCAATGATCTCAGCTTACCATGTTAAGCTGATTGAGTGACATGGCAGTGGACGGCCTTTGTCGAACTTCTGCCACTATGGCTCGCACCGAACATGGTCACCCTTCTTGGATTCTTCTTCATATTGGCAAACGTGGGGCTCTTAGAAATCTATGTGCCGGATCTGGTTGGACCGGTAGGATATCTATCACTTTAGACTCTTATTTCAGAGCTAAATGCTAAGATACGCTGCCGTTGAGCTCTAGGGTCCATCATGGCTGTACTATAGCTTCGCCTTCGGTTTATGGATGTATGATTCCAGATAGTCTGCAGAGTCTACTAGAAGGATCAATGCTCGATGACTGATCAACGACGTCCACAAACAGGTACTCGACCATGGACAATGTGGACGGGAAGCAGGCGCGTAGAACGGGAACTTCGAGCGGGCTGGGAGAGTTGTTCGAGTACTCTACAGAATATCGACACTACGATTATAGCTGAGGCTGACAACGCTGCAGTCATGGCATTGACTCTCTCAATTGTACGCTCGCAAGCTTGTGCGAGACCGCCGCCATCGGTCTTGGTCCTACAAAGACAGGCTTATTCACATCCTTGGTGCCATGCTTACCTATGTTCTTCTCAACTTGGGAGACGTACCATACGCATACGCTCTATCTCGGATACTTCAATGGCCCGACAGGTAGGCGTTAATTATCTTCGATCTTCACCAACAAGCTAACGTGCATCAGAGGGTCTTATCCTGGCATGCACCGTCATGATACTCTCCGGTTATTACGGCCCTCAGATCTGGACTTATCGGATAGCCGATTGTGCAGGCTATCCAGAGATATTTGGCGACTACTCCTTTCTCGATATCTGGGTCCCGATACTCCTCTTCTCTCTCTTCGTTGCTCACCTTCCAGCATGTGTGTTGAACGTCGTTAAGGCTCGGCGCCAGCGAAAACTCCCGGTTGCTCCTGTTTTCCTGGAGTGGACGCCGATGGCGGTTTATACCTTTTCCATTGGCGCTTGGCTCTACTCGCCACACTCCACGCTTCTGCGTGAGAATAGACTCGTGCTGTTCTGCCTGACCATGTCCTTTGTCTTCGGACGCATGACGACGAAGATAATCCTCGCTCACTTGACGAGACAGCCGTTCCCTTACTGGACTGTCATGCTTGTGCCACTGGTCGGGGGTGCCGTTCTTGGCAATCTGCCACGGCTTGGTCTTCCCGCAGTAAGCGCACAAACCGAGCTATGGTATCTCAGAGGATATTTCGGATTCGCATTGGTGGTTTATCTCCGGTGGGCTATACTGGTCATCAACAGTATATGCGAATATCTGGGCATCAACTGCTTGACAATAGGTGACAAGGTAGCGCCGGGACAGATAAAGGAGGGTGAAAAGGTAGGGCCTGGGGGTCTGAAGGTCGAGAAGAGGGTCGCGAACGGCGGCGTATCAGAGAAGAATGATTGATCAACTCCTCTGCATGACAAGATTCGGCCAATGCTATCAGCGTTTGGAGCTTTCGAACTGGAATATACCTATTGAGATTCTTACGGTATTTATACCTGGTGAAGGTTCTATCTAGATATTGACCGTATATATTATTCGCCGTTATTTTACTTCGTACTATACTTCTATCATCTTGTGGACGATTAGCTACTATCTCAACACAGTCATGGGATACGAGTTTGCACAAATCTTGACGCTAAGGTCAGCTGGCATACATGCATTGGAAAAAGGCGTTTGTCCGTTAATGGATGTGCTTCACTGCTATACCCATACTTAATAGAAAGAAGGCCTTCCAGACTTTAGAATTCTACTGCTACTTCTGGAGATTCACTTACAATGTGAAGAAGGATTCAGCCATGATGTAGACGTACTGTACCTAAAGCCCAGTGTTAAAGGAACCTTAAAGTCAACGATGCGGAAGTCCTACTTCGTATGTGCACTAAGTGTCTGTGTAGATTATCTGGTTTCTTCCTGTCCCTTACTTTCACTCCCTCTTCCCTATAGCTCTATCCCATCATAACATGGATTACTATGGCACTTGTTGGGCCAAGACCACACATGATCTCCACACCCGTTTGAACGGCGCTCTTCATGTCACAACCACTGCGGCCGTAAGAGCATATGTTCGTTCTAGGCTGGATCAACGCTTATATGTTCTCCATCCTGCATACCAACCTCAACATACATAAGGCATCTGACTCTTACCGGTTCTCGGCTGATCGCTCTTCTGTGTATTTATGAGTATACACTCTAATGAAATTACTGAGGAAGTGTGACGTAAATCTTGGCGCTCGGCTGGTAGTTACGCGATGTTTTGACTTTTTCGGCAACCTCACTACAATGATATGGAAATATTGAAGAGTGAAGTACCATCGGAAATTTAATATTAACTAAGCTAATATACATATGCATATGAGGACATTACAAGATAACATGCTATAAGACCCTTTCGGAAACAGTCCGCATGAACGCTGAAAAAACAATCTTAACCAACAGTTGCCAATAGAGGTATCACTCATTTCTTCTTCTTCCCTCCTCCAAGACCCAAGGACTCTGTTATAGAGCCTAGACCGAGACCACCGAGCAACTTGTTAATACCCAAGCCACCAAGAAGGCCATTGACCAGGCCGCCAAGACCAAGACCGTTCAGCAGCTTGCCAACAAGACCAAGCACACCACTCAACAACAGACCGACAGCAGCGATGATCTGGAAGAGTGGTTCCGTCAAAAGACCCCAGAGCGGGTTGAGACCCTTCTTTGCATGTGGCATATCGGCAATCCTCTTCTTCGCGTTATCGATCGTCTTCACGACGGTGCTCGTAACCTCCTTCAACAAGTCGGCGAGACGATACTCTTCAGGCGTTGCCTCACGGTTCGCTGCTCTGGCCTTCGCGTTGCTGGCTATGCGACCATCTGGATCGAGACCACGGATGGCGCCGTTGCATTCTTGAAGTATACGGCCACCTTCTTCGATGAGAGGCTTCACATCTTGAACGAGCTGTTCCTCGTCAAGCTCCTCCCTTGGCGTGCGATCGGCTTTCTCGATGCGCTATTGAAGATTAATTGCTGGCTGCTATGCAAAACACAGGGTAACGAATACATACCTCGGTAATCTGTTTGCAAACAGGCTCGATTTTCTCGAGTGTCTGCTGGAGGATGCTACCCATCTTGTTGGCGAGGTCTTTATCTTCCTGTGCTTTCTTCTGTTCGGCCAGCTCCTCTTCGGTTAAGCCTACTTCCTCGGGCTCTTCGATGTTTTCGAGGAGTGTGCAACCTCCAACCTTGTTGCCATCATTGTCAACAACGTAGCCGTTATCGTCGACCTCCAAACCAATAAGGTTCTTGACGTTACCCTCCGTAACCATTCCAAGAAGGTTGCCATCCGCATCACGCACCTCACCCTCCTTATTGACCTTGTGGCCCGACATAGGGTTGACGTGCCGCTCTTTCTCTTCAGGCTCCCACCTTTCGGCCTTGCCAAGACTGTTTCCATTCTTGTCAAGAACATCACCATCGTCATCAACCTTACGTCCCATTAGTTTCTTTGGATCACCGTCGGTCAAGCGACCAACGATCTGGCCATTGGCATCCTGAACGACACCATCCTTGCCTACGACGAGGTTTTCCCAGCCGGCGAATGGTCCTTCAGCCTTCTCTTGTTCGCCGCCAGGGATGAGCTCAGCCTTGCCGATCACCTTTCCGTTGTCGCTCCAAATCTGACCTTCACCATCAACCTTCTTGCCCGCCAACTTCTTCGGGTCTCCCGACGAGATTCTGCCAAAGATGGTTCCATGCTCGTCGACAACGTTGCCGGCCTTGTTGACAACCTTACCTTCAAGGACAGACAAATCCTCAGCTGCCTCCTCGGGCTCTTCATATGGCTCAGCGTGGCCTTTGACGTTTCCGTACTTATCAATGATGTCACCGTCCTCATCGACAGCACGTCCTACTAGCTTCTTTGCATCGCCCTCAACGACTTGGCCAACATTATTTCCTTCCTCGTCTTTAACCATACCGTCCTTGCCAACGACCAAGCCCTCGAGACCAGCAAAAGGACCTTCTGGTTTGGCCTCCCGCTGATCCGCTGGGATGAGTTCACATCGTCCAACAACCTTTCCGGAATCATTCCAGAGTTGCCCTTCGCCGTCACACTTCTTACCGGCGAGCTCCTTAGCGTTGCCCTCAACAAGCCGTGCAATTGGAACACCTTCATCACCGATGACGTTGCCTTGCTTATTCAGTGTCTTGCCATTAAGAATGGACAAGTCCTGGGCTTCCACCTCAGGCTCTTCATATGGCTCAGCGTGGCCCTTAACATTACCGTACTTGTCAATAATGTCGCCATCCTCATCAACAGCACGTCCTACTAGCTTCTTCGCATCGCCCTCGACAACTTGACCTACTGTGTTCCCTTCTTCATCCTCAACCATGGCATTCTTAACGACAACTAAGCCTTGAAGACCAGCGAAAGGACCTTCTGGTTTGGCTTCACGCTCCTTCTCTGGAATAAGCTCACATCGTCCGATGACCTTTCCAGAGTCATTCCAAATTTGTCCTTGATCATCACACTTCTTGCCAGCGAGGTCTTTTGCATTTCCCTCGACAAGGCGTCCAATTGGGACACCCTCGTCACCGATGACATTGCCTTGCTTATTCACTGCCTTGCCATTGAGAATGGACAAGTCCTGGGCTTCCACCTCAGGCTCTTCATATGGCTCAGCGTGGCCCTTAACATTACCGTACTTGTCAACAATGTCGCCATCCTCATCAACAGCACGTCCTACTAGCTTCTTCGCATCACCCTCGACAACTTGACCTACTGTGTTCCCTTCTTCATCCTCAACCATGGCATTCTTAACGACAACTAAGCCTTGAAGACCAGCGAAAGGACCTTCTGGTTTGGCTTCGCGCTCCTTCTCTGAAATAAGCTCACATCGTCCGATGACCTTTCCAGAGTCATTCCAAATTTGTCCTTGATCATCACACTTCTTGCCAGCGAGGTCTTTTGCATTTCCCTCGACAAGGCGTCCAATTGGGACACCCTCGTCACCGATGACATTGCCTTGCTTATTCACTGCCTTGCCATTGAGGATGGACAAGTCGTCTTTCTCAGGCTCTGCTTCCTCGGGTTCTTCATATCTATCAGCATGGCCAACGACGTTGCCTCGCTTGTCGATCACATCTCCGTCCTCGTCGACAGCTCTCCCTACGAGTTTCTTTGGATCACCCTCGACAATTGTGCCGACCTTGTTGCCGTTTTCATCTTCTACCCAGCCGTCTTTAACCACGATGAGTCCTTCCAGTCCTGAGAAAGGTGCCTCCTCCTCCTCGTCTTCCTCAGGAAGGGTCTTAGCTTTGCCAAGAACGTGTCCCTTGCCGTCCCAAAATTGACCTTCGGCATCACACTCGGTGCCTGATTTGGAAAGCTTCTTAGCATCACCTTCAACAAGTTCGCCGACAGGCTTGCCGTCGGCAGTGACAATTTTGCCTTGTTTGTTGCATTTGAGCCCTTCCAATATCGACAACGGCGGAAGCTCAGGGCCAGCATCTTCGGCCTCTTCAACTGGTTCCTTTGGTTCTTGTGGGATCATCTCGACCTTGCCGACGACGTTACCCTCCTTGTCAACAACTTCGCCTTTGTCGTTGATCTTCATCCTGGCAACGTCTGCCAGTTCGCCTTCGGAAAGCTTCGCAACGGGCTCACCATCCTCGTTGAGGACTTCACCCTTCTTGTTAACTTTCAGACCCTCCAAACTGGACAAGTCCGGAGTTTCTGCCTCTGGTGCCGCCTCCTCAGTCTCTTCAGGAGCATCGTCAGGATGCAGTGCTTTCATTGCCTCATCAGCAGCCTCGCCTGGGACAACTTCCACCTTACCAACCACTTTCCCTTTGTCGTCCAGGATCTCGCCTTTCTCATTAGGCACCCTGCCGGCACATTTCTTCGGATCGGAGTCCTCGGTTAATTTGCCGATTTGCTCTCCTTCTTCGTCAAGAATGTTACCCTTTTTGTTGACCTTCTTACCCTCAAGGATCGAAAGATCTGGCACCAGGCCGCCTGCCTCAGCTGCAGACTCTTTTAGCTTGTCGGCAGCCTCACCAGGGACAACCTCAGCACGACCGATGACATCGCCACCCTCGTCCACGATTTCGCCCTTTTCGTTGAGCTTTTGACCAACTAGGTCTTCATGGTCACCCTCAACTATTTTGCCGAGGGGGGTTCCGTCGTCTCCGAGAATTTCTCCACCTTCTCCAATCTCTCGGCCTTCCAA
>JAABUP010008137.1_pt1 | contig 13532 bp, 9 predicted proteins | sample 5559201 | NCBI WGS metagenome assembly JAABUP01 (sample SAMN10711887, study PRJNA513373) | rock metagenome | isolation source: Antarctica rocks | place: Antarctica | reverse complement strand
CTTGGTCATGGTAGCTGCAAGCTAATCTTTAAGACAGGCCCACACATACCCTCCTGGCTGTTGGATATGGAGGCCACACAGGCCGGCCAGCCAGGGAGTGCAGGGCATGTATGGCTGCATGATGGCGTTGCAGCTGCCCGCAAGGGCAGGACCCAGCCCTTGTACAGCGGCAGCATGCTCAGGCGCACCGGCGGCGCGCGTAATTGACTCGTTCATGAGCGAGCCGCCCATGTCGTTGGCGCCGCAGGCCAGCAGCCGCGCCGCGCGCTCGGGGCCCATCTTCACCCAGGAGGCCTGCGCGCAGGCGGGCCGCGCAGCCTGTCGGGGGGCTGGGCCTGTGGCGCACGGCTCTTGGGCCCGGCGCCAGAGCAGCCAAGGCACCCGCCCGCAATATCACAGCTGCAGCTTTCTAGAGCTGAGTGTTGGAGCGCTCTGGCTTTCTTCAGACCAGCCCACAGCTGTGGCGAGGCACGCGCCATACGCTCTCGACTGGGCCTGCATCATTGTGCAGTGCTGGCGACTCACTCTCATCTATCACAGACCGCCAGCAGGAGCGGCATGCCAGCAGGGCACACTGCAGGGCGCCAGACCAGCGCCGCGCAGGCGCGCCTGGATGTTGCGAATGTTGGGCAGCGCCAGGCGCGCGACGGCGTGCATGAGCACGCACTCGCGCAATGTCGGGCCCCGCCGCGCGCGCCCTGCCGCCAGGGCCCCCAAATCAGCTCTCCTCAGCGCCGTGGTGCCACAAAGCAGTCGCGCATCGACTGGCGCCCGTCCGTGACATGGACACTGTGCGACTCGACCTGAGCCGCCGAGCCCCCGGCTCGCTGCGCCGCGCTCCCTGGCACAGGCGCCGGCCGGCGCCGCGCACGCGCGCGCTGGCACAGGGCATCCGGGGCAGCGGGCGGGCGGGGGCGCGCGCCGCGCAGGTAGATGGGCGCCTCCATGTGCACGAACGGCAGCGGCACAAACTCGGTAATACCGCCGGTGCGCGCCTGCAGCGCGCGCAGCTCCACCAGGTGCCGCGCCCACGCGCCAGCGCCCTCCACGTGCCCAAACTGGCACGCGCTCCGGCCCTCAGCAGCGAGCAAGTCCGGCCGCACGCACGCACACCGGCTGCTCTTCGGGCCAGATCTTTGGCACAGGGCTGTATGCATGAGCGCATGCGCAGGCAGCGAGCCGGGCGCCCAATCTGCGGAGTTGCGACAGTGCTGCACAGGCTGCACTTTCAAAGGGCGCGGCGCGCGCCGGCCGGCCTGGCGCGCGCACCATGATGGTGCTGGTAGTGCGCAGCCCCGCCTCATGCGCCGCCTCCACGACCTGCCGGGGCACAGAGCGTCAGCGGCTCGCCCTTGCCCGAACCCGCGCCGGCACTGGCGGACCTGGGCGGGCCGGCCGCGCGCCTGCAGCCACTGCGCGGACGTCAGCTTGTCGGGGCAGATGACGGCGCGCACGGCGTCGCACAGCACCTCGGCCGCGGTGCCCGGCAGGCTGCCCAGGCCCGCGGCCGCCAGCGCCGCCAGGAAGCGGGCTGGCGGCCAGCGCAGCGACGCCGCGCCGTGCCAGACCTCCAGCGGGGAGAACGCGTGCACGTGCGCGCGCGGCGCGCCCGCCTTGGCCGCCGCCAGCGTGCGCAGGTACGTCTCGCCTGCGCAGCCGCGCCTCGCGTCTCACCTTTAGCACAAAGGGCGCCAGGGTGCCGCAGGTGCATGCGCGCGCGCTCTGCGCGCTGGCGCCCGCGCCCGCCGGCGCGAGCACGCCGCGCCTGCGCGCATCGGCAGGCCTGCGCGCGCGGCGCACCTCTGCCCGGGCACACACGCAAGCCTTGCCCGTGTGCGATCCCATGCCAGACGGCGCGCGGGCGGCGCGCCGGTGAACTCCGGGTGGATGCCGCCCTGGATGCAGACCTCGGTTGCGCCGCGCTCCCAGGCCTCCGCGGCGCGGCGCGCTATCTCCGCCTCCGGCAGCAGGTACGGCGCGTCGCGCAGCTCCTCCCCCGCGCGGCCCTGCGCCGCGCGGTTTGCAGGGTGGTGGGCGCGGCTGGCCATGCGGCGCCCGCTGTACCCGTGTCACGGCGCTCAGCGAATTCTGAACAGGGTGCAAGTTGCCCGCTTGTTGCATGCGGCAGGCGAGCAGGCATGGTGTCTGTCAATACGCAGCAGCCAAAGCTAAAGTCAGGCGCAAAGACCACAAGATTACAATAATGCCGGTGTCGTGCAGCATGGGTCGAGCGCACATGAGCCAGCTGCGAGGCCAGCGGGGGCGCGCGCTTTGCTGAACGCGCAGAACGCGCATGCAAACACGCAAACATTCGTGTTGTTGATGTTGCGGTTCACCACGTAGGTGACGTCGTCCCCGCACAGGCGCCTCCGTGCTGTGTCTGCATGTGCAGCTCTCGAAGTGAGTCGCTCACATGATCCCAAACACATGGTCGGCTCACAACACTTCGAGCAAATGCGTGCGAGGCGAGGCCATGCGACATGTGGTCACACACCATTGCAAGCGCACCGCATACCGCGAGCATCCTCGCAACAGTGAGCACCGCCTTGCAAGGTTGAGGGTACTCAAACGCCGCCGAGGCACTCTTGCACAGCATGCCGCGCAGCCCTGGGCAAGTCCTTGCGGCCGGCGCACCGGCCGCGGCGCACACTGCGTCGAAGTCGGCGCCCCGCGCGGCAAATAGCCGCACAATGTCAGCCTCGCTCAGCTCGTGGCCGCCGTCCAGCACCGCGCGCAGCAGGCGCGACAGATCAGGCGCCGGCGCCGGCCGCGCCGCACCCACGAGCAGCCCATCCTCGCCCATCGCGACCGCCCAGCTGCCCGCGCCCGGCCGCAGCGGCGCTTGCGCAGGGCTGAGGCCAGGGTCTATGCCTACGGCGTGCGCTGCAGCGTCCGCGGCCCCCGCCGCCTCCTGGCTGCGCGCCGCGCTCTGCCAGTCGCGTAAGGCGGACGGAGCGCCGCCGCGCGGCCGCTGCGCGTCCGCGCCCGCACGCGCCTGATGCGCGGCCGCGGCCTGCGCCTCAGCGTCACCCCACGTGCCCGCCGATGTCGGCGCCGGGTGCATCTGGCGGTCGCCGCCCGGCGCAGCTGCGACCGCTCCGCGCGCGTCCCCGGCGCCCGCCGCAGCGGCGGCTGGCTGCGCCAGTGCATCGCTGCCGCCTTGCTCGCTACCGCCCGCTAGGCCAAGGATGCCCGTGCCCGTCTCCGCGGCGCGCACCCCCGATGCTCCGACCGGGCGCGGCAGCACGGCGGGTCGGCCCCAGTCTGACCCCGGCTGACCTGGCGACCCCTGTGGACCAGCCGAGGGCCCGGCAACGGAGGGCGCCGCGGCATGCGCGGCGCCCCCTGCGCCCGCGGCCCCGAAGGAGGCAGGCGCCGGCTCAGCGCCGGCCAGCCCGGGGCTCCAGGCGGAGGCGCGCGCGAGGCCGTCTGCGTCGGCCAGGCGCAGCGCCGCGGCGGCCACGCTGCCGCGCCCGCCGGCGCCGTCCAGCCAGCGGCCCGCTTCGGCGATGTACCCCGGGTACGCCGCCAACCTGGGCGCGCATGCGCATTGGTGTAAAGGTGTAAAGGGTGTGTTCCCTACCTGCAGCTGCGCCGCTTCCGCAGCGGCACTCACACGCCATCCTGCCTGTGGCGGCCGCAGAGGCGTCGAGAGCGCCGCCTAGACACGAGACTAGTGCGCTGACAGGCTGCCGCAGGTGCCATGCAACATCACAAAGGGTTCCACTCTCGGTCGAAGACTTTGTAATGTTGTGACAAATCGGGTGCTCAGACGACAGCCGCTACGAGCACAGGCTCTCCCACGCGCGGCCGGGCCGCCGCGCACCGGGGCACCAGCGCCTTGCCGGCGCTCGCCGTGACCGCCGCGAGCGCCTCCAGGTGCGGCCAGGGCGCCTGCGCGCTGCGCCGCCGCCTCGGCTCCCGCGTGGCGCCGTCGCGGGCGTGGGAGCCGGCGGCGCGGGCCGCGCGCCATGCTCTTCAGGCCGAGGTCGCGTCGCCCTCCCATGCCTCTCCATGGCTGCATTGAGATAAGGCAAAGCGCATGGCTGCCGTGAGGCGGCCGCAGCACAGGCTGGTCGCAGCGCAGACGCAGCGCCGCCATCACGCTGTGCAACATATGGGCCGGGGGCGGGCCGCGCCTCTGGGTTGACGTGGTCGCGCGTTAGCGGCGAGATGCCGCCCCAGTCGCTGACGCCCGCGGCCAGCAGCGCGCGCCAGCCCTTGCGCTCCGCGCCGCCTGGGCGCAGGTGGAAGTGCAGGTCAGGGGAGACCCTTTCCAGTCGCATGTCCAAGGTGATGCCTGCAGCGGCTGCGCATCACATCCCTGTGCCGGGAGTAGGCTGCAGCAGCGCCCGCCGCGCGCGCGCACGCGACAGCTGCCGCCACTGTCCATGCCAGGCTGCCTGCACAGCTGCATCGAATGGCGCCTGCAGCTGCTCGAGCAGCCTCTGCGTGCTCAGCGCAGGGCGGCACCGGCGGCGGGCGTGAGGTTCGGGGGCGCCTGGATGCCCATGGCGGGGCCGAACAGCAGCCGCGCAACGGCCACCGTCCACAGCAGCTCGTCGAGAACCTGGCTGCCGGCAGGTTGGGCGCGCCGGGGGCAGGCCAGCGGCGCCAGGCCAGTCGGGTCAGCCTGGCCTTGCCCCGATGGCGCCCATCCGGAGGCACCTCAGGAAATTCCACCTCAACCGCAAAGCGGTCCCCGCACCTGGTTATCATTTTTAGCACAAGCTCACGAGTGAGACGCTCCGCGCACTCAACGTCACACTTATCCCCCCGGACTAAACGAAATATGCGAATGCCGTCGCGCTCGGCGCACAGCTCTGCAGCTTGCAGGCGGGCGTGGCAGAGGCGTTCCGCGGCCATGGCCGCATCCTCCTCGTCGGCCCACAGTTCCACATGGCCACCGGACACGACGCGCGCAGACCTGACCTTGTTAAAGACCTGAACCTCCAAGCCTTCAACAGCCGCCCCAGAGCCGTCCACCTCGAGATGCGGGAGGCTAGCCAAGCCCTCCAGGAGGGGTGGATTGTCAATGCCCAACCATGGGCTCACACTACTGGCTGGTTTATAGGCTACATCACCGGCTGTCAAGCGGAGGGTGTGCAGCCGTGGCAACCACCCTCCCACGCCTGGGCCCAAGCGCGGCGCCCATGCTATGTTCGACATGTCAAGGTCAGACATCAGCCCAGACAGGCCGAGCAGGTCCAGCTCCTCTAGGGTGCTTGGCATGTACTCGGGCCACAAGAACTCGCAGTCGTATCTGTAGGCATTGATATCACAGCAGGTGATGCCCAGCTTGGTCAGGCGCAGGCCGCTCAGGTCTAGAGCAGGCCGCGCCATGTGCCTCCTCCCACAGGCCACCAGCTGCAGCGGCACTCCGGACAGCTGCAGCAGCGCGCCGCCGTGCCGGGCCAGAAACCGATCAAGCAGCGGCCGCTCCCACAGGATATCCGGAAATGGCTCCTCATCTTCATTAGAAACGACGCAGAACTTGGCGGCCTCCACGCGGCCGGCCCGCGCGGGACCGAGCAGCCAGCGGCGCTGCGCGTCGCTCGAAGGCGCCGCGCTGAAGTCGAGCGCCAGCGGCAGCGGCGCCGCGCGCAGCAGCTCGCGCATGCGGCGGCACACGGACGCCAGGCCGGCCGCGGCGCGCACCTCCTCCGCTGCAGGGCGCGGCGGCCTGTCCGCCCAGGCGCGCCGCAGGATGGCGCCCAGCAGCTCGTTGGGCAGTGTCGTGAAAGGCACCTGCGCGGCCGGCAGGGCGCGTGACGCGAGGCTGTGACCTCGGCTGCGGCGCGAGGCAGTGCAGCGTGGGCTTGGGCAGCCAGATGGACGTGCAGGCAGTGTTCTCCGCCTGCGGTCCGATCTCTCACCGGTGTAATGCTGCACCAACCAGGACTCTGCTGGCACACGCTCTCACACTGCGAGGCGCGTGGCAGCTTGCCTCGAGGTTGCAGGAGTCTCTGGAGGGAAGGGGGGGGGCAGCTTGCGCAGGGCGTGTGTGGGCCCGTCACGCATATCAACACCTCGGCAAGGCAAGGCTTGCAGCTCATTGCAGCCAGTCGCAACCGAGCGCAAGCGCAGGCTAGCTCTCTGGCGCTGCTTCGCAGCACCTCAGGTTTCCAAGCGACGCGAGAGGCCCGCACACAGCGCCAATGTGTTGTCCTTGTATTGGCGTAAGAGTGCCGCACCTCCTTGGCGGCTTGATCACTAGATCCGGGACTCGCCATGCCAAACTCTGCCTCCATTGCAAAGGAGGTCTGGGGTGCGGTGAATGACAAACGGCACGTATGCATATAGCCCTGGTGTGGAACCAGCGGTGTCAAATTGCTCAGCACTCTGGGCCACCTTCCTACGCGCGCACGGTAGTGCGCAGACGTCTGAGCTAGACGTCATCTTTACCAGTGAATCCAAAATGAATTGGGAAGGGGGGAAATAGGGCAGGGCACGGCGGTGCACTGTAACGTTATGGTCCATTAGACTGGAGCAATGGGCTATGCGCCATGAAGGTGCAATTGCAGTGCGGGCAACACTCGTGGGCACCCCGCAGCTGCCTGCCGTGTGCGCGACAGCTGGCTTGCATGTGCTACCAACCACCTGCTGCCGCTCCAGAGGCGTGCGCGTCAGGCGGTTCTGCAGGCACCCATGCGCCAGCAGTTCGGCCAGTCTGCTGGAGTAGAGGCGAGATTACATGCTTGCAACACGAGGCAGACCATACGTTTGCATCCTGCCGGCACAGTGTGTACCTTGCCGGCACTAGAGCTGTTGTAATGTAAAGACGGAGTGCACACTTCCACCGCCCGCACTACCGCACCAAGAGCGTGTGAGCCGCAGGCAGTCCAAGGTCACACCCACTTTTCACTTCCTGCGACCACGCCACATTGAACCTCAAGGAGACTCCCTGCTAGCAGAGCAGCAGGGCAACTGTGACACAGTGCTTCCGCCCCCCACCAAACCAAGCACGCCGCGTGGGGCAGTTGGGAGGCGGCTGGGAGGCACGCACGCCACACCCGTGCACGAATTGTTTCACGAGGCTCGCGGCTGGGCTGCAGTGTTCACATACGTGATGACTTGGGGGCTGCGGATGCCGAATGCGCGCTCACTCGCCTCTACAAGCTTGTTACAGGCGGGCTTCCGCATGCTGCATGGCCTGTGCTCTGCCCATCATTTACTTGCCTACAAAATTAGTAGTAAAAACCTAGCAGCATTGTTAATGAAACTCATCACGCCGTGCCTCAGCCGGCTCATCACTGCACACAGGGATCACTGAGGGATGCCGGGCGGTGTAACAGGGCATCAACCCAGCCTCAAAACTGTCTTCAATGTACAAACCGCTTAACAGCCTTCCAGGGTACCCATACTTTGCCACAAGCCTACCTCTGAGGCGCGCATCACTATCATTTACACAATATGCTGCTCGCCACATGTGAGCAAAAAGGGAAAAGCGCTCCGCCTGTCGCGTGAGCACCCAGGCTGTACGCTGCATGCGCCTGTTCAGTCACGCTGACCGACATGTACACAGTGCGCGGCGCACGAGGTCACAGACACCTGTTACAGACACCCAGGCAGCGTGGGCCGAGGGCAGGGCGGCCGCGCCTCGCCCAGCCGGAACCCGCCCCCGGCCGCAGACGCGCCGCGCTCGGCGTCAGGCCGTCGCGCCTCGCATCGCGCTCTCTGACAGGCTGTCGGAGTAGCCTTTGCGGCCGTCGGTGGGCTGTACGGTCACCTCCAGCACCTGCATCGGCTGCGCGTCGTGCTGCGCGGGCCTCGCCATACACTCGAGTCAGCGCCCCGCTCTGCCGCGGCGCGGGAGCGCAGCCTAGCGGCGCACTGCGCAGGCGGGCCCAGCAGCGCGGGCCCAGCACCTGCGACGGCACCTCGAAGCGCACGCCCGGCACGGCCTGCGCAGCGGCGGCGTTGGGACCGGTGGCACGGGCGCGCGGGTAGGGTGCGCGTCAGAGCAGCCCCGGGCGGCGGCGGCCGGTCGCCCGGCCCCCACCTCACCTTGTACGCCTGGGCGACCCGGGCGCCCGACAGGCGCTCCAGCCGCTCGGTGAGGACGGCCAGCACGCTGGCGGGCGGCGCGGCCTCGCCGTCCCTGCCATAGCTCCAGATGTTGCCCGGCAGCGGCGCGCGGCCGACCGGGTAGCCGGCGGACACCGGCACGGCCGCCACCTCCAGCGCCGGGCCGCTCGCCGCGGCGCAGCCCGCCCTGGCCTTGGCGCACACCAGGAACGCCGCGTCGCCGTGGCCCGCCGTCGTGCGCGCCTGGCGCGCGCGCGCGGCCGAGCTCGGCGCGCAGCGGGCCGCCGCGGCGCGCCGAGGACGGGCGGGGCGCCGGGCGCCCGGCGCGCGGGGCGTGCCGCGCACCAGCAGGTGCGCCAGCATGCCCTCCACGGCGGCCTCGTGCGCCTGCAGGACGCGCGCATGCAGCAGCAGCGGCAGGGGTATCGCCTGCGGAGGCAGCTGGTAGAAGTCGGCCTCCCTGGCGTAGTCCACCAGGTCGACCCCGACCGGCAGGGCGGCCGGCCTCCCGCACCTGCCGCGCGCGCCCGGGCAGCGCTGGCGGCCGGCCGCTGCCTGGCAGCTGAGTGGCGACCGCGATGTGCGGGAGCAGACCTCTGCAGCCAGGGCGCCTGCTGCATGGCGCCCCTTTCCCGGTCCCACCACAGTGAGTCTGCATGCCAAGCCCGTGCACAGCCGCAGTTGGCTGATGCAGAGGCAGCACCTCAGTCAGCAGCTGCTGCTGGGGAGAAGCAGGAGCTCACCACATGTAATCGTGCAGGCGGTGGAACAGCTCTGGGCAGCGGTGGAACGTCAACGTGACCGGCCGGTCCACCGCGCCGCGCTGCCAGACGCGACACCCTTCGCGCCTCTCTTCGCCACATGTTGTCACAGCGCAGACTCGGGCACTGGCAGGAAATGCCGGGCCGCTGGTGCAAGCATCACCCGTGGGCAAAAGCACAAGCGCCCCGTCAGAACGCAAGACCGCTGCGCCGCTCCACACTGGCAGAACTTGCCGGCCACTCACCTCAAGGCCAGCCAGAGAGGCCACCAGCGCGCCGGGATGCGCGTCCAGTGTATCGGCCTTAAATTGGTATGTGTGCATTGCTTCTTGGGTGAGGCCCACAGTGCAGTACACCAGTTCCCTGCCGCTGGAATCGTTTCCAAGCAGAACGCCGCCGTATCGCCCGTCGCCGGAGCCACAACCAAGGCCGGGCAGCCCAGCAAAGCTATGGCGGTGCATTGCACTAAGCAGGACCTGAAGACTGGCCTATGTATCGTGCCCGCCACGCCAATGCGCAGCTTATTGCAGCTCAGCAGGGCGCAACTTGGCGAGGGCCTTGCCAAGCAGCCGCTCAAGCTCGAAAATTTTGTTTTCCATCAGGGCCTGTTTAGGGTACGGCTGCTATCGGAGAGTGCGAAGGACTTGTGCGCACGGCGGGCCATGCTCCCCAGTCCGTGCCGGCCTAGACGAGCGTGTGCCCAAGCGCACAGGTGTCAGCAGCAAGGCGCAGATCGGTCACACAAGTCGCCCGCAGTGCTCGCTGCCAGCGAGCTGGGAGTCTCGCGTCTGGCAGCCGCGGCGGCAGCGGCGTCCGCGATGTGCGTCTGCTGAGCGCGGGATCAGCGCGGGATGTCGCAAGCGCAAGCGGCCCCGCCCGCCCAGCGGAGCGGCCTGTTTGGGCGGCTATGGAGCGGCAAGGTACGGGGCCGGGGATGCCCGTGCAGTGCTCTGCACGCTCTCCTCAGCCGCGCTGGCATCACACAGCGCTGCGCACCACCCCGCTCACCTGATCGCGCCAGGCGTGCGCCCGGACGTCTGGGCCCTGCATGCGTTCAGTTGTATGACAGTGACAAGGCCGCGCGGTATCTTTGCGTACCCAGCAATCCGTGCCTGCGGCAGCCCCGGAGCCTGCGCGCTCGCGCGGCGCAGGGCGCGGCCGAGGGCCGCAAGAAGCCCGTCAAGGCCAAGCTGGGCGAGAAGAACACGATGTTCTACGACGAGGAGGTGCGCCCAGGGCCGGGCGCCCCTGTGCCTGTCGCGGGCCTCTGCTGGGCGCGGGAGGCGCGGCAGCCTAGCGGGCGGGGCGCCGGGACGGCCGCGTGCCTTGATCGCCCTGCAGCGCGCTGTCGTTGTGGCAATGGGGCTGGTGCCTGATCACACGGCCGACCCAGCTGGCGGGGGCGTGCCTGCGTCCTGCGCGTGCGCTGAGGCTCCGCGGGGCGCGCCCGCGCTCGGTGTGGCAGCGGGCAGGTGTGGTGGGCGGCAGGGGGGCGCGGGCAGCTACTATAAGGCACTGCAGTGGCTGAGCGGGTGCATGTGGTCTGTTCGACAGCTGAAGATGTGGCGGATGCCTGGGGAGCCCGCGCCGGAGGGCGGCGGGGCGCCGCCGCCGCCGCCGTCGCGCGCGGCGTCGCCCGCCGCGTCCGACGCCGGCAGCGGCCAGGGGGACGGCGCCGCGCGCGCCACCGGGTGCGCACACAGCGCAGGCTGGGGCAGTGCACCAGCGCGCCTTCCTGTGCGCTGCCCTCCCGGCGCGCTATGCTGCGGACGTTGGCTGCTACTGGCACGTGCCAAGGAGGCCACCGGGGGCTAGCAGCCCCGCACGAGTGCACTGGCGGCGCGCCTGTCTCTAAAGCTGCGGGTGGCAGCTTTTGACGGCGCCGAGCCAGCCAGTGCTGTGGTCAGCGCCAGAACCTGAGCCATTAGTGTATATGAACTACATGGTTCGTGCGGGGACACAGGGCGCGGGGCGTGGCCGCGCGGTACGCCGATGCAGGGCTGCTGGGCGGGACGGCGCGCGCGGCGGTGCCCGCGGACGCGCTGGCGCCCAGGCCGCCGCTTGCGCCGTCGGCGCCCACGGTGCGCGGCTACTGCTGTGGGGGACTCAGGGTTGGGTGAGCACGGCAGGGTGGGGCTCCCGCGCACGAGCCAACCTGCGCAGTATGCACTCGTCAGGTCGCAGACACTCTGAGCACGCAGGCGCGGCCTGTGCAACTGCGCCAGTCAGTGCGGGTTGCCCAGCGCGGCGGGGCGCACGCGTGTCTGGCGAGGACGTGCAGGCAGGGCGGCCCATGAGGCTGTGGCTGCATGGTTGGCGGGGCAGCTGTCGCCGTTCAGCTCGGCAAACGCCCGGGCGTCTGAACAGCCTGCTGCGGCTGTCGGGCGCTGCGCGTGCGGCGAGAGGTAGTCGCCAGGGCACCCTAATAACGTTGGCCCGCCGGCGCAGTTCTTCGTGCCGGGCGGGGGAGCGGCGGCCGGCGCGGCGGCCGCGCAGCCGCGCTTCTTCGTGCCGGGCGCGGCCGCGTCCTCGCAGGCGCGGCCCTGTCTTCCGTGCGATAGCCTGCGCCTGCATGGCCGCCTGCGCGGCCCCGTGCGCGGACACGGTCCACAGTGTCTGCGCCTGCATGGCCGCCTGCGCGGCCCCGTGCGCGGACACGGTCCACAGTGTCCGCAAGGCGGGGGCCAGCCTGGCCGCGCGCCTTGCTGCACACCAGGCGGGGTCTGCCGGTGGGGCATGTCAACGGCTGGTGTTGGTGCTGCGGCGCCTGTCGTGCGGAGCCTTGCGGCGCCCTCACCGGGGCGGCGCCGACGAGCCCGGCCTGCGTCAGGCGGGCGGGTACGCCGCATTTGGGCGGGGCGCAAAGGGCCGCGGGCGCGCCGACGTGCGCGGCGCCGACGACAGCGAGGCAGTGGCGAGCCCCAAGCGCGCCAAGCTCGGTGCGCCGCGCTCTGCCGTGCAGGGCTCTGCGCGGGCTCTGCCGAGCCTGCGGTGCTCCTGCCAGTGCGCGATCCCGCAAGCAGCGCCCTCCGCAGAGCGCTTGGTGCTGGTGTGCTGACAAACGGCGGGGCGTGCAGACGCTTGCGAGCCCGCGGTCGCGGACAATGACAACGCCACTGCTGCTCCCGAGGCGGGTGCGCGCCCAGCAGCACCGAGCGCACTCCGGCGCCCCTCGCCGTCCTGCCGCCTCAGGCGTGGACAGCTGCCTGCAGCAGGAAACGCCATAGCTGCAATACACAGCCAGCCGCGCGGGCCCCGCCTGCGTTTGGCCGGCGCCGACCGCCGACGGCCGCGCGCAGGCATCACGCCCAGCGAGTCCGTGGGCGAGAACGCGAGCTGGGGCGGCGGCGAGCCCTCGCTGTCGGGCCCCGGCTGGAGCGCCGACGCGGCCGCGGGCAGCGAGGCGGACGCGCCGCCCGCCGGCTCACCCACCAGCTCCGCCCCGGACGCGCCCGCCTGGCAGGGCTGGCGCGCGGGCGCCCCCGCCGCTGACGCCGGCGGCGCGCCCGATCCGGAGGGCGCTGCCTGGGCCGCGCCCGGTGCCGAGCGCGGCGCAGAGGCGGCCGGCGGCGCCGGCGTGGGGTCTGGCGCGCCAGGGGGCGAGGCGGGTGGCGGCGGCTGGGGACAGGGCGGCGACCCGTTGGACGCCCCGGATGCGGGCGGCGCCGGCGGCTGGGGGAGCGGCGCGGACCCGCTGGAGCCCCTGCAGGGCGCCTGGGCGCACGGGGAGGACGCGCTGGGCCTGCCCGCGGGCGCAGGCGGCGGCGGGCTGCCGGGCGGCGACCCGCTCGACCTGCCCGAAGGCGCCCGTGGCGGCTGGGAGGGCGGGGCGGACGCGCTGGCGGCCCCGCAGGGCGGCGCCGGCGGCGCGGAAGGCGGCTGGGCCGCGGAGGCCGGCGGCGGCGCGGCGGCCGGCGCGGACGCGGGCAGCCGCGTGGAGGGCGGCGGCACGGGCGCCTGGGGCGGCGGCGGCGAGGGCGGCGGCGAGGCGGGCGGCGGCGAGGCGGGCGGCGGCGAGGTGGGCGGCGGCGAGGCGGGACCCTACGGAGGGTACACATGGGACCAGGCGCGGCCCCGCGCTGGCGGCGCAGCCCCCTGCCGCGCCAAAGCGGGCGGGGGAAGGCTGCATGCACCGCAGTGCGGCTTCGGGCGAGGCAGGTCACGGGGACGGCCTCCAAGCACGGCGGTCGTGCGTTGCAGCCGCCTGTTCACCTGGACGCGCGCGCGTCACGCACGCGCTGACGAGGCCTCGACACACCTGCTGTCCCTCGCCGCGCTCGGGGCGTGACAGGCGGCGTGACCGGCGGCCGGCGTGCAGATGCACGCCTGGGCGGCGTACTACGTGGAGATCGGCCAGTGCACGGAGGCCGAGGCGGGGGAGTGGGTCGCCGGCCTGGTCGCGCAGGCCGAGGCCGCCGGCGCGCCCGCGCCCGCAGCGCCCGCGCCCGACGGCCCTGACCCCGCCCAGGATGATGCGCACGCCGAGCCCGCCGGCGATCCGTCCGCGTTCGATGCGGCTGCTGAGCACGCGGACGCGCACGCGGCGCCGGGCGCGGCTGGCGCGGCCGGCAATGGCGCGGCCGGCGACGGCGCGCCCGCATGGCCGGCGGTCGGGCAGGCGCCCGAGCCGCCCGAGGACGGCGCCGACGCGGCCGCCGGCGCGGATGCGGCGGACGCGGCGGAGCATGCCGTTGCGGGCTTGGGCGGCGACACGGCGCCGGGCGACGGCGACGACGCGCCGCG
>JAABUP010008136.1_pt1 | contig 13532 bp, 17 predicted proteins | sample 5559201 | NCBI WGS metagenome assembly JAABUP01 (sample SAMN10711887, study PRJNA513373) | rock metagenome | isolation source: Antarctica rocks | place: Antarctica | reverse complement strand
CGGCGCGGCGCGCGCGCGCGCCTGCATCAGCGTGACGAACGCGTAGATGCCCTGCCCCTTGATCGGGTGCTCCATGGGCACGACGGCCGCCTCGGCGCACTGCTCGTGCTGCGTCAGCGCGCCCTCCACCTCCGCCGTGCCGATGCGGTGCCCCGACACGTTGATGACGTCGTCCACGCGCCCTGCGGCCCGGGCCAGGCGCGCCTCAGCGGCCGCCTGAGCGAACTGCTGCAACGGCGCGCTCCGCGCCTCGGTCGAGCCAATGCTGTCAGGAGTCGCGTTGGACGGCGGGAGCGCCATGTGGCAGCTTAGCCACCAAAAAAGTAAGTCGCAGCAGCTTCTTGTCAAAAAATCTACACAGACAAGCGGAACACTGCCATGCTGCAGGCGGCGCGCGTCCGCTGGCGCAGCGCGCACCAATGAGCCAGTAGTAGCCGTCCTTGTCGCGCCGGCAGCCGTCGCCCGTGAAGTAGTACCTGCCACGGCGCAGGAGCGCAGCCCTCAGATTTCTTTGAACGACCGGCCCTACCTGCAAGCCTTGGAAGCGAGCATCTGACCCCTATATATTGGGCAGGCAGCTCTCAGACATGACCCCCCCCCACCGCCCCCCCCCCAAACAGAATGTGCAATGCAGAGATGATGTTTGCACGACAAACACATGCACAGGGTTGGCGGGACCACGATGAAGCGCACCCGGGGTACAGGTTGAAGTACGTGGCCTCGAAGCGCGCATGGTCGCCGCTCAGCGTGCGCATTCCGCTGGGCCATGACCGCTTTATCACGAGGTACCTGCCAACACCCAGCTTCAGCGGCAAAGCTTTCCAGCCTGTTTTCAGCCTGTCATCGACAGTTATTCATGGCGGCCTTTTCTTATGAGTCAGGGAGCTCACGAGCGGGCCTGAGCGCGCATGCCCACAGAGGCCGTGCGGCACCCTACGCAGCGGTGCGGCGCGCGCGCGGGGCCGCGCACCCCTCGCACTCGCCCTGCAGCTCCTCGCCCTTCTCGTTGAGCACGGCGGGCTCGACGCCGAAGAAGGGCAGCGTCGCGCTGCCGGGCTTGAGCTCCGTCGCGCCGGGCAGGGGCGTGATCATGTGCGCGCCGGTCTCCGTCTGCCACCACGTGTCCACGATGGGGCAGCGCCCGTTGCCGACCACCTGGCGGCATGCGGGGTCAGGGTTAGGGTCGGGGTTAGGACCACACCAGGGAGCCCTTCCTGCTGCCGGCGGCAGACTGAACGCCTGGCGCCCACAATGCTACAACCTCCAAGCTGGCCGGGCGTGCGCAGTCGATCACAGAGCACTGCGCTGCAGCGCCTGCCAGGCATGCGGCCGGGCCCGGGGTGGGAGGGCGCACGTCGTGATACCACAGCCAGGCCTCCGGGTTGATGGGCTCGCCCACGGAGCCCAGGATGCGCAGCGACTCCCGGCTGTACTTCTTGACCCACTCCGGCCCGAAGGACTGCAGCGAGCGGATCGCCGTCGGCGCCGTGTACAGCAGCGACACCTGCGCGGCCGCCCCCGCGCAGCGCGCTTGTCACTTGTCCTCATTGGTGACCGACGCCTGCTCAAGCTCGAGGCGCGGGCACATGTCACACCAGCGCCGCCACAGGACATGCTTGGTGGGATGGGGGACACATGTATGGTAGGGGCCTCGTTAGGCTCACGACTAACCCTAACCCTATATATTATATATATAATACATTATACTAATCCGTAATCAGGGTCGCCACAAAGCACGCCTCGGCCCCCCACCTTGTACTTGTCGACCAGGTTCCACGCGCGCCCGGCGTCCGGGTGGGTGGGGATGCCCTCGAACAGCACCTGCGTGGCCGCGTGCAGCAGCGGCCCTGCGCCGCCCCGCCCACAGCGCTGTGAGGACCAGCGCATGGTCGGGCAGGCCTTGCCCGCAGAACGGCTCGAAAATTCTGCCATGGTTGGCAGTCCACGGCTGACATGCGCTGATGTTGAGCACTGGCCCTGCACAGCTGGCCCGCTCCGCAGCACCCCCACGCAACGCGCGCTGTGGCGAATGCAGAAGCGCGCATTATCAGTGTACCTGGTCGCCCGCTCCCTGCTATGTGTGGTGTTATGCAGGCACTATCCTGTTGCCCAATCAACAGCAATCCTGTTATTGTTATAAGGCAAGCAGGCACTTGCATGGCAGCGCTCCAGCTCGGGTGGCAGGAGCGGGAGCCAAGCACCGTAGGCGACGTAGGAGTGCCCGGTGATCCAGCCGCAGTCCGCGGTGCACCAGTAGACGTCGCTGAGGTGGTAGTCAAACACGTACTTGAACGTGGTCGCCGTGCCCACCATGTAGCCGCCCAGCGTGTGCTCCACGCCCTTGGGCTTGCCGGTCGAGCCGCTCGTGTACAGCTGCGCGCGTGCACATGATTAGGGTTAGGGGGCTAGGGTACCAGCTAAGCGCGTGGGGCCCTGCCTTTAGGCCGTACGGGACATGCTTTTGAGTCCCTGCGCCCTGCGCGGGCCCGCGAGCGCGCACAACTCCGTTCGTCAGCGGCCGATGCGCTCCCTGTCCGAGTCCGCGCGCCAGCAAACAGAGCATGCGCAGTCGTGTGCCTTGCACACAAGGCCTTCACAGCGGCCGGCCAAGCGACCTCGGAAGTCACTGGGTGGAGAGGTGCAGCAACAGGGTAGGATAGGGTAGGATAGGGTGAGCAGCATGCCTTGAACAGCGGCTCCTCGGCACCCATCCACTCCACCGCACACGTGGTTGGCTGCCCCGCCACCTCGTCCTGCCACCAGGCGTCGCGGCCCGGCACGAATGGCACATCCGCGCGCTTGGCCGCGCGCGCGTGGTCGAACACGAGCACCGTGGGCACCTCGTGGCCGCCCGCGGTCACCTTCCTGAGCGCGTCGTCCACGATGCCCTGCGCAGGGTTAAGCCTCAGCCGCCACTCACAAACCCTGTGCGCGCCGCATGGCCGCCCGCAGTGTCCTTCTTGTGCGCATCGTCCGCGGTGCGCTGCGCAGGATGATAACCAAGGTGGCCACGCTGCAACAGATGCCACCACCCGCTCCGGCTGCGTGCGGCTGCGACGTGAGCCCTCCTGCAGACTGGCAGCCCCGGTGCCACGCGCGCGCTGCCGAACCGGGCCGCGGTCCGCCGAGCGCGCCCCGCATAGGGAAGGTCACACTACCCTACGCGCGCCTTCAGCGAGATGGGCTTGGCGCCGCGCTTGACGGCTGACGCGGTAAGCACCACGCGCGGGCGTGAATCCAGGATGCGCCCGCTCAGCGACTCGGCCGAGAAGCCGGCAAAGACGACCGAGTGCACCGCGCCAATGCGCGCGCACGCCAGCTGCGCCCGCGCCGCACACGCTTTTACGCCCATCACAGGGGCATCACAACAGCAATGCAACACGCGCACATGCGTCAATATGCCTACAAGTAGCGCTCTTGGGAGACAGAACTGAGGCTGGTAGTCGTCTGCTGGCATGCAGGCGGCGCGCTGACGATATCATATTTGGCATCCCAAGCCAGCGGCGCCTTCGGGTCCCCGTGAGGCACGGGCGTGGCGCGCCATGGCCGCGGGCAGCTCCGGGATCATGGGCATGTAGATGGTGACGTCGTCGCCGCGCTTCACGCCCACGCTGCGCAGGTAGTTGGCGATCTGGCACACCTGCCGCCGCGCCGCGCGCGCGCGCGTGTCAGGCGCACACCACGCGCCAGGCTGTTTCGGCGCATGCGGAGAGGACTTGCCGCCTCACAGCGCGTGCACGCTCCTGTGCATGGCAGGCCGCCACACAGCTCGGCGCTCGTCGCGCTGTCGCGCCGAACGCGGCGGGTACGCGCGTGCACGGCGTGCCGTTAGTGCACTCAACGACGTGAAGCTCCGCTTGGCTCAGCGCCTGCCCCAGGCGTCTGCCGCACACGCAGACCCGTCCGACGCCAGTCCCACGCCCGGCGCGTCGCGAGCTTAGCCAGGGCGGCCCAAGCGGCTGCGCAGCCCACCACGCACTCCGAACGCTAGTCTGACGTTCAGAGTGCTGCGCCATCAACTCGCCTGTGCCAGCAGCTGGCTGTAGGTGGTCACGGAGTCCTCGCCGAGGTCGTTGCCCTCCCAGTAGAAGGCGACGCGGTCGCCGTGCCCGGCCTCCACATGGCGGTCCACGCAGTTGTACGCCATGTTCGTCTCCGCGCCGGTGAACCACTGCACGTTCACGGGGCCCTTGCGCGAGTCGAAGTTGAAGCTGCGCGCCAGCGCGCGAGATGCGGTCGGAGACAGAATGCAAGCGCGGCGGTGCATGGGCTGCGCCGGGCTGGCCGCGCTCACGTGCGGCACGGCGTCTGCCGCTCTGTTGCACGCCGGCACCAATGTTCACTGACAGCGACAGCAACGCCAGGCTCGCGCGACGCGAGCTGCGGGGGGACTAGGCCGGATACAGATCAGTCGGCCGGCTGCGTGCCCGGACTGCCGCCAAGCGGCCGCGTGAGCTTTCGCGATGCCAGCATTGCGCTTGAGGGGCACCTGTGGAAGGGCGCCTCCCATTTCTTCTCCCAGTGGAACTCGGAGGCAATCCTGCCCCAGAACTGCTCGGGGGCCTCCAGCGACTCCTTGTACATGGCATCGTACTGCTCCTTGCTGCCGCAGTGCGCATCAGGCCACTGCGGCGCCGCATACGTGTGGTAAACATGCCCATGATGCGCCTGCTCGCGCGCCACGCCATTGGTTGTCATCGCAACACGCGCAACGTGGCGGCAAGGCACGCGCGGGCGTGGTGCTGCGCCGCAGAACAACATCTGGCTGATGTCAGCGCAAGTAGATTGCTCGAGCTGGCAGTCTATTTTGGGCTGGCCAGGGTCTGCTCCGAGGAGCCTAGGCTCTCGGGGACGGCAGCACGCCAAGAATTGCTGAGCTCTGGAGAAAACACAGGCTGCCGACCATGGGCGGCTCACGGCCGCTTCTGGAAACCGGCATGCGCGGGGCGAGGCGCGGCGCACCTGGCGCCTGCCATTGCAGTCACATGCAGCGGCCCGACCCCGCAGCGCCCCCGTCGCACCCCGCCGCGCCGTCCAAGGATGCGGTGCGGGGCGCGGCGCTGCTGGCCGCGCTCGCCGCCTCCGGGTGGCTGTTCACGGCCGGAGCGGCCAATGCCGCGACGGGCAGCCGCAGCTGGCAGCCCCGGCGCCACCACCGGCGGCTGGGCCAGGCAGAGCGCGAGCCTGACAGCGGCCGCGCAGCCAAGGCGCGCCCGCCTTTGGCGCATGCCGCGGCCTTGTGCCACCATGGCCGAGTCAATGCCCTGCCTGGCTCGCTGACCTGCACGCCCTGTCCTGTTTCTAGGACCGTAAGCAGTAATGGACACCGCGCTGCCTGTGCAAAGTGACGCGGGCGGCTTCAATGTTGGCGCGCTGCCTGGGACCTGTCCGGGCAGCGCTCCCGTCCCTGTGCGGCACACACCTGTGCAACCCGCGAAGCCTGCTGCTGGGACGTGCAGGACGGCCTGCGGCGGAGGCGAGCAGAGGTGCTGGACGATGCAGAAGAGGCGCCCTTGTCCGTGCAGGCGCAGGTGCGCTCGCGCACGTCCGCAGCTTCCTCGTTTGCGGCGTCTTGTGACAGTCGAGCGGACAGGGTGTACAACAGACACGCTCAACGCCGCAGATCTTGCTCTCGCAGTAGGCCTACTGCGAGGTGTGCCAAAGCCTGGGGCTTGGCGCAAGCGCCTGTGTGAACGCGGCAGGTGGGCGGCGCGCTGCATGAGGCGCGCAGCCTGGCGGCGGGCGTGCAGACCTCACTCGCGCGCGCGCTGCGCGCCGCGCCACGGCGCGACGCGCAGCTGCACCTCAGCATCGCCGCGCCGCCGCGCGCGCCCGCGCAGCCTGCCGGCGGCGACGGCGCCATGCCGGGGCTGCTGTACGCGCTGCTGGCGGCTCTGGGGGTCTTGGGGGCGGCGCTGGCGGTGCGCGCGGCGAGCGGCGCGCGGTCGCGGCGCGCGAGCGGTGGACGCTGGGTCCGCGACCGCTCGCTCGGCGGCAAGATGGTGCGCGCGCGCTCGGCTGCGCCGGCGGAGCGCTGACGCTGCCAGAGAGCGGCGCTGCGACAGGGTGTATGCATGGTTTTTTAGCTTCAGGGGAGTGTCTGGCTTGGACTTGCAGCGCGCGCAGCCTGTGATGACTTTGCGTGCCAGGCCGGCGCAGCGCATTGGCGTCCCAGCGGGCTGGCCGCCCCGCGACAGAGGACGCGGCAGCGCTCGTGCACCCTGCCCGCCTGACACAGAACCCTCTTCCAGGTCTTTGTGGAGGATGTGCCGGGCGCGCCGCCACAGCGCGCGCGGGACGACGACTTTGAGCTGCCCGGCCAGCGCAGCGCGGTGGCCGCGGCGGGCGCGGCGCTGGCCGGCGCGCCTGCGGCGGCGCCCGGCGCGCCGGGCGCGGGGTCGGGCGCGCCTGCGACGGCCGACGGCGCGCGGCCCGCGGGCGAGGGCGGGGCCGAGGAGGCCATGCCGGAGTGGTGGAGCCCGTCGCCGCGGCTCAGCGTCAGCGCCGCCTACCGCGAGCAGGCGCGTCCGGCAGGGCCCCGCTGGCTTGCTGGAGGATGTGGCTCAAACGCAGGCACGCTGCCGTGAATCGTATTGACAAGAACATGAATGCAAGATGCCGAACCTGCATCTGCAAGGACTGAAAGTGTTGGGCACGATGCGTCGCGAGCGTGCTATGAATATTATAACACGGATCTGCAGTGCGCCACCATATCCTAAGCTGGCGACTGCCCAAAGACTGACAGATGGACCACCCTTTACAAGGCGCACGCCAGGCATTCCCACATGCAGTACAACCCCATGCGCAAGCGTGAGACGCTGACGCAGAGTGCGTGCGGGCGCAGGCGGCGCAGCGGGCGCGCGAGATCCTGGCCGACCTCGAGGACGCCAAGCTGGCGGGGCGCGACTACGACATCGGCCAGCTCGTGGCGCTGCGCCAGGTGAGCACGTCCCGTGCGTGGGCAGCGCGCGCACGCGCTCCACGGACTCCCGTACGGGTGATGGGCGCATGGCGTGAGCTTAAAAACAGAAAAGGAATAAAATGAAAAATAGTAATAAAGGGAAACAAGCCGCGTGGGGTCGCCAACCCCGCGCCGTCAGCCAGCATCGAACCTCTTTTCCCTTCCGGGTGGGCCGCCGCGCCGACACACCTGCGGAGGATGTACACCGATGCGAGAGCGCACGCGCCTGCCCCGGCCGCGCCGCAGCGCCTCCACTGCAGCCGCTGCAGCAGCCGGGCAGACACAGCCCAGCAACTGACGTAGTAGCGATCGATGTTTCTTGGCATTGTAGGGCATCGCTCAGCCCTGCCGGGATGACAAGCGCGCCTCGCGCAGCTGGTGTCATGGCGCCGATTGGAGCGGCGCTGTGCTCGGCTGAGCACCAAGGTTGCTGCCTAGCTCACGCACAGGGACACATGTCACTGTGGACTGCCTGCGCTGCTGGGCCGGCAATCGCGCTCGCCGCGCAGGTGTGCGGCGAGGCGGGCGCGACGGTGCGCGCGCGCACCGAGTCGGGCCGCGACGCGCTGTTCCGCGCGGGCGCGGAGGCCGCCGCGTCGGCCGCCATGGACGCGGCCACCTCGCGCCTGGCCGGCGCGGCGCCCGCGCGCTTCGTCACCGGGCTCGCGCGCGACCTGGGTGCGCGCGCCGGGGCGCCGGGATGAGCTGCGCCGCACCTGCTCATGCACGCACCCTCTGGGCTGCCACCTTGCTTTGCGCATGGGCGACAGAAGTCCACCTGCGCACTGTCCAACTCGGGTGTTGCATGCTGCTGAGGAGGGCACTGATTACATGTGGGCGGATGCTGATCCGTGCACAGTCAAGTAGGACAGCGTGTTACTGTTTGCTGGATTACTTCTTCCCAGCACGCATGGAGAGCACAGGCACTGAGTGGTTACCTCGCGGCAACAAGCACGCTCACTCAGGGGTCTGTCTTGGCTGCGCAGACGTGCCGCAGCAGCGCGCGGCCGCGATGACGCTGGGCGTGGTGGCGGGTCGCGCGCGCGGGGCGCTGGTGGACGCCTGCGCAGCCTACCGCGCCCGCGACAGCCAGGCACGCGCCTGGGCACCGCGTCATGCAAATGCGCACCTCCCTCCAATTCAGGCGCGGGGTGTCGCCTGGGTTTGGGTGGCGGTTATTGCTCACGTCCGGGCGCCGTGTCCAGGCGTGCGGCAGAGCGCCTGGGCGCTTGGACGCGGCAGGATAGGGTACGTGGTAGGGGCGCCCGCAGTCATGACGGGGAGGGGGGGCGCGGCCGCGCGCGCGCAGGAGGCGGTGTTCCAGCTGCTGCGGCTGGCGGGCCTGCTAGACGCGCTGCCGCTGCCGCCCGGCAGCGCGCAGGCCGAGATGGTGGCCGCGGGGCTGTCCCAGCGCGCCACGCTGCCGGAGCGCGAGGCGCGCCGCCCTACAAAGCACCCCTTAAGCCCACAAATAACCCTGGGCTAGCTTGCTGTGCGTGAGGATGTGCATGCCAGGAGGTGTGCATGCCAGGAGCGCTTCGCTTGGCTGGAGCACAACAGTCATGGTGCGTGTCTGCGCACTGTGCTGCACGCGCCAGCATTGTGGGCGCGAAGGCCGCGCATGGGGCTGCTGAGGCGTGTGGGTTCAGGCACAATGGCAGCTTGCTAGGCAGCTTGCTAGGTCGGCACGGGAGTAGACGAGCCCAGCGCACCCGTGTACGTCTGCACAGTCTGATTGGTGGGCGGGAAGAATCGACAGAGGGCGGGGCGCTGTTGGCAGGGGCAAGCCAGTGCACACAGTGTGCTTGGCTGCTTGTGACGTGATTGGGAACATACAGAGGCTGCGCGTGCGCCAGGCCATCTTCCTGACGTACGGGAAGATGGAGCCGCGGACGGCCGACCGCGTGGCCGAGCTGCTGAGCTTCGACCCGGCGCTGGTCATGCCGCAGCTGCGCGCGCACGCGGCGCCCGCCCCGGTGCCAGCCGGCGGCAGCGGCAGCGCCGCCAGCGCCCCCGGCGGCCAGCCAGCGGGCGGAGCGCGCGCAGCTGAGGCTGAGCAGCCGGCAGCAGGCCCGGCGGAGCAGGCGTAGGCTGACCGGCACCATGCGCTCGTCGGTTTCAGGCTAGCTTTGCAGCTGCTGCGCTGCATGGCACTGCGAGGAGCAGGATGGTGGTGGAGCGATTCAACTTGTGCTGTGGCGTGAGGATGGGCCGTGTAACATGGCTCATATTAGACCAGGCATTGCAAGGGTCTGCTGAGCAGGAACCTTGGTGCATGCATGCTAACCCAGCTGCACCTCTGCAATTTGCGAGCTTGTTACAGCCAAGCTCAGTGTCAGTAACAGTGTGCCTTTCTTTCTCAGCAACAGGTACATTTTGACAGATTTCAATCAATGCACCCTACACTGGTGAAGCCCTGCAGGTTGCATGTCCATGACAAGTCACACGGGGCGGGCGATGCAGCGTGAATTCAAAAAAGCTATCAACCAAGCTTGCCAAAGAGTCAGCACTTTCTGTGTCTGCCAGCCCAGCATGATGGCCATGCTGTGCCACACAAGATAAGGGTATACCCTATCCCTAACCAGCCTGTTATGTATGACCTCCAAACAGGGCTGATGCGCGTCAAGGCGTACTGCAGTGCGCGCAGGCGCGTGGTCGGTAGAGCCTTGCTAGCATTGCGGTGCTGGTATGTCATGGCTGCTCAGCAGCCTGTGGCATGGCTTCCGTCGCTATCAGCATTGCACGGCCGCATGCCGGTCAGTGGGCTGCTGGCTGGCTTTAGGGCGGTCCTCTAGCGGCGGCGGCGGCCGGTGGGCTTCAGGGCAGGGTTGTTTTGACGAGCAGTCAGGAAGAAGAATACTGGCACACGTGCAGCGTGAGCGCGAAAGCAAGCATCGGCACGCAGCACCTCAGATCTCGAACAAGCCTGTCAAGATGATGAAGGTTGTGAGCCTTGCCCTGGTGCTCTGCGCGTGCAGCATCACTGATGCGGCTCGTTACATCACGCTTGGCTCCCAGCATGAGACCGCATGGAGCAAGCCCTTCTTCTGCCACGACTTGGAGTGCCCGAAGTTCAGGAACTTGACGCACGAGGGCGACCTGTTCGAGACGAGGGAGTACGCGCCAGGCGCGCGCCAGCATCAGCAGACAAACAGCAAGCCTCTTCAAGCGCAGCACTTGGACTTCCTTCACTACAGGCCCGAGTAGCTTGCCAAGAGCTGCGGCACTGTTATCCCTTGCACTCAGGCACATGCCACATCAGTGATGGTTATCTTGGACGCAGCTCCGGGGCTTTGTGCAGCGCTACCTGTAGCAGCTGACGCAAACAAGACTGCCTGCCTGCGTGTGCGCTCCTGCATGAGGGATATGCTGACGCAATAGCGCCCCGTCACAGTGTGCTGTCCTTTGTGTGTCCTGAGGTGTGCCGTGCGGCGCAGCCACCTACTACTACTACAACCAGACGGGCCTCACCTTCGTAGCAGCGTATGCCAAGGCTGACGTCCAGCTGCTGAGGTGAGGTCGGCCCGTATTGAGCACTTCAGCGCCCCAAGTTATCAACACTGGCCTGTGTCCCAGTCTGTAGCTGGAGAATGGTGTGCATGTCAATACAAACTCAGCGCGCAGCAACCAGGGCTCTGTTCACTGTGGCCAGGTACACGGCGGGCGCCAACCTGAAGGGCATCAAGATCCCCCGCTCGACGCCCGCCATCGTGCGCTTCAAGCCCACGAGCGAGGAGTACGACGGTGCTGAGCGGGACTACATCGTCGCCTACTACCTGCCCAAGGCCGTGGAGGTGTGCTTTGAGCGGACATGAGTCGGTCAGCGGGAACCTAGTGGCACAGAAGCGTGCGGTGTGTGCCGTGGTGTTTGCAGCCCAGCACTGCTGCTTCGCGTACATAAAGATGTGGTTTGTCGTGCATATTCAGTGGCACTATACACATAAAACAAAAGTAACTCGCACCGAACATCATGACAAACCACCTGTTTGTGTACACGAAGCAACAGTGCTGAGCTGCTAACAAGAGTTAGTGCCAGTTTTGGTTGTATGCTGTAAGGTGCTGGCCAGCAACGCATGCGAGGTGACGGTGGGGTCTGCATCGCAGTTTCGATGGTTGGCCATAGGCCTGCATATGGGTGCACGAGCATGGGTACGGTGTCTGACGCATGGACGTGCGCAAACTTAATTGAACATAGTGCTAGGGCTTGCCACTGCTGCGTGCAACACAGCTTGTATGCATGCCAAAAAAAGAGCAGCCTGAATTGCAGCCGCATGCGGACCCTGTTCAGGTACACTGCCTTGTGGTCATACTGTAATGGGGCCGGGCCAGGACGACCCGCCGCGCCCGGAGAACGAGAACATCAAGATCGTGGAGGCGCTGCGCTCGGTTGCGTACGTCGCCTCGTTCGGCGGCTTTGGCGTGGAGTCCAACATCCTGAGCAACGCCAAGGAGCTGCGCGCCAAGCTGAGCGCCGCGGGCGTCAGCTTCGACGTGCGCCCCCGGTCGCCCTGTGCCGCCCTGCGTCAAGGTTCCTGATGCATGTAGTGCTTGCAATGCTCTGGCATGGGCTCTCAGGCCGCCAGCTACAGAGAGTGCTGGCCAGCCACAGAGAGAGTTTGCTTCGGTGCGGCCTGAGGTCCTGCCTGTCCTGCTCCAGCACGCCACCACCGTCATGATGCTTGCTGGCTTTGGCTTTGCGGCTACTTACGACATTAGCTTGGGTGCACGGCAGGACTCCAAGTTCTTCTTCAACCTGTACGACGCGCCCGCCAAGCTGATCAACAGGTACAACGAGGTCGCCTTCAAGGCCACCTGAGGGGCGCTGCCCTGCAGAGTCCTGCTGAGCCTGTCCTGCTGAGTGCAGCACGCTAGGTGCTTTTGTCTTTTTCACCGTGTCTCTTGGGGCTTGTGGCAAGCTATAGTACGGTTTGTTACACTGCACTAAGCACCCTTGCCTGCGTCTCGGACATCCTGCTTTATTTGCTAACGTAATGCTGACTCTAAACTGAATGTCATATTCAGCGGCGGACAGGCGTGCGAGCGCAAAGGCCGCAACACACCCTGGAATCAGGGGGCCCTCAGTCACACATGCAAGCAGCAAGCACCACGGCCGCCCTCTCACGTTATTCGTTTGCGGATCAGAGCATCTCAATCTGCATGCTGCACCAGGCACGCCCGTGCATGGTGCGCAGGAGCCCTCAGGACTCATTGTCCAGCAGACAAGACTGGGAAGCCATGCATGGCCATCCTGTCGCTGGGCACCGTCCTGCGGGACGCTCCCCTTCGAAGAGTACTTCGCTCCCCGCCCAGGCACCCTGGCCTGACATGCACCCCCGTACGCATGAGTAGCGCAGACTGCGCCCAGGCAACAAAAGAAAAGAAGCATGGAGACGGTTATCCCGCAGGCAAAAGGTTGACCGCCCGCGCTATGCCACACGGCCAGCTCTGGACGGACGTCAACCAGGCAGACCAGCGGCCCAACGAAGCAGCCTGGTGTCCCCCGGCGTCCGTTCAGACACGTGCCATGCGCGTGGTCCGGCCACATCCTGCAAGTTCACTCCTCACGAGGCACTAGGGGCGGGCTGCACATGCGCGCTCACACACACACGCGCGCGCGCCGTCTCACGAGCTTGCCACTATATGGGTATAGGGTCAGGTCATGGTCATGAACTCGGCGCCGTCGGGCACCTCCACGCCGTTGGAGAACAGGCAGGTGCTGGCGCCAACGAGGGCGCGCGCGGGCACGTTGGCCGCCCAGCCGGCGGTCTCGCTGAAGCCGCTGCGGCTGGCGATGAGCCGGCTCATGCGGCTGAGCGTCCACCAGTCGGCGAACGTCTTCAGGTGCTCGCTCGCGTTGCTCTTCTTGCTGTGCTCCAGGTGCGTGATCGCGCCCGTGCTCACCACGACGTGCACGCCCACCGGCGCCATGGCCTTGATGAAGGCCCGCTGCGCCTGGGGGCTGTCGGTGGTCAGGAACACGCTGCAGTTGCCCTCGCAGCTGGTGCCGACGCACGTGCGCAGCGCCTCGCGCACGAAGCAGTCCACCGTCTCCTCCATCGTGACGCCTGCGGCGCGGCGCGGCGGCGCGCGCTCGGCCGGCGCTTTGAGCAGGTCTCCTCGCATTGAAGACCGCTGTCAGCCATCGTAGTGCTCACGCGTCTGTGGTTATGGACTCAGTGTGTTGATCATGGCATGAAGGTGAAGCAGGGTGCAACCAGGTGGCTCCTCACGTCCCAAACTAGCTGCGGTGGCACAACAAAATACAGTTTGCAGGACCCCCAAAGGCAACCTCACAGCTTTGCACAAGCACATCTTGAAGCATGCACAACGAGCCAGGTGCCAGACCCTCTCGACAGCAACGGCGGCTTGCCCAACGCGGCGGCGCAGGGGGTCTGTTGCGGCCACAGGGTGAGGGTAGGGTAGGAGTCAGATTCGCTGCGCGCGGGCGGCGGCGCGCTCACCGCTGTAGCGCATGGGGTCGTTCCAGTCGCCGCCGCCGATGCGCATCTGCACGCCGATCTTCAGCGGCGAGCTCGCGAGCCTGCTCAGCGTCTCGTCGGCCAGCGCGACC
>JAABUP010008134.1_pt1 | contig 13536 bp, 11 predicted proteins | sample 5559201 | NCBI WGS metagenome assembly JAABUP01 (sample SAMN10711887, study PRJNA513373) | rock metagenome | isolation source: Antarctica rocks | place: Antarctica | reverse complement strand
GGAGGGCAAGCGGCATCTGGAGGTGCGGGTCGGCAATGTCGAGACGGCGTCCGGTGGCCGCCAGGTGTTCGGCGCCGTCGCCAAATCCAGCACTCCCATCGCCGAGCTGATCCGCCGCAATCTCGACGCTGTCGGACGAACCGGGGACACGGCGCTGACGGCCTTCACCGACGGCTGTCCTGGGCTCCGGCGTATTCTGACCGACGCCGGCGTCACCACGCGGCCGATGCTCGACTGGTTTCACGTCGCCATGCGGCTCCAGCACCTGAAGCAGATCGCTGGCGCCCTGCCGACCGATGATCCGGCCCGGGGGGCGGCGAAAGCGGTGATCGTCGAGGAGGTCGAGCGCCTGCACTGGCGCATCTGGAATGGCAAGGCCAAGGATGCCCAAATCAGCATCGATCACATCCGCGCGGTCATGCACCATTTTCGGGGCGAACCAGATCAGCGAAGGTCTGCAGCGCCCTCACGGAAGCTGTGGACCGCCTTGCGCGCGCTGGACGGCTATCTGACCAGCCAAAGCGCCTGGCTGGTCAACTACGCCGAGCGGCACCGCGCGGGCTTGCGCGTTGGCACCGCGATCACCGAAGGGACGGCCAACTTTCTGGTGAACCGCCGGATGAACAAATCACAGCAGATGCGCTGGTCGCGACGCGGCGCCGATCTGCTGCTCCAGGTCCGTTGCGCCGTCTATAATGGCACGCTCGGTTCCGGCTTCGGACAGCGATTCCAGCCAGCCAACGATCCATGCTCGCCAATGGCGATCGCCGCCTGACCCCCAAACTTGCGACAGTCCCCGCGTGGTGGGCCGCGACGCTGGACGACCTCGGAATGCCGCGCACCGCTGCCTGGGTCTGCCAAACACCAGGTCTGTGGGGCTGCCATGCCATGACGCCGCGCCTCATGCGCCTCGCCGTTGCTTCGTGAGGGCGTCGCCATGCGTCTTGAACATACCTCCGGGTGTCTCTCGAATACGACCGTTTCCGGGAGATGCCGGCAAGCGTCGGCGAGAACACGGCCGCGTTTCCCGACACCTTATGAGGCAATGGCGGCCTCGCCCCGACCCTCCGATCCCGCCCCGCCCTGACTCGCGAGAAGCAGTATTATCGCGTGTGGAGGGCATGGCGAAAGATGGCCGGGACCGGCCGACCTGCCTGCCGCCCGCCCCGGCGCCAGCCGCACTCCCCTGCCCTGCCCTGCTCGCTACGCCGCCGGCGTGGCCGTGGTGCATGGATCGACGGTTAGGCTCGGAAGAAGTTTATAGCGATCTCAGTTACTTGTGCTCGGAGTGGGTAGGTCCAGATGATAAGAGCTCGCAATTGACGGGTAAAATGCGCTCGTTCCGACACTATCTATGCTATTTTGAGCCATGAGCGCGTTTTAGACGGCTCTCAAGTCATTGAAGTTGCTTGAGCCGATCCGTGCACCAACGCCACGTGATCGGCTTTCGGGCCGGAAGGGTTCCAACCACGCTTTTGCGACCGGACCAGGCCAAACCCGGGCCGGCCGGCCAATCGGGCCAAACCATCGCCGGGCGGGAACGTTGGACCGCCCAGCGAGGGGAGCAGCACATGCCGCAGGACACGTTCGAAGCCGCTCTGCTTGACGAGCTGGAACCCGGTGGCATGCGCCAGGTCGAGTGGGATGGCGAGGCGATCCTGCTGCTGCGAGACGGCAACGGGGTGCACGCGGTGGCCGCGGCCTGCCCCCATGCCGGCGGCCCGCTCGCGCAGGGCGTCCGCCATGGCAACCGCATCGTCTGCCCCTGGCACAAGGCGGCGTTCTGCGTCCAGACCGGGGCCGTGCTCGACCCGCCGGCGCTGGACGCGCTGCAGCGCTACGAGGTGCGCATCGACGCCGGACGCATCCTGTTGTCCAAGACGGCACAGTCGCCCATCAGGCCGGCGGAGGGGGCCGATGAGCGCTGTTTCGTTATCGCCGGCGCAGGCGCGGCGGGCGCGGTGGCGGCACAGACCCTGCGCGAGGCCGGATTTGCAGGCCGGGTCATGATGCTCGACCCGGCGAACCGGGTTCCCTACGACCGCACAATCCTCAGCAAGTACGCCTTGTCCGGCCGGAAGGGCGCGGAGAAGTCGCCCCTCCAGAGCCAGGCTTTCTATCGGGAGCGCCGGATAGAGCGGCGCACCGCGGAGGTGGCCCGCATCGACGCAGAGGCACGCCGGTTGGTCTGCACCGATGGCTCGGTGGTGACATACGACGCGGCCCTGCTCGCGACGGGCGGCACGCCGACCCGCCCCGGGATGCCGGGCGCCGAGCTGGACCACGTTTACACCTTGCGCAGCTGCGCCGACGCGGACGCCATCCTGGAGCAGGCCGAACGCAGCGAGCGGGCCGTGATCCTCGGCGCGAGCTTCATCGGCATGGAGGTGGCGGCGAGCCTGCGCGAGCGGGGGTTGGACGTGACCGTGATCGGCAAGGAGGCCGCCCCGTTCGAAAAGCAGCTCGGCCCGGAGGTCGGCGCGGCGTTCGTCGGCCTGCACGAGCGGCACGGCGTGACCTTCCGGCTCGGGAGCGAGATTGCGGCGCTGGAGGGCGAGAGCCAGGTGACCGGCGTGAGGCTGAAAGACGGGGGGACGGTGCCGGCCGACCTCGTCGTGATCGGCTTCGGGGTCAAGCCGGCCACGTCCTATGCCGAAGGCCTTAACCGGAACGATGACGGTGGGATCATCGTGGACGCCTTCCTTCGGGCCAGGGATGGGCTGTATGCGGCCGGCGACATCGCCAGCTTCCCGCACCGCGGTGACGGCGAACCGATCCGGGTCGAGCATTGGCGCGTGGCGGAGCAGCAGGGCCGGGTGGCGGCGCTCAACATGCTGGGCCAGCCGACCCCATACGACGCCGCGCCGTTCTTCTGGACCATTCAGTACATGAAGCGCCTCGATTATGTGGGGCACGCAGCGGCGTGGGACAGCGTCGTGCTGCACGGCGACCTCGGCACGCCGGAGTTCCTGGCTTATTACGTGAAGGATGGGCGCGTGGCCGCGGCGGCAGGACTGGACCGCGACAAGGACATGGCCGCCCTGATCGAGCTGTTCACGCTGCGGCGCGACTGGTCGCCGGCTGAGTTGGGCGAACGCCCGGCGGACTTGCTGGCAGGGCTTTGAACAGCAGCCAGGGTTCTGCCCCGGACCCACTCATGAATGGGCCGGGCCGCTCCAGGCCCGCCCAAGTGGGGCGTGGTTCAAATCAGGGTAACACCTAAAACGAGAAATCCCCTTACTATCAGAGCTCTATCGATTTCCGGTGTTACCTGGAAATGGCACTTTTTGAACCACGCCCGCCAGCCTTCCAGCGGCGCGAACATCATGAACAGGTTGGCGGTGTCCGGCGAGCCTCTTGGTTCGACGCCGTTCCGCTTGTATTCATAATCGACCCGCCGCGGTTGCCCCGGCTTGGCCGGGATCGGCGTGCGCGTCTCGATGATGAGCTGTTTCGATGTCTCGTCCACGCAGACTACGGGACGGTCGAGGTCATGCGGCCGGTGGTAGACCTCGATGACATCCTCCATGGCGGCCACAAAGGCGGCGTTGGCGTCCGGCGGGATCACCCATTGGTCGTTCAGGTGCGGCTTGAGAAGGTTTTTTTTAGCGTCCGCCCGATGGTGTTGTCGCTGGCGCGGGTGACGATGTTCAGTTCGACGACCTTGCCTTCCAGCATCTGCAGCGTCCATCGCGCATAGCCTTCGGGTGGCGTCGAGCAGGCCAGGGCGATCAGCTTGGCCTCGCTAGCAGCCTGTCGGACTTAAGCAAAAATCGGGATTTTTTGGAATATTATGTCTCGTGTTCGCCAGAAAACATAGTGGAATTGCACTCAGGTCGGTATTCTTTTTAGATAGTTGCGTGACAAGCTTAAGTCCGACAGGCTCCTAGCGCCGTCGAATATCCGCGGCCTGGCGGAGTTCGCAGAGCGCTTGGGTGTCAGAACGCCATCGACGCCTTCCTCGACGAGTTGCTGACGGACGCGCGCAACTGTCATCACACTGCTGTCCAGACCCGAGGCGATCTGGCTGTCGGTCCATGCCTCGCCAGCCTCGGACGCGTCGGCTTTCAAAAGGATGCGCGCCCGCAGCAGCTTGCGTGCCGAGTGCTTGCCAGTTCGGATCAGCACTTCCAGTTGCTCACGCTCTTCCGTGCTCAGCGTGACGACATACTTCTTGACCGCAACCTGTCTCGCAGACACCGAAGCGACCTCCACCCAACGAAACGGCCATCGATTCAAAGAAACCCGTCACTGTCAATGACGAGGGGTACTAGTTTCCGACCCAGCACTTCTGCCTCGGACTCAAGCGAGCGGTATAGTTTGCTCGACCACGTGGTTCAGCGCCGGCGCGTCAGGTGAGGTGAGCACCATGCGCAGGCGGAGCGCGCCGCCCTGCGTCGAGTGCTCGCGCACGACCTTCTCGATCTCTCGCTGCGAGGTCACGCCGACCTCCTTGAGGAACTTGCGCAGCGCCATGTTGAAGCGGTCTTCATCCATTGGTGCCTCCAAACTGCAGCCGGGTGGTGTTGTCTCGTAACATACCGCCGCGGGGGCGCGATGGCTGCCAGCATCATGAGGTCCGACCCGGCAGTTGTGAGGCCAGCGACCATTCGCATCAACCTTTATCCAATGACCATCCTTGGTCGAGAGGCGGCTTGCGAGGTCTCTACTCGGCGGCGCAGACATGGCCGACCTTCCACACGTGACGGCCACGGAAAATTTCCTCCCACTCGCCCACTCGCCTACAATCCCGCGTCATGCAGCCTCGAATCGGAGACCTCCACCATGGTGTTGTCCCTTAAGCCCATCGGCCCCTCTCGCGGGGAGGAGGCAACCGAGCCCAGCTTTGCCGAGCTGTCGGTGGTGGCCCTGACCCGTGCCGTCGAGGTCGAGGGCCAGTCGCTGCCCGAAGGAACGCTGGGAACCGTCGTCGCTGCCTATGGCGACGGTGTCGGCTATGAGATCGAGTTCGAGCGGCCGTTCCATGCCGTGGTGACGTTGCAGGCCTGTGACCTGACGGCGTGAGCCAACTTCCAAATGCTGCCCTTGCCCATGTGGAAGACGCGAAAGTCAGAAACTACTTGCTGAACCCTGGCAATCTGCAGAACCAAGGGAAGGCTGGCCAGTTCGGGCAATACGGTTTCGTCCAGGACCAGTGGCAGGTCCTCGCGGATGCGTTGTGCAAGCACCCGACCGTCAATCCGGTTGTTCGGACGGTTGCTTCCCCGCATGGGGTCAAGTACGTGGTGGAGTGCAGTCTTGAGACGCCCGACCGCAGAAACCCATGCTTGAGGTCGGTATGGATCATCGAGTATGGCCAGGAGCGTCCCCGCCTGGTCACTGCCTACTGATTTTGGGGACGGGTAGCAGCGGAACCGGCGGTTCGCTTCAGGCTTGAGATGGCGAGGATTGTAGGTCCGCACTCATGCCAATCGGTTCTGTCCCTCGCGCCTTGAACCATCGACGCGAATCACCGGCCAGCCGCTCTACGTCAATGCTCTCAGCCTTGGCGCACTGCTTCCAGTGGCCACGGAATGGTTCTGGGGCGACGGTGCCCTCGCCTGAGCACGCGAGCCAGAGACTGCCTCGACGGTCTCCGTTGTCCCTCGGACCCCGAATGGTAAAAGGGGCAATGGCCCAGCCGCCCAAGTCCGCCTCCGCTCCAGCCGACCCCGGCCTGTTCACAGCAGCCGAACGGGACCTGATCCGCTGGCAGCTGTGCGTGCGCTTCGGCCAAGCGCCGCAGGCGGCGGATGGCATCCACCTGCGCACCTGGCGCGGCGGTCCGCAGGCCGGCCAACCCAAGGTCCCGAAGGTGGTGCAGGGCCTGGTCGAGCGCGGGCTGATGCACATCGGGCCGGAGGTGGTGATGGGCGGCCGGCGGGCACTCTTTACGCCGCTCGGGCTGGACGCCCTGCGCCACATGCTGCAGGACCGGCGCGCGCTCAACCCGGACCAGTTCGCGCACCTGCGTGAAGAGCTGGGCACGGGTCGGGCATGAGCGCGGCTGGCACCCGGATGCGGGCGTCGGTGGAAGCGCAGAACCGTGCGACCCTCGTCCAGGACGGAGGAACTGAAGCATGAGCACGCCTCGTCACCCCGGCGGCACGCTGCGCCTGCCCCCTCAGCCGCAGACCCAATTGCCTGCCTCGCCAGCTGCCGGGGCCGGGACCACGCCAGCAGCAAAGAGTGCCTCTGCTTTGCCCGACCCGGCCGAGATTGCCGCGCGCAAGCAGGCAAACGTGCAGCGCGAACGGGAGCAGCAGCGGGCAGCGGTATTCAGGCGCCACCAGCAGACGCGGGACATCCTGGCGCTGCTGCGCGCGCGCTGGCCGGCGCTGTTCACCACGCCCGTGCCGCTGGCAACCGGCATTGCGCGGGCGATCAGGGCGGAGCTGGGCAACGTGGAGGTGCCCACGGCGGGGCTGGGCCGGGCATTGCACTACTGGACGAACGCGCCGGGCTACCTCGCCGCAGTCGCGGCTGGCGAGGTGCGCCGCAACCTCGACGGGACGGAGGCGGGCGCGCCGGACGAGGCACAGCGACAGTTCGCCACCGAGATCATGGAGCAGCGGGCGGCACAACAAGCGCTGAGGGCTGCCTCGCGATCGCCGCACCGTTCGCATCCTCGCAGGCATCCAGAAGCCGTGCCGCCCGCAGCGCCCGAGGTCTCGAAAGAAGGCCGCACATAGCCGAAAAGCCGGCACCTTCGTCTGCCAACACCCAGTCTCAGTGAACGGCGAAGCAGGATGCGAGCCGTTTTGGCGGACCTTGCATTTGGTCCAGTGGAACGGGCGGGCGTCCAGCGGCAAAGCCCTGCTGGGCGCCCTTGCTGCAGGCCTCATAGTATGACCCCGGCCTATCACCCCGGAACCCGACAAGAGCCACCACAATACGGTTCAGTTAGCATTATTCAGTGCCCGGCGGTGTCGCGCAAATCGCTTGAGGAGGGCCATCCGGCAATTCCAAAAGGGACTTAACTGAACCGTATTGGAGCAAACCAGGATTCAACACCTAACCTGCACATTGTGTTTGTGAAGTGCATAATCGCCTTTTCTCCGATCCACTTCGATCGGAGAAAAGCTCTAGCAGACCGCCGCATGAGCATGGTCAGGCATGGCGGCTGCCCAACGCGCGGTGTTAGGGGCCGTCCTCGCAGTGCTGGTTGCGGCCTCCTATTACGGTTTCATGCTGATCGGCGGCCGTGTTCTACACCGCGGGCACCCTATTGATCTGCGATTTCCATATTTGCGTTGTCCGGCAGCAATGCGGTGGCGACCAGGCTGATGATCGCGCAGACCAGGATGAAGCCGGCGATCACCCATCCCGAATGGTACTGGGCCAGCAGCCAGGCCACGATCAGCGGGGCCGGGCCACCGGCGATGACGGAGGCAAGCTGGTAGCCGATCGACGCGCCGCTGTAGCGGAGCCGTCCGGGAAAGCATTCGGCGATCAGCGCCGCCTGCGGCCCATACATGATGTCGTGCGGGATCAGCGACACGACGATGGCGATGAACACCAGCATCGGCGCCATCGTGTTCAGCAGCCCGACATAGACGAACCCATATAACCCGGTGAGTGCCGCGCCCAGCATATAGACGCGCCGCCGTCCAAAGCGGTCCGAGAGATGGCCAGAGAGCGGCACCGTGACCAGCGACAGCAGCGAGGCGGCCATCACGGCGGTCAGCAACAGGTCACGCGAGAGCTTGAGAGTGCCGACCCCGTAAGAAAACACGAACGCCGTGAAGATGTAGAACGGCGCCTGCTCGCCCATGCGGGCCAGCGCGCTGAGCAGGATCTCCCTGGGATACTGGCGCATCACGGTCAACGCCGGCGTCTTCTCGATGCGGTTCTCGGACGCCATGCGTTTGAACGTTGGGGACTCTTCCACGCCAAGCCGGATCCAGAGCCCAACGCCGATCAGGACGATCGACAGCAGGAACGGGATGCGCCAGCCCCAGGTCAGGAAGGCGTCGCCCGACCAGGCGCTGAAGCCGAGCACGGCAAGGTTCGCGGTGAACAGCCCGGCGGGCACGCCCATCTGCGGCCAGGACGCCGCGAGGCCACGGCCGCTCTTGCTACCAGCCCATTCCATCGACATCAGCACCGAGCCGCCCCACTCGCCACCAACCCCGACACCCTGGATGAAGCGCAGGACCGTCAGGATGACTGCGCCCCATATGCCGATCGTGGCGTAGCTGGGCACGACTCCCACGAGGACGGTGGCCACGCCCATCAGCATCAGGGTGGCGATCAGCGTGGACTTGCGGCCGATGCGGTCGCCGAAATGGCCGAAGATCGCAGCGCCGATCGGCCGGGCGACGAAGCCGACCGCGTAGACGCCGAACGCATTGAGGGTGGCCACCAGCGGATCGGCATTGGGGAAGAACAACGAGCCGAAGACCAGGCCCGTGGCGGTGCCGTACAGGAAGAAGTCATACCACTCGATCGTTGTGCCGATGGTGGCGGCGAGCGCCGCTCGGGTCAGCATCTTACGGTGTTCCGCCGACGACATTGTCGGGGTTGGAGCGCTCGACGACATGGTTGCTTCCTCCTGGATCCTCTGTTTTCGCCGATGGTGCTGCCTTCTCCCGCGCTCCGCAAGCCAGCCATTCCGGCTCTGGCGCAGTTTGAACGGCGAGGCGTGCATCGCGAGGGTAGGAGAGGAGTCGATCTTTAGTGGTGCGAAGCTGGGACCAATTGCACAGGTTACCGGCGCTTGCGGATGGTCATCATAGTGCTGAAAGCCGGAAATCAGCGACACAACGACCACGGTGTCGAGCGTGAGATAGGTGCCCGCGAGGACATGCTCAACAATCAAGAAAGCTGAGGCGACGGATCTTCCAGCGGTGGGTATCGTGGATGATCACGGATGCGCCTATTGGAGGCGCATGACCTCCATCGACCTCCGAAATCCCCACTGGCGGTTCGCAGTCGCGAACTACATCCACACCACTTGCGGTGCCTCCGTCGACGCCGCGGTCCCCGAACTTGCCCAAGATTTGCCCGGGCGGCTGCCTTGGCGCATTGAGGCGCGGATTCATGTGGGCGTCCTTGTAGTCGCCTGGACTGAGACCACGGCAAACCGGATCGACGTCGCTGGGGAGTTCGACGAAGGACGCTTTCAAAAAGTGTGGAGCGCGATCGGCACGGCCCGGAGCTACAGCGAACTCTCGGTCGTTCCCGAACTACAGCCCGAGTTTTCGTGGCGATCCCTGCTGCTGGTCGTAGATCCGATCTGCGACGGGGTTCCGCTCGAGCATCTCGATGCCTCGCTAATGGCGTGGCTGAACGATCGACCGCTTGCCCACGCCGAGGAGATCAACCGGCGGCGGGTCGAGCGTGCGCTTCCTGCGCCGCCGCGCTACGATCTTGACGCGATCAGGAATGCCTGTTGGGTGGTCGAGAGTCCGTCCGCCATGGCACAGGGCACCGCGTTCCAGCTCGACGGCGTCGGCTTCGTAACGTGCACCCATGTCGTGCTCGACGGCGAGGGCAGGAGGCATCCTGATCTGATCACCTATCGAACGGATCGGCCGACCGAAAAGCTAACGATCAGAGATATCGCGGCGAGCGCACCGCTCGATCTCGCCGTCTTCCAAGTCCCCGCCGAGAAGGGCGGCGGCCTGACCATGTCCGAGGTCGAGGACGTTCCCCTCAACGCGCACATCGCGGTGTGCGGCTTCCCCAACCATCGTCCGGGCGACACCTGCTCGCTATCGCCTGGCGTTGTCACGGCGCACCGCATGAAGAGCGGCGTCCGCCGTCTGCTCACAAACGCGGGCATCGTTGCCGGCATGAGCGGTGGCCCCGCGGTGGGCCGAGGCGGCGAGGTCGTTGGCGTGTGCGCCAATGGCGCCGAGTACATCCAAGACGCGCGCGATACCGAGGATCAGTCCATCATCCCGATTGGCGCGCTTAAGCTACTGGATATTAGGGGCCGTCCGGAGATAAACGCTCTGATTCGGTCAAAAATCAGCGAGCCATATCAGGGTGTTAAAGTAATCGAGTTTGATCACTTATCTCCGGATGGGCCCTTAGCAGTCTCGGTGCCCGCGAAAAACGCGAAAACCAGGATGCCACTGCAGGTGACGTGCGCAGCGTGTCGGGAGAGTTCACAAGTGTTGATCGTCCGCCTAGAATCTGAACGGTAGAGGCGATTGCGATCCACACATCGCCTAGGGCCGGAAGCAGCGGGCGAGGAATTGGCCGCCTGTGTCCGCTATTCTCCGGTAGTTGCTCCAAAGCCGACAGTCCACTTTCGGCCAATCTCGGCCGGTCGCGCCACAGCTACGAAGCACCACTTTGCGCCGATCATCCGCACATACAAGTCGTACCCCTACCTGAAATCCCGGGTTGGCACCTTGATACCGGAGAGGCGAGCGTTTGGGACATTGACGCCGCAGGCCGCATGGCTGTCCAACCCGGACCCGTCCCGTTCGCCCACGCTGCGCAGCAGATCCGACAGGTCCTCCAGCCAGTCGGTGACGACATGGATCACCTCATCCTCGCGCTGCACTCTGCCATGGCAGGCCAACATCCCGGCAGTCAGCACCAGGCGGCGCTGCTTGGCATGGCGATCCGGCCAAAGGACCAGGTTCGCCACCCCCGTCTCGTCCTCGACCGTGATGAACATGACGCCCTTGGCCGAACCCGGCTTCTGCCGCACCAGCACGATCCCCGGCACCACCACGCGCCGGCCGTCACGAAGCAGGGCGAGGCCGGCGCACGTCACCATCCCTTGTTCGTGTAGTGTCGCCCGCAGGAACGCGACCGGGTGCGACCGGAGGCTCAGTCCGGTGCTGCGGTAATCCTCGACCACCTCGGCGCCACCCCGCATCGGCACGAGCGGGACCGGCGGCTCGACCAGCTCCGGCCGTGGCCGCAGGCCAGCGTCGGCTGCGGCGAACAACGGCAGCACGCTGTCGGCCAGGCCCCGCACCTGCCAGAGCGCCTGGCGCCGGCCGAGGCCGAGGCCGCGGAAGGCATCCGCTTCAGCGAGCCGCTCCAGCGCCGCCGGCGGGATGTCCGCCCGCCGCCAGGTCTCCTCCACGCTGCCGTACGGCTCGCCGCCGCGGTGCGCCACCAGCCGTGCCGCAAGGGAGTTGGCCAGCCCCTTCACCGTCCGGAAGCCCAGCCGCACCGCGGCGCCCCGGTCCGGCTCGCGCCGCGGCTCCAGCGTGCAGTCCCAGCGCGAGGCGTTGACGCACACGGGGCGGACCTCCACCCCGTGCTCCTGCGCGTCACGCACCACCTGCGCCGGCGCATAGAACCCCATCGGCTGACTATTCAGCAATGCGGCGCAGAACACGTCGGGGTGGTGGCACTTCACCCAGGCGCTGGCGTAGGCGAGCAGCGCGAACGAGGCGGCATGGCTTTCGGGGAAGCCGTAGGAGCCGAAGCCCTCAAGCTGCGAGAAGGTCCGCTCGGCGAACGCTTGTTCGTAGCCGCGCTCGACCATGCCGCCGATCAGCTTGTCGCGGAACTTCGACACGCCGCCGGTGATCTTGAACGTCTGCATCGACCGCCGCAGTTGGTCCGCTTCGCCCGGGGTGAAGCCGGCGCAGTGGATCGCCACCTGCATCGCCTGCTCCTGAAACAGCGGCATGCCGAGCGTCTTGCCCAGCACGCGGCGCAGTTCCTCCTTCGGGAAGTGCACGGGTTCCATGCCCTCGCGGCGGCGCAGGTAGGGATGCACCATGTCGCCCTGGATCGGGCCGGGCCGCACGATCGCCACCTGCACGACCAGGTCGTAGAACGTGGTGGGCTTGAGCCGGGGCAGCATCGCCATCTGCGCCCGGCTCTCAATCTGGAAGGTGCCGATCGTGTCGGCGCGGCGGATCATCGCGTAGGTGGCGGGATCCTCGGCCGGGATGCTGGCGATATCCATGGCTGGGCGTCGAACCCTGTCCATGCCGACAGTCCCGTCCTGCTGTTCGATCATCGTGAAGGCGCGGCGCAGGCAGCCAAGCATACCGAGGCCGAGCACGTCGACCTTCATGAACTTGAGCGCATCGATGTCGTCCTTGTCCCACTCGATCACTTGCCGGTCGGCCATCGCCGCAGGCTCGATCGGCACCAGCTCGTCGAGCCGGTCCTGGGTCAGCACGAAGCCGCCGGGATGAGTGCCGAGCTGGCGCGGGAAGCCGATCAGCTCCTGTGCGAGCTCCATGGCAAGGCGCAGGCGGCGGTCGCCAAGGTTAAGGTTGAGTGCTGTGGCATGCTCCTCCTCCACCCCGCCCTCCGACCCGCCCCAGACCTGGGCGGCCAGCGCCCCGGTGACGTCCTCGGTCAGGCCCAGCACCTTGCCGACGTCGCGGATGGCGCCCCTGGCGCGGAAGCGCATCACGGTGCAGCACAGGGCGGCGCGGTCGTGGCCATAGCGCTCATAGACCCACTGGATCACCTCCTCGCGCCGCTCGCTCTCGAAGTCGACGTCGATGTCGGGCGGCTCGCGCCGCTCGACCGAGATGAACCGCTCGAACAGCAGGCCGCTGCGCACGGGGTCGATCGAGGTGATGCCCAGCACGTAGCAGACGGCGGAGTTGGCCGCCGAGCCCCGCCCTTGGCACAGGATGTCCTTGTTCCTGGCAAAGCGCACGATGCTGTTCACCGTCAGGAAGTAGGGGGCATACTCCAGTTCGGCGATCAGCCGCAGCTCGTGCCGGAGCTGCCCCTTGACGTCCGGCGGCAGGCCGTTCGGGTAGCGGAGCGGGATGCTCTCCCGTACCAGCCGCACCAGGGCCTGCTGCGGCGTCTCGCCCGGCACATCGGCCTCGTCGGGATACTGGTAGCGCAGCTCGGACAGGCTGAAGCTGCAGCGGCCAGCGATCTCCAGCGTCCGTGCCAAGGCCTCGGTATAGCGCGCGAACAGCCGCGTCATCTCCGCGGGCGCTTTCAGGTGCCGGTCGGCGAACCGCTCTCGGCGGAACCCGGCGTCGTCGATGGTGCAGCCCTCGCGGATGCAGGTGGCGACATCCTGCAAGATGCGCCGCTCCGGCACATGGAACAGCACGTCGCCGGTGACGACGGTCGGCACCCGCGCGGCCTGCGCCAGGTCGGTGAGCTGGCGCAGCCGCACCGCGTCCCCCGGCCGCCGGCGCACGCCCAATGCGAGGTAGCAGCGGCCGGCGAAGTCCCGCCGCAGCCGGGCCAGCGCGCCGGCCAGTGCCGCATCGGCCGCGTCCGGCAGCAGCACCGCGATCAGGCCGTCGCCGTAGCCGGCCAGGTCGGCCCAGGCGAGGGTGCAGCCGCGCTTGCCGGCGCGGCCCTTTCCCAGTGTCAGCAGCCGGCAGAGCCGGGCGTAGGCGGCGCGGTCGGTCGGGTAGACCAGCACCGGCAGGCTGTCGCCCAGGTCGAGCCGGCAGCCGACGATCAGCCGAATGCTGGCCTCTTCGGCCCATACATGTGCCCGGGCGATGCCGGCCAGGGTGTTGTGGTCGGTGACGGCGATCGCCGGCATGCCGAGCGCCTGGGCGGCCACGAGCAGCTCCTCGACGTGGCTCGCGCCGCGCAGGAAAGAGTAGTTCGTGGTGA
>JAABUP010008133.1_pt1 | contig 13536 bp, 13 predicted proteins | sample 5559201 | NCBI WGS metagenome assembly JAABUP01 (sample SAMN10711887, study PRJNA513373) | rock metagenome | isolation source: Antarctica rocks | place: Antarctica | reverse complement strand
ACCATGCACATGCAATCATGCTGTCAGTATGGTGAGTCATGCTGCATGCATGATCTGGCATAGCATTCTGTGTAATCATACTGGGAAATGCAAACATGCTGGACATTACATATGCCTAGAGCTGTATTTAGTAAGGGAGATGGTAGGCGAAAGCACAAGGCAGGCACATCGCGCAGATAAATGGTCGCTGGTGATACTGCCAACCTTGACCCCGCAACTGCCCCAGGGCATTACAATTTGCTAACTAAGCCCTACCAGTCACCCTTTAAGTCCCTGAGTAATCAGCCAAGACAACATACTGCAGCACCCATGTGAGCTCTGTCCCCCAGGGTATCTTGCTGAATGATCCCCCTGAGGGCATGCTGCAGAAGTGTTGATAGTGCAGCGATGTCTGCAATGTTGCTTTGAAAGCAGGTCATGATCGCTGCACAACAGCATCTTGGAACAATGTAGAGTACAGATGTACACATTGTGGCAACATTTGTCTACATGGTCATACATATGATTCGCATGTCACTGCGACACTACTGGTGTGGTGCATGGCAAGTCAGTCATCCGACTGCAGTCAAGCCAACGGCAGTTCACTGAAGTTTGATGTATGACTTGCAAAGCTCTGCTTCTTCCCTGCTCACCACCTCTTGAGACACCAGCTCCCCCACAAGAGAAGCCAATGTAGCACCGCTGTGCATTACAGCGATGTACAGATTTGACAACTTCTTTGTGGACACTATGATTGGATGCGCATCAGCAGGGTATGGTCGCAGACCAGCTGTCTCTTGTTCTGGGACAGCACTAAGAAGCTCTGGAACCAATTTAGCTCCTGCTTGAATCACCTGCATAAGGAAGAGTATGCGGCCATATGCGTCAGTAACTCAGCTGTTGCATACGCCAGCACGGCTTATGTGTGAGTGCAACCCTGTTGTTATAGCTCTGTGAGGTCACCTTTGTTGCAAGAGCAGCTGGTACAATGCCAAATAGCCTCCAGATCTCAAATGGCTGATTATGATTTTACGAAACCTTGAGCATTCTGTTCAATAGCTTCTGTTGGAGGGTCTTTGCTGCCATACACCAAGATCAGCAATCCCCTTGGTCGCGTTGCACTATACAGATAACATTTGCAACAGCAGTAACAGACATTATAATTGTACACGCATAACACTGCTTGACCTTGCTTTGGCTTGCATGAGGTATGCATACCAGGTATTACCAGCAACACCAAGCAGATACTACCGGCAGATAGACACTGCTGAGCTGCAACCTCACGTCACAATTAGATACCAAGACCTGTAAAAAAGTTGTTCCCTCCCAACATCCTTCTTTTCCAACAAATAGCCCAGGCTGGGCCTAAAAACAGCTGGCTTTCACTGACACACATGATCTACCTGGTGTAAACAAAGCATATCCCTCACTGCGTCAGCCCCTTCTGCAGCCTCAAGATGTTGTACTGGATGAGAGAACAACACTTGGGCTCGATGACCTTCAACTTCTGACAGAAAGTGCTGGACTGCCCTCTCTAAATAGGCATACCCTGCACACCATGACCATACTGGGTAACAGGCTTTTGGGAGCAGTCGCAGCATCTGAGGCACCTAAGTGCTTGGTGCATCTTGTCTGGTGGCAATGATGTTGATTGGGCTGCATAGCAGCTGCATCAGCACACACGTCATATGCTTGGCAACACAAAGCTTGGCCTTGAGTGCAGTACATGGGATGAGCGTTAATGTTGGAAGATCATGCATGTCAGACAAAACTCATGGCTGACTTAGTAAAAATGCACGTTATCATGAGGTGCAACATCTGCATGCTGAAACGTGACAAATGCATTGCAAAGCATCTGCCACACACACAATAGTTCTGCACGCCAAGCTGTATGCTGGTCAGTGTATATGGGGCGCACTGTGCAGGATAAATACCACTATTGCTTGTATGTCGTGTCTTGTCAGACATTCACAGCATTTGCAGCTGGCAGAGAAAAGTGCAAGCTCTCTTAGATGCGCAACCTTGCACCATGCTCACATGCATAAGGTCTGAGTGCACGTGCCGGCTGTCTGCTGCCAACTGCTGAGCTGCAAATGATGTAGAAGGGCAAGAACAATCGTCTGGTCTGTCGTCACCAAAGAGCATGCACCCAAAAAGGAATGCAACACCTGAGAACTGCTTCCATCCCTCTGTGCTCTCAGAATTCAATTCCGCAAGCTGTAAACTGCCGGGCTGACTCCAGCACGCAGCAGAGGTGGTAACGCCGCACACAAAGATGCGCATGGGGTGGAACATTTTTGAAGAAGACAGTATGGTTCACCTTTGAGTAAATAGGGCTTTGTGATTTGCGTTCAGCCAGGCCCAGGCAAGTCCAGGACTTTGCCGCTGGCACCAACAAACAGGTCAGTCTGTCACAGCTAGTTGCAAGCAAAGCTTTCTCTCTGCCTAAACACATACAGGCCATCGCATGATTTGTCATGTTTAGTCTGAAGCTTCTAGCACGGTGACCTGACAGTTTCGTGTTGCCAAGTGCAAAATTATCAGAGCACATACGGTGCCAGCCCCGACAACAAGCACAGTGGGTGATGCAGATGTCATCGTCAAATTGCTGACAAGCTTTAACAGTGGCTGTGCTACTGACCCCACGAAAGTGCGATCTGAAGTAAGACCTGCCTAGTGACAGGTTTTCTCTCTGCAGAAAAATCCGTCAAGAACAGTGATTTGTGCCATCTGGCTTCAGATCTGGCTCCCGCGAATGTAAATCGGAGAACGCGCAATGCGCCAGTGCACCCGAATGTCGCACGACATGCTACTTAGTAAGGCCCTGAGTCAGCCTTGGACCAAAGCAAGTTGCAGGCGTTATTATAGCGTCCAACGACGTTGAATGCTTTTGTGAGGTCTGGTGTTCAAGAAGCGCGCTGCATGTTTTCAAACACTTTTCGAAATCAGATATGAGAATATTCAGAGTGACCTCGAAACAGCAAGTTGCTTGACCTCCAGCAGTCAACCAGTGGTGTCTTTTCCGAGGTGGCGTCTTCCTTGCAGGACACCGGTGTTGCACCCCAGCATGAACGGTAGCGATGCACAGGTGAAATGCTGAACCTGCTTGCATTTGCTGCCAAACAGTGCTTGATGCGTGCGAGGTAACAGTGCATAGTTTTTCGAATTCGCAGGTCTCCCTGTGGAACATTCTACCGCAAGACGTGGTCGAGAGCATTTTGCGCAAGCTTTCAGTCAGAGATAGCTGGGCTTGTCGTGGTGTGAGCAGCTGCTGGGCTTCTGCAGTCAGATCAGCTATAGAGTTTGAGTGTGTGGTCCACGTCCAGCCTCGCCAGCTGAGATCAAAGCTACAAGCCTTGCAGCAAGCCTCGAGACGGTGCCTTCAGCAAGGGCGGCCAGTACTAGATCGTTTGTACACTCTGCAGCTCACTGAGTCCATGAGTGTTGTCAGTTGTGCTGAGCTGTTGACGTCACTCATGACCAAGGTCAGTCACCCCCTCCTGGTCATCATGTTGCTCTGTTAGCTTGCCATCTTGCTATGCAAGCAGTATCTAACACGCTTGCGCACACTGAGATCTGCCGTTTGGATTTGCAGAGTTTGAGCTTTCCAACTTGCACAGTCAAGATTCCTTTGCGGCCTCCACAGTTGAAAGCAGCATCAAGATCTGGCGTCTTTCAAAGCATTGATGAGATAGCATATGCAGTGTCTCAACTTAGGGCCAATGGTGTCAGCATCTATATTAGCATACAAGCTGCTACTAGCATAGAGCTACCAGCACCTGATGTGATGAAGTCTGTGGCATCAGTCATCCATGAAGTTGACTACGCCCAACCTGCCAGCATGACCTCAACTTCTTGGCGGCCTCAAGAGTACGAAAGTTTTTCTGAGGACCATCTCATGGCTCTGAAGTCAGCGCGCAAGCAGATGCAGGTGCTTTGCATATCAGATGCACTGACAGCTCACCAATTCAGGAGGGAAAGCATTAGCTTGGTGGCCAGCTTCAGACAACTCAAGAAGCTAGTCCTCCAGACCGAGTCAATGTCCCCTGATCTTTCATCCTTGACTCAGCTTACATGCCTTGAAGATGTCAGTCTTATGGTGTCGGGACACGGCAACTGTGCAGAGCTGATTCACAATCAGAGACACAAGCTTATACACATCAGGCTTTCAGCCACATCGTGGGCACAGGCGACTTACCAGGCCTTGTCAAAGGTCACAGCTTTGCAGACGCTTGCTGTCAATGTTTACCGCCTGACCACTAACAGCGCAGATGTCATTGCAAGCCTGCAGAGACCTCACAGTATTCATGTTGTGCTGAGAAAGGGTTCTGATCCACAGCGGAGGATTTTGCATATCCTATCATCAGGCTCAAAGGTGACTGACCTGACCTTGAAGGACTGCACATCTTCTATGTTGGAAGGGCTGAGTACAATGCGTCACCTAGTTTCTTTAAGCATAGCCAGGTCCAACATCAAAGACACAAACCTACAATTTCAGCCAGGCGTTACACACCTGACACTGCTGAGTTGTGGAGAAATAGATGACGGTTGTGTCTCCCGCATGTTGACTGTTTTGCCAGCCTTGGAAAGCCTGTCTTTTGAATTTGAAAATTGTTCAGGGTACCTTTACAATGAATATTGTGGTTGGCCGCTGTCAGCACAAGACTTGATTGCAATTACTCAAGCACGTCAGCTGTCCTTTCTTGGCTTGAAAGCAGTATGTGACTTATCATGCGATAGCTTTTCCATGCTAGAGTCACTTTTCAGGGCACAGCAAGAGCTCTGTGTGGTTTCACCTAGAATTCATGTCATTTTGCCAGCATCCTTGGTCTCTAGTTCCGGCAGACAAGAGTTTTATATTGATTGCTCAGACTGTCCTGTGTTTTGTGACTGGAGGTCTACTGAGCATAAGCCTAGTGTAGCTCAGCAATTCATGGCCAGGGTTGGGATGCCTGTACAGTCATGGGTGCGACAAAAGGCACCAGTGTGCAAGCAGTTTGTCCCACAAGACCCCTCAGGATGTGTGGTTGTTGCTGGTATCTTGGCCATTCACACTTTCTGCATGACACCTTTCTCTCAATGAGCATCAGTTTGACTTCAGACAAAAATATGAAATGTATATATAACGCATTTGTAATGCTATCAGCTGCTTTACATTGGTCATTGCTGAGAATTGACCGCACTGCAACTGCTGGGAACTTTTTGAAGCTTACAGTGCATGCGCAGAGCATATGCAAAGCCGACGTTTTTACGAGTGCAGTCAAACGGTTGACAACAGCTGTGGGAAGACTTTTTGAATGACAAAAACTTTGTTACTCAAAAATTTGTGACTCAAGAAAGAGAAGTCACAAAGCCTGCAAGATAAGGATCAGGACAATCCAGAACAACTGCATGCAATCCTGGTACGCAAAGGATGACTGCGTCGTATTGATGTCCATGGCCACAAAGTAGAAGCTGCATATTATTGCCGGGTCACGAACTGGACATTAATGAATTTCATGCATCAAGCAACTCATCTGCAACAGCAACACCATCACAAAAGGCGTACACCTTGTTAGGCCTTGTGTCATACCACCAACAGGCCAAGAACAACAGGCAGGCTGTGAGACCCAAGTGAGAACTGCAGAAAGCGCTGCATGCACCTACCAGAAACAGGCAGTTAACAGTAGCGCCTACATCAGCTTAAAGTCATGATGACGACTCTGGTAAACAAGGCTACCCTAGGACAGTGCTATGCACATTCACGTGTGCCAGGGTGGATGCTGATGCATAGCTTCCACAACTGCAGCAATCTAAAACAGGAACTGCATTGACGTCAAGAGGCATGCATTGTCCGACCAATCAAGTAGCTAGAAAACTTTTGTGCGCCACGCCCTACATAGAAGGCATCCCTGAAGTCATCAAGCAAACTGGCGCAAATCAACATAGTCTGCCGCCACCAAGATGCTTGCAGAAGTGACAGTCCTAGTGCCTCCAGTAACACTGCACTAGGTGCAGTAGATTCACCTTACAGCCTAGTCTGAGGTGCTGGGGATAGATGGACAAAGTGACCCTGCGCATTTTTCGCCGCAGGAGGCTGTGCATCCCTCACAGCTGACAGCCGTAATGTAGGGAAGGTACAAGAACGCTGTGCGACAAACATTGCTTGAGATTGACTGTGCTGCCACACCACAGTTGATGATGTTGCTCAAATCATGTCGCTTCATACATAGTGGTGCAGTCTTGTATTTTCAATACATTGCATCGCACTGTGACGTACATGAAGCAGAACGAAGACAGATTCGCCAGGAGAACCATGACACTAGTACTTGGGAAAGGCATCTCCAGCAGTCTGAATCTCTTGTAGGTATACTTCTTGTGGCATGTCTCAGCAGCTCCATTGTCAGCACCTCACAGCTTTGACACATACTAGCCTGCATCCATGCACCATATTGGTAAAGCGTGCTGGCATGTGTAAAGCCTCTCATTGCACCCTGTATGCACTAGTTGACAGCAGCAGCAGCAGTAACAACATCATCCTCAGCAGCAGCAGCAGCAGCAATAGCAGCACCAGCAGCACCAGCAGCACCAGCAACACCAGCACCAGCACCAGCCATAGCAAGATATGAATGCATTGCAAGACAAGGACAGACCTGGGGCGGGAGATGCCTTGACAAGTAGGCTGCAGCTGCTGTCTGCTGACAAGGAGGCAGCCAATGACATGCATGCAGCACTCTGGTTCACTGTGGCCATGGTACCAGCTTGGACAGGTGCATGTTACAGCTCTGCTAAAAACCCTACACACTAAGCTACTAGCTCTCACACAAAACAAGCTTGTAGGCTACCCACACGCAACAACCAGGCTGCCTGTACCACCAGCCCACATTGTGTCAGCCATGTGATGGAGGATCAAGTTCTGGAGCTGCGTTGCATTGCGGTGCATGGCTGGAATGAAAATGTGACATGCCTCCTGGCAAGTGTTGCCTTGCCTGCACACAGCGCTTGCATGAAACCCAAGGCCTCCTCAAAGCGAAGCAGCTGTGCTCCCAGAGCATGGCTGCTTTGCCTGAGGAAGTCCAAGGAGTCCTGTAGAGGTGGGTGTCGATTTGCATATGTTGCAAGAAATAATTCCAACACCTCCACAAGCTCAGGATGTATGCCCCACAGTTTTGATCCCAAAACTATGCCAAGGCTTACCAGAGCAGGAAATCTTGCTCAGATTTCCTGCTCTAGTAAGCCTTGGGACAATTTCTTCAGCAGAAGCAAGAATCAAGCAAAAGCAGCTGCACACCAGGGTTGGAAAGCAGGGTTCATTACTACCAAGGTTCATGTGGGCTGCAGTACTGCAAAGGGAGGCCACTGGTACAACAAGGGCTCAATCGGCTGCATGGAATGCTGAAACTAGCTAGCCTCAGCATCCCAAGAATCTGTTTTAGCACTGCTGAGCAGTCATTGGGTACATGCGTCATACTGACATACATATCAGTGGCCCTCTCAAGCGGCTGAGAACTCAGCCCATATGGGTTTTGGTCAGCATATCCATCACAGCTTGCGCTAACACCAACATGTGTCTTGGTGAGCTCAAGTTCAAAGAGCTTGTTTCCCATGTAGTTTTGCACTAAACAAGTCAAAGACCAGTTTTTGGACTGATTTGGACTCCCTAGCTGTATGCTGCTTCATAATAAACCTGGCAAGCTCAAAGGCAAGCCAAGCAGTGACAAGGAGGTATTAGCATACAGCTGGGGCCAAAGAAAACCCTTTGAAAGCAGACTACTTAGCAATGCTTCTGAACAGCTGCAAACACCCCGAACCCTACAGCGTTGCAGTGCAGGCCCTAGGGTAATGAAGCGCTTGCACATACTGCTGCTGCTGCCTTGTACACGCCGAGGCATTGCTTTTGAACTGTGCGTGTCAATTTCCGTTATGGTTGCGCATCACAGCTGCCCACATCCTGTCTACTAGCACCTGCAAACTGCATTGCCCTACAGTGCCCTAGCTATCATGCATGGCAACCAACAACAGCACCTGAGGTAAAGGCTACTGTGCCTGTCTGTGATGCATCATATGGTGTCAGCTGATTCGTCATGAGGAAGTCAGCTGAATCATCAATGTTGATCATGACCCATCAGCGAAGCCGAAGCCATATGCAGCACAGATGCCCAAGTGGACAACTCGTTGCCAGATGATGATGCTGTTCTGAAGGCAGACGCTATATTTGTTCGAGCAGAACTTTTCCTTGACAGATCAGCTGAGTCCACCAAAAATGCGTTTGTGGTGGAATCATTTGATCACAAAAGAACCTGATGCAGCGGCCGATGGGGACAGCATAAGACAACTAAAGAAAGCATGTCATTGCCAGATGATGATGTTGTCCCTAAATCGCCTATGGCAGACAGCAACATCTTGCCTGGCGAGCAGAGTCTAAGCATTGATATTTTTACAAGCAAGTGTGCATGCCAAGCCAGAACCTCAGCAGTAAGATTTGTATCGATATTGCATCTGGCACGGACACTGCAGCTCTGCTGGTTAGGGCAGCTGTCACTGAGCCTTCCCCAAACAGCCCTGTCACTGATGGCAGGGCAGAGGCAAGATAAGAACAGAAAAGAAAAGCAGAGCAGAGAAAGGTGAAGCAGGTGTCACTACTGAGCTATAGCTGAAGCTGCTGCATCTTATAGGTGCTCCAGAGGGCATTGCTAGCAACTGCAGCAAACAACATGCAGCAGCTGTTGCCGAGCATGGCAGCATTTCTAGCAATGCAGGACAAGCCAGCAAATTTGTGACGCAACTGCCACTTTCAACGCATCCATCCCTTGCTGAGGTGGATCCTATGTAGAACACTGGCGTCAGCCAATCAGACTTGCAAGTTGTCAGCACATATGTACAGCTCTATACGTATAGATCCATCGCAATCGAGTGATTTCCCAGTGGACAAAATCTCATCACCTCTGGATTGGCGACACTATCACCATTCTAGCGTCCAGCTTGTTGAATACCAAAGCTGCGTAAAACATATCTTAACACTGAACAGGCCACAAACATAGAGCATACAACAGCATTACAACTGTCAAGAGGTAAGTCAGATGTCACTGCTGTTGCCTCTGACTGGCTTTGCAAAGCCAAGCAGAGGCTACAACAAGAGATCTGATTTACCTTCTGATGTTGTCACAAGATTTGCAGGTCCTGCGGGCCTTGCCTTGTCAAGGAAGCAAGCACCCTGGCGGTTTGTACGTAAGTATGTAGTATACATGCGTAGTATGCGTGCGTAACATACTGCATGACTCAATTGCATTCAATCATTTTCCATATCTTGTAAGTATAGCATTGAAGCCATGGCGCAATGGCACAACCAAGTCCTCCCTGGCAACCTGGGCATCTGTGAGGGCATCAGCTGATCATAGTGGTATTAAATACAATCAGTTGATGTATCACAGAATTCCAACACATGGCAATGGCTGCTGGGCGTCCTGACCGCCTGGGCTGTACAGAAGCCCAGGCGGGACATCCAACGGCCATTGCCAGATGAAGATGCTGTTCCTGAAGCAGACAACAATGCGTTGCTTGCCAAGCAGAGCAGAGGCACTGTGCCTGGCATGAGCACAAAAGTCTGCTGGCCATGGTTTGGACAACTGCTTCAGAACCAAAGCCAAACAGATTGGCTCTGGCTCTATAGCAGCTGCCCAGACCATCCCTCCAGCCAAACAACTTATCAACATGACAAGAAAATGCATGGTAAGCTAGTGGTTTACTACATGTAAGCACAGCTGTAGGTGCAGGTGCAGGTGCAACAACTAGTACTTGCGCATGCCCATCATGGTATTGTCATCAGCTGCAGCAACTTACATGTAGGAACTAGCTACGTCACTGCAGAGCACGACAATATTGTTGCACACTTGTGCAGAACAAGTTGAAGAACCTGTTGTGTGACACTCAGCTTAGGCCTGGAACACCACGTGTGCACATGTTGAGCTCATGCATGAAGTGCATATTACTGTATGAGCCCAGCTGTCAGCACAATTGTACAGCAGGGCACTTTCTTGACAGACTAGCTTACTCAATCAGAAATGCTTTTGTGGTGGAATAAGTTGCTTTGTCAGGGAAGAGCCTTATGTATATGCCCATGAGTACAGCATGACACCGCACATGCGCGTCATTGTCAGCTGATGATGCGGTTCTGAAGGCATCTGTGGGCGACAGCAATATTGCAGATGCTGAAATTACAACACTGTTCCTTGGTCATCCAGGCATATGTGCTGAAGTAAGCTGATATTCATGATGCAGTCAGTTGAATCAGTTGTAAGCAGCAACCATGGAGAGGTTGGTGTTTGCCACCTCCTTGTGCCTGGCAATCAGCCCTGCAAATGCAAGATACAGAATTTTGGGGTATGGTGTTTCAAGCTGCAGCTGGACTGGGTGGTGCATTTCAGGCACCCAAGCAGCAAGCTGTCTATGCTGCAGTCCAATCTCTAGGGCAGGGCAGGATGTGATGTTTGAGAAGTATTGCAGGGCACACAATGCACTCAGTAGTATACTAGTAACAAGTGCACCAACCTCAGACTCTGTTGATGAAGTCACTTTGCATGTTAGGGCTTGCTTGACAGATGTGGTTCTTGTAAACCAGGAATCAGGCTGCAAATGCTGATCAGCAAGCCATCTGTTTGCCTCAAGCCAGAGTACTTTTACCTCCTAAGTAGATGTCACAAAGCAGGCTGGTTCATCTCATTTGGTGCTATGAAGTCATGCGGTGATGAAGCAAAAGCCTGCCTTCAGCATGGCAGCCACATATACTTGAGCATATATGGCTGCCATACTGAAGGCAGGCTTTGGCTGAGCTCGTGATCACACCGCATAGCCACTTCCATGGCTGCAGCTTCATGACACATTGTGCATTGCATACAGCGCGTGAGCATGCAGCGCTGAGTCATTTACAACTCCGCTTCAAGTTCTTCTGAGTCAGAAGCTTGAAGCATGCTTGTAGCTGACTCCAACAACAATCAAAGGGTACGATCCAACAGCTGACCCTGCTAGCCCTTTCTGCAAACTTGTTGACATGACGTATTTTCTGCAGGGCTAACAGGGTCAGCTTTACACTTTGCCATCCATACTGCAGCAACAATTTGGGACGTCATGCTTAACAACACTTGCTGCATAACAGTCAAGGCAGAGGCTGTGCTGTCACAAATGTAAAAAGGCAACAGGTATTACTGACCCTTTGGCTCTTCTTCTTCACAAGGGTTATAGCATCCCTCCTTGTTTCATCACATGCATAATTATAAACACATGCTCCTGATTTCATTGTGCTCCTACTCTAAAACGCATCAATGCAGCTTTGAGATGGTTAGGTCAGTCGAGACTCATGCCAGCGACACATTGTCATGAAGAGAAGCTTGGCAATGTATATACTATCATATATTGTACTATGATAGGTAGCTGCAGGCAGCTAGCTAGCTGGTTTCTTGCCTGTACGGGTGGTGACAAGTGCAGAGCTCCTTGAGTACATATGTACCGCCTCTGGCCATGGCAAAGACTGATGATGATGATAAGGCTTGCCAATTGGACTCTTCTGACATACAGAAAGAGCACCAATGTGAACTCGTTGTGCTTCTTTATGCGTGGAGATACAAAGACTTGCTGCATTCCTAGGTTACTGTAACAGCTACTGCTACTGTTATTGATACTGTTACTGATTGCTACAGATACTACTGAGTACACTGTGTCAAGTGCCCTGCAACAGTTTCCAAAGACCAGAGATACCCAAAGCATGCTCGCAAAACTGCAGGCAGTAAGCATGCTTTGGTACTCTCTGGTATTTGCAAAATATTGCCGGGCGGTTGCAAAGTGCACTCAGTTATGAAACATGAGCCCAGACTCTGCTGATGAAGCCACTCTACATTTTCAGGCTTGCTTGACAGGAACAACACAAGGGGTTAGGCTGCAAATGCTGAGCATGCCGACTGTTCACCTCAAGCTAGAGTACTTTTACCTCCCAAGTACATGTCGCAAGTCAGGTTGTCCTGTCAGGTGTGATGCAATGGAGTCGTGCAGTGATGACGAAGAAGGTTTGCCTGATGGGCTGCCATATGCCCACAACCCATAGGCGTGGCCACAGCTGCGGCTGCATGACACATTGTGCATTGCAGGCAACACATGGCATATGCTTGTTGAAGTGCAAGGTTGACTCTCAGCAATACAGATTGCTTAACTACATGCAGGTGACTACTATAGTCGCTGGCTAGCCTACAAAGTTGGCTTGCTCAAAAAGAGCCTCGACACACATTCTGAGGGGTTTTTACTCTGCTGTTATAGGTATAGACACTGCTTCATCCAGATAAACGCGTTGTTAAGCAAAGCACTGACTGCCAGTCTTGCAGCCCTACAGGCTGTCAGGCAGAGTGTCAGCAAACATGCTGTATTTGAATAACAGCAACAAATTGTGACAGAACAACCCTTGCACAAGACGGTCCAGAATGGATTGCCCGACTCTGAGAGCAACCGACACTGAACCTTGCCAGATGAAGCACATGGGATGACTGAAGTATAACAAAAAGAAAAAAAACTGACTGAAGTACATGCCTGCCATTTTTGCTCTCTGCATTGCTTCTTCTGACCATAAGCAGATCTGCTTCGATTGCACATGAAATTTGGTGTAGCCAAGGGCTTTCAGGCCATTGACACTGTTACCTGAATATTGAGCAGTGAGCTGTCACATGCGCGCAAGCACAACCATACCATGAAGTGTGCCTTAGCTGCTCAAGAGTTATGCTCTTGTAGCTGAAATGTTATGACATTGCAAGGGAGGTGGCATATTTAGACACCTAATGTACGGATAAACAAAAGCTACTTGGGAAGGTGTGCACTATGACCTGAACCAGGCAAACTAGACTTGAGAGCCCAGCATGCCATGTTCTGGACATCGTACACAGTTTAACAGACTGGTTGTAGACCAATTGCATGCTTGCTTGGAACCAGACTAGCCCAGTTTGATGTAAAGCTTCTTGCTGTGTTGCATGATTAACATATGGCTATGAGCGTGTTCATACTTTGGGCTCAAATACAGCTTGAGCTTTTTCACAGCAACATTGCGCAAAGTCCGAATGTAAGGTTGCATTTCTGCCATGAAGATCACTGAATTTGCGAGGCTTGATATTGTGTGCCTTCAAACAGGCCAAGCAATGCTGCAGTGCAGCTCAAGCCTGAAGACGCACTTGAGGCGCACCAACAATCTTGCCCATGACTTACAATACTGGTACAACACCAAAAGCGCTTCAGCAAATGAGCGGCAATGACAGCTTGGCACTTGCCACCCCCTTGTTGTCAACAGCCCTGCAAAAGCAAGATTTGAGTATTTGGCTATGTTGTTACAAGCTGTTGCTGGACGAGTGGCCTCTGGGTTGTGACACGTTTATGCATCTCAGGCATAAAAGTAGACGCAAAGCAGCAAGCTGCCTGCGCTGCAGAGCAGATCTGTATAGAGCTAGTAGCATGGCTGAGCAGGGCAGGGCAGGGCAGGGCAGGGCAGGGCAGGGCAGGGCAGGGCAGGGCAGGGCAGGGCAGGGCAGGGCAGGGCAGGGCAGGGCAGGG
>JAABUP010008132.1_pt1 | contig 13537 bp, 19 predicted proteins | sample 5559201 | NCBI WGS metagenome assembly JAABUP01 (sample SAMN10711887, study PRJNA513373) | rock metagenome | isolation source: Antarctica rocks | place: Antarctica | reverse complement strand
CTGCCCTGCCCTGCCCTGCCCTGCCCTGCCCTGCCCTGCCCTGCCCTGCCCTCCCCTCCCCTCGCTTCCCTCACACCCTACAGCATGTTGTTTGGGGCTGCTGACCCCTCCCTTCCCTCACACCCCGCAGCATGTTATTTGGGGCTGCTGACTGCGCATCTGCTCATGTTCTGCATGCTTGGTCAGACCAAACCCCAACTGGCATGCTTGCCTGCAAGCCTGTGCAGCAACCACAGAATGCATTCAACATGTCCTGCAGCGTAAACTTTCCCCTCACTACATGCTTGTGCTTTCTGTTTCCTTTAGTCTGACAGCACTTGTGCTACTTCCAACTGTGATGGACCCTGGGCGGGCGCATGAACAGATATATGCCTCATCAGACTTTGAAAGAAACATCCAATCACTTGAGTTGCCAATTGTCCCTGGAGACCCACAACAGGTGCCGCGCCTCCTTCTGAGAATGAGGAGGAACATGCAAAGAAGGCATGAGGAGACAATCCAGACTGCACACACAAGTACACATATGTATATGACCAGGAGACATGGGCTTGGGCGTGTCAAGCAGTTCTGGCAAGTGTCCAATCCTCACAGTGGTGTTGCCGGGAGGATACAAATCACACTCGGTCATGTCCACACCTACTTTTGTGTTAAGTTGTTGATATGGGACTATGCAGTTCTTCCCAGACTACGTCAAGGCTGCCATCAGTGGTGTGCTGTCTTTTGAGTGGCTTATCACAAACAAGTCAATGCATGTAGAGTAATACTCCAAAAGTGTTCCACAAGTTGAGTGCTCTAGACGTTTTAGCAGGAACAAAAATTATTTGCTCTGTTTTCACGCAGCTTATGCTGCAGTTTGCAAAGCTTACAGAGCACATTGCTGGGGCATGCAATGTGTCAAATATATGCAGGTTTGTATATGTCAAGAATAAGTTGCAAATGCATGCATGCTTTCAGTATGCTACTCAGGATGGTGAATGATTAAGATTGCTTACACACTGCATGACATTTATGTATGTGACCATAAGATGGGAGCATCCAGTACTGTACAGTATAAAGCAAGCTTTTGGCAGCCAGTTGCTAGTTGAAGCGAGTCGTGCACTAAGTGTATCACACTTGCAAGACGTTTGGAGACCCCCATTACACTGACACTGTGATGTAGACTGTTGGAACTGCCTCATTGTTCTGTTCAAGGACACTAGTTTCATCTCTTTGTACACACACTTCATGCTCATCCATTGATGATTGCTGTTGGTTAACCACTGGTAGCTGCTGCTGCTGCTAAGCTTCCAGAACTTCCACTAGTGCCACGGTAGGCAGGGTAGTTGGCAGGAGCTGTATCAGTGGACAAGAAATAGTAATCTGCCTGGTAGGGCACAAACATAGCGGAATTGGGTGCCCCTTCTGCGCCAGTGGGTGAGAAGTTTTCGAAGCTGGCAGAGGACGGTGCCAGGGGGATCGTCCCTGGGGCTAACATGCCCCCCAGCTCATTGTTGCGGATCATGTATGTCACATCAGTGCATGGCACGCAGCGGCAAGTCAGTCAACAATGCTGTCGAACAATGCTGCAAAGGCCGGCGCATCACGGCTCTGGGATGCCGCCTTAGGAGGCTCTTTTTATGATCGCTGAAAAGCGTAAACTTTTCTTTTCTTTCCAGGCACTGCATGGTCTTGCAGCCTCCAAAGATTCAGCAGCAAATTGATACGTCAGATCACAATGCATGCACTGTGTCACAGTGCATGTGGTACAAATATGCATGAGTCACAGCCCATATGCATGCACAAGGTGTGCTAGCTGTGTTGCAATCAGCAACCAAGCGTGCACAGTTTGGTCTTGAGGCTCATTACTGAATGGTGCCTTGAACATGCAACCAACAACCACATTGACAGATGACTGGAGCTTGCATCAAGCAGGCACAAGCCAGAGCAGAGATTCTTTGAATGTGCTGTGGCATGCTGAGTACCTGAATACTCCAGTTGCCTTGCTAGTCTTTAAAAGCAAATCACCAACTGAGCCAAAGCCACCGTCTCCAGAGCGTGCAGGGGCTGGATCAGTCCCCAGCACCTTGCTCATGACTGCAATGCCTGATCCGTCAACAGCCTCAAAGGACGGCATTCCACCAGTGTAGACCTGCGCATATGTTGTGCAAATTGCTGTATCTATAGATGGCCTGGATAGTATGGCAATCATTGTCAGCAAGTGTTTTCTCACCAGTCCTACCCATGCTGTGACTGCAAGTGTCATGTGGCCAATTTGTGCGCAATGTTGTTAGCTTGCAGCTTGATTTTAGGATCAATTGCTGCTTACTGTAGGTTGCAACTACCAGTTGGATGCAAGCTGTTGCTTTGGCCCATCATCTAGCTAGTAGCTATAGTATAGCAACTCATGTAATATGTTTCAGGGATGTCACACGATGTAGCAGCATGAGCAAATCATTACCTCTTTCTGGGTAGAAGGATCCGAGAAATAATGCTTCAGGGCAATCTTGGCCATGCTGGGACCGCACCAAAGGTCGGCGTGAGACCCAGTCTGGGTGTACTTGCCGGTGTTCTGTGGATCTGCAAACCCATTACAACGTCAGTCTGGAGCACAAGAGCGCTTGTCACAGTGACGCAACCCTCAGCATGATAGCTATCACGCTGTCTGTCTGTAGACAGTGACACGCTGAGCCCACCAGTGTAAATCTGCACTCCCAGGGCGCGACAGGCAAACAGCAGGTCCGCATCGCCGAGATTGATGGCAGAGTCGTGGTTGTGGTCGGCAAGGAGAAGGCGCTGGCTGGCGCCGGCGGGGCCTGAGGGGTCGTTTGACCAAAGGAGTTGAAACCTTTGCCGGCGGCAAGGATGGTGTTGATGATGGACGACGGAGGGGTTGCAGCTGCAGCCAGCAGATGGCGGCCAGCCTGTACAGTTCCGGGTGCGCCTAGGGTGCCACTCAGCAGTAGGCTTGCCTGGACCGCCAACAGCAAACGTAGTGCAGAAGTCATGGTGTGGGACGGCAGGGGCAAGGGCGGACGACTAGCCAAAGCGATGAGCGCAGCAGCTTGAGTGCTCGGCAGTGGTGATTGTTCAAACCGATAGCCAGATCTGCCTGTTTTATAATATACTGCAGCAGCTGGTAGGGGCTTCAGCTAAGGGGGCGAATGTGTTTACGTGACTAGTCTGGAAGCTCTGATCCAAAGCCTGACATACAGGCTGACTCATTTTCTTAGTCAGTGCAGCTGCTGATATCTCCCGTGGCCCCATGCAGTTTCGTAAGTGATGAGGATCACGTGCAAGGAACGCCAATGCAGTTTTACAGTTTATGTGAATCGTGCTGACGATGCTACTAGTAGGATGTTTTGATGACGTCAGCTGTGCGTTGCTGCATCAAATAATATCGCCACATGATGGTGATGATAATAGACTTTTGCAAACACCATGACAAGCTGATCAGGCTCACTTCTACGTACTTCCCAGCACCTGCAACGCGTTTGCAAATTGCATTGAATGCAACTTTTGCATGTTGTGTATGAGCATCACGATATCGATATGACAACTCTCTGTATTCAACACTTTGTCACCAGTTCTGCTATATAGGGCCATATGGGGCCAAGGAAAGCTGTGTCAAATCAGCTTGTCAGCAGATTTCTGCGCATTTGTGAGATTCTGGGATGCAATCCATGATGTGGGTGCCTGATACACAATGTTGCAAGGAGCTTCTCTGATGTTGAGACAACAGCGTCACATCACACTAACTGAGCTGGCACCTTTGTCTGCTCTCTGTTCTTGTAGACCAAGTCATGTGCTTGCATGTCTTTATACCTACACTGACCCAACAAAGCATCTTTCTGATTACTATTACATGTGTTGGGCTTGCAAAAGTGCGTGAGAGTCACAGGCCTATCTAGTGAACAAAATGCACTACTCTCTCAAGTGGCCTAGCATCGTATGCAAATCACTACTCTCACATGGGCTCCTGTATCTCACCCAGACAGAGACGCGTTCATGCTGTTCGTCAAGACATCAAGAGCACTGCATGTAGCTGGACAGCTTGCATTATCATCTCCTCAGACAAACATGAAACTTGCTGCAGACTGGTGCATAGATCTGTCTAGATGGCACACTAAAATGGATGTCATTCCTGATGCTTCTTCAATCTCTTGAATTTGACCTTGACACTGCCTTTCTCACTGATATCAGAAGCTTCAAATTTGCCCTCAGGTGCTTTCTTCTTTGCTTGCCCGGCTGCATCCCCAGCTCCTGCATGTGGTTACCAATGACTGGTCATCATCATCGCCATGCATTCATTGTCATGACTAATTTTCAGATGAGCAACACTCAATGCAATGGCTGATTGTACCTTTCTGCAATGTTTTGTCATCTGCAGAGCGTTTCCTGGCTGGTTCTTTCCCTTTGTTGCTCTTGGCCTTGGCTGCATTGCCATTTGCTGGCCTGTCAGCAGATGCAGGAATGTCTCCTCCTGTTTGCTTTCCAGCAGAAGTGTCAGCAGCAGCAGCAGCTGAGGCTGCATCAGGGCGTGCTTTGCCTGCTTTGCTGCTCCCTCCAGTTTTCAACTTTATTGTTGTCTTGCTTGGCGCCGTCGGCAACGGATCAGTCTGCTCAGCTGCTGATTTGTTTTTGCCAGCTTTCCCGCCACCCTTCTTCGGCACACTGCCTTCAGCAGCATCCTCCTCACCCAGCACTTTGCCCTTGCCAGCCTTCCCGCCCTTTTTTGGCGCCTGCCCGTCAGCAGAGTCATCCTCGCTGTGAGCTCTGCCAGCCTTCCCGCCAGCAGCAGCTTTTGGATTTGAACCTGCTTTGCTGGGCGCACTTGCACCTGCTACGGCTGTTTTGCCGTCGTTGCTTGGGGCCGAGGCAGTACTGTCCAGGTTGCCTGAAGACTTGGCACTGCTTGGCTTGGCCTTGCTGCTCTTCCCCAGACTTGAAGCATGCTCAGGGCAGTACCACTTGCCGCGAGGTACCTTGTCCAAACCAGCACACTCCGTGTGCATTGCAACAGGGCAGTCCTTTGCCTGCAGTACAACACAAAGAACAGCTCGCTGGTGTGTCCTTAAAAGATCTCCATAATGTTGAAACGTGTTTTTACTGACCCCAGACTTTTCTCTATTTAGATTTCCAGGGATGACGTTTCTGAACTAAAGTAGACGTTTTGGGATCAAGAAGAGCGCAAGAAACACTTCACACCAAGCTGGCTCATGTGTCTCTGACCACAACAAGCAGACAGGGTGCACAAGATATACACCCTCAGCAGCCTGTAGCATGGCTGACTATAGATACCACATCTCTCTTTAAGGTTTGCAGGGGTCCAGGGGCTGTCACAAAGTCACTGCCAAGGCCAGCATTCATTCATACCACTTCGAGTTGTGACTCCTGGCAGTCCAGTGCTGTTATCTACGCTTGCCGGCCATCTACGCAGACGCGTTAGATGCCCATGCGTATATGTGTATGATTGGGATTGCTCAACAATTGGCAATGCAATTGGACTAATTCACCATGAATGAAGCCAAACGTCTACGGATCTACATACAGGCGTATATACGCATCCAACGATGGACATTTGATGTAGATAACAGCACTACTGGCAGACACATCATGTCGTGCATTGTGGTGTGAAGGCCCTACCTCACAGCAGAGCAGGTCGCCTTCTTCACCACAGTCGGCGCATTCAGCCATCCAGCGGTCGTGCCCACTGCCCCCCTGGGACCCCTTCCCATTGCCCCCCTGGGCCCCCTTCCCACTGTTGTTGCTGCCTTGTCCACTGCCAGAGCTCCCACCCAGCTTCACCTTCAGCCTGTAGTTTACAGAAGCTGCCTCTGATCAGTCATCTAACCAAATGACACGGGGTTGGAGTCTACGCCAGAGGCTTCAAAATATACTTGGAAAGCGCTCCAGATGCGCAGGTGAACAGGATTGAGCAGTGCTGGCCCTGATGGTCGTTGGCCAGGTCAGCATTGCTGTGCATGCATTCCTGCCAGGTCAGCAGTGTTATATATACTGTACAAGCTGTGCATGCATTCCTATCAGGTCAGCATTGCTGTACATACTATAAGAGCTGTGCATGCATTCCTGCCAGGTCAGCATTGCTATACATACTGTACAAGCTGTGCATGCATTCTTGCCAGGTAAGCGCAGTCCTGCAAGCTGCACACGCACATCCTGGTAGAGAGTACCATGTACAGCATTGCTGACCATGCAGTCCAAGCTGGCAGAGCTCTCCCTTCACCCTTCTGTAGCCTTGAAATATACCAGCATTGCATACATTGACTATGCACTTGATCAACAACTGAAATCAACCTCAATTGGCCTGCATGTCTCTATCCTGCACAAAGTAGGGTTGCTGATGCATCAGAGTGTATGGAAGGGCATGGTAGGCAAGCTTACTTCTTGGTTTCCTGTGGGCCTGGGTCAGGGGCAGGGGTTTCTCGCTCCCTCTTGGCGGACTTGGGGGCCTTGGGGGGGCGGGCAGCCGCCGCTGCTGCAGAAGCTGACAGCCGCTGCAGCATTGGCTGGGCTCTGCACAAACACAACGCATGTACATACACCATTGTTCATGATGCACCGACAACAGCCGCTGCAGCGCTGGCTGGGCTCTGCACAAAGACAAATACATGTACATTCACCATTGTTTATGCAGCACTAACAGCCCCCCCCGCGCAGCAGTAGATGATCCAGCAGGGCAGATGCTGGCCAGCCAGGCGAGTGACCATCACATGTGTGACTAGCAGATTGCATGGTGGTGCTCTCTTGATGATTGTGAAGCAGTGTAAGCTGATTGCAACACTCTGCAAGCTGCCCAGAGCTGCTGACCATGCGCTGAGCACTATCAAATGACTTGAGAGCTGGACAGTGTCAACTATAACAACAATGACGATAGTATGATGTTGACAACAAACACAACAACAGCAACAACAACAATGAAAAGAACAACAACAACAATGATGCTAGTAATGATGTCAACAATGAAAACAACGACAATAACAATATGATTATTGATACTAACAATATGAAAGATGACAGTAATCATCACAATGGTCATAACAATGTGCCTTCGCGTGCATCACCACCGATAGTTGTGTGTGGTGGCTGTTGTCCTACTAGGTAGGCCTACTTAACAACAGTGTTGGTGCAGTACGGTTGAGCTTACTTGTCAGATAGGACAGCAGCCAGGTAGGCGACCTCAGCTGCTGACGTGGACACCTGGGCAGCCGCCATGTCCCGCATCCAGATTCCCCTCTCACGCGCACTGCGCCACAGGGCAAGCTTGGGGCGGGAGGCCTGCAGGGCACAACAGCACAGACTCAGGGCAGGGCGTTTCGCAAAGGGGCAGGGCGTTTTGGCATGGGGTTGACAGAAGAGGACCAGTCTGCAGAGAGAGTCAGCAAACAGGACAAGAAAAGAAAAGACTACGCCTTTTGGCGTCAATTTAATGAGAAGCCAAGTATTACACCGGGCTGCCCAGGGAAAGTCAGCAAACAGGACAATGTGTTTTGCTGCTTGCTTGGCAGCTGGTATCAAACTTGGGACACAGCAGCAGAGAGTGTCATGGTCACTGCTGGCACACAGGCCCATAGCCTCTGGAAAACCTCACAAAAGTTTAGTAATTTTGTTGGGAAAACCTCTGAAGGCCTTGTATCCCTTCAAAAAAGGACCCATACTGACAGTCAAGAAGTGCAGAACAGGCTGGAGCAATGTATCAGAGGAGATGCAGAAGCACCTTCTCTTGCTCTGTATCTGATGGGTCCAGCTCTTCTAAGGGTTGGGCGAACACAAGATCAGCTTGTGGCACCAACTGTTGCAGGGAAGCTGTGTCCTGATCACCAGGATCTGAAGGCTGTGATGCTGCCCTCATTTGCACATCCCCACTCTACGTCCACAGACAGCTTGTGTGAGTGTGAGCTGAAGCTGATCATGCAGCAGCTGGCCAACAGCTTCCAGGCTGTCATCTTGACTTTCAAATGCAGAGGCATGCCATGATTCAAGACTTGCAGCAGGAAATTCTTGGGTGTCGATAAGGTGCACAGAGCGCAGGATGCATGCAGCTGTAGAAGCATTCAAGGTATGATTGCAGTAGCAAATTGGCTGTGTTTTGCGTTTCTACCTCAGCATTGTTCACAATCTCCTGCTTAATATCAACACCAGACTGTTGCGGAATGTCCCTAGCTGGCTCTGCATCAGCCCCGGGCTGCTCAGACAAGCCCTGAGTCATGCCGTATCTCCCCTGGGGCTGTTGCAGAGAGGCCTGAGCTGTGAGATCACTGCCCTGAGGCTGCTGCAGGTTTCCTGGTGGCTGATGCAAACTGCCCTGAGGCTGTTGCAAACTGCCCGGCGGCGGCTGCAAACTGCCCTGAGGCTGTTGCGAACTGCCCTGAGGCTGTTGCAACCCACTCTGCAGCTGGTTCAACGCCCCGTTGGGCAAGGAAGGTCTGGGGATTGCAGGCACTTGACGTTTCGAGTCCCCAAGATCATCTGTCTCAACCCACTGCATGGCAGCTGGCTGCTGACTAGCTGAACCTGAAGGGCCAGCACTTGCATGACTGGCCAGTCTGTCCTCAGTGTCTGCATCTGTGTCGGGCTTCACATCAGCAGTGGGGTCTGGGGAAGGAGATGGGGAGGGCTGGGGGAGGGCATCTGAAGCCGGCAGGCTAGGCTGGGTGACAGCCTTGGCTATGCTGTCTGTACCTGCACATGTGCCAGACAAAATGGTGCAACAGATTGCAGCAATGTTATTTCGCGAGGACACAACAAATTGTTATTCCCCTGGTCTCAAGCAAGCTGTATGCAGCTGTCACCAACCCCTGAGTCGGTTCATGCCTACTGTCACTGATTGCTACAAAGGAGACTCCTCTCAACAGGAGGAAACAGACTAAAGCTATGGGAAGTATTCAGCAAAGCGTATTATTCACAAACGCATACTATCGTACAGCTGTGGCGGCTCTTCCGGATCAAGACAGATTGTCAGAGTGGATTTGTAAAAAACTGCAACAACGGGTATAGAGCAAAGAAGGTGGGTGCACCACAAGCCAATGGCAGAATGCTCAGACGGTAGCAAGCTTTCCTTTTGTTGCCAGAGAATCAATGCTGCCCAGTCCGTGGATGTACTCTGTGATTGCAGCTGGCAGACAAGCAAAACTCATGGATGCACTTGTTGTTGCGAAAGTTGCAAAAAGCTGCCAAGTGCATACAATGCAAGTCAGCTCCATTCAGACAGGCCTATTATGAACATCACAACTCTTGGCATCACGACTATAGTAATCACCTCTTGGGCCTGAGCCTAGCAGGGAGACAGCGCCTTCAATGCCCAGCACCTCCTCGCACAGCTGTGCGGCAGTCTGCACTTCCTCCAGCTTCTGTTGCAGGTCCTTGAAAGAGATGCTGTTGGGTAGGCGCCCCTGGAATGGGCTGGACTCGCCCAAAAGCTCTTTCAGCTGCTCCAACGCATGCTGCACCATGTAGGAAGCAAAGTCAGCACAGGAAGGGAAGGGAAGGGAAGGGAAGGGAAGGGAAGGGAAGGGAAGGGAAGGGAAGGGACGGGAAGGGACGGGAAGGGAAGGGAAGGGAAGGGAAGGGAAGGGAAGGGACTTTGCCTGTCAGCATCAACAAAAGGCAAGCCCATGGATGAGATACATTGGGCTTCCCTGTGCCATTCGGTACAACACAGATGAGTTGCAATGCAGTGAAACAGCTGACAGACTTTGAAAGAAGATGCGTTTAGCGGGCACTTTCAGAATTGAGATGAGTTAGTCAACAGCTCATTCAGCTGGTGCACTACACGCTGCAAACAATCGTACAAGCAGTCATCTTTGTGCACAGCTGGACCTCACAAAACAATTGGATGGTGACTGGCCAACAACCTTGCCTCCATGAACTTTCAGTGAAAATGAAAGTTTGTGGAGGAAATATGTTGGACGGTCACCATCCCAGGCTGACTTTGCCAAAAAAGGTGGATGACTGTGTCAAATTGCATAAGATGGAGCTAGTGGGTCGCAGAAGACTTGATAGGGTGTTTGTGGAGGATGACTTAATGCCTTCCGAGCAATCTGCTGCATCCTGTATGACACAAGACAGGCTGCTGTATGCATCACAAGCTGTGCATGACAGGGTATACATACCTCAGCCATGGGACAGCAAGACGCAGCATGTCATGCATGACATGTCTTTGATGCAGCAACTCGGATGGGAGGTCAGGGTGTGTGTGTGGGGGCCGGAGGGGTGAGAGAGGGTATTCAATATTACACTGCAGCAAGCAGCCAACTTGACGATCATCGGTTTTCCAGATGAGTCACCTGCATGGTCTGTCTGTCAGCGCTGTTGACTGCACCAGCCACTGATGGAGGCACCTGAGACTGGCTGCTGACACCACGGGTCTGGCCAGCTTGCAGCAACCCCCTCAGCTTGCTCTGGTCACGCTTCAGGGCATTCTGCAGGGCCCGTTCCCGGTTGCCCTTCCTGTTGCAGCCTGCCAGTGCTGCATCCAGCGCCTCTGATGAGTCAATGGCAGAAATGGCGGAGCCATCAGCTGACTGGACGTGAACAGCACTTTGATCACCTGCACATCAATGCAGAGGAGCCTGTCAGGATTGAGTGTAAGCAAAGCTGCTGACAAAATGTCTTACAGCAGCCTGGCTGTGCTGTTGTGGCAAAAGTGCTTGACAGAACATCTGATTGCTGCCAGGTTGTGGTGCGTCTGAATGTGGATGATATGTTGCTGGTAGGGTTGCTTCTGCCTTCAGCAGACAGCGTTTTGAATATCTCCATTAAAGTATACCAAAATGGCGCCAATCTGGAGTCTGTGGTAAAAGCGTTGACATAAACACCACATGAGCCATTGTTGATCTATTGCAGTGGTCAGGGAAGTCTGTTTGTGGTCTCACTGCAATCAAGTTGGGATGCTTGCTGCATTAGGCTATTGAGCACTCCCCCCTCCCACCCCCCCACCCACCCTGGCCTCTTGACACACTTCTCATGCAGAGACCCTCGCCGTTGCATGTAGGATTTACATACAGCGTTTGCATACCTGTCAGCACCCAATACTTGCGGTGATGCCTATCTAAGCCAACAGGCTCACTCCTCAGAGTCAACTCTGCAATCCTGGCCTCAAACTCAGCATCCCTATCCTGCCGAGTCTTCTGTTTCAGCTTATGTTGCTGCTCTTCTTCTTGCTGCTTGTCAGAATGGGCCCGGGGTTCAGCACCCTCAGGCTCAGGGGTGGACCCCTCTGGCCCATGTGACCCTTCCTTGGCCTCTTCATCGTTGTCTTCGTCACTCTTAGTGCTCTTGTTGTCATCATTGTTGTCGCTGTCTGCAAAAGCAGGTTCAGATGTTGTCGTATGCCTACATGCCACTACTGCTGATAGCATGCTCAAGCAGACATGCAGCAAGCCTTAGTGACCCTCCTCAAGCCTGGCCTTTTTGTGGGCTTTGCTGTCCATTGCAAAATCATTCGTCTTCCTGTCAAAACACCACCTGTCACAAGTTCTCACATCTGCATGCTTTCTGACAAAGCAGTCAATGTACAGGTACACAGGGGTCAGCGGATAACGCTGACTCACCGTTCTGGTCAGCATTATCCTCGTCATCATCGTCATCATCATCTTCAGCGCCGCTCCTGTCCCCAGGAGTTTCAGCCGGGTCCAGATCAGGCTTTTGCTCATCCCCAAGCTGATCCCCAGCTTGAGTGCCACCACCAGCAGCAGCAGTAGCAGCAGCAGCAGTCTCTTGTTCCAAGCCCTGAAGCTGCTGCTCCAGTTGCTGCAGCCTTTTCTGCCTTTCCTCCTGCTTCCTTTCCCTTTCAGCTGCCTTCTCTTGCCGCCTCTCCTGTAGCACCCAACAGGTCCACCTGTCAGCCCCTTGCAATGCCAGGCATTTAGACAGGTCTTCACATGAAGCACAGCCAGCATGTGGCCTTGTGCAAAAGTGTAGTGTGTGCATGTGCACTGCTGCTAACAGATCTTTGTTTACATGACAGTTGGGTGCTGGGGTGTGAAGATCTACAAGTATATTGGCATGATCTGCCTGAAATCCAAGACCAAGGCACCACATCAACAGAACAGAGCAGCAAGTCAACCGGCGGCTCAAATTGCATACGAGGTCTACCTGCTGCCTGCCCATCTGTCTTTCAGGCACCGTAGTATGATTGCTGACAAGGCAATGCTCACAAGGCAGTGCTGACAAGGCAATGCTGACAAGGCAGTGCTGACAAGGCAGTGCTGACTGTGCGACAAGCTGTACCATGCGTACAGCAGCACAAACAGAACAAGAGGGCCATGTGCCTGAAGCTGCACCAACACAACAGCACAAACAGCACTAGACCTGGAGCTGCATCAGCACAACAGCACAAACAGCATGAGAGGCGCAGTGTACCTTGAGCTGCATCATGCGTACATCAACAGAAACAGCACGAGAGGCGCATATACCTCAAGCCGCATCATGCGCACAACAGCACAAACAGCATGAGAGGCGCAGTGTACCTTGAGCTGCATCATGCGTACATCAACAGAAACAGCACGAGAGGCGCATATACCTCAAGCTGCATCATGCGCACAACAGCACAAACAGCATGAGAGGCGCAGTGTACCTCAAGCTGCACCAACACAACAGCACAAACAGCACTAGACCTCGAGCTGCGCCGGCACAACAGCACAAACATCATGAGAGGCAACAGTGTACCTCGAGCTGTGTCTGGTGGCGCTCAGACTGGAGAGCAGAGATCTGGTCCACCCTGCCTGCCAGCTCTGCCCTCATGTTGGCCCCCTCCAGAGTGTCATTGCACAGCGCCGTCAGCAGCCTCAAGTGCATGGGACCGCTCAACCTGCACCATCCCATGGACCAAAAGATCTTCACTATTAGAAACGCGTTTGCACTGTCCCTAGGCATTTCTGAGACTGAAGTTCCCTTGTAGAAAGGGCAGTGCTGAATGGGAACAGATGTTGTGGAAGTAGACACAGAGCTTTGCTGCCTCAGTCAGGATAGGATGGAGCAGATTGCTTGAAGAAGAAAGCTGTTGCTTAGAGCAGCTAAGATAGATTCCGTTACTAATGTGTCTCTGTCTCAAAAGAGATGTTCACAAATGCACTACAATTTGGTGGCCGAGTCAAACAGGCAGTCCTAGTAGCAATGTTGCAGCACAGAACACAGCATAGCATAGCCAGAGCACAGTTGCAGTCCAAGCACAGCACAGCATAGCACAGCACAGCACAGCACAGCACAGCACAGCACAGCACAGCACAGCACAGCACAGACCCAACAAAGAGACCCAATCTCACCTATACCATGGCTTGTTAGCAAGCTCAAGAGCCCCCTTGACAGCTGCCACATTATCAGGCAGCAGGCTGAGGGCTGTGTCAGCCTGCATGAGCTGGGCCTGAGGAATGCCGGTCTTGGCCCGAGTGGCCAACAGATAACGCCGCAGGATCTCTGGCCAGGTGAAGCTGTTCTTGTGAACCACCCTGGCCCACCTCCGGGCCCTGCTCTTACCTGGACCCTCTTCACTCACCTGCGCAAGCAAGGGGGGGGAGGGTTGATGAGGGGGGTGAAGGTG
>JAABUP010008131.1_pt1 | contig 13538 bp, 19 predicted proteins | sample 5559201 | NCBI WGS metagenome assembly JAABUP01 (sample SAMN10711887, study PRJNA513373) | rock metagenome | isolation source: Antarctica rocks | place: Antarctica | reverse complement strand
GCAGTGAAGGAAAAGAGGAAGGAGTATCTTGCTGTCATACTCCTTCCTGTCTTCCTTCACTGCAGGTCACAACAGCTCATTCTCAGGAATGATGCAAGGCAGAACTGCTCAGCAGGAGAGCAAGGTGCTGCATTCACAAAACAACAAGGTGCGCTAGTTCAGGCTTGCTCCAACGCTCCTTCTTCTATTCCTTCACTGCAGGTCACAACAGCTCATTATCAGGAATGCTGCAAGGCAGAACTGCCCAGCAAGAGAGCAAGGTGCCACATTCACAAAACAACAAGATACGCTAGTGTGTACCTTCAGGCTGACTGTCATACTCCGTCTTCTTACCTTCTTCCTTGGTCAACAGTGGTCTTGACCTTGAAGCAGTTGTGTCATTTACCTTCCACACACATTTCCTGCTGTCAATGCTGGGCAAGGCTATGAACTTTTCGTATGTTTTCTCTGCTGACCACTCAGCATCTGCCAGGTGAAATAATGGTGCTATATGCCTAATGAGTCTCAGCAGCTCCCTTGAGCGCTCCTCTTGGGACAGGCAGGTTTGCACTAGGCTGAAAAGCGGTGAGGTGTGCCGGAAGGCCTTTACTGGGACATCAGGTCCCAGTATGCTGCATAGCTCTGCTACTAGTTTGTCATTGTCCATCCTGGTGCGTAGAAATGACGCTGAAGTTATCCTTAGATCATTTCTTTCAAGATTGCCCCAAGGAGGCCAAGGAAGGAGGCTTCTCTGCGAGCTGCTTGTGCGAGCTTCTTGTGCGAGCTGCTTGTTTGTAGTACTGGCTGGCAACGTGTCAAAGTCGCAGATACATTTGTATCCGCCTGACACTGAATAGCTCTTGATACAATGAATGCTGTAACCCATCATCAGGACTGGAACATCCATCTGCAGTGCACAGACTGTTTGCAGAAAGTGTTGAGACACAGGGAACGGCCGAGCGGATCACTATGGAGCGCGTCAATGTGATCCGTACCGTATCAACCAGGTCTTGCATGTATTTGTTGGTTGCACACCCGGAGGTAACCTGCCAATTGGCTTCCCTTTGGGGGCACTGTGCCACCAACAGTGCTACCTGGGAGCCTTTGTGCTGTTCGAGCCACTTCTTCCCTGTTACTGAGTACAGACCAGGCCAGAGCCGTTTGTCGAAGTCTTTGGTCAATAGCTCCTCCATCTTTGCAGGTGCAAGCGAGCCTGACTTCATCTCAGACAGCAGTTGAGGCGTCCGCGATACACCAGACTAGGCTCTCCTGCCAACGTATCTACGGTCCACTGCGCACTCTTCTCGTGATGCTGGCGATCAGTGCTTGTCATCGTATCACGCTTGATCAGGCCGTATGCTGACAGAGCGCAGCAATACCGGCGCACTTGCGGGCTGTTTGAATGCAGATTGAATACTGCCACCGCTGCCGTGGTTCCACCGCTGCTGCATGTTGCACACTGAGTCTCATGCAGCACACATCATGACCTGCTTCGTGGTAAGCTGACTACCACATTAGGAATAAGCATGCAAATCTTGTTCAGCAGACTTGTACGGTACCAGGCTAAGCCTGGCAGGCTTCATAGCTAAGTGCGAGCCAAATGCATGTGGTGATTTTCTCAGGGAATGCTTTTCTTGTAGGAAGTGTATCATGCCTGACTGAATTCACAAGAACAGAACTTTGCAGACAGCTGTCTTGTTTCTGCTGTCTGCAGAAACAAGACAGCTGTCTTGCTTCAGCATACTTCAACACTCATGAGCTGTGCAGTCTCCTCACAGGAGCAACAACCCAGACCAGCAAACAGACCCAACCCATCACTCATCAGATCTGAGCAAATCAGCTTATCCATCACTGGGATGGGAGATGGGCTGAGCCGCGGCAAACTCATCAGCCATAGGCATCCTCTTGCAGCAGACTGCTGATCTGAACTGTGACCACTGGTGTCAGGACTGGCACCGAAACCATGTGAACGCAGAAGAAGATCTACAAATGGCTGACAATATTATGTGCATGTGGATTGCAGACCTCCTGCAAGGTTTCACTTATATCAGACAAGTTGTCTGTTTATAAACCTGTGCATTATGACTTCCATGTCGACATGTTGATCGTAACAGTGGTACCTGATACCTGGTGTCCTGCTAAGAGCCTCTTATATGTTGCAAATTTATGTACTTCCCAAGCACGGTGACAACAATTTCCCAACACTTTTCTGATGAGGATTTTGTTTGTCTATGTTACCGTTTTGTCTGTTTCGTTTTCTGATGAAAGACTGCAATTTAGTCAAATGGGCTAGCTGGCCCCAACGACTGTAAAATCCCTGACTGATTAGTCAGAGTTGACGTTGCCTCATCGCTGCAGTTTCTTTTGGCTTTGAGCAGCGAGCCTGCTGAGGCCCCAGCGCGCGGGCGTCGATGCTGACGTCTTGATGTGCAATGGGGAAGCATACTGTGTGGCCGACTGCGCTAAGGGAGAGGGCTTGTGTCACCGCTCGACTTCTTCTCACAGCGTGTTTGCTGTCCGTGAGCCCTCCAGTGTTGGTCTCCGCGGGCAACACCACCACCGATGCCGCAGCTCTGCAGCAGTTCGCCGTCCAAACCAACTACACCATATGGCTGTCGCGCCCTGGCAATCCCTGTCCCTTAGGGTGGCAAGGTGTGACCTGCAACAGCCAGCAGCGCATCACAAAGGTTGAGTTGCTTAACTACGGCATTACAGGGCAGTTCCCAGCCTACCTGGATCAGCTCGATGCCTTAGAGGTACTGCAGCTGAGCAACGGCCAAATATTTGGCTCTTTACCTAGTGCCTGGTCAACCTCTTTCCCCTCCCTTCAGCAGCTGGACCTGAGTCACAACAACATCTCAGGCGATGTGCCAGATGCCTGGATGCAGAGCGAAGCGTTTCCCAGCCTTGCCACACTCAACCTGAATGGTGCATTCAACAAGAACATGACCAGGGACCTCCCCTTTCAATCTGGGCAGCCAGGCATGGCAAACTTGATGTCCCTCAACCTTGCTTTATGCAACATCACAGGCTCCTTGACAGCAGCTTGGGGTGCTAGCTTCAACAATCTCACCACGCTGACTCTCAGCAGCAACCAGCTGACCGGAGCCTTGCCAGGCGAATGGGGCACTTCTTCAGGCACGCGCAACCTGACAGATCTTGAGCTGGACGGCAACCAGCTCAGCGGTCAGCTCCCTCCCTCCTGGGGTGCTGTAGGCAGCTTCTCCCAGCTTCAGAGGCTCAACCTGGCTAGCAACAACTTGACAGGCACTCTGTCAGCCGCCTGGGGACAGCTGGGATCACTGCCTGATCTACAGATCCTCCAAGTGAACAACAACAACTTCACAGGGCAGCTGCCAACCTCTTGGGCAGATTCCAATGCCTTGCCTCAGCTTGAAACCATCTACCTTCAGGGCAACAGCTTGACTGGAGGCATTCCGCTTGCTTGGGCCAATGACAGGTCTAACATGTTGAAGTACTTGAGGCCAGGCAACCAGGGCATGTGTGAGCCCATCAGGGCTCGTCTGGTTGGGGTCAGGACCTTTGGCATTACCACTCCTGCCCTGTCTTGCTTGGACGCTGGGTGTCAGGATAGTGACATCACGTCTGCTTTGGCCTTGGGGAACGCACAGGACTGCAAAGTGACCATAGCAGCTGATGGAAGCATTACATCTACAGGCTGTCCCTCAGGTGCACTTCAGTACAAGCACGCCTCAAGCACATGCGCAGCATACATTCACCTGATCATGCTTGTTACTGAACCGCGGTTGTTGTCTAGGGTATGCCGATTGCTGTTGATGTCTAGGGTATGCCAATTGCTGTTGATGTCTCCCCATGCTGTATCCCTGTAGCTTCTGAAGTGCACACTGACAGTTATGCCTGAAGTTGTTGTGCATTCAGAACACACCATACCTGCTATGTCAGCTGTGAGCTCACTCCATCAGTTTGCTAACGCAGGGGCAGTCCAGACGGACGCAGCTGCAAACAGCCTTGCTGGTCGGTTTGTGATAGCCAATCAGACGTCTCTCACTCTTACCGGCTCAGTGCTGAGTCAGCTGCAAAGTGTCCTGGTCAGAGGGCCCACAGGGGCACTTGTGAATCAGTCAGCCCCGCTGATCATCAGCAATTCCACAGTGCATATTGTGGACAGCACTTTCAGCGGCAACCAGCGCTTCGACTTTGGCGGTATAATCATCATGTCCGGCTCAGCTGTCACCATCAGCAACAGTACCTTTGCAACCCTCACGGGTCGCGTTGGGGGCGCAGTCATGATAATGAACGGCAGCTTAGTCATGATGGATCAAGGCACGCAGTTCAACAGCAATGCAGGCAGCTGCTTAGCTGGCGCAGTATTGGTCAACTCAGACAGCGCATTGTACGTGGAGGGGGTGGCGTTCAATGGTAATCAGGCCATGGGTGACAGGGGGGGTGGGGCGGTGCTGCTGTATGGCAATTCTTCCCTGCATGCCACCAGTAGCAGCTTCACAGGCAATGCAGTGTCGGCAACCAATCTGTATGCTGTGGATGCAGCTGCCATGGCAGGTGGTGCTCGTCCATGTGACGATGCCATCCCCAGTCTGTGGTGTGGGGCTGTTGGGGGAGTCCCTGGCATTGACAGCCTATACGGCATCAATGATCTGGCATCTAACCACCTCTTGGGAGGTTACAGCGGTGGGCACATGCATTGTCTGCATTGCTGTCTTACACTCTTCTTGTGTGGCCTACACTGGAGAGGGTGTTATTCAGTTGGACGCGCTTCTCTAGCTGTGTCCTGGTGACTCTTTCTTGCTGGCCAAACATCAACAAACGCACACTGTCTGATGTCACTTTGTCAGAGAGAAGGCTCAGAGTCTGTGTCCAGCCTTGCATGACAGCGCACAGCATGCATCATCAGATTTGTTTGTCCTATTCCTCATGATCAACAGAGCAACCCTACAAGCAAGCAAGCTATGCCGGAAATCATCGATTGACTGCCAAATTGGCTGTGCCTGCAGGCACCACCCCAGACCCGACCCTGGGGCAGGGAGGGGGCGCTGTCTATGCTGCCGGTTTCAATGTCCTCAACATCACCTCATCCACCTTCTCAGGGAACACCGCCAGCAGAGTCAACATCACTGACTTCAAGGCAGGAAGAGGAGCAGGGGGAGCCATCAGCATCAATAGCGATGCTTTGATAACATCTTCATGCAGTGCTGGACTTGTCAGCATCACAGGTCAGTGAGCTGCTGTTGATGTACAAGAATGTGTTGACAACATTCACAGACCAGTTGCAGCCCGTGACCTAGACCAGCTAGCCTGTATCAAACTATCAGCTGACTACATGTCATCTGCAACGGTGATTACACTCACTTGCCCGCTAATGTGCTCAGTCTCTGGCTTGCTTGTTAGTCAGTAACTCGCGCACTCACACACTCACCCATTCACCAGCCCACCCACTCACTCGCTCATCCACTCACACTCTCTCGCTCACTCACTCACTCGCTCTTTCACTCAGTCTTTCATTCACTCACTCACTCAGTCGCTCGCTCATTTACTTACTCGCTCACTTACTCACTCCCTCACTCACTCACTCACTCACTCACTCACTCACTCACTCACTCACTCACCCACTCACTCACTCACTCACCCACTCATCTTCTCTCTATATTGCAGGATGTACCTTCTCAGACAATACAGCGAACAGTGGCGGCGCAGTTCAGCTAGCAGGTGCTGGTCACACAGTGTCTTGCCACACCAGCGGCAGTAACATTGACTACGGCAAGTACAATGCAAGCTACCTCGACAGCCTGCCCTATGCTTCCTACTCCTTCTGTGGTCTCACCACTGCCTTCTGCATCATCAGCAACACCAGCTTCGATGGGAACTCGGCCCTTTTAGGTGGAGGAGCACTCAGCGTCTTACAAGGATACAGTGTGCAGCTCAACAACGTGTCCTTCCAAGACAACAGCACGCCCTTGTATGGTGGTGCAATAGCTGTTGCGAATGGCAGTGCTGTCATCACCAACGGCTGCGCCTTCACAGACTGTTCAGCTTCTGAAGGGGGTGCCATCTACGCCACAGCCCCCAGTGAGGCCTACATTGCCGCGACGGTCATACCGCAGTGGCGTAACGCGTACATCTATGCGTCAGATGTGTACAAGCTGGGGCGTCAGATGGGGTCATTGGTCAATCTGGCAAACAGCTCGTTTGTGGGCAATGTAGCTAGCAATGCTGGTGGTGCGGTGTATATGTCTGGTGACAACCAGCTGGTGAGCCAAGGCAACACATTTGTGGCAAGTCAAGCTGGCGCTCAGGGTATGTACAGCATGCTTGTTCCCCTCTGCCTTGCTTGAGCCCTGTCAGAGTCTAAATCTCTCAACTGTATACTTGTTGCCTGCATTCGGATGACAGTGTAAGCCTTGTCTTGCCCTCTGCCCACTTTGATTAGTGTGTCTGGTCATGCATGCGCTGAGCTATCACAGCTCATGCGTCTTGGGCTCAGTTGCCAAGGCTCCTTGGCTGTTCTGCCCCATTTGTTTTCTTCTTCCATCTCCAGCTCTCCTATGTCTTCTTCTACACCCTCTTCCTGTATTTTCTCCTATACTCTTCTCCTGTACCCTTCTCCTATACCCCTCCCCCATACCCTTCTCCTATACTGTTCTGCATGTCCTCCTCCTATACCTGCCTATACTCATCCCTTACCCTTCCTATACCCTTCTCCCATACCCTTCTCCTATCCCCCTCCCCCATACCCTTCTCCTATACCGTTCTGCATTACCTCCTCCTATACCTGCCTATACTCATCCCCTCCCCTCCCCTCCCTCCCCTCCCCTCCCCTCCCTTCCCTTCCCCTCCCCTTCTCACTCTGCTCTGTGTGCTGGTCACTCCAATTCATTGCCTGGTCTGGCCTGTACAATAGGGCACCTGGTGTGCATTGTCTGTACATGGCCCGCAAAGGGCTGCTGTGCATGCTGCTGCAGGAGGCGCCCTGTACCTGAGTAACGCCTGTCAGCAGCTATCAGCAAGCGACACCTTCTCAGGCAACTCAGCGCAGCAGGGCGGCGCAGTAGCCATCCTGAACCCGGCTCTGGACAGTGGACGCTACATACTCTCAGCTGTGTCCGCTGGAGGGGCTGCCAGCATACTGAGGCTGCCGTGTGGGGTGAACAGCGCCCTTGCAAATGCTACCTTCAGGGACAACCAGGCAGAGCTTTCTGGTGGCGCTGTCTATGTGGTGTCTACTCCATCGGTAGGCTCTCTGTGCCTGCCGTCAGCATGCTGTGCTTGGCATCAAGTTCTGGGTACCTGTGCCTGCACATGCATGCCTTGCTTCACACACACCTTCACCTGAGCCTGACTCTGAGCCCGAGCCTCATGTGAAAAGTATACTCAAGCCAGCTTGCTCATGCAACCCCTAATCTATTCCGAAGATTAGTGCACGCAACTGCAGCCAAAGTTGTACATGCATAAGCTGTTGGAATCTTGTGTGATGCAAGTTTGTGGCCTGAAAGTTCATTGGCATACGCCAACAAGGCATTGTTTATTAGCCATACAGGGAGAGTGCAGGACCATACCATACCATACCATACCATACCATACCATACCATACCACACCACACCACACCACACCACACCACACCACACCACACCACACCACACCACACCACACCACACCACACCACACCACACCACACCACACCACACCATACCATACCATACCATTCTATACCATACCATACCATGCAGGGAGAGTGCAGAACGCTGCTGGATGGAAGCCTGCTGGCAGGAAATTATGCTGTCAATGGAGGGGCCTTCTTCGCGGGCACAATGCCATGTTTCATGGTATGCTTGATGCTGCTCACTGCTGCAATCACCTTGCATGACAGGTCTCACGAGGATCAGGCCCTGTTGTAGCCATTTCCCAGACGCTGCTCACTGTGGGGTTCACCTTGCATGACCTATCATGAGGATCAGGCGCTGTTGTGGTTTCCTTGCCAAACCTTGCCAAACATGTGTGCTTCATTTGCGCCGATGAAGCTGTATTGACGGCTGTTGTACAGCGTGTAAGCGCTGCCTCCATAGTCCTGCCTGAAATTGCCTTGCTCTTCAACAGGGGAAGCAGAGTCTTGCAGGTTACCAGCTGGCATAGTCACAATCAATTGCATGCTGCATGGCAGTATTCACAAAACACAAACGCATGCCGCCACATCCTAGTATTGTGCTGAGCCAGTGCGTCAACTGTCTCATGCTAAGACTTCCAGGCACAGGTCTTTACTCACAGTCTTTTTCTGGAGTGCTTGTTGTTGTCATACTTTATTGTGTACTCAGTACATCTATCAAGTGGGTCATGCCACATGTTGCAGGTGAGTAGCACCAACTTCACGGGTAATAGTGGGACCAATGGAGGAGCCATGGCCATGCAGAGCACGACTAATGCAACCTTCTCTGGCATCACTGCTGTTGCTAACAGTGCCGGCTGCGGAGGAGGCATGTTTGTGGACAGAGCTGCCTCCATCCAGGTAATCCATCACAAAGCTAACGTGTTCCCACAACTTCACAAGGCATACGCCATCTTTGCGGCTGCAACCTTCTGAAGCAGCCACAGGTCTCATTGCACAGCTGTGTAGGATCTGCCAAAGCAAATGTGACTAGTTGCTGGCAGCCTTGCTGCTGCTAAGCGTGTGTCATTCGCGCCAATGATACTGCATGTTGCAGTGTCAATGTCTGTCGGTCTTGTGCCCCTCTGCTAGTAGACAAAGCAAAGCCACCCCTTGTGTAAGCCTGTCTGGTGAATAGGCTGACTGCAACCGTGCGGATACATTTTCAGGTGGTTGCTTCCAACTTCAGCAGCAACAGGGCCATGAATGGAGCGGGTTTTGCGGTTCAGCAAGTCACATCCATGAGCATGAGCAACATGTCAATCATGGTGCGAGCCTCATGTCAACATTGCATCAAGGCTGATCCTTGCGCTGTCAGTCTCATGTACCTGGGCTGGACATCACACCCTGCTCTAGCCATCAACCTTCATGACAAAACAGCTCTATACATTGCTGTTGACATCTCAAACTGCCTATACTACCTCATGAGCGATTGGCAGGCCAAGTGTGTAGGCCTATAAGTGGCCTGTAATACTGACGCGTTTCATGTTCAGTGTTCTCTCTCCAGCATCATAGGCAGATCAGCTCTTTGACTGAATCACAACTCACGTGGAACAGCTTAGGGAAATGCTGAATGCTCCAACGGCACGTGACAACTCATCTTCTGCCTCTGCAGTCTAACAGTGCTAGCCAGCTTGGCGGCGCCGTCTACTCAATCCAGCCTAGTATCAGCATTCAGGACAGAGCAGCCCTCAATGTTGCAGATGATGTGTTCACCATTGGGGATTTGTTCCTCAACACTGTCAACATGTCGCTCAACACTGCCAATCAGGGCGGCTGCATGTATGTCACTGGCAATGGAGCCAATGTGACTGCTGTCGACTCCAACTTTGACAGGTATGCGTTGGCCATATCGGCACCTGTGCATGCTCTATGCACTCTGCACAATGCTCAGCGTTGCATTTAAGCAATATGAAGCAGCATCTCTCCTAACCAGAGCTCAGTCAGTAGTGGGGCATGAGCATCTTGCTCTGAGTCCACGCAGGCACTGCTACAACAGACGCTCCCTTGTGCCATCAGTATATACCTGCACATGTGATAAAACAGCGTGCTGCAAACACTACCAGTGCTGCCTGTCTAGATATCATGCGTTTTCAACTCAGTCTGATGCTCAATGCATGTCTCCTGCAACACGGCAGGGAGGTCATCAGTCGCATGCCCCTGTGGTCGCAGCAGATCCTTATGGCATGAGTTGGCCGGCTACATGTTTGATGCGCAGAGGGTGGTACAACATTGTGTCCATGTGTGCTGTGCAGTTGCATAGCAGGTGATGTTGGAGGAGGCCTCATGTGTGAGAACTGCCCCCAGGTGTACATGACCCGGGTCGTATTCTCAGGCAACCAAGCCCAAGCTAGCGCTGGCGGCTTCAGGTTGACTCCTCTTCTTTCTGATATCGGCACAATGCATTCGGCGTTCTTTGTCACGTGTCTATGCATATTGTTCCTACTCGCAGCTGATGATGTGACCCATGGCTTGCAGCATGATCTGAGTGCCTGCAGGATCAGAATGAGATGCATCTGTCACTGTTATTTCGGCATGCATGTGCGGTGAAGCAAAACAGGCAAAGAGTCCTACATTGCTTAGGCATGCAGATCATGTATCACCACCAAGATTGATGTCAAGATGGCACCTTGCATACTCAACATACTCTGTAATTCTCAACTGCAGCCTTGCATGCCGACGCTCCTGTGCGCATATGCTGTCATGACAGTGCCTGTGCTGTTATAGGTGTGAGGGGTGCCTAGCAGTCATTTTACAGCAGGTACAGTTCCTGAACAACTCAGCCACACACGGCGGAGGTCTTGACATCAACGCCACGCTGCCCAACCCTGTCATCATTGTGGGCAGTCAATTTACCTACAACTCTGCAAGAGTAGTCACAGACGATGATGGCAACTCCAACTTGACCACTGTTCTGGCTGGCAATGGTGGGGGCATTCGATGCTTGGGCGGTAGGCATACCTCACCACAAGCAGAACTTGACTGAAACCTTGTGTGTACAAGCCTGATATGCTTGCGGCTCAATTGATTCTGTCTAGGAGCCTTCCCTTGCCTGGCATCGCTGCAAACAAGTGCTTGCCAGGCTGCTGTTGCTGCTTTTGCTGCTGCTATGATGAGCTTGCATTGCTGGTCTGTCGCAAGCTGAAATGTTTGTGTACACCGTTGTGCCGGTTTTGTTGTCATCTTGAGCCCAGGATGTGCCATGTCATGCACTGCTAATTCGCCGCTGCTGTTGCTGCTGCGTCGTTAGTTATCATTAGGTAATGACACAGGCCATGCAGCTGTACTTAGATGTGCTGTGCTGCATCATGAGTGTGACTGACACGCACATACCTGCTGAGCCATGCTGTGCTGAGCCGTGCTGTGCTGTGCTGAGCCTTGCCGTGCTGTGCTGTGCTGAGCCTTGCCGTGCTGTGCTGTGCTGTGCTGCTTGAGACGAGGCATGCACGACTGCAGGGAACTTGTACCTCATTGACGACAGCTTTGATGACAACACAGCCACCAATGGTGCAGCTGTCTACGCTGTTCAGGGCTGTGGTCAGGTCAGTTTACACCACACCAGCTCTATTTCACTGTTTGGCATGTAGTATGACAGTGCTGCAGAAGCCTGAAGAGATCCTGCATACATGTCTGCGTGTCACCATGCTGAGTGAGCAGTCCTGGTCCCCATGTTGTCGCAGGGCTCTCAAATCTCCATCTCTGGAAAAGCTGCTGAAGGCTGTCTTCGTCCAGATGCCTGTCAATGTACAGCGTTGCCCTTGTATCATTATCTTTAGCATCTGAGGATTGTGGACATGCTCAGGCACAGACAGCAACATACACTGACAGGGAACTGCAATGCTCTGCTTTCTATGTAATGACTGTTCCTAGAAGTGAGACAGTTCATCTTGGTGTCAGCTGTGTGCAGGGATCATCATGAGCAAATGATCGTATAGTTCAAATGATTGTATAGACTGTATAGAAATGGGCCCATGTTGAAACCGCGGCGGAGTAAGTGATTGTTCAATTGATTGTATCAACTCTCTGAGCCATGGTTGCCCTGGCTGCAGGCTGATAGCTATACTAGCGGCTACTGTTCCCTGGTGGACTCCACAGCTACCACAGCTGTGGCAGCAGCACCTGAGGAGCCCAGCAGCCCCAGCGTGGCGGTGGCGGCCGCCCTGCGCTATGCATACATCCTGGACGCCAGCCCCAACTGCTCTGCCATCAGGCTCTCACAGACAGAGTTCTACGGCAACAAGGCCATTGGGGGAGGGGGTGGGGCCATCTTCTGGGATGGGCCAGTGGCTGATTTGGTGATCAGCTGTTCAGACATGGAGGATGCTTTTGGTAAGCTGTGACAGCAAGTTGTTGTGGCTGTGCAGTCCTAGCTGGGCGAAGCGGCATGATCACAAGTTGACTAGACGTCTGTGTGAGACACTATTTGTCATGATGCTGGGAGGGTCATTCTTTGGATGCAGGCCAAGATTGTCACCTGCCCCAAATGTATCTGTCATTGTGTTACATTTTATCACTTACATAGCAAGCACAAAGCCATGTGTCAGCACATTTAAAGGCAAATGAACACAATTGGTCAAGCCAGTGAACACAGGCATGCCCTGACACGCAAGCAAGCAAAACTTCGCAAGAATTTGGCAAATCAAGAGGCACAAATGATGAAACAATTGGCGACGCTCATACAACTGTCTCATAATCCACATGACTGAAACATGCTGAGTGATGCAGATGCAGAGGCGACCACAAACTCCAGCACACTGCCTGGCACCTGCTCAGATTGGGAGGGCAACAACTCCACACTAGGCTTTGGCGGTGATCTGGCTAGTGAAGCAGCTGCCATCAATGCCTCTGAGAGTGAGCAGGCGCCCATCACTGGATTTGCCAGCGGTGGTGTCCTGCCCTCCCTCATGTTTGATGTCATCGACCACTTTGGCAACCTTGTCTCAGGTACATGGTCCAGATCTTGAAATTGATTTTAGTCAATTTACTGAATGATAACAATCCATATCAGGCACCATGAGGCAAGGTACCATATTTAAGGTAATGATCTTAATCTCAATGATTTTATCAGATCAACAATAATGATGATATTGATAGTAACAAGCGTAATGATCTGTACAGGATGCCTTTGATCACACGTCAGCTGCACTGCCTCGCATGTAGGTGGCCACTGCTGTTAACTTTTGCCACTAGGAGCATATAAACTGCTCTGCCAGTTGATTCTCGGCCTCGGGCTTGCTGTCATCACACACTGTGATGGTCTGACATTGAGCCTGCTGCTGGGTGGCTGACTTGTTGTGCAGTAAGAACGTGAAACAACGACAGCGCATTGTAAATCTGCCTATTCAGCAACCCAGGCACGGTCAAAGTGTAATCTTGTGCTCACAGCTGTTTTGACGCTCTCTGTGGCGTTGCTGCTGCATAGTATGCTCCTGTACCGACCTCTGCCCTTCACCTGCATTAGCGCCTGCTGATTTTTGTTCTCATGTTATGTGTTATGTTAACACTGATATGCTCTGTACACTGGTTTCCCTAGTTTTCGAATCTTTTGCTTTGTGACCCCAAGTTCAGCCCTCTGCTTGTAGACAGTTGGCTGAAGCGTGCGCACTGATGAAGCATGCTGCATGGTGAAATGCAACAGCTCTATGAGTGAAGGGTCTTTTGCGTGTGAGCACTTGCAAACGCTGTCGCCAGATGGGATGTGCCGAAACAATATGCAAAAACTGAAAAGTCAAATCCTAGGTAGACAAAAGACAACTAAAACAAATTGTGGAAACATATCTTGCATAACTCAGACAGGCCAACATCTGGTCCTCTAGGGCTTTGACCCTGTCTGTTAAAATGCAATTCTTTCAATGCATCGTCATGTCAGTTCTGCTGTACTCTGGAGAAACATGGGCTGTTGTGAAACAACACATTAGCCCT
>JAABUP010008130.1_pt1 | contig 13540 bp, 18 predicted proteins | sample 5559201 | NCBI WGS metagenome assembly JAABUP01 (sample SAMN10711887, study PRJNA513373) | rock metagenome | isolation source: Antarctica rocks | place: Antarctica | reverse complement strand
TCTATATGGAAACGTCGCTTTCGCAAGGACTAACGGTAATCCTTCAATCCTCGTGCCCAAAAACCACCCCCTCACCCCCTCAAATGCTTAAGATTCTCCCTAACACTCTCCTCCAACCCCGTCCACCCACTCCTCCCCAACCTCCGCAAAAGCTCCGCTCCCCGCTGATTCGGCACCTCCATCAAATCCCTCGGACAACCCTCCAAATCCTCCGGAAACGTCTTCCCGGGCTCCAATTTCCGCAGCACAGCTAGGATATCGTTCCAACTGTATGGTTCGGCGAAGGCCATGATGCGCTCGTTCTGGACTTCGGGGTCGAGCAGAGCGGCGACGTGCAGGAGCGCGGTGTCGGTGACGTTGACCATCCATTGCGGGGGAAAGAGTTTGTACTGCTCGGGGAAGGTGGTGGCGTTGTAGATGGTGGGGACCCAGGCGCCTGTGGAGGTGGCTTGTTCGGCGCTGAGGATCTCGCCGAAGTTTGCGTTGGGGAGAACGGCATTGACGGTGAAGTTAGGGTGGTGCTCTTTGACGAATTTCCAGACTTCCTGCTCTGCTTGGGTTTTGCTGGCACCGTAGACGGCCATTGCTCGTGAGGGCTCGTATGGGGGTGGTTTCCAGGCGTCGTCGACGTCTTCTTGGTTCCAGGTGTTGGTGTCGACTGAGAAGACTTTGGTGGGTTTGGGCCTGGTCATGGCGGTAGAGGAGGAGGTGTAGACGAGGCGTTTCACCGAGGGGCTTTTCTCGGCTGCGGTCAGGGCGTTGACTGCGCCAGCGATGGTGGGGGTGACGACTTTATGGGGGTCCCCAACGTCAAAGGCGATAACGGAAGCGACGTGGGCTACTCCGGAGACGTCTAGTCAAGGGGTGGTGTTAGTAAGTGGGTTTAGAGAGCCTCAATTGTAGGCGAATGAGGTTGTATACCTTTAGTAACTTCGTCAAATGCGCCGGGGACAACCATGTCCTCCACGACCACCATCTCGAACTTTCCAGGGCCATACTTTTTGTCAAAAAGTTCTTGCAGCCAACTGCTCTTTATAGCATCTCTTACTGTGCCTCGAACCTTGTAGCCGATTTTGAGAAACTGGTCGGCGACATGGCCAGCAATGAATCCGTTTGCGCCTGTCACAAGGATCCAGGAGCCGGACGCGATGACGGGAGGTTTGCCGTTGAAGGTAAGAGCCATTGTCTAGAGTTCGTGAAAGGAAGTCGTTGATTCAAATACCCAGATTCGCTGGTTTGTAATCATGGTTATGCGCACATCCGAGTCTTTCCGTGGGAATAGGGAATAGGGAATAATCGCAGTATGATAGCATCGCCGTCGAATGGCTGCATTGTCCACATCACTGGGCTGACAGTATTCTCACGTGTTCTGTTAGTACATGGAAAGTAGTATACTCTCCGTCCTCTTGTCTTGGGAAAGCATCGAATCCTAACTTGGACCATCTCCATGTCCAGGACGCATGAGGAAGTAGCCCAATCGAGATTCGAGTCCACATGCTTGCGCATCCGCTTAAGCTTAGGGTTTAACCCTCGGTTTCTCGTCAACATTCAACTCTTGCCTCCATTGACTCTTGGGACATTCTCCTTCAATTCTCTCCTCTTTGGCCACGAGTAGCACACAGAGAGCTACCGTAGGTATTTACAATGGGTTGAAAAGTTGGGTCGAACATCGCCTCGGATCTGCACTTTCAGTTCTGACCCCCCGTTATCATTTTTTAAACGCATTATAATGTCTGTGAACTAATTGTCTAGACTGCCCCCTGTAACAACGATATTGTTTTGTCCAGATATCCCGATAAAGTCATCCATCTGCGCACATTCATCTTTGCTCAAAAAGAGGCCAAAATGAGTCTCCATACGCTCACTGCTGCCTACACTGATTCCTCCTGCTCATGGACGTCCCGTGGCAGCCTCCATGCTTGCAGCACCTGCCTGACCACCCGTATATCCCGCACCTGGCTTCTTTTTACGACTAACTTCCAAGTGGTTAGAAAGACGATGCTCCGAGCCTTTTTTTTAACCCCAACTACAGAGAGAAGAGCACCAAAAGTCGGCTTTTTCCAATGTAATTTTCCAAATAGAGGTAGCGCAAAAGATAGATCATGGAGGAGGAATGAAGAGATTGTAAACCGTGCAACATACGTGCCTGATCCCAAAATTAATCGCACAGCGTCGGCACCCACACGAGAATCGCCACGATCTGGCCGAATCCCCACGTACCATCGTAGGTATTGTATTGTTGAAACCATTGCAAGTGAGAGGCAAAAATGTATATGCAGTAAATGTATATGCGGAAGAATGTCAGGTGGAAAACGGCAGTGCCGAAACCCAGCACCTCCTTGGCGTGTCCGAACAGTTCCTTTTTCGACGCAATATGGAGCTTTTTCAAAATCCAATCGTTTATTCTTCGCTGAGTATTATCCGTGGAGCGGCAGAAGTGATCGACAATGAGGATGACTGATGTGACGAGACAGAATACGCATATGGCGTTAGCGCCGACTTCGAAACCAAAGTCGGAGCCGCTTTGGGGATCGTAACACCAGGCAATTAGGCTCTTCGATGCGCAAGTGGCTGGTCCACCCGTAGAAGCGGTCTCTATGATGTGGTTGAGATCTTTGGCATCTAGCGTGAACGTGTCGCTCTTTATGCGGCTCTTTGTGAGCAGAGTCGCTGCTGCGACCCCGATGATTGTCGCGGATAGGGTGAGGAGGTACCATGATTGCTTGTGGATCATGTGCAAGGTAAGTAGGGTGAACGGGATCGGGAGGAATCCACCAATAGCAATATTGGGTTTTGATGAAGATGTATGTGTTGTAAATTTGTTGAAAGCTTTGAGGTTGAAGGCCGCCTCTCATTGGTGTGACCAGTCCTGCAATGTTTGTTGCTAACATGAAGAAGCACTGCGCTTTCTGGAAATCGACCACTGCGGTCGTGAGGGCTTCGGGGTAGGCTTTCTCTTCATTCAATGATTTTCTAAATCGCTCTTTTGCTATGCTTGATTTGTATTGTGTGGATAGAACGCCGAGGCAAGTATGGCCCATGTTATATATAGCGTAGTTGATTGGCATCCAGGGGATAGCGAAAATAAACGCGAGCAACGCTAACCCCATCTGCATGGCGTAGGATATATATACCTATACCCAATTTGAGTAGGAATTCTAGAAACGCGGCGGACTTCATGTTACCCCTATACCTCCCACGTCTGCATTTACCGGAGCTGAGATGTCGGCGCAAATGTCGGTGTAAGGGGCTTTAGCCCTGTTGGGACAATCTGGGTTGTCACCACAGATGTCGAGCAGACAAACATGGATTGCGTTGTTGATATCGGAAGGCAAAGATGAATTCCGACTGCTTTTCTTGAAGCCGAGATCTTTCAGGACACTAATGCTCTCGGCATGCAGATTCCCCCCAGCCCACAGTTCGGAAACGTTTTGATACAACCCACAGTTATGCAAGGTTTCCAGGTTTCCGAATATCTGTGTGGGATCAAGGTAAGCGGCCGTGCAATTTTGAGTCTCATTACCGCAAGCTTTAGAAAAGAGAGTGATACTGTTACTGTCCTTGGCGCCATTGTAAAAGCTGTTGAGGGCACCTTGGAGGCCAAAGTCTGGGTATTCTACCGCGTTAATGGGGTCCCGACCTTGACAGCTGAATACCTTTAACGGTGGAGGTTTGAGCGCAAAACAAGTCAACTGAAAGGCAAACGAAGTCCATGTAGTCCGCATCGCCGAGAGCGATAATTCTGATATTGCACCAGCTGCACCAAGTCAAGAGCATCTAATTAGAGAGAAAAATGGCGAGCAAAAGAGGCCATTTGTAAAAGCTGCCCTTCTACGCCCAGCACAAGGCTGTACATTAATAGATTTGCTCTCAGAAGAGCATGAAACAGCCAGTCAACCCCGGTGCTCGACGCACATTGCGGGAGGCTCGAAAGGGGCAGTGGTGATGCAGCAAGAAGGAGGATGGTGCAGCACGCAGGGTCGAGAAGGCATCGGAGCCGACGATGCAGCTGTGCGAACTGCTCGATCTGGTGGTGATGAGCCAGGCGAAGAAAGTGATATGTGGGGCAAGTAGCATGGCGTGCAAGTTACTGGCTGTAATGATATGGTGAGAGCCGACAAGTGAGTTTTAGGGGGGGAGGGGGGAGAGGGTTGCTTGAATATCGATGGAAGAAGGCCCTTACCCTTCCTCCGCAGAACTGTGGCTGTTTGGTGTAACCGATCACTTTGCGTACGACGTATGCCCCCATGAAAATTGGATGGAGGGCTTACCGCTCTGCTACAGAAGGCTGATCTGGTGGTGGAAATACAGTATGCAATCTTATCTATAAACTCCCGAGGTATATAGCACCAGAAAAGAAACGAAACCACTACACCTAATATAGCATCCATATGTGGACGACACCACTCAACTCCATTCCGCGCCCGAAAGCTGATGACGTTTCACGCGGTTTTACTCGTCCTTTTAAACAACCTTTTTGGTGCAGCCGCGCAGGGCGCCTCCGTACCCGGAAGCTGATAACGTTTCGCGCGCTTTTACTCGTCTTTATTGAAAAAAAACAGAAGAACTGTGGCTGTCTGGTGTAACCGCGAGGACTTCAATCTCATTGCTCATCCCAACCTCCAATCCCCCATCCTCACTCCACTCCGTACATCTAACCTCTACCCCCTTGAACGCCTCCATCTCTCCAACACCCCACCACTGAATGAATCCGTACCCTTCCGGCATTTTAAGCACATACTTTGCGCCCGGTTTTGCTTCAAAGCAAATAGGCACCATAGTCAAGTCCCTTGTTATACTCTCCCCTGGACGAACTGTTGAGAAGCCATTGGCGGCAGTGATTGGTTTCGGTTCATCATCCAGATCGAAGTCGATGGAGTCGAAATGGATGGCTTCAGCGTTTGGTGGTGAGGAGGGATACAGGCGATATGTGCCTGTCATAGAGGCTGTGCTGGAGATGGGAGATCCGTCTTCCTTAAAGTTGAAGGACGGCAGGGGTGGACAAGAGGATGTTGGAGGAGATGAAGCGTTGTGGTAGTGTAAGGTTGCTCTTAGTATATAATTGCTTTCTTCCCCAAGGGGAAAGGTGGGTGGGCCGGTTATGGTGATTGAGATGTTCGCTTCGATGTCTTGTTTATTACTACTTCGAGAGGCCTGGTTGTCATTTATCTAATTGGTTGAACCATTCATTTCTCGTGGGCTTGTAGTTTTGTAGCATGGAAAGAGGAGAAACTCACTGCGCAATATCATTCATAATGCCCCCTGACGAGTCCTTGCTCCCTTGATCATTAATGTAGGTGGATCGTTGTAAAAGGCGAGATATCCCTCACTTTCATCCGGAGTATAGCTGCTAAAGTAAGTCAGGTTCATTAACGCCTACAAGTTGTGCGGATGGCTCAGTATCCAGTATGCATGAAATATCTCCTCCATGTTAGCGATATCACAGGCAGATCTGAATGCACGTCTGCTTGCTGACGTCACATATATGCATGCCAAGATAATGGAGATAAGGAGGATCTACCTCAAAGTCCGTTGCAGAAGAGGTTTGCTGATGAATGCGTTGATTAGTCAATGGCGAATGGATTACAAACGACCTCCAGCTACGGAGTACGAACAATGCATACTGCCTTGCTGTTCTAACGCCTTTAGCTTTCATTCCCAAACAAATCAATACTCACAGGTTCAGGCCATCTCAAGCTCCACAAATATGTCCACCAATGAAACCATCCTCGTGATTGGCGCCGGTGAGCTAGGTATGGAGATACTTCGGAGCTTAGCCAAGAAGACGCCTTCGCATTCGAGTACCAAGATAACCGTTCTTCTAAGATCCGCAACGATCGATTCTCATGATCCACAAAAAAGAAAAACCACAGCTGAGCTTCACGCCCTTGGGATCTCCCTATTAGCTAGCGATATCGTGACAGCTTCTACCATAGAACTGTCCAAGCTTTTTGAGCCATTCCACACAATCGTCGGTTGTACTGGATTCTCTGCGGGCCGTTCCATCCAGGTCAAACTCGCGCATGCGGTGCTGGATGCACGAGTTGCCCGTTATTTTCCTTGGCAGTTTGGCGTCGATTACGATGTTATTGGCCGTGGTAGTGCACAGGACCTTTTTGACGAACAACTCGACGTACGAGATCTTCTGCGAGGACAGAGCAAGACGGAGTGGGTCATTGTCTCGACTGGCATGTTCACCAGTTTCCTTTTCGAGCCTTGGTTTGGTGTAGTAGATTTGGAAACAGACACCGTCCATGCTTTGGGGAGTTTGGAGAATCAGGTTACTTTGACGACGCCGGAGGACATTGGAAATTTGACGGCTGACATCCTCTTTGCGGACGGGCCTAGGACTGCGAATGAGGTCGTCTTTGTTGCTGGTGATACTGTGTCATACGGTCAACTCGCAGATATTGTTGAAAGCGTATTGGGTAGAAATATAAAGAGGACAGAATGGACTGTAAAGATATTGGAGGAAGAACTGAAATCCGACCCCAGTAATCTAATTCGCAAGTATCGAATCGTCTTTGCCAAGGGCAAAGGTGTAGCTTGGGACATTGGGAAGACGTACAATGCGAGGAAGAACATGAAGGTAGTAAGTTTGAAGGAGTGGGCCAGTAAAAATTTGAAGTGAGTACCAGTCAAGACCTCAAATCATAGCAATATCATCGCAATTGAAACCCATGGCGTGCTTGTACCTCGTCTACTTTTTAAGCAAGTGTTGGAAAACGAGGTTATATGGGGCCATTTACTAGGTAGGTTGAAGCTACGAAAAGTGAAAAACTCTACTAGCGGGTCCCAGCCCTACCAGCCCTATGAGGCGAAGGTTACCAACTCCCCTATTTCCAACAGCAAGTGGCCCTCTCAAAGCAAGATTAGCAAGGCAATTGATCAACTAGAATCTCAGTTCTCAGGTCTATCGATAGATCTATTCGACTTCATGAATATGAGTTGATGCGTATCGTCAGTCCACTTTGCTATTATGCTTTTTCGCTTGTTGTACGTTGACTTTTGCCAGACACTGAGGGCGTGTTTTAAAGAATGCTTTGAAGCGAGTATATAAATAAATGTGTAGATGCCAGTGTAGATGAAATGTTCAGTAAATAAAGTATCGGGTGAGGAGATAACTAAGTACATAGATAAGTTAAAAGATTGGTGAGTGAACAGGTGAATAAATAGAGTGCTGAGTAGACTGGTGAGTAGATAGATGAGTAGGTAGAGAAGCAGGTAGACAAGTAGGTAGAGGGATAAAAGATAGGGAAGTAGATAGGGCAGTAGATATATTGCTGAGTACCTAGGGTGACGAGTAGATAGATGAGTAGGTAGGTGAGTAGATAGAATGCTGAGCACAGCACATAAAGTAGTGAATAAATCACATACGAAATACTCAGTATATGATTTGTACGACCGGAAGCTGTGATAACACCCGTCACGAGTAGAGGGCAGAGAAAGAGCGGATGGCCTGCCAAACAGCCCATTCTTCTTGACCTTCTCTTCGATAAGTAAATACAGAAATTCGCAAACAAAGTAAACGAATCCCCATTTCAATCAACCGAGTCCGACGACATCCTTCGCTCCGCGGAACTCTCCCGATTGTAATTGGGAGTTAGGTCCGAAATTCTGTTTCGTCAATCTTAGTCAGTAAGCCATTTTCGGAGACGACAGATCTTGGTGGAGACTAACGTAAGTCTATCACGAGAATCGCTTCGCCATGCAGGATTCTTCCAGTGATTCAGCCGTTCTGCTAGTCGGTATCCCCCTCTTGATTCGGTTGCTCTGTCTTTTTCTTCAATTTCTTCCACCTTGCTTAACTTCTTTGCTCTGTCATGCAGAAGTAGACGTACTACGCTTTGTTGACTGTCTATCAAGGCCAGGAATCTTGCGATGATATAGTTCTTACCATTAAACACCCATTCTTTATAGGTACAGCCAACATCAATCTCCATATGATAGTCTACCATATCCTCTGGCTTGATTTCATGTTCTAGTAGGGCTTCCAACGAAGCTTCATAACCTTTTTCAGCGGTGAGATGCAGACGGTCAGCTTCTCTGGTGGAGAGGTTACGACGTTGCGGGTGGTATATATATTCGTCTACCTGGTGCTGCGTCTTGACGATGTAGTCTATACCTGCCTCGCTGTACTTCAAAGCTGCGAAACAGAGCGCAGAGATTGCATCACCTTCCTTCTCCTGTCGACGTGTTCCAAGGTTTGCTCCGTGCTCCAACAAGATATTCACGGCCTCTTCATATCCTCTGACAGCGGCGTGCCACAGAATTGAGAACCCTCTTCTATCTGTGGAGTTAATATCAGGCCCTTGTTGCAGCAAGATCTTCATCACTGTGTCATGACCACTTGAAGCAGCATGCATCAACGCTGTAAATCCATGTGAGTCTTTTCGCTCTATATCAGTCTCATGTTGCAACAAGATCTCGATCACTTTGTTATGACCCCTTGAAACAGCATGCATCAATGATGTACGTCCGTCTGAATCTTTCTGCTCGACATCAGCCTCATGTCGCAGCAAGATCTCCACCACTGAGTCATGGTCCCCGAGAGCAGCTTTCATCAAAGCTGTAGATCCGTCTGTGTTCTTTTGCTCGATATCAGCCCCATGTTGCAGCAAGAGCTCGATCACTGTGTCATGACCCCATGAAACAGCACGCATCAATGCTGTATTTCCGGCCAAGTTCTTCTGCTCGACATCAGCCTCATGTCGCAGCAAGATCTCCATCACTGAGTCATGATTCTCGAGAGCAGCTTTCATCAAAGCTGTAGATCCGTCTTTATTTTTTTGCTCGATATCAGCCCCATGTTGCAGCAAGAGCTCGATCACTTTGTTATGACCCCTTGAAACAGCATGCATCAATGCTGTACATCCGTCTGAATCTTTCTGCTCAATATCAGCCTTAGATTGTAGCAAGATCTTCACCACTGTGTCATGACCCCCCCTAGCAGCTTCTATCAACGCTGTTTGTCCATATATATCTTGTGTGTCTGCTCTGGCTTCATGGTGCAAAAGTAGTTTGACTAGTATCTCATTCCCAATACACACTCCCCACCAAAGAGCTGTTCTTGAATCTTCGTCACTCATCTCAATATCAGCATTATGCTGCAACAAAAGCTTAACTACTTCGTCATGACCCTCGCATGAGGCTGCAAGCAAAGCTGTTTGTCCAAAATGATTCTGAGCATTCACAAAGGTCCCCGAGTTTAGCAGCATTTGAACTACAGCTTTGCTCCCACTGGATGAGGCAATAATCAGCGCCGTGTCTCTATGATTGTCTACCACGTCAACACCAGCCCCCCTCTCCAGCAGTATTTTCGTCACCATTTCATACCCACCTTCTGCTGCCCACATTAATGCTGTCCTACCTTTTGGATCTCTTGTATCAGTTAGACTCTCTGGTTGTGAAAGTTGCACCTCTGCATTGAAATCCAGTATTTTCTTGATTAATGCATATATCCCAGAGTAAGCTCCGAGCTGCAATGGAGTGAAAGTATATGGCGCCCAATACAATTGGTACTTTTCCGAAGAAGTCCTATATGAGGCTAACCAGGAATCTCTGATGTCTGAATTTGGTTCGAAAAACTCACGATACAGGTCAAAAAGGTCTCCTATATTTGGAGATGCTTGTCTTCCATGGAACATCCAATTGTCCATCTGATAATGCAAAACCATTGGAGGTTCAAGATCAGGAACGTGTTCTAGTGCAGGTTCATTGTCATTGCCTGCATGCTCGTCCTCTATAGGTGATCGCCAAGAACCATCTTCGTCTGATGAAACCTCGCTCTCGTCCTCAGTTGACGACTGATCGTCACTTTGGCTCGCCAACGGTTCAATTACTTTGGGGTCTCTCGGGTTAATGGGTCCATTCGCAAAAACGCCACTGCAAAAATACGATATAGACCTTCTCGCCATATTGCCATGCTCTTCTGCCAGTTCCGGTGAGAGAGCCAGCTTGCATTTGGATGAGGTAAGAAAATCTTTGGCTGATTGATGCACTAAATGAACTGTTGTATTTTGAATCAATACGCCACGACTATTCTTACGTTCAACGTCTGTGCGAACTGTCAAAAGTGATCGACATTGAGAGACGTACTCTTTCAGCGAACTGCCGTTATTCCAGTCTTCTTTAGGTATATCCGCTGCAACAGCCATTTCGTATAAAGTGAGTGGACGTATCGCAACTACGACAGCTTTCAGGATTTCTTTGGTAATGTCTGCTCCATTACTAGCGTCGTCCGCGAAAGCTTTATCTAGGATTTGGGCATACATTTCGGCAAGACCACGAGGCAGACGGTCAAGCGCTCTCCTGATATTCCCGTTGGTTTTGAAGGTCTTCTTGAGCTCTACACATGCCAAAGAGACCCAGAGAAACGTTCCTCCGGCTTTTTCTTTCAGAACTTTTAGCACCAGATCTCGTTGTTCCTCAGAATACCGCTTTTTCTCCAGCAGTATGTCTACTTTCCAGCGTATATACCTCGACACGGCGTGATCTACTGACGCTGAATTGTTCTCCAAGCTAATATCGGGACTATTAATAAATGCTTCGTTGATATCGACTTCATTATTTCGACTAGTCAGTATCCACTTTGTTGCTGATCCAGCTGTCGATCTAGTCTTATCTTTACCAGTGTATACCTCCATCAACCTCAGCAATGTCTCACGGGACTCTGGATCACATTCATCCAGCGCATCAACAACGAAGTAAACCCTGTTGAGCGTAGACTGTAGAAGCATGTCCTGCAGTATCCGCCATAGCGTTTGTAGGGCATTTCTAGAACTCAAGAGCTGGGATCCTTGTTTCTTGTACTCGTCTTGGATGTGACAAAACAGTTTCGGCTGCTGGCAAAGGATTTGATACAGCAGACTTCGAAGGATGGCGACAGCATTGTTCGTATTGATGTCTTTGTTATCGCAGAAGAAACAAGCTAAGACACTGTTCGAGCTGTCAGACTGTTCAAGCCGTGTCGACAACTCAGCAACCATGGCGATGGTGATCATCGTCTTGCCCATACCAGGCCCCCCATGGACAAGCAGTACCTGGGACTCTTCGCTGTTTAACCACTCGGTGTAGGTCATATCACCAAAGATCCAAGAGCAGCTTCCCTCTAACAGATTATCTTTATCCGTTTGTATTCTGCTTATGTCGTCTAAGGGGTTTGTAACGAACAATGCGTGTAGACATTCCAGATGTTCCTTTTCCACCACTGTCATACGAAGCGTCAGTTTGGATCCATCGTCATCTAGGCCTAGAGTTAATGGTACTCACAGGACTCGTCCTGGACAATCTTTCGGGCTAGAAAGACGGTATTAGCAGACACATTGTATGAACCTGAATAGTAAGAAGGAAGTACTTACAACTTAAGCGAGCTTGGATAGAGCTGGCAGATTGATCAACGAGTCTTCTTATCTCTTGGCTCACCAGTCTATAATTATTGTCTTGTGAAGACTGAAATTTGTTCATGTTCAGGTGATCTGATGCTAAGCCAAGCTTGGGAAACCCGTCTATACAGGCAGAGACTTCGTCTACCATGACATCCTGACTAATCATGAGACAGACATCTTTAAATAAGGACTACAGTGCTCACCTGATAGGCTGGAAACAAGGATAATTTTCGCCTCGGAATCTTCGCAATATCCGTATCACATTGCTCAAAGAAACAGAAGAGAGTGATGGATTTGCGGTTGATCAACAAGCAGAAGTCATTGAGTAGATCTCTTAGAGATTCGGACTCCGATCTAATCTCCTTGATTAAGCTTGTATCCGAAGGGATAATGATACGAGCAATTCGGGCAAATATCTCTGCTATCCTCGCAGTTTTGGAGCCTCTGAAGGGTGTCCCTAGGAAGACGACTCCGGCGGTAGACTTGAGCACATCGTTGAAGCTTTGGTTACTGGCCGAAAGCAAAGCCTATAGCATTATTAGACCGGTACTAGCGATCCCGGTTAATTTCCTCTTTTCCTCAAATACCTTCTGGAGAACGTTGCCTCCCATAGAATGCGCGACGAAAACAATAGGGCGCCCCCTACATTCCTGTTTTTTTTGGATGTTCAACATTGTGAGACCCCGTCGTCTTTCATTGTCTACTCACTCGTCTCTGGTCTTCCAGGCTCCTCAAGAGCTGTTCGCCAATAAGAGATAATCTCTGGTGTATAGACCCTGCACCGAACCACGTAGACTCATATCCAAATCGCATTATTCTCGCATTTGGTATTGCTGCCGGGAGCATGTCTTCGTCTTCCAGCCAACTGACCTGCCCCGCATTCTTGTCATTGTAAGTCCATGTCCGATCTGGGTCAGCACCAAGGCCTGAAACGGCGACTACACTGAAGTACACATAGAATCAGTGAATAGCGCAAGCTGGGTGTTGGAACCTCAAGACAACTTACTCGACCGTACATTCAGTGTGATGACTGTCGGGAGTAGGATGCAGCACTCTGCACCCGAGCGAAGGCTTCGTACGATCAATACTCGACATTTGGCATGATCGGCCGGATCTATCTCGAATTCCGTCAAGTCTTCAATATCTAGAAAGTTCAGGCGCTTAGCTGCATGCGATAATAGACCTCGATTTTCGAATCTCGAGCCGGCCTTGATGGAGCCTTGGAGCCTATCGGCAAGCGAAACGACGCAGCAGGGTATGCGAGCAGCTGCCAGCAGGGGCCAAATGCGGAAGCACAGCCAATAGATTAGTATCTCGCACACCCTTCATCCACTCGCTCCTATCAATTACTGTGGTCTCAGTCATCTTCAGAGAGACATTTCTCAAGACCACAGAGCGGTTTGCGAGACTCTTGTAGGCCCTGCGAGCTGCTAAGAGGTGCCGAGTACGCCACAACCACATAGAAGAACATACCTAGACTGTACCCTCCTCCCAAAGTTTCTTCCTTCCTTTAAGCGACGCATCTCACCTCTTGTAGATACTTGAGATACTTTTCGCCTTCAGGCAATCTTTCCTTCAAGCGACGCGTGTCAAGAAATCGCGCACACGGTTCTTGATGGCCTGGAAGTAGGCCGCATTCACCTTGGGAAGATCGCTGACATAGATTACTACTCTGGCACTTGTTCAAAATGTCGACTTCACCACCTGAGTCTGCTCGTGCCAGGAAGTCCTTCCATACCTAATTGCCAAAGGCCCCAAGTTTCTATCAACGCCCATTTTCGCCGTCGGGATCTTTGGATTTGATTTGTGCGCAAAAGGCATCAATGAGCTCTTGACCACATACAATTTCATACTGTTCTTAATAAACCGATGATTATCACCATCAAGATTGCAATCACCAATCAACATCCCTATTCATGAACTACAGAACCCCTTCACCACATGTCCCTTGTCCTGAAAAACCAAGTACCATCTCCCTGAACAACTAATCCCGACTAACCACCCTCACTCTCCCCACCGACACACCACCCCAACCCCCAAATCCCCTGCTAGCCAGTTCCCCGATGCACACACCAACCTACAACCACCCATACAGCAACACATAATCTTTCCCACCGTATGTCAAGCTTCAAGCACTTCAGCGTTCACTCATG
>JAABUP010008128.1_pt1 | contig 13544 bp, 13 predicted proteins | sample 5559201 | NCBI WGS metagenome assembly JAABUP01 (sample SAMN10711887, study PRJNA513373) | rock metagenome | isolation source: Antarctica rocks | place: Antarctica | reverse complement strand
CCGGAGCTCCAGGGCATCCTCGACGCCGTCTGCTACGCGCCGTGATCGCGGTCATGCCTGACCCAGCTTACCCAAAATGGGCAAAATCGAGGACCTCACGGACCGGTGATATGGGCAAAGTCGAGTTGGAACGGCCACCACGAGAAAGCATGCGAGGCTCTGGGCCGGATCGGGAGCTGGGCCAAGGACGCCGCCGTGCTGAACCACCCCGCAGTGGAAGCAGGGGCGAGGCGCCTGGTCGCGCGTTGCACGGAGCTGCAGACCTACATCGAGACCAACGAGGGCGCGCTGATCGACTACGGCGAACGCTCCCGGGTCGGCAAGCCGATCTCAACCTCACGGGCCGAGGACACCGTCAACCAGCTGGTGAGTGCCCGCATGAACAAGCGCAAACAGATGCGCTGGTCGCCCCAAGGCGCCCACCGCGTGCTTCAGGTCAGGGCCGCGGTGCTGGACGGACGCTTCGGCCACCAGGCAATCTCACTCGCGGCGTAGTGCCCCAGGTTTTTGACACTCTCGCCGGACACATGACCGCCGTCGCACCGCGCGTCAGATCGTGCAGCAAAACCCCTTGCACCCCAGGGGTCGTCCACACATGCAAGCCGCTACAGCTACCGTGCAGATTTACACGCTCGGGCCTTCCGGCCCTGTTAACGGGCCATGAGTGCAAATGCCTCAAGCATGAGAGCAATCGCCACGATCCAGCTTCCGAACGTGCGGACCACGACCGTCCGGATCGACGCGATGCGGGGCAGGAGCCAAACCACAAGGGAGATCCCCACCACCATCAGCAGGTAGGCTGTCACGCCGATCCCAGCGGCGAGCGCCAGCTTGTCCGGCCGTGCCGCCGCGTCCAGAGCATCATGCATACCGCGCAGCAGGCCGATCGTGGCGACAAGCCCGCTCAGCACGGCGAACGGTACTCGGAGGCTTGCCGACAGCAGCACGCCGACCGTCAGCAACTCGGCCCCGCTCACCCAGCCCGGAAATGATGCAATCCAGCCCAGGCTCCCGAGCGCGACCCCCCCGAGCAGGCCGACGACAAGCGTTTCCGCCACCCATCCGGCACGGTTCGGCTCTTGGGTCGCGGCGAATGCGCACAGGGCAATCCATTGCAACACGTCGTCGGGCCCGGCCAAGACCATCAAGCTGCCTGCGTAGAAGCCGCTGATCGCGGGCGAGACGCCATGCGCGCTCGCCTCCCCTGGCGGCAGCAGCAGCGCACAGAGTGCCAGTCCCGCCATGACCCACAGTCGCTTCATCCCGCACCGCCGAGCGTAGAGACCACAAAGAAGCACCCGGCCGCGGCGATCACGGCGCCGACGCAGCGGATCGCCGCCGCACCCGAGGGGTAGCGGTCCACGGTGCCCAGAGCGATGCCGACGAGGTGCAGCAGCCCAGTCGCGACGACAAAACCGATCGCGAAGCTCTCGGCATCCGCCGCGGCCGGCATCTCCTTGCCGTGGGCGTAACCATGGAAGATAGCGAAGATCGCGACCACGATCGCCGCCGCCCAGAAGGCGACCCGCACCCGCAGCGCGACCATCAGGCCGAGCGCCAGGCCGGACACTGCGATGATCAGTTCGGAAGACGGGATCTCGGCTCCGCTGATGCCGATCATCCCGCCGGCTGCCATGACGAGCGGGAATGCGATCGGCAGCACCCAAATGGCGGGGTTGCCGAGCTGAGCGCCCCAGAGACCGACCGCGACCATCGCAACCAGGTGGTCAGGCCCCAGCAGCGGGTGCGTGAACCCGGCGCCGAAGCCGGACGCACCCGCGGTGATGTGAGCCAGCGCAGAATGTGGCAACGCGAATAGCGCGGCAATCGGCAGTATTTTACGCATGGAACGTCCCTGTCATTGCGACGGCGATAATGAACCGGAGATCGGCGAGGCGTATGGTACGCTCGGCGATCCAAAGCGCGGCGAGCAATGCGACCCCGCCCGACAGCACGGGCAGCAGCCGGTGCGAGACGGCCGGCGCGGCGCGCAGCACCTGCGCAACGGGCACCGCGACAACCACGATGCCGACCTGAGCCGCTTCCAGCCCGATGCTGAACGCCAGCAGCGCAAGGGCCAGCGTCGCAGGCGGCAGATGCAGCGGACCGAGGCCGCCGGCAACGCCCAACCCGTGGATCAGTCCGAACCCAAAGGCCAGGGCGCGGCGGCGCCGGGGCAGGAACGCGACGATGTTGTCGAGCGCCGTCAGCAGGATTGTCACAGCCACGCCAAGCTCTGCAACGATCTGCGGCACGCGGGCAAGCCCGAGCACGGCCAGCGTCAGCGTGATCCCGTGCGCGACGGTGAAGGTGGTCAGCAAGGCGATGACCTCCACCAGGCGTCGGACCGCGCCGCCTGCGTCCCTCCGCGGGCGGAGCAGCAGCGGCGCCAGCAGCATCACGATGAACAGGACGTGGTCGGCGCCGGCCAGCAGATGCTCCACGCCGCCGCAGAAGAACTGGCGGATCAGCGTACCCTCTCCACCCGCCGCGCCGAAGCGCGCTTCCGACTCGGCGGGTGAAGCCATGCCGGTGTGCGTGAAGCCGTCGTCGAGCGTGACGTTGAGCAAGCCGCGGTGGTTCGGGTCGATCTCGAACAGCGCGCCGTAGCGGACGTCCAGTCCGGCGATGGCGATGGGACATTGGAAATCCGTGTCCAACACCGCATAGCCCCCGTCGCCGAGCAGGTTGACCCGGTGTTGCACCGGACCGGCCACGCACCATGCGCCCCCGGTGGCGATCTGCAGACGCGACAGGGCGTAAGCGTTGATCTCGTCCGCCCTCGCCTGCATCTCGCCCCAGGTAATGTCGCCGTCATCGTTCGCGTCGAGCCCGACCGCTTCGTCAAGATCGCGCAAGGCGATGGACCAGCTCACGCGCGCCTCATGGCCGCTGGCGACAATCGTCACATAGCTCGAACTGGCGCTGTGCGCCCAACCCGGCCCGCACGAGGCCAAGCACGCCGCGATCGCGCTCAGCGCAAGGATCAAGAGCCTCATCGCGTTTCGCCAACCGAGAGCGTTGCCATACGCTGCACGAGGTCTGCGACCGCCAGGTCCTCGACCCCGTTCTCGCGATACCACGCGAGCGCCGGCGCCGCGGCTTGCGGGCGCTTGGCGGCCAACGCCGCTTCCATGAGAATGCGGGCGTCCGCAGGCTCGCGCTGCACGCGCCAGTTCGCCTCCGCTATCGTCAACGCATTCTGCGGCTCGTGCAGCACATGCAACGCGAAACGCGCGTGCTCGCGCTCGTGCACGACATCGCCGCGCCGCCGGCTGGTCTCGACCGACTGCGCGAGCTGGATGACGTGGGACGGGTCGGGCGTCCCAAGCCGTTCTTCAGCCTCGGCAAGGCGCAGCAGCAATGGGTCGATTCGGGTGCGGGCCAGCATCGCGGCCACCTCGCGCGGCCGGTCGAGGTCGAGCAGCAGGTCGGCATAGGCGCCGAGCAGATACGCATCATCCGGTGCGATCGCGCGAGCACGCAGAAAGGCGTCTTCCGCCTCACGGTTGCGGCCGAGCCGGGCAGCAACCTCGCCCTCGACGGTGAGCGCCCAGAGCCGCTCGGCGGGAGGCGAGCCCGGATCGGAGTCGCTGAGCTTCAGGGCGGTGAGCGTGGTGGCCGCGTGGCCGGTGAGGCTCGCGGCGCCCGCGATGCACGCGACGGCGGCAGCCGGGCCAACATGGAACGATGCCAGCCCGCAATCCTGCCGCGCAGCCGCGTATTCAGCGCGGACCTCGTGCACCACGGCGCGGGTCAGGAGGGCCTGAGCGTTGTTCGGCTCGATCGTCAGCACGCGGCTCAGGTCAGCGAGCGCCAGATCGAACAGGTGGTTCGTCTGCCGCAGCAGGCCGCGAAGCAGCAGCACGTCGCTCGGCGGGTCGTCAGCGCCGATCCAGGGGCCGAGCGCCGCCTCGGCACGGCCGCAGGCGCGCGGGTCGAACCGCGCGCGGCACAGCGCCATCTCGCCGCGTGCGACGCGGAGGGCAAGGTTGAGATCGTGTGGTTCGGCGCGCAACTGGGTGTGGAGCCGATGCAGGGCTTGACGCCCTGGGTCCTGTGCGTCCGGCAGGCGTTCGAGGACCATCGACGGGTCTGTAGGCACCACCGGGTCGGCCCATGTTGGCATCGCCGCCGCAGCCAGCGTGAGCATGGCAGCGGCGCTGAAAAGCCTGCGCAGGGTAAACCCCGCGCAGGCAATCAAGGATGACGAACCGATCAGGGTTACTGGGGAAGCTGATCGGTTGAGGCTGCGGCTTGCGCGCCTTGCGGCGAGCCCGGGATCGGTGTGGTCAGGTAGGGGAACGTCGCATCGAACATGTTCGAGTCGACAAACGCGCCATCGGTGAAGTCAAGACCGCCGGACGGAGCATCCGACGGGTTGCCGAACAGGCCAAGTGTGTAGAGACGGCCCATCGCGACCCGCAGCGTGATATCCACCACGTCATCGCCCGGGCGCCGCCCGTTCGGATAGCCCGCATTGTCGCCACCGATCACCCCGAGACGGTTCTGCCCTCCCCTTGGAGCTGACGCGATTGCAGTGTTGAGGCGCATCTCCTCGCCGGCTGTCACAAGGTTTGCCGGCGCGTTCAGCCCGGCGACGCCGGTCAGGAACACCGCCACGAGGTCCTGGCGCGGAAAGGCGGTTGGGGCCCGGGTACCGAACAGGGCCTCAATAAGCGCCGGGATCGTTGGATTGGTGACATAGGTCAGGAATTGGCCGTCGTTGGCCGGCACGCTGGCACCGAACTTGTCCTTGTCAGGCAAGCCAATGACAAGTTCGTTGACCAACGGGTTGCCGAGGCGCGACAACTGCCTCAGCTTCTGCCCGTCATCGCCGTTTTTGACCACTGAGGACGCCGTGGTCCACACGCCGATCACTGGGTCGCTCTCGCTGACGACGCAGCCGACCGGAACCTCGAGTTCGAGGGAGCTGATGTTCTTGCCGCCGAGCGAGTTGGCAGTCGTGTTGGCAAACGCTTCGCCGACCGGATTGGCATAGTTGACCAGATCGAACGTCTCGCCGAGGTTGATGACGAAGCTTTCCTTGCGCTGGCCGACAAAGGCGCGGCCCGGCGTGTGGCAGCCCGGGATGTTCACAGCATAGACGAACTGGGCGGCATAGCCGGCGTAGTCGGGGATGGTCTTGTTGCCGATGTTATCGACCGGCTTGTTGAAGACAGTCCCGCCGCTCGCGGCGTCGGTGATCGGCCGCTCGGTCGCATGTCCGTCCGCATAGGTCACGAGCGAGATCGTGTAGGTCTCGACGACGTTCTGTGTCGGCGGGACCAACGACGTGATCTGGCCAAGCTCCGTCAGCGCGACCGGAACCTGAGTGCCGCCGACGTTCAACGACAATCCGTTGATCTGGTTGTTGAAACGAAACCGGAACGTCATCGCTGGGAGACCCGTGCCCTTGTTGTCGACGTTGATGTCGTAAACGGCATTCGGGTCCAGCGTATAATAGTTCGGACCGCCAAACGGCTCCTGGAACGGCTGGTAGTTGGCGATCATGGTCACGAAATCGGACCGGCCGTGCTCGTAGCTGCGGAACGCATAAACATCGGTGCTGTCGAGCTTCGGCAGTTGGGTGATCAGCGGCGCCTCGCGATGACTGGAGGCGAAGGCGGCGGGTGTCAGCCCTAGCGTCGCGGCCACGATTGCCGCGCTCGCGCGTATGCGATTCATTGGAGTCTCCTATTAATTCAAACGTCCGTCCCACCAAAAACACATATGGCTCTCGCCTTACTTCCCACCGCGGCGTTTGGATGCGCCAGGTTGGCAAAAATTCTGTCTTCGGGTATTCATACTATTATTGCAATAAAATGACCCCCGCTTTTCGAATGGTTTGGCAGGCTTGTTTGTGGCCCTGTTAGAAGTTTGAGTGCTGATCCTGATCCTGTCCAGCCCCCATTGAATGGTCCAAGGAGAATGTTTAGCCTCAATACTGTTCACTTTGCGATTCGGGTGGCGGCGCCGAAGTCGATGCGCGTGGTCGGCTGTGGCGTGCGCGGGCGCAATGGATAGCCGCTCATCTTGCGCTTGACCCCGCGCGGCACCTGCCTGCCGCGAGAGCGCGCCACGCGCTCCTCCAGGATCTCGGCCAAGACGTCGTCATGCAGGGCGAGCCTGTGCTGAGGGGGGAAAAAGCCGCAAGCAGCGGCAGCTTGCGGCGCACCACGCGCACGGCATGCAGGAACGACAGCCGATCCGGGTCCTCGTCGGCCCGCAGCGCCGCTTCGTGCATGAGCCCGCGCACGGTGAAATGCGCCAGCAACAGGCCCCAGAACTCCTGGCGCACCAGGTCCGGGGTTTTGCTGCGCAGCACGACCTGTGCCCCGCGCAGCTGCGTCTTCAGCTCGGCCAGCGCGCCCTTGATCTCCCAGCGCTCGTGACACAGGGCAGCCAAGTCCGCAGCCGGCGCCAGCGCCGGGTCCAGGATCGTGGTCACCAGCCGATACAGCGGCTCGGCATCCGCCACACCCTCCAGCCGGTATTCCACCACGCGCACCTGGACGCCACGGGCCGCGTGCCGCCGGTCCTTCTCGCTCGGATAGATCACGGAGAGACAGGACCTGTCCGCCAGCACCGTTGCGCGCGGCAGGCGCAGGTTGCTCCTCACCGCCACAGCAGGTCGGCACCGGTGGTGGCCGCTGCCCGCTACAGCACATACCCGAAGAAGTATCGGTCGGCCAGGCACAGCATGCCGGGCCGAAGCGCCGGCACCACGCCGTGGGCCAGCGTCGTCTCGCCGTCCGCAGTGCCGCCCAGCCGGGCGCCGAACAGCACGTGCGTGCCGTTTTTCACCAGTGCCACGAAACGAAGCTGCGGGAACGCGCTCTCGCCGCGGCTGGCGCCCGGATAGCCGAAGGCGATGCCGTTCTCGGCCGTGTCGGCCACGTCCAGGCTCACCAGCCGCCACCCTCGATACCATGCGCCCTTGGTGGCCAACAGGCAGCGCAGCACCTCGCGGGTGCTGGACCCCATGTACACCGCCATCGCGATGGCGTAGCAGGCCATCACCTGCGCCGGCAGGTCGCGTTCTCGCTCGCTCGCCTTGCCGGTCTCGGCCAAGACCTGCTGCACCCGGTCCGGCGGGAACGTCTTGGCGATCACGCCGAGGCTGATGTGGTCGCTGATACGAACGCCGGCTGGAAGGCCGGCGGGAACACCCGCCATCGCTGTCGATCCCAGAAACTTCGACCGGTGATGTAGGGCGCCTAGGAACCTAAATGAACGATATTGTGTTTAGCCCATCTTATTCAGGGCATGGCAGGGAGTCGGCGGCGGGTGTCGCGTAAGCTGCTGATCGTGTTTATGGATTGGGTGTCGAAGCCATCCACTCACCCGTTCACGCCGAGCGACACCCGCCATGTCCGACGATACGACCACGCCGTTTCTGTTTCCAGCCGTGGGCCGCAAGAGAGTCATCGCTGACTTCGACGGCGGACGCCTCACCTCCGATGGCGGCGTCATGCTGCTGGCCGCTGCCGAGCGCCGTTTGGGGATTGCTGATACGCTGGCAGGGCTGATTGCTGCTCCGCGCAACCCATTGTTCGTGACGCACAGCATCGCCGATATCCTGCGCGCCCGCATACCCGCCATCGCCTGCGGCTACGAGGACGCCGACGACCTCGACCACCTTCGCGCCGATCCCGGCTTCAAGCTCGCCTGCGGACGCCTGCCCGACAGCAGCCGCGACCTTTGCTCGCAGCCGACCGTGTCGCGCTGGGAGAACGCGCCCACGCTCCGTGAGGTCGTGCGTCTGACCTACGCCATGGTCGACACCTACTGCGCCAGCTACCCCCGCCCGCCCACGGCGGTGACGCTGGACATCGACGACACCGTCGACGTCGTGCACGAACACCAGCAGCTGTCCTTGTTCAATGCTCATCACGATGAGCGATGCTTCATGCCGATCCACGTCTATGACACCGCCATCTCGTCGCGCCCGGTCGCGATCCTGCTGCGGCCCGGCAAAACGCCGTCCGGGTTCGAGGTTTGCTGCCATGTGAGGCGACTGGTGCGCCGCATCCGGAAGCATTGGCCAAGCATGCGGCTGACGATCCGCGGAGACGGCCATTACGGCCGTCCCGAGGTGATGGCGTGGTGCGAAGCGAACGCGGTCAACTACATCTTCGGCCTGCCGGGCAACGCCGTGCTGAGCCGATTGCTCGAAGAAGCCGCCGACGATGTCCAGGTCCGGCGCGCCGAGGCCCAAGCGCCAGCGCTGCGCTGCTACGCCGAGGTGCGCTATGGCGCCAAGTCCTGGGGCTGCGAGCGCCGGGTCTCGGCCAGGATCGAGGCCAGCACCATGGGCCTCGACATCCGCTGCGTGGTGACCAACCTCGAAACCGGCAGCGCCGAATGGCTTTACGACACCCTGTATTGCGCACGCGGCCAAGCGGAAAACCTAATCAAGCTGCACAAGGGCCAGCTCGCCTCCGACCGCACCAGCTGCCGGTCGGCCCTCGCCAACCAGGTCCGCCTCTTGCTGCGCACCGCCGCCTACTGGCTCATGCTGACGGTGCGCGACGCCATCCCCAAGCCTCAGCCTCTCGCCACGGCCGAGTTCACCACCTTGCGGCTGCGCCTGTTCAAGGTCGCCGGGCGCATCACCGAAACCGCCACGCGGGTCCGCATCGCGTTTGCCGCGGCCTGCCCCGAGGCTGATTTGTTCCGCGGCGTCGCCCGCAGCCTCCTGCTCGCCGGGCCATGACGATCGGGGCCATGCCCCAGACCCGCCACGTTTCACCAACTCCAACGCCCAGCACCTTCGGACCGAAATCACGACGAAACAGGCATATAGCCAAACTGTGTTCGCTGCTCAGCTCGTGGAATGAACCTCAGCGCGCTGAATAGGATAGGCTAATGGAACGCATGGGTGGACGATGCTGGCTGGTGATCGCGTTCGATGGCCGGCATGTAACGGTGAGGCGCAATCGCGACCCGATGGTGGTTGGGTGTACCACTTCACTGCGCGCGAGGCCGCGCGCCTGGTTGGTCTGCCCGATGGCTACTTGGGGAGTGTCAAAAGCCTAGGGCGCTACGCCGCGAGTTGGAGTGCTTGGTGGCCAAACCGCCCGTCCAGCACTGCGGCCCTGATACCAACCGTCCTCCGTAATGACCGGTCCTGCTCATCGCGCCGTGCTGGAAATCCTCATGATGTTGGAGGCTGAAAGCGGTCAGTGCACAGGGCGGTTGGTATAGTTGTAACGATGGCCCTTGAACTGACCCGTGGAACCGCGGATGACGGCGGAATGATGGCCCCTCCTCCGCGTCCTGTCCCCGCGCCGCCCAGCCGGGCCGCAGCGCCCCCTGTCCCGGAGGAGGATCGGCAGGCACTTGTCGATGGCATCCTGGCCCGCCCGCTGTTCGCCACCAACCGCCGCCCGGCCGACGCGCCGGCCGCCGGCCCGGCGCCCACGCCCGCCAGCCTGCCGCGCCTGGCCGGCGTGCTGGTGCACGGCAGCAGCCGCAGCGCGATCTTCGCGGCAACCGGGAGCGGGCGGCCCGCCGTTGTCCAGGAGGGCGGGCGCGTCGGCGGCTACACCGTGCAGTCCATCGAGGCCGGGCAGGTGACGCTGGCGGGACCGGGCGGCAACCAGGTGCTGCGGCCGGCCTTTGACGCCAAGCCGCCGACCGCCGCCGGCCCGCCGGGCGCCAAGGCATCCACGTCCTTCGCGCCCACCGATGTGCTGCAGTCGCTGCGGGGCCTGCCGGGCCTGTCCGGCACCTCCCGATGAGGCGCGCCCGATGAAACGCCCCCGGATGAGGCATACTGTGCTGCTGCTTGTCGGCCTGGCCGGCTGCGAGGCGCCGCGCGTGCCGGCGCTGCGGTCGCTGCCGAGCCTGGGCGGACCCGCCGGCACCGCGGCGCGGCGGGTGAACGGCCCCGTGGGGTCGCCCGACGCGCTGCCGAAAACCCAGGTCTCGGTCGGCCAGGTCCGCGCCGTCACCCTTCCGCCCGGCAGCGCCGGGGCAGGGGGGGGAGACGTGTCGCTCGACTTCGTGGACACCGACCTGCGGGAGGTCGTGGCGCAGGTGCTCGGCACCATCCTGCGCGTGACCTACACCATCGACCCGGCGGTGCGCGGCACCGCGACCTTGCGGACGGCCACGCCCATCGCGCGCTCGCAGCTGCTGCTGGCTCTGCAAGCTTTGCTGGCGCAGAACGGCGCGGCGCTGGTGCAGTCCGGCGACATCTACCGCATCGTGCCCGCCGCCGCAGGCTCCCCGGTGCTGGCGGGCGGCGACGCAACCTCCGGCGGCGGGATCGTGCCGCTGCGCTACGCCTCGGCGGAGGATTTGGCGAAGGTGCTGCAGCCTTATGTCGGCGCCGGCGGCAAGGTGGTGGCCGATCCCGGGCGCAACGTGCTGCTGATCAACGGCGACACGGCGACGCGGGACGCGCTGGTCTCGCTGATCCGTGCCTTCGACATCGACATCCTGGCCGGGCAAAGCTACGCGCTGTTTTCCGTGACCGCAGGCGGGGCCAAGGACTTCGCCACCGCGCTCTCGGATGCGTTCCGCAGCGGCAGCGGCAGCGGGGGCGCGCTGGCGGGCGTCGTGCGCGTCGTGCCGATGGAGCGCATCAACTCCGTGCTGCTGGTGTCGAGCCAGGCGCGCTACATCGACCAGGCCCGCCGGATCTATGGGCTGATCGAGCGCGGGCGGCGGCAGACGCTGCGGACGTGGAACGTCTATTACCTGCAGAACAGCCGCAGCAACGACATCGCCTATGTGCTGCAGCAGGCGTTCACGCCGGGCAAGGTGACGGCACAGCCCAGCCAGCGGGCGTTGGGATCGACGGCGCCGGGCCGCGGCCAGCGGCAATCGGGGTTTGGCGGCGGGGGCCTTGGGGGCGGAGGCCTGGGTGGCGGCGGGCTGGGCGGTGGCGGCTTGGGCGGCGGCGGGCTGGGGGGCGGCGGGCTGGGGGGCGGCGGGCTTGGGTCCGGCTCGGGGCTGGGAAGCTTGAACGCCCAGAACGGCGGCGGGCAGCCCGAACCGTCGCAGAACCCGGCCAACCCGCTGCTCGGCGGCCTGGACCCGACCGGCAACCCCGGCGGCGGCGCCAACGGGGCCGAGGACGCCAACTCCGTCCGCATCATCCCGAACGGCCAGAACAACGCGATCCTGCTGTATGCCACCGCGTCCGAGCGCGACACCATCGAGGCGATGCTGCGCAAGATCGACATCCTGCCGCTGCAGGTCCGCATCGACGCCACGGTGGCCGAGGTCTCGCTGAACGACAGCCTGCAGTATGGCACGCAGTTCTTCTTCAACGCCGGCATCAACGGCGCGCTCAACTTCAGCCCGGCCGGCGCGGCGGCGGGCGCCTTTGCTTCCGGCTTCCCGGGCTTCGTGCTCAGCGGTCCCCGCAACGGCCAGGGCGCGCTGAACGCGCTGCAGGCCGTCACGGACGTGAAGGTGCTGTCCTCGCCGCAGGTCCTGGTGCTGGACAACGAGGCGGCGCGGCTGCAGGTCGGCAACCTCGTGCCGTTCCTGACCGCAAGCTCGCAAAGCACCATCACCAGCAACGCGCCGATCGTCAACTCGGTCGATTACCGGGAAACCGGGGTGATCCTGGAGGTCACGCCGCGGGTGAACAGCGGTGGGCTGGTGACGCTCGACATCTCGCAGGAGGTGAGCGGCGTGGTGCCGGGAACCACCACGGCGGGCATCAACTCGCCGACCTTCTCCCAGCGCAACGTGAGCAGCCGCGTGGTGGTGGAGGATGGGCAAACGGTGGGCTTGGCCGGGCTGATCAGCGACAACCTGAACACGTCGAGTTCGGGCATCCCGTTCCTGAAGAACGTGCCGCTCCTGGGGCTGCTGGCCGGCAGCCAGAACAACGCCCGCCAGCGGACCGAGCTCCTGGTGCTGGTCACGCCGCACGTCGTGCACGACCAACGGGACGCGCGGGCGCTGACCGAGGACCTGCGCGACCAGTTGATCAACGCCGCCCAGGTGCCCGGCGAGGCACCGTCAACTGGGCTGCTGACTGGCTTGCGAGGTGGAGCTGAGCGCGGTAGGCGGACGCGATGACAACGCCCGCTGCTCCCAGCTACGCTGGTTCCCGGTTCCCGGCCGAGATCATCAGCCACGCGGTCTGGCTCTACTTCCGCTTTCCGCTGAGCCTGCGGATGGTGGATGAGTTGCTGGCCGCGCGCGGCATTCTCGTCAGCCACGAGGCCGTGCGGCAGTGGTCTCTGAAGTTCGGCCAGGCGTTCGCCAACCAGATCCGCCGCAGGCTGCCGTGCGCGGGGGACAAATGGCACCTGGACGAGGTCGTGCTGGGGAGTGTCAAAAACCTGGGGCAGGTGACTTGCCGCAGGTGGTCTGATCGGCCTGTCTGATGCCTGACCACGAGGGCGGCAAGCGTGATGACAGTGGACGGTGCGGCTGGAAGCAAGGACGAGCCAGGGCGAGGTGAAGACGACGGAGCTGGCGACGTTCAGCCGTCCGGCGATGATCGGCACGCTCGCGGAGGTCGGCCTTGTGTTGTCCGAGACGAAGGCGCTGCTGGCCAAGCTGCAGGCGAGCATGCTGTGCGGCCAGGTGGCGGAGCATGCGGCTCTCTGCCGGGCCTGCGTGGACTGCGGGGCACTGCGGCCGCTCAAGGACCGGCGCACGCGCCGGCTGCAGACCCTGTTCGGCACGGTCGAGATCGAGGCGCCTCGGTTCAAGGCGTGCCGCTGCCGCCTGACGACGGCCCTGGCGGGGACAGTGCTGTTCTCGCCCGTTTGCGCGCTGCTGACGGCCCGCTGCACGCCGGAGCTGGAGCGGGTGCAGGCCGAGTTGGGCGCGCGCACCTCGTTTCGGGACGCGGCGCGTATCCTGGACACCTTGCTGCCCGCCTCGCCTGCGAACCAGGAAGGCGTGCGCACCCGCACCCATGCGGTCGCCCTGCGGATCGAGGCGGCCGGCCGGCAAGCAGCTGCGGAGGTCACGGCCGTCCGCAACGAGCCGGACGAGGCCGCAGCAGCGGATGAACACCGGCCCATCGTCATGCTCGATGGCGCCTACATACGTGCGGTGCCCGGCCACCAGACCCGCAACTTCGAGGCAATCTGCGGCAAGGTGGAGCGAGAGGGCCACGCCACCCGGCGCTTTGCTTTGGTGCGCAGCGTGGCCGAGCAGCCGCATGCCCTGCTGCGTGCCGCGCTGCAGGACCAGGGCTGGCGGGAGGGCGACGCGGTGACCGTGATCAGCGACGGCGACCCCGCCCTGCCTGCGCTGGTGAGATCGGCCACGGGCGGCTCGGTCGAACACATCCTGGATTGGTTCCATCTCTCCATGCGCGTGCACCATGTCGAGCAGGTCATGGGCGGCCTGTGCGCCCCCGAGCCGTCGCCTTCCGCCCCGCTCGACCATGCCCGGATCGACGTGGAACGATTGCGTCACCTGCTCTGGAACTCGACTTTGCCCATATCACCGGCCTGTGAGGTCAGGCGCGTATCCAGAATGCTGGCTCGTCGGCGATGAATGCGAGGGCATCGTTGAGCGGCAGGACAGCGCCGAACGGCCCAGCAGGCCCCCAA
>JAABUP010008126.1_pt1 | contig 13547 bp, 16 predicted proteins | sample 5559201 | NCBI WGS metagenome assembly JAABUP01 (sample SAMN10711887, study PRJNA513373) | rock metagenome | isolation source: Antarctica rocks | place: Antarctica | reverse complement strand
CCCCGAGATCAGCAGCCGCCTCCGCCCGGTGACGTGCGCCGACGGCCGCGCCGAGGTGCAGCACGACGCCGACAACCGCGATCAACGCCGCCATCGCCATCGCGCTCCACACGGTCGCCGACCCTCGATCGTTCATGGTGCCGCCGCACTCGTCGGTTCAAGCACGGCCACCGCCTCGGCGGAGATCTCCAGCGCGGGAAGTAGAACGCTGGACGCCTGTACCCGCACCACAACGGTGTCTCCGTCTGCGCGAGTGCTGACCTGCGCACCCTTTGGCGCCACCTGCGCGGCCACAGTCGCGGCGCGAGCGCTTTCCCCGCACGCCGTCAGCCGGGCTGCCTCGCGGGCCGCGTCGAGACACTGCACATGCATCGCCACCGCAAGCACCGCGCCGATGGCGAGCACCAGCACGATGGTCAGCGAGGACAGCGCGATGGCGGCCTCGACCGTCACGGCGCCGGTGTCATCGTTGCGGAGGCGTCCATGTACCCGGCCGACGGCGCCCATCAGACCTCCGTGGACAGCGCTCGCTGCACCAGTCCGGTCAGCGCACCGACCACGGAGTCGCCGGTGACCACGGTGTAGAGCACCGCGCCGAACGCCGCGGCGGCGATAGTGCCGATACAGTGTGTACGGTGCGGTCACGGGTGTGAAATCGGTTGTGCGGCGGCCCTTCTGCTCGTGGCCCTTGCCTCCGCCCGTAGGCCTCACCGTTCATGCAGCGCGGCAATGTCCTGCTGGATCGCCCGAATCTCGGCAAGGTCGGCAGGATCATCCTTGATGGCGAGCGCTTCCGCGGCAGCGACCTGGCGGCCCTCGTCGCGGCGCATCTGCTCCCGTCCCGACCGATCCGGCCACCGACCCGGACGGGCCTGCACCGCCGCTTGGACCTGCGCGGCGTCGTAGAGATTCTGCCCGGCTCGCCCTGGCTCCCGGCCGACCGGGCGAATCCCGGCACGGTGGAGAAGGCGATGCACCCCCGCGGCCTTCACCCCGGCGAGCTCGGCGGCCTGGGTGGTGGTGATCTGCTCGCTCACTCCCATTCCACCTGCGCGGCGTCGTGCGCGGCCTCCCGGATGATGTCCTCCACGGTGCGGCCCATAGCGTCACTGCTGGACTCCGTCCTGCTCTGTGGCGGAAAGATGGAGTCGTTGCCATCCACTGTGAACACCTCGTAGCCGTGCTCGGCACCGATGCGCACCGCCTCGGCCGCCCAGGCTGTGTGCAGCCGCTCGGCGAACTCCTCCTGGGCCTCCTCCATCCGCTCGCAGGCGTCCGCATCACCGGCGTCGTCGGCATCGTCGTAGGCCGCGCTGAAGCGAGGACCCACGCCGCCGTCGATCAGAGACTCGGCCGTGTCATCGTGGATCGAGATGGGCGTCAGCTCCCGCTCCTGCTGGTACTCCGCGGCGATGGCCGCGACGTCGACCTGGTCTGTGATCTCGGCGAGCAGGTCATCCAGGTCATCATCAAGGTCGGTGTAGAGCAGATCGCCGCGGAGCCACACCCCTTCGGGCAGGACGGCGTCGACGGCGTCGCGGACCTCCCGCTCGATGGCGACGACATCGTCCTTGCTGGCGTATACGCCGAGGGTGGCGGCGATTTGCTCACGCAGTAGCCCGCCGGGCAGGTGTAAACAAAGCGCCTCTTCGATGGTGCAGATGGTGGTCATGTCAGGCTCCTGGGGTAGTGGCTGGGGTCGGCCTGCATTGCGGCTGTGATGCGCTGAGTGACCTGGCGGGCGGAAAGGGCACTGCCGATGTAGTGGTCGACGTGTACGCGGTCGGTGTCGTCCAGCCAGATCTTGGCGCTCATGTGACCCGCTGCGGTGTTGCTGATGTGCTCTCCATCGAGGGTGGCGGAGCTGACATTGCCGGTGTTGTAGTAGTGGATCTGCAGGCCAATGGCCTCCTCCCAGCCGTTCAGATAGCGGCGGTGCTCTCCGGTCGTCGGGTTGGTCCAGCCGCTGAGGGTGATTTCGGCGGTGCCGGTGGTGGCCATCGTGGGCTCCCTGGGTTGGTGTTCCGTGCTGATACCTCTATCATGCACGATTATCGTGCATGATGCAAGGAGCAACCCCAACCGTGTCCAAACTGTGACCTGCCGCCTACCCAGGACAACGCCGTCCTGCTCACACCGCCGGACCCCCGCACCAGGCCCACCGCCACAGACAGTGCACTTTGGTGGCCCCCACCGCGGACGTGGACCGCCGGCCCTACGACTTTCACCAATTTGCCGCGGTATAGACAAGCTCCAACGGGTCAAGATGCTGGAGGCAACACATGACTAATCCTGACGGCCGCTCAAATGAGGACGCGCGTGACCGCGACCTAGATTCCAAGGCGGTGGCGTGCCTTTCCTCGTTCGTCTTGAGGGCGCGGCGGGTCGAAGCTCATTCCCTCGCCGCAGATAAGGATGCCCTCCGGGCATTGGCACACGGCACTACGACCGTTCAGACCGCCCCATCGACCGGACAGTCCTATGTCGTCGAGAAGCTGCCACCCGAGGAGCAAGTTGAGTCGGCCGCGGCCCGGGTGCGGCCCATCCTATTGAGGTCGGAGCCGATCCATCATGCCAAGGTCACCAAGCATCTCGGCTACCTCCTCCGGTCCGCGCAGGACGAGCGAGTTAGGCCGGCGCTGGAGGGCCTGAAGGCGTCATGGAACCGCATCCGGCCAGACGGCAAGGAGCAGCTCTTCGCCTACAGCATGCAAGTCTCGAATCTCGACGGTTCAGTCACGATGGACGCGACTTCGGACATCGCGATGGCGTACGCCTGGATCTATGGGGACGTCATCCACGCAGATGATGCGCGGATCGCCGCAGTTGAATCCGCAGGTCTACGCCGCCGTTACAGCGCAGCCGTGCTCATCGTGTCGCACACAATGCTCCTGACCATCGCCACCCTCAACTTCATCCGCACCGTCGTCGATGACGGGCTGATCGAGCTCCCGAGGGCGGTATTGGATCAGCGGGTAGTCGTGGAGGACGTGGAATCCAGGCTCCCTGTAGCGATCTTCACGGCCGAAATCGACGACGACCGCCCCTTCCCTCGTGTCGACGAGTTGGGTCCAGAGTGGCAGCCGTTCGTGCCCGGGTCATGGCGATGCGGTTGCGGAGCCGGAACAATCGGTCTTGAGTGTCACACTCATCGACGTGGAGCTACCGCACGAGCAGGAAGATGACCGGCAACACTTACCGGGCATCGTGTGGCCCGTCCGCGTCCGCCAACCGGGTCGTCCACCTGCCCTCGTCTACCTCGACCTCAATCACTACATCAATTTCGCGCGGACCGCGGCAGGTGACGCGACGGTGCCAGCCGGGTACGACGAGCTGCTGAGTGCATGTCGCAACGCGCGGCAGAACGGGCGGGCACTGTTTCCGCTGTCGGCCGCGCACTACGTCGAGATGAGCAAGATCCTCGACCCAGCACAGCGCAAGGCGGTAGCTGCCATCATGCAGGAACTGTCTGGCTTCAACGTGCTGCTCGGCCGGAGCACCATCGCCGAGCTCGAGATTGAATCCATGCTCGACGTCCTGCTCGGGCACCCGGCGATGGGCGAATCCGTGCCACTCCTCGGCTCGAGCGGAGTATGGGCGTTCGGGTTGCGCGGCGGGCTCGTGCTCCGCGATGCCGACGGCAACGACGTCGCCGATCAAACCGGCGCTGAGGTCGGAAATGATCAGTTTGCTCAGTTCCTCGTTGACGCAAATCGCTTCATCGAGCGCGCCCTGCTCGCCGGACCCTCCGATGCCGAGATCACTGACCTGCGGGCTCACGGGTACGCACCGGAGAAGGTTCAGGAAGTGACCGCCCGACGCGCTCAGCAAGAACGGGACCAAGCGTTGAGGTTGGATGCCGACCCGAGATGGCGGCGCGGCAGGTTGCGCGACGTCATCGGCGCGCGCGAGCTGAGCATGGAGTGGAGCGACGTCCTGACCCGCGCCGTCACGGCTCGCGGCATCACGGTCGGTGAGGCGGTCAGCGAAGACCGTGACACCATTCGAGCCTTTGCCGAAGGGATGCCTAGCAGCCTGGTTGCGATCACTCTCAAAACCCGATACCACCGTGATGGCAATCACCGATGGACCACCAACGACATACATGACATCGACGCCCTTGCTGTCGCCGTTCCCTACTGTGACGCCGTGTTCACTGACAAAGCTGCCTGGAACGCACTGACTGCGTCGGCAGAGCTCCAGCCGCTGAACACTTTCCTGCCCCGCCGACCCGTTGGCCTGACCGACTGGATCAACGACCAACCGATACCTGCGACCTGCGCACCTGCAACCTGAGCCGATCCGGCAAGTGTGACGCTTACCTTGGTGCTAGGTGCTGCTTTACGGGTGCGTCAAGTGAGGAACAGTGCTCCCTCAATTTCGTCGGCCTCGACCGACCGGCCGGCTCGTTCGCTGGCCTCACCTGCCCACCGGCTCATGAGGTCGCAGTACGTCTGGTAGGTGTCGGGCCACCACGCCGTCGTGGGAGCAGTTTCCCACGCAATCGGCCTCAGCTTGTCAGCCACCACTTTGTCGAGGATGAGGTTGCGGGGCGCGGTTTGGGTGCCGTGAGCGAAGTACAGGACCTTCGTCGCAAAGGCTCCCCCTAACCAGCTGACGCGCGGCCGACCGCGGGATGTCAGCAGAGCTGCGTAGCAGACGGCGGGGTTAGCTCCGTCCCGGGTGAGGGTCCAAGCCCCTGCGACGAGCTCGGCGACCCTCTGTGGATCCTTCGCCACTGCATCCAGTCGCGCAGCAAGCCGCGGCGCCCTACTGCCGAGACCCCAGGCGAGGGAGTACCAAAGCAGGTCCATCGCGCCACGCTGGGTGGGCGTGGGGTCGGCCATCAGAAGTATGTCAGCCCGACTCAGCCGTATCCAGCCATCCACCGAACCCAGTGTCCCCTCGGGCAGGTCCAGGCCACGGCCTGCGAGCTCACGCTGCCAACGGCCGGCATCGACGCAGTACTTGGTCCTCAAAACTGTGTCCCGGTCTGGCAACAACCTCGTGTAGACAACGTCGGGTAGCGGAACGTCTCGCAGGGCCATAGGCAGAGTGTTATTACCCGGCCCATGGTGCACAAGCAGCCCCGGCGCCAACAGCGCTCCCACGCCTGTGGCGCACCTAAGGAGTCGCTTCCATGAGGGCACCCCCCACGGTGTCGTTCCCGATCGGCCCGTTGAGGGCTGTCTGTCAGGCCAGCCACGGGGCGATGCTGGCGCCGACGATGGTGAGGTGGGCGAGGATGCCCCGATAGGGCGCGTTGAGTTCCGCAGCTCGGTGCGGACGCCCTCCCCCGGTGCGAGTCCTCGCTTGCTGCGGAAGGGACGGTTGCCTAACGAAGAGCGAACACCGCGTGGGACGACCCGTTTCGGAAGCACTCACAACGGTATTCGAGGAACGAAATGATCGCGCACTGCACTAGGTTCAGTTTCGCGATGGACGAACGATCGCAACAACAGGCGAGAGTGGGACGACGGTAGTGAGTGTGCAGCAGACAGGCCACCGGGTGACTCACGTCGGGATGAGCTTGCCCGACCTCGAAGCGCGCCTGTGGAGCGCCGCGAACGCCCTACGCGGGCCGGTCGACCCCGCCGACTTCAAGACGTACGTCTTCCCGATGCTGTTCTGGAAGTGGATCAGCGACAACTGGACGTGGGAGCACGCGCAGGCCGTCGACGAGTACGGCGAAGACCTCAACGACGAGATCGAGCGCGACTTTCACCGCTTCACCGTGCCGACGCAGGCGCACTGGTCGGCGGTGACACGCATACGTCGTGCTTGTGCGGTCCGACTTCTTTCCGACTGACAAATTCGCAGCGATCGACACCGTACTTCGTGCTGTGAAGGCTGGTGGAACACCCATGCGTGGCCGCACAGACTTTTACGGTGGCGGTATCCCGTGGTTGAAGTCAGGTGAGGTCGCTAACCCGATGATTCTGTCAACAGAAGAGACGATCACCGAATCAGGACTCGCTGAATCCAGTGCTTGGCTTGTGCCTGCGGGCACAGTTGTCATAGCAATGTACGGAGCGACGGCGGGCCAAATCGGCTATCTCGGCAAGTCAATGGCAACAAATCAGGCAGTTTTGGCACTTATTGCAGATGAAGAAGTCGCCGATTCTCGTTTTCTGTACCATTGGCTAATGTCTCGTTCGCAAACCTTGAAGACGAAGGCCACGGGGGCCGCGCAGCCGAACCTGTCGAAAGCAGTGGTTTTGCGCGAGGCTGGCTTCCCTTCTATCGAACTCATGCGTCAGCGTGAAATCGCAGCCGTCTTGGACAGCCTCAGTGCCGCTGCGGAGGCACTCGCCAATGAACTCGGAACCCTGCGCGCTTTCCGCTCGTCCCTGCTGACTGCCCTGCTGTCGCAGACCATCACGATCCCCGAGGCGTATGACGCAGTGTTGGAGGTTGCGGCGTGAGTGGTTTTTCGGAGTCGTCCACTGTTCAGGCGTGGTTGGTGCAACGCCTGGTCGCACTGGGGTGGGAGCACGTATCAGGTAACCAGCTTCTGCGAACCAACACAGAGGTGTTGGTCGAGGAGTCGGTGATCGGCGCGTTGGAGACGTTGAACCCGGCTTTGATGGGCATGTCCGACCGGGTCGACGAGGTGCTGCCGTTGCTGCGCTCCGCGCTGCTGGCCGCCGCGCAGGAAGGACTGATCGCGGCGAACGAGCGCCTGACCGAACTGCTGCGCGGGGCGCACACGATCCGCTACGTCGGCACCGAGCATTACGTGCCGCTTAGGCTCGTCGACTTCGACGACCTGAGCAACAACGACTTCGTGGTCAGCGACGAAGTGACGTTCGGCCCACCCGGTGCCGAACGGCGTTTCGACGTGGTGCTGTGGTGCAACGGCTTCCCGTTGGTCGTCATCGAAACGAAAACCCCGGTCAAGGCGTCGGTGTCCTGGCTCAACGGCGCGAACGACCTGGCAAAAGTTTATTGCCCGCAAGCTCCCGAGTTTTTCGCCCCGAACGTGTTGATGGCCGCCACGGAGGGCCGCGAGTTTCACTTCGGTGGTCTCGGGCAGCCGGCCGGGGACTGGCAAATGTGGGGCTCCACCGACGACCCGTACGACTTGGACGGCTTCGCGCGAGTGAAACGCTCCGTGGATCTGCTGCTGACCCCGAGCAAGGTGCTGTCCATTCTGCGGGACTTCATCCTGTTCGACGCCACCCCGAACGGTGGGCGTCGCAAGCTCGTCGCCCGCTACCCGCAGGTCGAAGGTGCGGAAGCCATCTTCGCCAAGGTGCTCGCCGGCGGTCCCGGTGGGCTGATCTGGCAGTACCAGTCGACGGGGAAGACCCTGCTGATGGCGTTCGCGGCGCTGATGCTGCTCAACGACGAACGGATCGGCGGGCCGACCGTCGTCGTCGTGTTGGACCGCCTGGATCTGATCGAGCAGGTGCAGCGCCAGTTCCAGACCGCGGGGCTGCCGCGGCTGAGCACCGCGGACACCAAGACCGAACTGCGCACACTGCTGGCTGAGGACCGCCGGGGCATCATCCTCACCACCATCTTCCGGTTCGAAGGAGCGGGCGAGCTCAACACCCGCACCAACATCATCGTGCTGTGCGATGAGGCGCACCGCACCACCGAAGGCTCCCTCGGTGATGACATGCGCACCGCCCTGCCCCGCGCCCGGTTCTTCGGGCTGACCGGCTCCCCCATCTCCGACGCGGACCGCAACACGTTCAAGCTGTTCGGTGACCCCGCCGACCCCGGATGGGTGCTCAACACCTACTCGATGGAGCGGTCCATCTTCGACGGCACCTCCGTGCCGGTGCACGTCGAAACCCGACTGGTCGACTTCCACCTGGACATGACCGCGTTGGACGAGGCGTTCACCGCACTGGCCGAGGAGGAGGAGCTGACCGACGAGCAACGCGAGTTCCTGGCCGGCAAGGCAGCCCACGTCAAGACCATCCTGACCAACCCGGCCCGCATCCGGGCGGTGTGCGCCGACATCCTGGACCACTTCCACGCCAAGATCGCCCCGCTGGGCACGAAGGCGCAGGTGGTGGCGTTCGACCGTGAACTAGTCGTGGCCTACGAGCACGAACTCACCCGCCTGATCGCCGAGCGCGGGCTCGACCACGGAGTGCAGGTCGTGATGAGCGTGGGCACCGGCAAGGACGAACCGGCGAGCTTCGCCCAGTACGCCCTGAGCCGGGACGAGGAAGCGACCGTCAAACGCGAGTTCAACGACCCGGCCCGCCCTTTGGCGATGCTGGTGGTGACCTCGAAGCTGCTCACCGGGTTCGACGCCCCCATCGAGCAGGTCATGTACCTGGACAAGCCGCTGCGCCGGCACACCCTGTTTCAGGCCATCACCCGCACCAACCGCCGCTTCACCCACCCGGTGACCGGGCAAGAGAAGCGGTACGGCCTGGTCGTGGACTACATCGGGTTAGGCACCCAGATCGCGACAGCGCTGAAAGCGGCGGACCCCGACGCCGGCGGCAAACGCCCCGTCGAGGTGGACGAGCTCGCCGCCGAGTTCACCGCCCGCATGGCCGCCATCCTCACGCCACGCTTCGACGGGATCGACCGCACCGACAACGGCTTCGAAGCCCTGCAGCACGCCATTCAACGGCTGCCGAATGACGGGACGGCCCGTGACGAGTTCGCCGCCGAGTTCACCGGGCTGCGAACCCTGTGGGAGTTCCTCGACCCCGATGAGGCGCTCGCACCGCACCGGGCGAACTACCGCTGGCTCGCCCAGGTGTATGAGGCCATCAAACCCACCCAGGTGTCGAATGCGTTGCTGTGGGACCGGCTGGGGCAGAAAACGCTGAACCTGGTCCATGGGCACATCTCCGACGTCAGCGTCTCCGGCACCGGCCTGGAAGAGGTGGTCGTCGACCCCGACGCCATCGAAGCGATGCGCAACCTCGTCGAGCAAGGCGAGCTGGACATCGACCTCGACGCCGACCCGGTCACCCACCCAGTCACCTTGGATGAGGTGTTCACTGCCATCGACCGGCGCATCCAACGCCGCCTCGCCAGCAGCGGGCACGCCGTCTACCGATCCTTGGCCGAACAGATCGACCGGTTGCGCCAGCAAGCCATCAAGAAGTCGGGAGACTCGGTGGAGTTCCTGCGGAAGGCGTTGGAAGTCGCCCGGACCGCGGTGCAGGCCGAGAAGCTCGAGGACAACGGCGAGCTGGACGAGGCCGCCGAACGGCTCCTCGACCCGCACGTCGGTGCGCTGACCCAGATCGTGGACCAGTACAAACCCGACGGCACCCCGATCATCGTCGAGGAAGTAGTCCGCGACATCGACACCATCGTCAAACAGGTCCGCTACACCGGCTGGAATGACACCCAGTCCGGCGACCGCACCGTCCGCCGCGAACTGCGCGGGGTCCTCAAGAAGTACGCGCTACCGCTGACCGGCCCCTTGTTCGACAACGCCTACGCCTACATTGCGGAGAACTACTGAGCTGCACCAGGCTCGGATGAGTGCCAGATTCTAGGTAGCTGCAAAGAATCGACGCCAGCGCGCTGACGGCGGTGCACCCCTGACTCAATTGCCTCGTTCAGGCATGCCCGGCTCGAAGGCAAGCAGCCGAGTTGACTCTCGCCGGAGGGACAGCCACCACGGCCCCTCCGAGACACCCACCTGCTTCTCGATCGCGCTCCACCGCGACAGGAAACGCACTGCCTGCGCCCATGCTGTTTTGTGGCCCGCCGCTCCCTGTAGGTGAACGACCTTCAACTTGTGCTCGATGGCCAGGGACGCCTCGGACGGGCGTGTGCGTATCCGGCGGTCATTGGTCACCATCACCCACCCGCGGTCGCCCACCCCCGGAATCCATTCCGTGTCCCCGATCCCTTGTGGGAGCAGATCGGCCACCGGGGGCTGACCAAAGCAGACGAGGTCATCGCGCAAAGCGGTCAGGGCTTTGCCGAACCGCAACAGGTTCTCGTCCACGACGAAGGTCAGACCGGTGAGAGGTGGGGGCATGGTCTGGACCCGCTCGAGTGGCGAGCGAACTACGCGGCAACGCCGTGGGCGGTGATGTAACCGGTGGCATCCTGGACTTGGGCGAGGCTGAGACCGTAGTCGGCGGCGAGACTCTCGGCCGCCTCACCTGCCTCGACCATGCCTGCGATGGTCGCCACCGACACCCGGCGTCCAACGAATGTGGGCTGACCGCTGAGTCGGTCAGGGCTCACCACGATGCCAGGGAAGCGCGGGTCCGGTATGAGGTCCGCAGCGAACTTCTGACCGAGCGCATCGACACCTAACGTGGCGCGGTCCATTACTGCGCGACTCGGCGTAGCCAGCAACAGTTGCTTGGTCCGCAGGATCATCGCACCGGGGTCGTCGGAGGGATCCACCTGTTGCCGGTCGATCTCCAACTCACCGGACTCGGCAGCCAGATACGGGCCCAGGTGGGCCAGCGGATACGCGAGGTCAAACATTTCGCGAAGACCCGCCACGGCCTCCCGGAGCCGAGCGGTAGGGATGTTCTGGTCGCGGTACTCCGCCAACATGCGGGCCTCCACGAACTCGCCCCAGGTCACCCACTCGGTGTCCACAGCCGACGTGCGCAAGATCGGCTCGTAGAACTTCCCGGCGCGCTGATAACCATTGATCCATCGTCGCGCGGTGCCGGCGCGCAGCCCGGCAAGCCGGTCCACCTCACTGTAGAGGTACACCTGCCGATCCAGGAGCGAGACGACGGTCATGCCGCCAGGATTGCACAGCGGTCTGACGATTGCCTCGCGTAGCTGCCTCCCCCGCGTGGCGGAGCTGGGGGTTCGATGCGCGCGGGGTGGCGCTGACCGGGGGCTGACGCGCGCTCTTGCGCCATGCGGCGCGCTGGCCGATTTCATCACCGCACGCACCACCAACTGGCCATTTGGTCGGGAGCCGCTGGATTTATCCGTGGGGTCCTTTGACCCCGACAGCCGCGTACTCCTCATCAGCGCGCGCCTCGTTCATCCGCGCGAGCTGCGTGGCCCCGCTCACCCCTGAGGCGCTTCCTTACCTGCGAGCCTGGTCAGGCCCGGTGGCCCACTGGACTGGGGCCATCTCGCCCGACTCTGCCAGAACGCGCGGTACGGAAATGCACGTGTAGTAATCACCGTTGGGCAGTTGGCCCCAACCATGGTCGCGTTGGCCCTGCTTGTGTGCCACAACGAGGTCTGTCGCGTCTCTTTCGAGATGTTTGTGGGTGCAGCGCGCTCTGGTGTCGACGAAAAGTTGTGGCTGATCAGAGGCAGGGCAGACGAGCACTGCGCACGCGAGGCCACGATCGTTGACGTCGGCCGGTCGCTCACCCCATGGCTGGACCACGCCTGGAAATTGGGGCAACGACAACGGCTGTTGACCCGGCGCCCTGAGATCACTGTTGAACTCAGTCGAGCGTCGTGTTCCATCCAGACCACGGTGAACAATCCAGCCGTACGGTTCGGGTGCCGCCTCGGTGCCGAGAATCGCCCACGGCGTCAACTCGTCCAGCGGCGAATCGACTTCAGCAAGGATGTCCGGATCGAAGGGCACCTCCGTGGCAAAGATCGCGACTCTTCCGCCGTTCTTCCGATCGAGCATTCCGATGACGTGCTCTGGCAGATTGCCGGGCAGTGCGACGGCCGCATCGCTGATCATGATGATCACGACGAGCGCCATCCCGACTGCCGAGGCTGGAACTACTACCTGCGATGCAACGGTAACTGGAAGCTCGGCGAGTTCGCTGTCGGGAAACTGCAGGCAATACACAGGTGTCCAGCCGGGGTAGAGCTCGGTGTGACCGAGTTCCCACCGCAGTAGTGCTCGCCGATCACCTGGGCGCGCGGCGGCTCGCACTGCTTCGGATACGCCGTACTGAGCGCAACCGTTGCTGTGCAGGCTTATTTTGAAGTCCACCATCTGTGTCTGCGGAGCCAGGTAGACCTCATCGGTTGCCTTCCCGCCTTCCTTGGCAGTCCACACACGCCACTCGCTAGACCTCCTACCGTCACCGGCCGCCACGACGAACCGGCAAACGGTTTCCTGCGGGTAATCCATGCGCTGAACCTACGCAGCCTGGATCCACCGATGCACGTTCGTGGACATTTCAATCTCTTCTAGACTGGCGGCCACAAACGAGAGAGGGTGCCAGGTTCGACGTACTTGCCCACTGGCGTCTGCTGTCGTGGACTTCGCGGCGGCATTTGCTTTTGTTCCCGGTGCTGCGCGTTGCGTACATTTCGCGTGTCGGACGCGATTGGTCAGCGGGTTATGAGTTCGGCGAGCCGGTGGTCGGGCGAAGGCGCGTGGATCCAACCTTCCTCTGCTGCCAAACCCTCCTGCCCGGCCGCGGGTGAGTCGGTAGCACCGAGGGCTACGGCCCGGGCAGTGAGAGCGGCAATGAGTGCGTCAAACGTGTGCTCGTTCTCGAGTTGCGCCCGCTCAGCGGGCGAGACGATCAGCGGAACCTGGTTGAGCAACCCGGTCAGACTCCTCTCCCTCGGGGGCAACCCCCAGGCCATGCGGCTCGCGGCCGGGTACACCTCGCAGACCGTCCCTCGGCCCGCCCGGTCCACCGGCATGCCGCACTCCCGGAGCGCCGCCAAGAACCTGGCGGAGCAATGCTTGAAACCTGTGGTTGGGGCCGGGCGGGACGTACCTTCCCGGTAGCCATGTTGGTGTCAAGCAAGGCCGGCGCTGCAACGCTGGTCGGGAAGGTACGTCCGTGCTCAAGATAGTTGAGACAGGCCGCTCGGGTCAGGTGTCGCCGAGCGATGTGCCTGCGGGGTCGCTGTTGGATGAGATCGCGCGGGAGGGTGCCCGGCGGATGCTGGCCGCCGCGTTGAAGGCCGAGGCCGATGCCTATGTCGATGCGCTGGTCGATCAGCTCGACGAGAACGGGCGTCGGCTGGTGGTGCGCAACGGCCACACCAGCCGCGCTCGGTGAGCACTGCGGCGGGGGCGATCGAGGTGCGGGCGCCGCGGGTCAACGACAAGCGCACCGACGAGCAGAGCGGCGAGTGCAAGCGGTTCGCCTCGTCGATCCTGCCGGCGTGGTGTCGCCGCTCGCCGAAGATCAGCGAGGTGCTGCCGCTGCTTTACCTGCACGGCCTATCGGGCGGCGATTTCGTGCCCGCGCTGGAGCAGTTCCTCGGCTCGAGCGCGGGCTGTCGGCCTCCACGATCACCCGGCTGTGTGAGCAGTGGCAAGACGAGCAGCGTGCCTTCGCCCGGCGGAATCTGTCGGGCGTGGACTACGTCTACGTGTGGGCCGACGGCATCCACGTCAACATCCGTCTCGAAGAACACAAGCTGTGTCTGCTGGTGCTTGTCGGAGTGCGCGCCGACGGCTCGAAGGAGTTGATCACGCTCACCGACGGCTACCGGGAATCGGTCGAGTCGTGGGCCGATCTGCTGCGTGACGCGAAGCGCCGCGGCATGCGTGCCCCGGTGCTCGCAGTCGGTGACGGCGCGCTCGGCTTCTGGGGCGGGCTGCGCGAAGTCTTCCCCGAGACACGCGAGCAGCGGTGCTGGTTCCACAAGGGCGGCAACGTGCTCGCCGCGATGCCCAAATCGGCGCA
>JAABUP010008125.1_pt1 | contig 13549 bp, 17 predicted proteins | sample 5559201 | NCBI WGS metagenome assembly JAABUP01 (sample SAMN10711887, study PRJNA513373) | rock metagenome | isolation source: Antarctica rocks | place: Antarctica | reverse complement strand
GTGAGGACGTCGAGTTGGCGCATGTAGGCGTATTTGGGGTCGTTGTAGTGCATCCATGTTTCGATATGTTTCATCATCTGCGCCTGGCCGCCGCTGCCTGCACAGGTGCCCATCTGCGGCGGCATGGGGATATCCTTGTATTGGAAGCCGGTGATGGCGGATTCGATCATGGACCAGACTTCCGGCGGGTGGATGGACGAGAGGTCGTAGTCTGCGCGATGCTTGTCGGAGATTTTTACATTTTCGGCGGCCCAGCCTATGCCGGCTATGAAGCCGAAGTTTAGGGCGCAGGCGGCGAGGTTGTGGGAGCGGCGGTGCCAGGCTAGGCCGTCGAGGAAGGAGTTGCCGGCTGCGTAGTTGGATTGGGTGCCGTTGCCCATGATGGGGGCGATGGAGGACATGAGGACGCAGAAGTCGAGATCGGCGGGCATCAAGCGGTGCATGTTTAGGCCGCCTTGGATTTTGTTGCGGGTCGTGTGGTTCCATTGCTCGTAGGTCATTGTTTTGAAATCTTCGTCGTTGAGAACCATCGTTGCGTGTATTACACCTTTGATGGGTGGCATTTCGTTCGAGATGCGTGTCATTGTGGATTCGAATACTGTACTGTCTGCGACGTCGCAGATGTATGAGATTGCATTCACACCCATGTCTCGAAGCTCTTGCATGAGGGCCTTTGCTTTAGGTTTGACGTCTCCAGATCTTGAAAAGAAGGCAATGTTCTTCGCACCATGCTCAGCGAGTCGGAGCGTCAAGAATCGACCAATGCCTCCGAGCCCACCCAATATCACATATGTCGCATCTTCTTTGAGCTTCAAGGGATGCGGATTGCGTGGTATGGCGGGTACAAGATCTTTAGGATCAGACTTCAGGATGAGCTTGCCCATATGCTCAGCTTTCTCCATTATGCTGAAAGCTTTCTCCATTTCGCCGTATGTATATACCGTCGTCGGTTTAATTAGTCCAACAACGCCCGCTTCTATGAGATCAAAGCTGGCGTGCAATGCTCGAGCTGCTTGTTTCCTGTCATAGCGAAGCATGTTCTACCGGGATGTCAGCCATAGAAGGAATGCGGCTTGAAGAATGACTAACCTCGAGATTGATGCCAGTAAATGCGATGTTTCTGTGGAAGTGGCTCATCTCCAAAGCACAATTATGGAGCACATCTTTCTTTCCAAGTTCAACGAAGCGACCAAACATTGCTGTACACTCCCAGGTTTTCCTCAACGCCTCACCTGACAGTGAGTTTACTACCACATCAACGCCCTTACCTTTAGTGACGCGCATGATGCCCTTGGCAAACGACAAATCACGAGAGTTGAACCCATGGTCTTTGGGTATGCCGTTCTTGTTAGTAAGAGACTCGCGCCGGGCTGTAGATCCAGCTGTCACGAAAACCTCTGCGCCTACGTATTTAGCTATTTGTATTGCGGCTTGGCCGACGCCTACCCAATCATTAGCTCTATCATTGCAGTAGGACAGCTTTGTATCACTGTTGATGGATCGAGTCTTTGGGGCATAACATACCTCCTGTAGCGCTATGGATAAGCACAGTCTCTCCTTGCATTAGACGACCAACCTCGCACAGTGCTTGGTATGCGACGGTGTAAGCAGCTGGTAGAGACGCCGCGTCCTCCAGGCTCATTGCGTCAGGTACTTTCACAACGAGGCTTTCGTCTGCGCGAAGAAGGCTGCGGATCGCACCGCTGCATAGTGTCGCGACTCGGTCTCCAGGCTTCACGAGCTTGACCGTAGTACCGACTCGTTTGACAATGCCAGAAGCGTCAAGACCCATTTCAGTGCTGTCAGTAAGGCCTTTGCTAATGGTGACATCGCTAGAGAAGCGTCAGCTACGGGAGGGGATCAATAAGCACAATGCTTACGAGAAGCTCAATCCATTCGCGTGGACCTCAATCTCGACCTCGTCATTGCCCAGCTGTTCTAGCGCCAAAGGGTCATGGATAAAGCGCAACGTGTCAAACTTGCCAGGGGTACCAATATCAAGTCGAAGTGGGTTGTCATCCTGATGGAAAGATTCAAGCTCGGTCGGTGATTCCTTACCCATCATATCTAGAGCTCTGTTCTTGTACGGCTCGTCGTAAATCCTAGGAATGTGAAGACACCCGTCAAGCTCGCCATACTCGGTCTCAGCTTCAACTTGCAGCGAGTCTGCTTCAAAAACTGACTTCGTCGCCCGTACAATCAATGAGGCTGCCTCTGCGCTTGATATGTCCATCTTGGACGAAAACGCCAGCTCGTGCAGGCGACCTTCGGGATTTTCATTTCTGAGCGTGCGGATAAGGCCAACAGTGCTGCTAAATGCTGGATCACCCGATGGGTCAAGCTGCCGATTACTTCGTGTTATCCACATCCCTCCCATACCGCCAAGAAGAAGGTTTTTGAGCAGGCCGAATTCCTGCTCTGATAATGTAGCCACGAGGGGTACATCAGCCTCCAAGAGCGATATAATAGCTTTCCCGGTGATAAGCATCCGACCATATGAGTCCTCAGCAACGGCTTGCTCTAGCGAAACGACTTCGACGGCAAGTCCAAGGCTCGTAAGCTTTTCGGAGACGTTGAATGACAGCGTCTTCACGAATAATGAAGCGTTTTGGTCCTGAACAATGACCACACTACTGGGATTCATCTTTGATACAGCCTGTTTGCTGGTAACGACCATTGATGAACATTGATCATCATTTCCTCCAGTAGCTTTGGTCACAATCTCGATGCCGGTAAGTCCAGCTGCGATTAGATGGCGATTCCAGTCGGCCTCGCTTCGCGTACTAATAGAGGATGTCTCGAATTTAGATTTGCTCTCGGGGGGGAATTGTCTTTGGGCTATATCTGCACTAAGCACAAGTTTCCCGCCGGGCCTTAGAAGCTGGGAGCAACGAGATAAGGCAATGTCGATACTTTTAGTGGCCGACGGAGCCTGTTTTTAGTAATCTCAGTTTCATTGAAAGTCTCTTTTGATGCTCAATTGGGCTTACCTGTCCAGCCAAGACAACGTCGAAACTCTCGAGCTCGAACTCTTGATTGCAAAGATCCAGTTCCACATCGAGCTGTTTGAACTCAACGCGACCCTCCCAGGCCTTGAGACTCTTTTTGGACTCGACCCAGGATTGTGAATCTCGGTCGGTGAAGACGTACTGGCCGAAACAAGGTGTGGTCCCGTTCTGTCCACCTAGAGCTTCAAGAGCATGCAAAGTTAATAAGGTGGAGCCACCGCTCACTTCAAGAATCTTTTGATAAGGTTTTTTGTGCCCGCTAAGTTCCAGCCAGCGTGCCATCATACTGTTGCAGTCCAATGGTGCAGTACTGTCTTTCTGCGTTGTGGTTTGAGAAGAAGCCTGCATGCTCGGAGCGAAAAATTCTATCGCTTGTTCTTGATTGATCTGATCTAAGTCTGGCTTCCAAACGAGATTCGAGCATATCTTCTTGATCTCCCATGGCTGCTTTTTATGCGTTGTCCCACCGCTCGAGCTGGAAATTCTTTTATAATTGACACCTTTGGCAACGACCTTCGGTCCGCTCCAATCTTTGTCGCTCATGACCACTGAGCCGACCAGCTTGGTAAAGCCTTGTCGAGTCAAGGTCGAATATCCCACAAATTCAGATCCCGCGCCCTTCGGCACGTCCGCAGAGATGTAGACGGAGTCAATGGAGGTCAGCTCTCTGCTTTCATTATTCCCCGAAATGGGAGCAAAAGTTCCTTGGAAGCAAGCATCAAGGGTGGTCGGATGCATAAGATGGTCGAATTCAAATTTTGCTGGCATCTTCTCTTGGGTATCGCGAATCGAAACGGTAGTACAAGCGACAGTTTCAGCCGTTTGAATATTTACTAAACCCTGAAATTGTGGTCCTGTACATGCGTCAGCTGAACTGGTCATTTCTACTCACTGGTGAAGGGCCTTACCCCATCGTATGTCATAAGATTTCCAGTCCTGATAGAAGACTTCCGGGCTCACGGGACGCTTACAATCAGCCCGATATCTTTTATACTCATCCGCTATAGCCCGTGCTTCTTCGAGGGCTTCATAATCGCCGTCACCGTTGTTAGTTTGGTACTGAATCTGAAAAAGTCCGGAGCAGTGCTCGATATTGATGTCGTCATTTTGCTCCGAGTATAGAGTGAATTCCTGCCAATTTGATTCGTCGATTTTGGATCCAGTCCCTCGTCGAACTTGCAAGAAGATGCCGATCCCACTCTCTTCTGCTGCTACTACAGCCAACTCACCAAATGTAACGTTTCGAAATTCGAACCCCTGCAAAATTCTCTCACTTTGGGCGATTTGGCGGCCCGCTTCTAGAACTGCGCAAAGCATTGATGCGGGAGAAAGAATAACTTGGTTCTTCCTCATATAATCCGCTAGCCAAGGGTTTTCTGATATTCTGACATGATTGACCCAGCGAGGCTCAAGAGAGTTGAAGTCGTTAACGGGATACCCAAGCAAGTCGAGACGCGGAGTACGTCTAAGACGATGATTCTTGTTGGTGTGACTTTCATGCCAGAACTTATTGGTATGACTAAAGCATCAATTAGTCTGTATCAAATCACAAACGGACTTCAACACATACTTCCAAGGATATAATGGGAGATCAGTCAAGGATTGGAGGGGTTCAGGATTGGCTTCGGGACTGTTCATATGCAAGAACTTAAGTGTTTGTCCCTTGGTCCAAAGATTGCCCATGACCTCGAGCGAAGATACGATAGCGTCTTTACCGCGATGGAGTATCGAGGAGTATTGCGTCTCTTCGGTACGTCCGTTCTTGGCTAGAATTTGTCTTACAGGTCCTTGTAGGGCGCCGTGAGGTCCTATCTCGAGGATAGTGTCTGGTAACAATCCGTCCCTACGGCGTCGCCTTGCGCCGGCTTTCGCTAACGGAAAGATTGCTCCAAGGGCTTCGACAAACTGCACAGGTGATACCATGTTGCGGACCCAGTACGATGCCTCTAAAGCGGAGGGGTGTATTTCAGCCCCAGTCACAGAAGAGTAGAAGGTCGGTGCCGTCTTGTCTGTAGGAAGAGTCTGGATTGACTCTATGGAGGCCAAGTACTCGTCGGCAATAAGTCGCATGTGAGGGCTATGATAAGCCATCTCAACTTTGATACGTCGAGCGAAGACTTTTTCGGACGTCAGGCGCTCTTCAAGCTTTTTAAGGACAGCGCTGTCGCCAGAAAGCGTGACATTCGAAGGGCTGTTGATGCATGCGATAACAACAATCTCGGAGGGGTCTAGCTTGTTCAGGTATGGCAGTACGGCTTCTTCAGAAAGCCCCACGGACATCATTGCTCCCTTTAACTCTGGAGCGATTTCATTGACTTTTTGAGATAGACGACCTCTGTGGTAAGCAACCTTCCAGCAGTCTTTCGCAGATAGCGCTCCCGCAGCGTATGCACCAGCTAATCAAGAGTCAGATTAAATACTTTCGGTTGCTGATCTAGAGACCTACCTATCTCACCGCTCGAATGCCCAACAACTGCTGCCGGCCGGATGCCCCAATGAGTCAGAAGATCTACAAGAGCTGTTTGCAGGATTACGCATAGCGGCTGGGAGAATTTGGCCATGTGGATTCTCGAATCCCTTTCTGAGGCATTCAGCTCCTCCAGGACACTCCAGTCAGCTTGCAATTCTTCTTTGAGGTATTTGTCTGCGTTCTTGATCGTTCCAACGAAGACCTCGTACTGCAGCAGCTCTCGGCCCATAGCATGCCATTGGGCGCCTTGCCCCGTGAAAAGGAACACGGACTTGGGTGGCTTTCCTGAGCGATTGCTTTTGATCGGCTTTTCCAGCGTGGAGATGAGCCCATCGGCAGAATCAGCAACTAATGCTGTACGCCACTGAAAGAGGCTCCTCCGATTACTAAGTGTAAAGGCCAAGTTGGCAAGTGTATTGTCCCTGTTCGAAGGAGGCTTCATACTTTTGACGTAGGTGGCGTACAGATCTGTCAAGCGCTGAAGAGCAGCTTGTTCAGGCGATGATAGTATAAAGAGCCTCGCACGTCGCACGTTTACCTCCCTGTCGGGAGTAGATGGCAAAGAGCCGAGGCCAGAGTCCACGTCTTCATCGAGCTCATTACTGAGAGGTGGCATTTGAACAGTGGCGGAGTGGCCTTGCAGTCCGTGTTGTTCCAAATAATTATGCGCATCATCAACAATGCAATGGGCGTTGCTTCCTCCATAGCCAAATGAATTCACCGAAGCACGGCGTAGTCCGTCTTTTGGCCACGGAGTCAGCTTTGTCGGTACTTTCAGATTCCATTGATCAAGAGGTAATTTAGGGTTTGGTTTGTCGAAGTTGAGATGCGGTACGATAACGCCGTTCTCGAGAGAAAGTATCGTTTTCAAAAGCCCTGCGAGGCCTGCTGCTCCTTCAAGATGGCCTATATTGGTCTTGACAGAGCCAACATACAGGGGATCTGCAGCACTTCTCTCTCTCGTTTTAAGGCTGTTCACGAGAGCATTAAGCTCAAGAGGGTCGCCAATACGGGTACCAGTCCCGTGAGCCTCAAAATAGTGTGTGGTTCGGGGATCTATCCCAGCCGCGGCATACGTTGCGCGGATGAGATCTTCCTGGGCTTCCGAATTTGGCTGTACTATGCCAGGTGTTTTTCCTTGACAAGATCAGTCCTTATCAGATCACTAATATGAGCGACTTTGAATCTCTCACCGTCTTGGTTGGTGCCGCTTCCTCTTATGACAGCGCGAATGGTATCCCCATCACGAAGTGCTTCGTCAAGATCTTTTAGAACCATGACACATATGCCTTCGCCACGGGCGTAGCCATTCGCTCGGTCATCAAAACTGAGTATGATCAGATTCCCTCAGCACATCGGAGCTTGCACAGATCTACTCACGTAAAGCAACGGCCATCTGGGCCCAAAAAGCCTAATCGGGAAAGAGCTACAGGGCCATCGGGAAGGAGCATGAGTTGGGACGCCGCGACTACACTCATCTTGCTCTCTCCCGTCCGAATTGACTGACAGCCAAGGTGCCTTTAAAAGCTTAGTGAAGCGCAGAATCAGAGTGACAGAGGACACTCTACTTACGTGGCAACAAGACCACTTGAGCACGCAGTGTCAAGAGCGACAGATGGTCCTCGGAGATCGTAGAAGTGTGAAAGTCTATTGGCGAGCATAGAAACGCCAGAACCAATTGCAGCATAGAGGGGGATGTTGTCTTGAATGTGGTCAGTATCTGACGGGAAAGTCGTGGAATATGTGAGGATGCTGTCTGAGCGAACGACAATATGAAAATCTGGGAGCAATATCTGCACTGACTCAATGCGTTCCGTGAAAGATTAAAGACTCAGGCAGGAAGCGGAGCAGACGCAAGTATTGTTTGTTTTAAAAATTGAGATTTACCAATGTCGCTGCCCATGATGTGAGCATATTCTACCCACGTCAGCCGAGTCCATAGCGCTAGGTAAGGACCCACCTGAACTTGAAGACCCTACGAAGGTTGAAGTGTCGCTACCGACTAGACTTTCTATTGGTAGGCCGGCTGGTCTCATGTCAATTTTACCATTTCTTGAATAAGCAAAAGATGATATATACCACTCTCGAAGCACTCAAAAGTGATTTCCAGCATCATTCTGAGTTGTGGATCTAGTGATGCTGCTTCAGAAGCCGTCATTGAGACTGCAAATGTAAGCAGAGCCACAATTCACTTCTGGAACCATCTTACAAAACTAAGGTATTGGATCAGCTATGGCTTCTTGGTCAAGGAGGACTCGTAATCACCGGTGCATCGAAGACCGCGGGATCCTGCTTCACCCAGTGGGCTCCCTTTGTATTAGTACTCCCTATACGGGTGTTGCTGGGGTGGTAGTACGAGTCGACATTAAATCGATTCTTTGGAACTTCTGACCACGCAGAGCGGCCGTTGGCAAGCATGTCGTAGAAGGCAGAGGGGCAAGTGGCATCATCAGGGAATCGACATGCCATGCCAACGACAGCTATTGGCTTCATCGCGTCCCCAACCTCAGCGTCCATCTTAGCAGAGGTGTTAACAGCTATCTGGATCTTAAGTGAAAGTGGATTCCTCTAGCGAGGAATTGATCAAACGTTGTAGAAGGAGACGGGCCAGCGGATTTAATTTCTCAAAGCATCAATGACTCAGCGTTCCAAAGGAGCGTCACAGCTCCTTATCACCGTCAATCATCATGCTTTCTGAATTATCGTTGACTTCTACTACATAATAGTAGTCTTCATGCGTTCGCCAAAAACAGCCTAGCCCGTAGCTTTACGTGACGGAGGATCAGCCATTCAGGCAACATGGCCGCTGTCCCAAGTAAGACATCGACAACAGTGAGGCGGTCGACAGAACCGCAGTCACGGGCCGAATGGATTCTCGACATTTGTGAGGAGATAACGGGATATTCTCAATCCCGAATATGCATGGGAAGGTAGTGAAAGATGGTGGCTAACGGCGTGTCCCATGGTATGCAAAAGGATTCTCGAGACTAGAATATGTGGATGTTGTGGAGCTGAGCATGCAGGCATATTGAAAGAAGTGCTCGACAATCGATGCATCTGCATAGGAACTCTGATAGCGCTCCAGTCGTTTAAGAGTCCAACCGCATGCGATTCGGGCGAGGGGATCATCTGGAAAGGGCGATGGCGCAAGATTGGCGAAGTTGAATGACATATGGTGCAGATGTCATGTAATCAGCAAACACTGTAAATCCACCGATCAAGCCTCTCTGGGAGGGCTGCTGTCCGCTACTGTCTGCTACTGTCGCCAGCCGTCGCTAAAGGCCCACTTATTGAATGGCTCCGGATCGGTCGGTCCCACGAGCGGTATGGGCCGAAATCATATGCAGGCTTCCCCCCAGGCGAGCCAAACAGTGAGTGCCTGATCTGGGACGTCCCCAGCAGACTCTACTGCAGCTATATTCCCGAAATTCCACATGTTCCCACATGTTGACATTATCGCTGCGCATGAGTTTCGCGAGCAGCCTCTTGATTAGTCTGTCACACGCCACATGTTCGGAATCTTTTCGTTCCAGCGAAGATCATGAAGTTTGTGGACCCAATCGTCAGGCACTGAATTGGATGTTGACCTGATTGACACCTAGATCGGCACGCACGGAATGACCTTAGGTATAGGCCACACAGAGACCCGCTGTCCTGGTTCTTGAGACTTACCTGCATGTCATCGGATCCTCCTGGACATCCCGTTGTTGGGGAATGCCAGCCGAGTCCTGTGACGGAGTCGTCGTTTGCACGTTGGCTCTTATCTACAGTCATAGTATCTGGCGCCGTTCTGTCTCGAATTCAACGGAGCAGCACAGAGCTCAACAGAGTGTAGACTGCCACAATGGCATCGGAGTCCGAAAAAGGTCCCACCCCCCCAAGCAGCTCGTCAAAAGAGGCTATTGCAGAAGATGCGGATCCAGCAGCATTGGCCTCAGAATTAGAAAAAGGTCCATCCCCCTCAAGCAGCTCGTTAAAAGAGGATATTGCGGAAGATCCGGGTTCAGCAGCATTGGCATTAGAGTCAGAAAAACCTCCTACTCCCCCAAGCAGCTCGTCGAACGAGGCTGTTGCGGAAGATTCGGGCTCAGCGGCAAAGCTTGAAGGATGGCGTCTTATTGTCGTTGAATTTTGGTAGTGCTGCCTTCAGCCTCATTCGCGTGTCTTGTCGCTGATGAGATGTCCAAGCCTCTGCTTTGGGCTTTTCTTCAGTGCCATCGATTCCTCGATAGTTTCAACCGCTCTAGTCACTATCGGAAGTGATTTTGGAGACTTTGTGAAGGTACGATTTCTGCTGAGCCTGTCAGGGACAAAGCTGATAGTCTCGTCAGACGATATGGATCGTTTTAGGCTATTTGCTCGCATATATGGGTAGATGGACACGGAGCTTCTCATTCCAAGGTCTTACTGACTTCTTGTATTGCAGCTTTTGCAATGCTATGGGCCCGATTTAGCGATATGTTCGGTCGAAAAGCCGTAAGTATCTTCAGCATATCAGCTTCAAGCAATCAGGCATGAGATGGATCGCAAGAGGCTCACAATCGCAGTGTGTGGTGGCAGCTTGGGGCATTTTTACAGCTTTCTCGATCGGTTGCGGGCTTGCAACATCGCTGAATCAGCTAATTGCCTTTCGAACCCTGCAAGGATTTGGAGGAGGTGGACTGTATTCGTTAGGCAACATCGGTTAGTGGAACAATGCTTAATGTGAATGATCTAATGACGAAATTCAGTGATGCCTGAGATCACCCCGAACAAGTACTATTCTGTACGTTCAATGTTCTTCTTCGTGAGATGCGAGGCTCACAAGCAATAAGATCATGACAGGAGCTCAAGGTGCTATATTCGCGACATCTTCCGTGCTTGGTCCAGTTCTAGGTCAAGTCATTTCATGAAATCAGCGTGAGCGCAGACTAACCTACTACAGGTGGCGTCATCGCAAAGAAAACCACCTGGAGATGGATATTCTACCTCAACATACCTTTCGGCGTAATTGTAGTTACTATCTTATGTCTTTCGTGGCCGAGCGCTGGTCGTGGGAAAAAAGAATGGTCAAAATCTCGGCAATATCTTCTTCAATTCGACTATCAAGGCTCACTTTTACTCGTGGCTGCATCAGTCCTTCTGATACTTGGTCTCCAAAGTGGAGGATCGGCTGTCTCGGCTTGGAACTCGCCCCTCGTAATTGCCTCGTTGACAGTATCTGGCTTTTGCTGGATGAGTCTCATTGCGTGGACCGTCTACAGGGAGATGCGCCAAAAGCGAAGCGCTGTTCCCTCTCTTTTTCCATTTGGACTACTGAGGATTCGTCATGTGAGCGCCGCGTTTCTGTGAGTCTTCCAACCTAAGAGAAAACGTCCGGATAATAACGAAGTACACACAGCATCACCGTGCTGACAGGTTTCCCGCTGTTCTTAGCAATAGTCGCAATCCCCGAAAGGTATCAAGTCGTAAACAGCCAATCATCTCTCGGCGCTGGTGTGCGCTTGATACCTCTTCTATGCGCGAGTGCCATCGGATCAACAGCGAACGGCCTCATGTGTGCACGTAAAAACTTGACCTTCTATTCACTACTCGGAGCCAATTGCCTACTCCTTTTAGGCTCGGGTCTCTTATCGACAGTGTCTGATGGAGAAACCATTGATAGGGCTATCTATGGCTATCAGGTGATTTTTGGTCTGGGTGTGGGGGGTACACTCTCGGGGACGGCGATTACAGCTGCCATAAATTCCAACTTCGAGCATTACGGTGGGCATTATGGTCTGCCGCACGATACGATGAATGCTGACAATGGGTAGCACTAGCGGCGGGTATAGTCAATCAAGCCCGTATACTCGGTGGTACGATTGGACTTGCCTGCTCAACGATCGTACTCAACATCAGATTTGGCACTGACCTTCATGGAACCCTATCACCTCTGGAGATTCAAGCACTGCGGCAAAGTCTGAACGTGATTCCGAATCTGACCATCGAGCAACAGGTTGCTGTGCAACATGCCTTCGCGCATGCGTTCAGTGACCAATTCAGAGCATGCATGTACATTGCAGTTGCGTGCGTGGTACTCAGCTTCTTCAACTTTTCGAAATATCCCGTGAATCTCAAGAAAAGGCTAGAATACGGCGAAGCAGTCGCCAAGGGTCGCATACCGGCTGCAGAGGGCGACAGACTAGTAAGAGCACGAGAATGACGCCTGTGTCGTCAGTCACCTGGGACGAAGTAGGCAAAGCATTAGATAGACAATGAGATGCATTTCGGAATCTGGGTAACTTCTGATAAGCCATTGAGTGATGTGATTTGCAGGTGATTCTCCCGACTGTGTACACACTCATAATCGTTTGAGCACTCAACTCGGCGACCTTTCATCCGGTAGTCAAGGTCGACAGAGATCAGCACAAGGTGCATGTGCAAGCTAATCAAAATCGCGTGACTGGCGCTCGCTGGGACTGAGGCAGCTTCCCGAAACGTGGAGTCTCCACAATTAGAGCTCCGCATGCAGGTTCCTTAGACTAGTGCTTATATTCCGGTGCAACATCGGAAATACTAGCATGGTTGTATGCACAACCCTTGCAGCACTTGGTCTGACATGTGCAGCGTGGCTGATGTAGCTCTTTTTGTAACATGATGTAGGCATGTCCATTGCTCTGGGGTCTCGGGCAATCTTCCCACATAGGAACGTCTTTGCCCCAACCAAGTCACCCTGTCTCCTCGCCGAACTCATATTTTTGCCTCGTTGTCTTCAGCAATGAAAATCCTTTGCCTCCATGGGTAAGCACAACCCAAGCCTGGAAGATCAAGTATAGTTGACTCGTTCGAACAGCATGGGCCAAAGCGCAGCAATTTTCGAAGCTCTCACCGCCAGTATTCGACGCGATCTCCCAGATCATTACTCGTACACGTTTTTGGACGGCGAAAAAGAATGTGACGCCGGTCCTGGCATAGGTGACATGTTCTCGGGACCGTACTCGAGTTATCACTTGAAATTCTTCACGTCATCAATCGCTGAGCAACATGATTATTGTATAGAAATGATTGAAGATGAAGGTAGAAAGCGAGCACATGGATTTATCATCAATTGCTAATCGTAGCCAAGGGCCTTTCGACGGGGTGATCGGGTTTAGTCAGGTAAACAGCAAAGACTCACTTACGCTGGGACGTGCAATTGACAGTGATCCCTAGGGTGCTGCATTAGCAGCTTCGTGTAAGTGCCAATAGAATATAAAACTCTAAGTACTTCTCCTGATCAAGTTGGTCCAAAGTAATCCTTCATCATCAGATCGAAAACGCTCTCGGGCCACCATTATTCCGTTTCGCGGTCTTTATCGGAGGGACCTCACCTTTCAGTCGCAGTCCTGAAATCGGCTGGGATGTTACGGAGCATTACGGCCATATCGATCTAAAGCGCTACCTGCACGAGCAAGCAGTAGTCAATTCACAAGCAGGAGCTCCTGGGTCAATGGAACCTCTCGGCCAGGAAGAGGTTGATGACTCCTGTCGAATGTTTCTTCCAACTATAGTCTACCCGTACACGAGCATAGATCGGATCCAAATCCCAACAGTCCATGTAAACGGTTCCCGGGACGGTTGGAAGACACAGAATCTGCAATTGGTAGATCTCTGCGAGCCGGATCTCAGAGACACATTGGAACATGCCGATGGCCATGAGATCCCACTGCAGCAGGAACTGGGCCAAAAGATAGCTTCGATGATCATGGACGCAGCCGCAAAGAGCGAAACGTTGGCCTGAGATGTGTGGCACGGTATTTGAGCAGCGAGATCCGACTGAGCATGTCCAGGTCTAGACATGTGTACTTCGAGCGCCCATGTGGTCGACCATTGTCGTGCAAGGTTTCATCGCTGATGAACAGTCCACCACCAAGATGCGACCTTTCTTCCTATGTTCGCGTCCATTCACACGGGAATTTGTATGTTCCTCCTCTTATCCGCATTTCAGGGCCGCTTGGGCTTCAGAAGCTGGACGTCTTCGGTCGGCACATTTGTTGTTCGAGCAATGAGGCTCTTTGACCTTGACTCTCACAGGCTTTTTCAGGATTCTAAGCTAGCGAAGTCGTAGGAG